>Ga0307278_10001793_pt1 | contig 10620 bp, 11 predicted proteins | sample ER_DNA_117_FD_194482 | JGI IMG/M metagenome (GOLD analysis project Ga0307278, IMG submission 194482) | Bulk soil microbial communities from the East River watershed near Crested Butte, Colorado, United States - ER_DNA_117 | ecosystem: Environmental > Terrestrial > Soil > Floodplain | place...
GTCTGCCGCCTAGCCTGTAAGGAGGGGGCTCGTAGCCCGGGCTAGCGGGCGGCCGCGCGCTTGCGGCCGGTGGAGGCCTTCTTCGGCTTGGCCGCCGCGAGCTTGTCCTTGCCCTTCTGGGCCTGTGCGACGCTCTGCTTGAGGGCTTCCATGAGATCGACCACGGGCGCCTCGGGCTCGGGCTCGGGCCGCGCGATCTCCTGGCCCGCCAGCTTCGCCTCGAGCATCGCTCGGAGCTCGTTGCGGTACTCGTTCTCGTAGTCCTCGGGATCGAACTCGCCAACGAGGCTCTCGACGAGCTGCCGGGCCATGGCCAGCTCGGGATCTTTCACGTCGGTCTCTTCGACGGCCTCGTCGATCTCGGCGCGCGGGCGGATGTCCTCGGCGAAGTAGAGCGTCTCGAGAACGAGCGACTCGCCGAGCGGCCGGATGAGGCAGAGGTTTTCCTTGCCCCAGAGGACAAATTTGCCGACGGCCGCCATCCCGGCGTCCTGCATCGCGCGGAGCAGAAGGACATAAGGACGCCGTTGCGCCTCGGGTCCCGCCGGAGCAAGGTAGTAGGTGCGATCGAAGTAGATCGGGTCGACCTGGTCGACGGGCACGAAGCGGACGATGTCGACTGACTGGGAGCGCTGGAGGGCAACCGCCTCCAGGTCCGACTCCTCCACGAGGACGAACTGGTTCTTGGCGAACTCCCAGCCTTTGACGAGCTCGTCGGCCTCGACGTCTCGCTCGTGCACCGGGCAGTAGCGCTTCTGCTTGATCGGCGTCCCGCACTCCCGGTGGAGCGTTCGGAAGGCCGTGTCTTTGCGCTGCTGCGCGACGGCGAGCCCGATCGGGATGTTGACCAGGCCGAAGTTGATGGATCCGTTCCAGATAGTTCGCATGGGCCGCCCAAGAGTAGCTGAAGACCGCATAGTTTCTCGGTTTGCGGCCGGAACCCTTTGTCGATTTCAACCGGTAAGAATAGTAGGTGGTGGATTAGGTGCGAAGGGGTTGCCTTTTACGGGCCAGCAGGCTTCACACATCGATCTGAGGCTCGACGACCGGCCAACGACCACGGGAGAGCTTCGCGGGCGGTGGACCGCGTCGCGGATGACTGCGGGCTCGACCCCGCCGAGCGTTTCGACCTCAAGCTCGCCGCCACCGAAGCGGCCGCGGGATCCCGATCATGCTGGCGCTTGTCGACGAGGTGGAGTTCGCCCAGACCGGGCACGGCCCGCGTGTGCGCATGAGCAAGCGGGCCACCCCGTCGGGCGAAGGCGCGAACTCGGGAACGGCGACTCGTTGTTCGGCTAGACGGCGCTGCTAATAGCGCCGCGCGCCGACATACGTCGACGAGTACCAGCCGGTGAGCGCCGAGATCTTCACGACATCGCCGGTGTGCGGCGCGTGGATCATCTGGTTGCCGCCGATGTAGATCCCCACGTGCCCGAGGCCGTTGAAGAAGACGAGATCGCCGGGCTGGAGGAACTCACGGCCCACCGGGCTGCCCATCCCGTACTGCATCGCGGCGTTGTGCGGGAGCGAGATGCCCACCTGCGCGAACACGTACATCGTGAAGCCCGAGCAATCGAAGCCGCTCGGAGAGGCCCCTCCCCAGACGTACGGCACCCCGAGATAGCGCATCGCGATTCCCACGACGCCGCCCGCATGGCCGGTGGGATTTCCGCCGCCACCGGAGACCGTTCCGCCACCCAGCCTCGAGCGGGCCTGCGCTTCGAGACGTGCCTGCTGGGCGGCCTCTTCGCGCTTGAGCTTCTCGATCTCGCTCTTGATCGACGAGAGCAGGCTCTGGCGCTCCGCGAGCTGGCTCTCGATAGAGGCCTTCTTGGCCGCCTGGTCCGCAACGACACGCTCCTGATCGGCCCGTGCACGCTCGAGCTGGCCTTCCCGCTTCTTGATCTCGGCCCGGAAGGACTTGACCTCGCCCACGATCCGCGTGTCCTGCTCGGAGACTCGGTTGACCGTGTCCATACGGTCGAGCAGGTCGTCGAGACTCGACGCGCCGAGGAGGACTTCAAGCGCGGACTCGTCGTGCGATGTGTAGAGGGCGACCAGGCGCTGCTGCAAGAAGACCTGCGCGCGCTTGTAGTTCGCCCGCGCGATCTCGAGCCGGCGCTCGTTGACTTTCTGCTCGGCCTTGATCCCGTCGAGCTTGATCTGCGAGGCGTTGTAAGCCTCGACGACTTTTTCCAGGCTCGCGTCGATCGACTGGATCTGCGCCAGAACGTCACGAGCCTGCGCCTGCTTCGAGGTGACAGGCGAGGGGCGCGCGGCGGCGGTGAAGAGGGACGCCGCGAGAAGGGTGAAGAGAGCTACAAGGGCTGCTTGTCGCTTCGTCGCTCTGATCAGAACCCCCCGTCAGGGACCATGGCAGGCGCGGACTGGGAAGGCAGCGCCGTCACCCGCAGCACCCTAACAGCGCTCGCCGACGGCGCGCAAACCTCACCCTCCTGGCCGGCGCGGCTTTTGCAGGGCGAACCACGGCTTTGCCGCGCCTGGCGGGTGAGTGTCCCAGCCCACATCCGGAGACCCCTGTTAGGGTGTTGGGTTCGTGCGAGCGAGTTGCCCATCGCGTCCGGCTCGCGTCGCGCTCGCCGGGCTCGCTGTTGTAATTTCGCTCCTGGCCTCGGGGGGAGCCCGCGCCGACGATCCGGCGAGCCAGGCCGACGCACTGCGGGCAAGTAACACCAGCCTCGCGACGAAATCGCACCAGGTCCTGCTCCGGCTCTACTCGCTCCAGAGCCGCCTGGCCCAGTCCGCGCAGCGGCTCGAGGCGCTGGAGCACCGCAGCGCCCGACTCGAGCAGGAGCAGGAATCGGCCAAGCGCCAGCTCGCTATCGCGCGGGAGAGCATGGCCGCAGCGCACGGTCAGCTCGGCGAGCGGTTGCGGCAGCTCTACATCGAAGGTGACGTCGATCCGCTCGCCGTCCTCCTCGGCGCCGAGTCGCTGGACGACGCCCTTTCCGCCCTCGACGGCTTGAACCGGCTCGCAGATCAGGACCAGCACATCATCGAAGAGCTGACGAGCGCACGCGCTGCTCTGCGGACTGCGATCGCACGCCTCGCCGCGCGCCGCGCCGAGCTACGGGCAGCGCTCGACCAGGCCAAGGCGGCTCACGCCTACCTTGCGCGAGCCCAGGCTCAGCAGACTGCGTATCTCGCCGGCCTTCGCCGCCAGCAGGACCTCAACCGCTCGCAGATCTCGAAGCTGTCCGCCCAGGCGGCCGCCAGCGAGCAGCGCTCGGAGGACATCTCCTCCGGAGGAGGTGGAGGAGGAGACGGAGGGGGAGGACCACCGCCCCCGCCGCCGCAGGGTGGCAGCAAGGTGACCGTCTCGTCGACCGGCTACTGCCTGCGCGGGACGACGGCGACCGGGATCCCGGTGGGCTGGGGCGTCATCGCAGTCGACCCTTCGTTCATCCCGCTCGGAACGCGCATGTTCGTCCCGGGCTACGGCGAAGGCGTGGCCGCGGACACGGGGTCCGCCGTCAAGGGCGCGGTCATCGACGTCTGGTTTCCTACGTGCGCGCAGGCGCTCCAGTGGGGCCGGCGTACGGTCACGATCACACTCCACTAGACTTTTCCCAGGACAGACACCCTCCGCCCAGGGGTCTTTTTGAGCAGCACGCCCACGGAAGAAGAACGGCAGGCCGAGAAGGCGCTCGACGAGGTTCGCGTGGTCGTCGTAGACGACCACGACCTCTTCCGGACGGGGCTCCGGAACCTCCTGGAGGAGCAGGGCGTCAACGTCGTGGGCGACGCTGCGAACGGCCAGACGGCGATCCAGTTGGCGAGCCAGCTCGCTCCAGACGTCGTGATCATGGATCTGAACATGCCCGGGCTCACGGGCGTCGAGACGACCCGGAAGCTCGCGGGCATCGCTCCGCTCACGAGGGTCGTTGTCCTCACGATCTCCGCCGACGACGACGACGTCATGGACGCCGTCATGGCGGGCGCCTGCGGCTACCTGCTGAAGGACTCCTCGATCCAGGACCTCATCGTCGGGATCCGCGCGGCCGCAGCCGGCGAGTCGCTCATCTCACCGCAAATCGCCGGGAAGCTGCTCCAGCGCCTGCGCTCGCAGAGCACGAGCGCGGACGCCGCCGCGACCATCCGCGCCGAGCTCTCCGACCGGGAGATCGAGGTGCTGAAGCTGATCGCCAACGGCAAGGACAATGCCCAGATCGCGCGTGACCTGTTCATCAGCCCGAAGACCGTCAAGAACCACATCTCGAACATCCTGATGAAGCTCCAGATCGAGAACCGCATCCAGGCCGCGGTCTACGCCGTGCGCAGCGGGATCGTCTAGCTCAGGAACGGCTACGCCGCGGTGCGGGCAGCGTCCACGCGTCGCTGCAGCGGCACGAGGACGTCGCGCAGGCTCGCGAGGTCGTCGTCCGCGCCGCGCAGGCGCCGAGCGAGCTCGCGGAGCTCACCGGCCTGCTCGGGCCCGTCGAGGCGATGAGCGAGTTCCCCAATTCGACGCTCGAGACGCAGGCGCTCCGCTTCCAGCGCGAGGGCTCGCGCGTATCCGTCGGTCAGCGTATTCTCCATGTCAGTGAGGAGTGGCATGGTGGGGTCGGCTCCGCGCTGTTCGAGCAGGCTGCGGATGCGATCCACGAGAGAGGCAAAGTCGTGGCTCATCGGCACGCCTGATTATCGAGGAGTGCCGGCTGCGTTACATGGGCCGGGAGGCCCATCCTCCGACGACGGGAGGCCCACCGCGCGAAATCGCATTTCGGCAGTCGTGGCGGGCATTGCGCTTGCGCTCGTGCTCGCTGCTCCCTCCGGCGCGGCGCTGCGCGATGCCCTTGCCCGCGCGCTGGTGACCCCGGGAGTTTCGTCTTCGAACACCGGAGCATTCGCGTTCGACCTCTCTGGCAGCTCGATCGTCTATCGCCAGAACCAGTTCGTGCCGTTTCGGCCGGCCTCGAACGAGAAGCTCACGGTCGCGGTGACCGTCCTCGACCGATTCGGGTCGCAGTTCCGGATCCCAACCGAGGTCCTGGGAGAAGGAGCGCTGGACGCCGCGGGCGTCTGGCAGGGGCGCCTGATCCTCAAGGGCTACGGCGATCCGTGGCTGACGAGCCGCCGCGGTCTCGCGCGCCTGGCCGCCCGGGTGCGCGCGGCGGGCATCGTCAGAGTCACCGGCCGGATTCTCGGTGACGAGAGCTACTTCGACTCAGTGCGGGTCGGGCCCGGCTGGAAGCCGACCTACTACAAGGAGGAATCGCCTCCGCTCTCCGCGCTCGTTGTCAACCGGGCCCATCTGGGCAAACGCATGGTGGACGAGCCTGCCCGCGCGGCTGCTCGCCTGTTCAAGCGCGCGCTCGTAGCGGCCGGCGTCAGCGTGCCAAGCCGGGCCGCGAAGGGCCTCGCCGGCCCCAGCGCTGTCCTCGTCGCCCGCGTCTACTCATGGTCCTTGAGCACCCTGGTCGGGCGAATGGACCGCGTCAGCGACAACTTCTTCGCCGAGATGCTGCTGAAGGAACTGGGCGCTCGGATCCGCGGGAACGGTACGACCGCGGCGGGAGCGCGGGTCGTGCGGGCCGAGCTTCGGGCGCGGGGCGTGAACATGACCGGGGTCCGCATCGCCGACGGGTCGGGCCTGTCCAGCTACGACCGGCTGACCGCGCGGGCGATCGGCCAGCTTCTCATCTCAGCGGTCAGTGACAGCGCGATCAGCAGCGCCTTCGTCGCTTCGCTCCCCGTCGCAGGCCTGAGCGGGACCCTGGAGGACAGGATGAAGACGCTGCCGGCCTACCGCCACGTCTTCGCGAAGACCGGCACGACCAACCGCGCCTCGGCCCTCTCCGGGTACGTGACGACGCGCTACGTGTTCGCCATCCTCCAGAACGGCGATCCAATCCCCTACTGGTATGCCCGTGCGGCGCAGGACCGCTTCGCCCAGGTGCTAGCGGGCGCCGCTTAGCAGCTTCTCGAGCGCCTTTTCGTCGATCAGGTCGACGCCGAGGCGCTGGGCCTGCGTCAGCTTCGAGGCGCCCGGCTCCTCCCCCACCACGAGGGCCTCGGTCTTGGCGGAGACCGAGTTCGTCACCTTGGCGCCGGCGGCCTCCAGGGCCGCGGCGGCCTGCTCGCGCGACCAACGCTCGAGCGTGCCGGTGATCACGTAGGTCTTCCCGGTCAAAGGTCCATCCTTGGGCCGTTCCTCCTCCCCGATCTCGAAGCGAAGGCCCAGCTCGCGCAGCTCGGTGACCAGGGTGCGGTTCTGCTCGTCCGCGCACCATTCGGCGATGGACTCGGCCCTGTCCGGGCCGATGCCGTCCACCTCCTGGATCTCCTCCTGGGTGGCGTCGAGCAGGCGGTCGATCGTCTCGAAGTGACGAGCGAGATTGACGGCCGTGACCCAACCGACGTCGGGGATGTTCAGCCCGAAGAGGACCCGCGAGAAGGGCTGGGACTTCGAGAGCTCGATCGCCCCGAGCGCGTTTTTGGCCGAGACCTCCCCATACCCGTCCAGCTGGACGAGGTGCTCGACCGTTAGCCGATAGAGATCGGGCATCGAGCGGAGCAGGCCCTCGTCCCAGAGACGGCGGACGAACTGCTCGCCGACGCCCTCGATGTCCATCGCTGCGCTGACCCAGTTGATGAGCGTCTCCAGCCCTCGCGATGGACAGGCCCTGTTCGGGCAGCGGTGCATCACCTCGCCCTCGGGCTTCACGACCTCGGTCCCGCAGAGGGGGCATTTCTTGGGCATCCGGAACCGCTTCGTGCCAGGCTGGTGCGCCCCCGCAGGGCCGACGATCTGCGGAATGACGTCACCCGCGCGCTGGACGATCACGATGTCGCCCTCGCGGATCTCCTTGCGGTTGATGTCCTCCTCGTTGTGCAGCGTCGCGCGGGAGACGGTGACGCCTCCGACCTCGACGGGCTCCATCGTCGCCCACGGGTTGAGCGCGCCCGTGCGCCCGACGCGGATGTGGATCTTCAGGAGCTTCGTCTGCGCCGTCAGCGGCGCCCACTTGTAGGCGCGCGCCCAGCGCGGCCGCCCGTGCAGCGATCCGGCCCGTTCCTGCTGGGCGAGAGAGTCGACCTTGATCACGATGCCGTCGATCTCGTAGTCGAGCTCGACGCGGCGCTTCTCCCACTCGCGGCAGGCTTTCGCCACTTCCTCGATGGTCTCTAATCGCTCGGCGAACGGATTCGTCCGGAATCCCCGCTCGCGCAGCCATTCGAGGGTCTCCCACTGGGTCCCGAGCTCGAGCCCCTCACGGTGGCCTGTCCCGTAGACCCAGATCGAGAGGGGACGCGCCGCCGTGATATTCGGATCGAGCTGCCGGAGCGAGCCGGCCGCGGCGTTGCGCGGATTCGGCGCGGGCTTCTTGTCTTGTGCGACCTGCTCCTCGTTGAAGCGCCGGAAGCCGGAGAGCGGGAAATAGACCTCCCCGCGGACCTCGAGGACCGGCGGGGCGTCGTCGCCGTCCCGCAAGGCCAGCGGAACCGCTGCGATCGTGCGCAGGTTGGGCGTGACGTCCTCGCCGCGCGTGCCGTCTCCGCGCGTCGCGCCGCGGACGAAGCGGCCCTCCTCGTAGGTCAGCGACACGGCCGAGCCGTCGATCTTCGGCTCGATCACGTAGGCCACGGGCTCGTCTGTTCCCAACCGCTTGCGTACGTCGTCCGCCCACTTGAGCAGCGCCTCGTCGGTTGTGACCTTGTCCAGCGAACCCATCGGCGCGATGTGCTCCACCTTCCCGAAGCGCTCCGAGGGCGCCGCGCCCACGCGCCGCGTGGGCGAGTCCGGCTTCACGAGCTCCGGATGCTCCTCCTCGAGTGCCTTCAGCTCGTCGAAAAGGCGGTCGTACTCCGAGTCCTCGATCTCGGGGTCGTCGAGAACGTGGTAGCGGTAGAGGTGGTACTCGACCTGGACCCGGAGCTCCTCCACCCGCGCTTCCGCGGAGGCGGCCTTGATTGCGGCCCCCTTCCTCACTGTGCGTGTCCTCCGGGACGCTGCAAAGCGTCGCCTCGCGTCGTCCTCGGTCGCAACCGTAGCCTCCGGCTACGAACGCTCCTGCGTCTATCTGAACGCGGATGCGTATCGCTTTTCGCGACCGTCGAACCCGCCCCGTTTGCAAGGCGACCGCTAGAGGACATCGAGCAGCTCCTTCGGGCTGTGAACGAGGACGTCGGCGCCGGCCTCGAGCAGCCGCTCCTCCGGATGGATCTTCCCCCACGACACGGCCACGGTGAAGACCCCCGCCGCCTTGCCGGCGGCGATGTCATAGGGCGAGTCGCCCACGAACGCTGCCTCCGCCGGCTCGGTCTCCAACAGCTCGAGCGCCTTCAGCACCGGATCCGGATCGGGCTTGTGGCGGTCGGTCATGTCGGCGGTCACGACGGCGTCGAAATAGCGCTCGAGGGAGAGGACCGCAAAGGCGAGGTCGACGGTCTGGCGACCCTTGGCAGTCACGATCCCGAGCTTGCGGCCCTGCTCCGAGAGCGTCTCCATGAGCTCCTCGACGCCGTCGAAGGCCTCGAGCTCGTCGTGGAGCGGGCGATTGTGCTCGCGGTAGACCCGGACGAGCTCGTCTACGTGGGCGGGCGAAAGGACGCGCATCTGGTCGTGAAGGTTCGAGCCCCCGACGAGCGCCGCGATCTGCTCCTCCTCGACGTCGCGAGCAAGCACCTTGCGCGCGGCGTGCTTGAAGGAGGCGAGGATGATCGCGCCGGAATCGACGAGCGTCCCGTCGAGGTCGAAGAGCACGGTCGGGTAGCGCATAGAAACTAGTACTCCACTCGCTCCAGGTAGAGGCCCCACGGCGGCGCGGTGGTGCCCGCTTCGTCGCGCGGGCGCCCTTCCAGAAGCCGCGCGATCGCGTTCGGGTCCTGCTCGAGCATCGTACCGACGAGCGTTCGGACCATGTGTCGCAGGAACCTGTCGGCCGTGATCGTGAACTCGAGCGCGTCCTGGCCGCGGTCCCACGTCGCTGCGCGAACGACTCGGACGGGGGATTCGTGCCGCGTCTCCGTTGGGGTGAAGGCCTGAAAGTTGTGCTCGCCCACCAGGAGTGCGGCCGACTCTGTCAGCCGTTGCTCGTCGAGCGGACGCGGCCACCAGAGCGAGCGGCGGCGCTCGAAGGGCGAGGGTGTCGGCCGTCGCCAGACTCGATAGCGGTACGAACGCGAGCGGGCCGAGAAACGTGCGCTGAAGCCATCCGGCGCCGCTTCCCCGGCCAGGACGGAGAGATCGTCCGGGAGGACGGCGTTCAGGGCCGCAGCCGCCTTCTCGGGCGCCGGCCCCCTGTTTGCGGAGAAGCTTGCGACCTGGGCCAGGGCGTGCACGCCTGCGTCCGTGCGCCCCGCTACGGCGAGCCCCTCCCAAGAGCCGTAGACGCGGTCGAGTGCCGCACGGACGTCTCCCTCCACTGTCCTGAGCCCCGGCTGCACGGCCCAGCCGGCGAACTCGGTGCCGTCGTATTCCAGGGTCAGCTTGACAACACTCATCGTAAGTGTATGCTTACGGTAAGTTATGGCTTACGGAGAAGCGATAGCCGCGCTGGCCGATCCTACGCGGCGCACCGTATTCGAGCGACTCCGTGGAGGCCCACGCCCTGTCGTCGAGATCGCGCGCGGCCTGCCCGTCTCGCGGCCGGCAGTCTCTCAGCACCTCCGGGTCCTCAAGGACGCCGGCCTCGTCCGCGAGCGCCGCCAGGGGACGCGCAACTTCTACAGCGTCGACAGTGACGCGCTCGCGGAGCTCCGCGAGTACTTCGAGAACTTCTGGGAGGAGGCGCTCGCCGCCTTCAAGGAAGCAGCCGAGAAAGGAGCAACGGATGAACCAGCAGACCAGTGAGGTCGTGATCGAGAAATCGGTGACCGTCGCCGCCCCGGTGGAGCACGCCTTTCGCGTCTTCACCGAGGAGATCCACACGTGGTGGCCACTGCGAACGCACGCGGTCGACACCGAGCACGTCGACACCGTCGTGATGGAGGGCCGCGAAGGCGGCCGTCTCTTCGAGCGCACCACCGGCGGTGACGAGCACGTCTGGGGAATCGTCCTCGCGTGGGATCCTCCACACCGGCTCGGCTACAGCTGGTACCCGGGCCGAGGAGAGGAGACGGCGCAGGAGGTGGAGGTCACCTTCTCGCCGGCGGGGGACGGCACTCGGGTCGACATCCGGCACTGGGGCTGGGAGAAGCTCGGCGACCGGCTCGACGAGACGATCAGCGACTACAACGAGGGCTGGGACATGGTTCTCGGCCTCTACGCGCAAGCCGCAGAGAGGAGCTGACGATTTTCCCCGTCAGCTAGCCGCTGGGGCCGCCGGGAGCGGCGCGCGCTGCGGGACGTAGTCGACGAGCTCGAGGTAGACCATGCGCGCCGCATCTCCCTGGCGAGGCCCGATCTTGAGGATGCGCGTATAGCCGCCCGGGCGCTCCGCGAACCGCGGGGCCACGTCCGCGAAGAGCGTGTGCGCGATCTCCTTGGACCGGAGGAACGCGACCGCATGGCGGTGGGCGGCGATATCGCCCCGCTTGCCGAGCGTGATCATCTCCTCGACGATCGGGCGCACTTCCTTCGCCTTCGCCTCGGTCGTCTTGATGCGCCCGTGCTCGATCAGCGCGCAGGCGAGGTTGGAGTAGAGCGCGCGCCGC
>Ga0307278_10001794_pt1 | contig 10620 bp, 7 predicted proteins | sample ER_DNA_117_FD_194482 | JGI IMG/M metagenome (GOLD analysis project Ga0307278, IMG submission 194482) | Bulk soil microbial communities from the East River watershed near Crested Butte, Colorado, United States - ER_DNA_117 | ecosystem: Environmental > Terrestrial > Soil > Floodplain | place: USA...
CCGCCGGCTCGCACTCGCGCGGCCCAGCCGACGACGAAACCAGCGTAGTTGTCACACCTGCAAACACAACTCGAAGCGTACCCAACCCGCCGGACGGATCGCGCGGGCGCCTTTTGCCATAGCGACCACGTGAGAGTCGTAAACCGTTCGAGACTTCCGAGACCACACGAGCGCGATGTTCCGCTCGGACGACGCGATCCTGATCACACGCGATGGTCGACCCGCGGGTTTCTTCTGCCCTGGGATGGCCCCGGCTTCCCGACGACGTAAGGGCGCGAGATCTTCCCTCGGCTGACCGTCGAGATCGCCGCTCAGCGTGAGGCTCGAGGCGTGTCGGAGGAGGAGGTCTCGAGCGATTTCGCTGCGGCCCGCGGTCACCCTTCTTGTTGCCCGAGGGTTACCGGCGCCGGTGGTGTTTGCCGCCGACGGCTCACGACGCAGGGAGTTCGGTCCGTAGCCCGAAAGCGTCAGCTTTCGGGCAATGTGAGCTTCGCCCGGGTGCGCGCGATGACGGCGTCGGTGAACTCGGTCGTGCCGGCGTGCCCGCCGAGGTCTGCCGTCCTTACCCCTGCAGTGACGGCCTCGAAGCATGCCTCCCGGATCGCACGGGTCGCCCCCTGCGCGCGCGCGTCTCCGTAGGAGATGAGCGCCGCCCCTGCGAGGATCATCGCCATCGGGTTCGCGACGTTCTTGCCGCGCAGCGACGGCGCCGTGCCGTGCGCGGCTTCCGCGACGACCGCCCGGGGTGTCAACTCCTCGTCGAGCGCAATCAGGAGCGATTCCGCTCCCGCGATCGAGCCGAACAACGGCAGAACGAGGTCGGTAAGGATGTCGCCGTCGCGGTTCAGCGCAGGGATCACGAGCGGATTGCCACTCGAGGACAGGAGCAGCGCGAACGTCGCGTCGATCAACTGCGGCTCGTACTCGACGTCGGAATGTCGTCCGGCCGCTGCGTCCATCTCCTCTTTCAGCATTCCCTCGTATGTCGGACTGACGGTGTACTTGGGCCCGCCGAACACCTTCGCACCCGTGCGCGCGGCATGCCGGAATGCGAATTCCGCCACCACCCGGCAGATCCGGCGTTCGATCCGCTCGGTCCGCAGCGCCACCTCGTTATCCCCCTCGCCCTCGCGCCACTCCTTCGCCCCGTACGCGTCGCCCACTGCCATGCGCACGATCGAGATCGGCGCGTGCGCCCCGGCAAGCGGAACGACGCCGGGAATGCGGCGGCCGGTGCGCAGGATTACCTGCGCGCCCATCTCCTCGCGAAGGATGCGATTCGGCGACCCGACGTCGCCTCGGCCTTCCGGCGTGATCGTCGCGGCCTTCAACCCGAGCCCATGCTCACGTACGGCCGCCGCCGCCTCGTGGACGACGGCGTTCGCGGTCCGGCGGCGCTCGCCGAGCGAGAGGTCGAAGCGGAGGAGTTCGAACTCGATCCCAAGCACGTCGGGAACGAGCACGCGGATCGCCTCTTCGAGCAGCTCCTGCCCCGTTTCGTCACCCTCCATGACGACGATGGTGCTCCGAGTCACGGCACGATTCTACTGAGCCGATTACTCTGGTTTGACCAGCTTCAATAGCGACCGTTATCTGATCGGATCGTTGTAGTACGCCTGGCGTATTCCGATGCCGCAAGTCGGCGTCGTGTGGTCGTCTGGATTCGACGTCGATATTTCGCTATGCTCCGCGTTTGGTCGGAGCGAATAAGGAGGACGATCTTGGCCCGGAAAACGGTATTGGTCTGCGACAGTTGTGGCAAGGAGGTCGGCGAAGGCAAGGGCGCGACGCTTCGCCTCACGTACTCGGACGCCCGGCGCGGGGCGAAGCAGGCGGACCTCTGCGACGATTGTGCCGGAGGGATGCCGGGTCGCGCGGCAGCCCGACGTGGGCGCAGACCGCGGTCGGCACAAGCCGCGTAAAAACGGGGGAAACCGGGTTTCCCCCGTTACCCCCCTTCTTAAGGTTGCAGACGCGCTTCCCGCGTTGCGGCTCCCGGCGGGCAAAGCCCGCCTTCGCCGAACCGACTGAGTAACAGACTGTTGCTAGCCCATCGGCGGAGCGAGGCTTTGCCGTGCGGGCCACACCGCGGGCACCCGCGAGTGGCCGTCAAGGCGCGGGCTCGTGAGCGAACCCTGCGTTTACTCCAGGGTGAAGCTGGTTTCCCCCGCGTTTCGTGCGCTCTTTCCTCGTTTTGCGCGGGTCGTGGGGGCCGGGCTGTCTCGCCGGCTCACTACGATGGACGGATGGGGCTCACGCTCATCGCCGGGCCCGCGAACGCAGGGAAAGTCGCCCGCCTCCTGAAGGGCTACCTGGCACAACTCGACCGAGATCCCGTGCTGATCGTGCCAAACCGTCCGGACGTCGAGCGCGTCGAACGGGAGTTGCTCGCCCAGGCGCCGGCGCTCTTCGGCGGCACGATCGGCACCTTCGACGACCTGTTCTCGCGCCTCGCCCGTGAAGCACCCGGCCGGCGCACACTGGCCACGGAGGCGCAGCGCGGGCTGATCCTGCGCCGAGCCGTCGCCTCCGCGTCGCTGAACGGGCTGGGGCCGTCCGCGCGCTTCCCCGGCTTCGTCGAGGCGCTCGGCGCCTCCCTGTCGGAGCTGACCGCGGGACTCGTCGCACCGGCCGACGTCGACGGCGACCTGGCGCTCCTCTACCGCGCCTATCGCAACGAGCTCGACCGCCTCGGTCTCTGGGACCGAGAACTCGTCCGTGCCGAGGCAGTCCGGCGGCTGACCGGTGACGTCACCGCCTGGCACGCCCAGCCGGTGTTCGCGTACGGATTCGAGGACCTGACCGAGGCGGAGTGGCAGTTGCTCGAAGCGCTCGCAGGCCGCGCCGAGGTAACCGTCTCCCTCCCGTACGAGCCCGGTCGCGTCGCCTTCGCCGCGCTCCACGACACCGTCTCCGATCTCGCACGGCTCGCCGACGGGCGGATCGAGGAGCTCGGGCCTGCATACGCGGAGGTCGCGCATCCTGCGCTCGCATACCTCGAGCGGGTCCTGTTCGATGCCGGGCAAGACGGTGACACACCGCGGCTCGAAGGCGCTGTCCGGTTTCTCGAGGGGGCGGGGCTCCGCGGCGTGCTCGAACTCGTCGGCGACGAGATTCTCGAACTCGTGCGCGCGGGCACCGCGCCGGAGCGAATCGGCGTCGTCGTGCCCACCGTCGAGCGGTGGCGCGGAACGGTCGAGACGGCGTTCGGCGCGCTCGGTATCCCGTACGCGGTCGAGGCGCGCAGGCGGCTGACCGAGACGCCGTTCGGACACTCCCTGGTCGCCCTGCTCCGGTATGCCTGGCTCGGGGGAGACCGCGACGATCTGTTCGCGTACCTCCGCTCGCCGTTCTCGGGCCTGGGCCGCTCGCACGTCGACTTCGTCGAGGGACGACTACGCGGGCGTGCCGTCTCGACCGCCGAGCGGGTGGAGGAGGTGATGCACGAGCTTCGCGGCGCGGACCTCCCTCAGCTCGAGGCGCTGCGGTCGGAGCGCTCGCCCGTGGCGGCGGTCCGCGGGCTCGTCGCCTCGATGGTCCGCTCTGCCTTCGGGCTCGACGCGCCGCCGGTCGGCGCCTCGGCCGGAGGCGATCTCCGCGCGTACGACGCCTGCGCCCGCCTTCTCGACGAGCTGGACGCGTGGGAGCGGCTCGCGGAGCCGCTCGGCCGCGAGGACGTGGCCGCCGCGCTCGAGCGCGCAACCGTCCGGCCGGGGCAGTCGGCCGAGGCGGGACGTGTCGCCGTCCTCGACCTCACGCGCGCGCGGACCCGTCGCTTCGACGTCGTGTTCGTCCTGGGTCTGGAGGAGGGGAGTTTGCCCCGGCGCGGCCAGACGTCGCCCTTCCTCGACGAGGAGGCGCGCCGCCGCCTTGGCGGACGACTGCGCCGCCGGGATCAGGTCGATTACGACCGCTACCTCTTCTACACGGCCTGCACGCGGCCGTCACGGCGGCTGTACCTCGTGCGCGAGGCGGCGACCGACGAGGGCAGTCCGAGAGAGCCGAGCCCCTTCTGGGAGGAGGTCGGGGCCGCCTTCCCGGCGGACGAGGTCGCCCGCTGGACGCGCCGGCGTCCGCTGTCCGCGCTCACCTGGGCAATCGACGACGCGCCGAACGAGAGCGCCTGCGCGCGCTGGCGGCTCTCGCCGCCACCGGCGACGGTACGGCTGGCCCGCTGGCGGCCGCGAACGGCTGGGAGCGCCGGCTCGACCGCGCCCGCCTCGCGTTCCACCGCCGCACGAGGCTTCGCCATCCGCTCGTGCTCGAGCAGTTGCGCGCACGCTCGACCTTTCCCGTGACGGAGCTCGAGCGTTTCGCCGACTGCTCGTCGGCGTGGTTCATCGATCGCTTCGTCGATCCGAAGACGATCGACGCCGAGGTCGACCCCAAGCTGCGGGGCCAGGTCGCGCACTCGGCACTCTCTCGATTCTTCGGTGGGCTGCCCAGGGAGCTCGGGACGGCACGGCTGCTTCCGGAGCAGGTCGAGGACGCCGTCCGGTTCATGCGCAGCTGTCTCGAGGGCGCGCTCGAAGGCGTGCGCATGGAGATGACGCCGATGCAGCGTCGCGAGCTCGAGCAGGGGCTCTGGCGCGATCTCGAGCAGCTCGTGCGCGACGAGGTGGAGGCCGCTCTGCCGCTCGAGCCGCGGCGGTTCGAGGTCTCCTTCGGGATGGAGCGGTCGGCGCCCGAGCTGCAGCGGGGGCTCGACCTCGGCGACGGCCTGACGTTGTCGGGGAAGATCGATCGCATCGACGTCGACCCGTTCAGCGCCCACGGGATCGTTCAGGACTACAAGGCCGGCAGGGGCGCGCACTCGGCGCGCGACATCGAACGCGAGCTTCGGCTGCAGATCCCGCTCTACATGCTCGTGCTCCGTGATCTCGTCGGGATCGAGCCGCTCGGCGGGCTGTACCGGCCGCTCGCAGGCGGCCGCCGGCCGCGCGGCCTCCTGCGGTCCGGCGAGGATGCCCTGCCCGGCTACTCGAAGTCCGATTACCTCGCCGAGGATGAGTTCTGGGGGCAGGTGGAGCGGGCCCGCGAATCCGCGCGCGGACTCGCCGGCCGGATCGGCGCGGGCGACGTGCGCCACGACCCGCGCTGGGAGGAGTGCCCTCCCTGGTGTGATCTGTGGTCGATGTGCAGGGTGCGCCGCCCATGAAAAACCGCAGCGTCCATGCGCCGATCCTTGACCGGCGGAGCCGGGCTCTGCCCGGCCCAGCCACCTCGCTGGACGCGCGTGAGCGGTTAACAGGGGGGCACACGAGGGAAACCCGGTTTCCGCCGTGGTAACCGTGGTTGCGAACCCCGAGCAGCAGGCCGCGATCGACGCGGCCGGCCGCGTCTTCGTCTCCGCCGGTGCCGGCACCGGAAAGACGTCGGTGCTCGTCGAGCGCTTCGTTCGCGCGGTCTGCGAGCGCGGCCTCGACGTCGACTCGATCCTGGTGATCACGTACACGAAGCGCACGGCCGGGGAGCTCCGCGCCCGGATTCGGAAGGAGCTTCGCTCGCGCGGGCGGCACGACCTCGCGCGCGCGCTGGACGGCGCCTGGATCTCCACCATCCACGGCTTCTGCAACCGGCTGCTCAAGACCTACCCTTTCGAGGCTGGCCTCGATCCACGCTTCCGCGAGCTCGAGGAAGCGCACGCCTCGGTGCTCGCCGGCGAGGCGTTCGACGAGGCTCTGGCCGAGTTCTGCTCGCGCGAGCAGCCCGAACGCCTGCAGCTGCTTGCCACGTACGGCACCCCCGGGCTGCGGCGCATGCTCACGGGGATCTACGCGACGCTACGCTCGGCGGGCCGGCCGCTCGAGCTCGAGCTCGGCGATCGCCCGCCTCTCGGTGCGAACCTGGCGCGCTTCGGCGAGGCGGCGGCGTGCCTCATAGACGACACGGGTGCGACCGACCTCCAGCGCGCGAACGCGCGCCGCGTGCTCGAGGTCATCGCCGGCGAGCCGCACCCCGAACGCCTGCTCGACCTGTCCGAGCACCGGGCCCACGGCGAGCGCGCCGCGACGTACGAGGAGGCGCGCAAGCTCGTGGAGCAGGCCGCGCTCGACGAGCTCGCGATGCGCGATCGGGATCTGCTCCAGGAGCTGCTCGAGAGCTTCGCAGACGCATACGCGCGCGCCAAGGAGCGCGAGTCCGCCGTCGACTTCGAGGACCTTCAGCTGGCCGCCCGCGAGCTTCTCCGAGGCCATCCGGGACTCCGCGTCCGCGATCCGCTGCGCTTCCGCGCCGTCATGGTCGACGAGTTCCAGGACACCAACCGGCTCCAGTGCGAACTGATCGACCTGGTCGCCGCCGACGATGCCGACCTCTTCTTCGTCGGCGACGAATTCCAGTCGATCTACGGCTTCCGCCACGCGGACGTGCGGGTCTTTCGGGAGCGTCGTGCCGCGGCCGCCTCGCGCTCCTGGCCGCCGGGGGCTCTCGCCGGGCGTAGCCCGGCTACGCCGCCGGCTGACGCCGCTGCCGGCACGTCGCCCTCCGGGTCCGTGCCGACGAGCACTATCCCCTCCGGCGCCGCACCGGCAGCGGCGCCCCAGAAGCCCGAGGCGGTTGGTGGCGTGCTCTCACTTTCCCGGAATTACCGCTCTCGGCCCGAGGTGCTCGCGGCCGTCAACTACCTGTTCCGCGGGGAGTTCGGCGAGGAGTTCCAGCCGCTGACCGCCTCCGGGGAGTTTCCCGACCCGGTTTTCGGCCACCCGGTCGAGCTGCTGGTGACCGACAAGGGGGCGTACGCCGGATCGGGGCTCCACTGGAGGCGTGCCGAAGCGAGGCAGATCGCCGGCCGGGTACGTGAGCTGGTCGACACCGGCGCCGCCACAGCCGGTGAGATCGTGTTGCTGTTCGCCTCCGGCACTGACGCCGAGTGGTACGAGGAGGAGCTGCGTGCAGCGGGCCTGCCCACCTACCGCGCGACCGGGCGGGGGTATTTCGGCCAGCAGCAGGTGGTCGACCTGCTTTCGTACCTTCGGCTGCTGCAGAACCGGTACGACGACCGTGCGCTCGTCACCGTGCTCGCGTCGCCGTTCGTCGGGGTTTCGAACGACGCGCTGGTGCTCATCCGCCGAGCCGCCGGGCGCCGGCCATTGTTCGTCGGCATCGAGCGCGACATTCCGCCGGAGCTGGACGATGCGGACGCAAGGCTTGTCCGCGCGTTTCGGCAGCGATACGACCGACTCGTGGCCACCGCCGCACGCCTCTCGCTCGAGCGTCTGTGCGATCTCGTCCTGTCCGCGCACGACTACGACCTCGCCGTGCTGGCGCAGTGGGACGGCAAGCGACGCTATGCAAACCTGCGCAAGCTGGCCCGCCTCGCCCGTGCGTACGAGCAGCTGCGCGGGCCCGACGTCGACGGTTTCGTCCGCTTCGTCGGCGAACAGGAGGCCGTTGGAGCGAAGGAGCTCGAGGCCGTCGCGGAAGAGGAAGGTGCCGACGCCGTTCGCCTCCTCACGATCCACGCGGCGAAGGGCCTCGAGTTCAAAGTCGTCGTCGTCGCGGACGCCGGGCGGGACCGGCCGGCGCCGGGGTCCGACGAGATCCTCGCGCTCTCGGACGGCCGTTTCGGGTTCCGGGTCGCGCATCCGGTGACGAGCGAGCGACGGCCTGCGTTCGACTACGAGGCGGTCCGCGAGGCCCGGCGAGAGGAGGAGCGCGCCGAGCGGCTTCGCCTTTACTACGTCGCGATGACGCGTGCGGTCGACCGGCTGATCGTCTCGGGTGCTGTCGATCGGGAGCGGCACAACGCCGTTACGCCGATCGGATGGGTGCTCGAGCGGCTCGACGCCGACACCGATCTGGAGCGCGCGGCGGAGGGTCCCGTCGAGCTGGAGCGGGACGGCGCTCGTCTCCTCGTCCGGATCGACCGGGGGCGTTTCCGACCGGACGCGGCGCCGGAGGAGGAGCCGCCTGTGGAGGTGGGGGAGCAGCTCGAGCTCTTCACGGCCGTGGGCCCGGCGCCGCATCCGCCTGCTCCCACGCTGCCGGCGCTCGCCGCAGTCCCGGAGCCTCCGCTCCAGGACGTTCGGGTGCTGTCCTTCACCCAGCTGGCCACCTTCGAACGCTGCTCCTACCGGTACTACGCCGAGCGGGTGGTCGGGATGCGGGTCCGTGACGAGGCGCGGACGGTCGCCGGGGGTCAGGGCCTCGGGGCGGTGGAGGTCGGAAGCGCCGTCCACGCAGTCCTCGAGCGGCTCGACCTGTCGGCACCAGCAGTGCCCGAAGACCTGACGCAGCGCGTACCGTCGGAGTTTCCCGGCGCGACGGCCGAGGACGTCGAGCGCATCCGCGCGTTCGTCGCCTCGTACTGCGGGTCCGAGCTCGCGCGGCACGTCGCCGCTCTCGACCGTGCGCGCACCGAGCGCGGGTTCACGTTCGAGCACGACGGCGTCCTGCTCCACGGCTACGTCGACGTGCTGCACGTCGACGCCGGCCGCACGCTCGTCGTCGACTACAAGACGAACTCGCTTGCCGACGCGGAGCCGGAGGAGATCGTGGCCGGCGAGTACCGCCTGCAACGCCTCGTTTATGCCCTCGCCTGCTTCCGGGCGGGCGCCGAGGAGGTCGAGGTCCTGTACGCCTTCCTCGAGCGGCCCGACGCGGTGGTTTCGACAATCTTCCGGCGGGAGGACGTCCGCGGGCTCGAAGCCGAGCTGTCCGAGGCGATCGGCCGCCTTCGCGCCGGCGAGTTCCGGCCCACGCCGAGTGACTTCGCATGCTCGGGATGCCCTGCGCTCGACGTCGTCTGCGCGGGGCCACGGCTCCGGAGCGCCGCCGCACCGGTCGGCGCGGCTGCGCCTGCAGCTGCCTGACCGCCGCCGGCGCTCTGGAAGCTGCTAGACAGGATGCCGCGTCTCGCCCCCGGCCGTGTGGTCGAATGGGGGCCTGGAGCCGAGGTCGGATAGTGGCCCGTAGCTACGTCCACGAGGCGCGTCGCCGCGTCGGGCCGCGGCGCGCGCGAATCCGTCCGATCATCGAACGCCTCGCCGCGGAGCACCCGGACGCCGTGATCGCGCTCCGGTTCCAGGACGAGGTGGAGCTGCTCGTCTCGGTGATGCTCTCGGCGCAGACGACCGACGTGAACGTCAACCACGTCACCGAGGAGCTCTTTCGCAAGTACCGCCGCCCGGAGGACTACCTCGCCGTCCCGGTCGACGAGCTCGAGCGGGACATCTTCCGGACCGGTACCTACCGGCAGAAGGCGCGGAACCTGCGGGGGACGATGCGCATGCTCGTCGAGGAGTACGACGGCCGCGTTCCGACACGCCTCGCCGAGCTCACGCGGCTCCCGGGGGTGGGACGAAAGACGGCGAACGTCGTCGCCGCCGAGCGCGGCGCGACGCAGGGCATCGTCGTCGACACCCACGTCCGGCGCCTCTCCCAGCGGCTCGGCCTTACGCGCCGCGACGACCCGGCCAAGATCGAGCGGGACCTGCAGCGGATCGTTCCGCGTGCCGACTGGGCCCGCTTCCCGCACCTGCTGATCTGGCACGGCCGCCGAATCTGCATTGCGCGGCGTCCGCGGTGCGAGGATTGCGCCGTCCTCGACCTGTGCCCCTCGAGCCGGATCTGATGGAGCTTGCGCTGAGACTTGTTCCTCTTTCGCTACGCCGTGGCGTCGCGTTGGCCCCTACGCTGAATGGATGCGCACCGTCGATCTCGCGCTCTACGCGGATGCTCTCGCGGGAGAGGCGACGGCATTGCAGGCGCGAGCGGAGCGGGCTCGGTCGAGGCTGCGACAGGCCGCGATCGAGCGCCGCGCACGAGCCGATCTCCCCCGGGCGACCTGCGACCGTCTCGAGGCGCTCGGCGTGCTCGCGCAGATCGACGAGTTGGCCGCCCGAGCCGAGTTGGACGATGTCGCGGAGACGCTGGCTGCCCTCGGCGAGCTTCAGGTCTGGGTCGAGTCGAAGCTCGCGGCGGCGACCGACGGGCTGCCGCGGCGCTAGCGGTCAGACGTGAACGAGCCGCGCGGCCAGACGAGCTCTGCTGCGGGCATGCGCTCGGGCGGCTCGACAGCCTCGACGATGAGACCCAGGTCGTCCTGCGTGTCGAAATAGGCGTAGGCGCCGTCACCCGCCACCCCGAAGCCCGAGCCGGCCTGGATGACCGGGCAGCCGGCCCGCGCCATCTGCGAGATTGCGTCGGCGACCGAGTCGACGATGACACCGACATGATGGACGCCCTCGCCGCGCTCGTGCAGCCAATCCTGGTGGATGCTCGCCCCCGCGCGCGGCTCGATCAGCTCGAGCTGGGGTGACTGGTCGTTCAGGGCCAGCCGCGCCGAGAAGTCGGTCCGACCGCCTCGGTATTCGCAGAATGTGTGCATTGCCGCCGAGAAGGTGTAGCAACGCCACGGGCCCGCGCCCAGCAGGCGCGAGTAGCGCTCCAGAGCCACCTCCAGGTCCACGACGACGACGGCGATCTGGAAGACAGGTCGATCGAGCAGCGCCGTGACGGAACCCATGGACGGAAGCTACCGGCCGACGCCCAACGCCGAGCGCCCTGCGATCAGGCGGGCGAGAGCGCGACCAGCAGCCCGCCGTCCGAGTCATAGGCAGGGAAGAAGTCGGCCACCACACGCTTGCGCTGGCCCGACCTCGTGCGGATCTCGAGCTG
>Ga0307278_10001795_pt1 | contig 10620 bp, 10 predicted proteins | sample ER_DNA_117_FD_194482 | JGI IMG/M metagenome (GOLD analysis project Ga0307278, IMG submission 194482) | Bulk soil microbial communities from the East River watershed near Crested Butte, Colorado, United States - ER_DNA_117 | ecosystem: Environmental > Terrestrial > Soil > Floodplain | place...
GTCCACATGTTCGGTGCGATGCTTGCGTTTGCCTGCAGAGTTGATAGGTTGCGCCCATGGACTCGAACACACATTCGAGCGGGAGGCCGGACCGGCTGGCATCGGTGGTGGCGGCCGACGAGGAGCTGGCCGCAGAGGATCTGGACCGGCTCACCGATGCTGCGCTGGCCGAGGAGGTCCTGGCGCTGCGGCGGCTGCTGGACCGTTTGGAGGGCCAGTGGCTGCGCCGGGTCGCCGCCGTCGATGCCCGCGGGGCCGCCGGCGCCGACCAAGACCAGCAGGTGGGATCGACCGCGGGGTGGCTGCGGAACCGGCTCCGGCTGGGGGCCGGGGCAGCCAGCAGCAGCGTCCGGACCGCCCGGTCGCTGTTCCGCGGCCCCCTGACCGCGACCGCCCAGGCCCTGACCAGTGGGGTGCTCTCGCCCGCCCATGCCCGGGTGCTGGCCCACGGCACCAGTGACCTGCCCGAGCGGGTCGCTGCCGAGGCCGACCCGGTGCTGGTCGAGGCGGCCGCTCGGCTGGATCCGCCGCGGCTGCGTCAGGCCGTGGGGTATCTGCTGGAGGTCGCCGACCCTGAGGGTGCCGACGCCGCCCGTGAGCGTCGCCATGGGCGCCGTGGCCTGTGGCTGTCGCCCACCTTCGACGACATGGTGGCGGTCAACGGGCTGCTGGAGCCCGAGGCCGGCCACATCGTGCTGGCCGCTCTGGAGCCCCTGGCCCGCCCGGCTGACGCCGACGACAGCCGTAGTGGTGGCCAGCGGCAGGCGGATGCCCTGGCCGAGCTGGCCCGCCGGGCCCTGGAGGGTGGGTGGCTGCCCAAGGCCGGTGGGGTCCGGCCCCAGCTGCTGGTCACCGTGGACCTGGACAGTCTCCTCGGCCACCCCGGTGGGATCGGCGGGGAGATGGGCTGGGCGGGGCCGCTGGAGGCGGAGGCCTGTCGGCGGCTGGCCTGTGACGGGGCGGTGACCCGGGTCCTGGTCACCCGCGACCCCACCAGCACCGTCGAGGGCCTCCAGGGGCGGCTGCGGGCCGCCATGACCCTGCTCCCCCCGACCCTGGGTGGGGCGCCCAGCCAGCCCCTCGATGTCGGCCGCACCACCCGGGTCGTGCAGCCGGCCCAGCGCAGCGCCCTGGCCGTCCGCGACGGTGGCTGTGTCTTCCCCGACTGCGACCGGCCCCTGGCCTGGTGTGAGGCCCACCATCTGCGGCACTGGGTGGACGGCGGCTCCACCGATCTCTCGAACCTCGCCTTGCTGTGCCGGGCCCACCACCGGGCCGTGCACGAGGGCGGCTGGCGGCTGATCCGCGGCCCCGACGGCCGGTTCAGCGCCACCCCACCGCATCGAAGACACCGCCTCGCCGCCTGACGGCGGCCTGACCGGTGCGTGCATGGGGCCGAACGCCCGCGCGACCCGCCGTGCTCGCCTCGAACCCGAATGCGTGACGGTTCGCTAAGCCCCCAGGGTCGAGCGGCCCTCCGGGGTCTCGGGGGGGCGGCGGCGGGGGATGGTGACGTCGAACCAGCGGTGGCGGGCGCGCTGCTGGGTGATGTCGACGTGGACGTGCTTGGTCTGGGTGTACTCGAGGTAGCCCTGCTCGCCGAGCTCGCGGCCGACGCCGGACTGCTTGTAGCCGCCAAAGGGGTACCTGGGGTTGAGCAGGTGGTAGTCGTTGACCCAGACGGTGCCGGTGCGGAGGCGCTCGGCGACCCGGACGGCGCGGCCGGAGTCGCGGCTCCAGACGGCCCCGGCCAGGCCGTAGGGGGAGTCGTTGGCGATCGCGACCGCCTGGTCGTCGTCGTCGAAGGGGATCACGGTCAGCACCGGGCCGAAGATCTCCTCCTGGGCGATCCGGGAGGAGGGATCGACCCCGGTGAAGATGGTGGGGGCGAAGTACCAGCCGCCCTCGTGGCCGGCCACGGCGACCCGCTCGCCGCCGGTGGCCAGCTTGGCCCCGTCCTGGAGGCCGACCCGCACGTAGTGCTCGACCCGTTCCAGCTGCTCGGCCGAGACCAGCGGCCCCATGTCGGAGGCGGGGTCGGCGGCCGGGCCGACGGTGATCCGCTCGGCGATGTCGACCAGCCGGGCCACCACCTCGTCGTGGATCGGCCTGGCCACCAGCAGCCGGCTGCCGGCGGTGCAGACCTGGCCGGAGTGGAAGAAGATCGCGTAGGCGGCGCCGTCGGCGGCCAGGTCAAGGTCGGCGTCGTCGAGCAGGATGTTGGCCGACTTGCCGCCCAGCTCCAGCAGGACCTTCTTGACCGTGCCGGCGGCCAGGGCGGCGACCCGCCGGCCGACCTCGGTCGAGCCGGTGAAGGCGACCTTGTCGACCCCGGGCGAGGTGACCAGCGGCTCGCCCGCCTCGGGGCCGAACCCGGGCAGGACGTTGACCACCCCGTCGGGCACGCCGGCCTCGGTGCAGAGCTTGGCCAGCTCCACCGCCGTGCAGGGGGTCTGCTCGGCCGGCTTGAGGACCACGGTGTTGCCGGCGGCCAGGGCCGGGGCCAGCTTCCAGGCGGCGTTCTGGATGGGGAAGTTCCAGGGGATGATCCCGGCGCACACCCCGACCGGCTCGCGGCGCAGGTAGTTGTGGCTGGGGCCGGGGGCGACGGTGAACGGCAGCGGCAGCTCGGCCGGGAGCCGGGTGGCGAACTCGGCGTAGGTCCGGAAGGTGAACATCGCCACGGCGACGTCGGCCGACTTGGTCTTGCGGATGGTCCCGCCCGAGTCGCGCACCTCCAGGTCGACCAGCCGGCCGGCCTGCTCCTTGAGCTTGGCCGCGACCGCCTGGAGGACGGCCGCCCGCCGCTCCGGCTTCAGGCCCGACCAGCGGCCGTCCTCGAAGGCGTCCCTGGCCGCGGCCACGGCCCGGTCGACGTCGACCTTCCCGGCCCTGGCCACGGTGGCGTGGGCCTCGCCGGTGGAGGGGTCGAAGGTCTCGAAGGTCTCGCCGCTGTCCGCGTCCACCGGGTGCCCGTTGATGAACAGCTGGAAGTGATCGGTCATGCCAGCTCCTGTCCCTGGTTCACTCGGGGGGGAGTCCTCGCCCCCGAACCCCCCCAACGTCTACACCCCCGCACCTAGGCTCCCTGGAAGGTCGGGGGGCGCTTCTCCAGGAAGGCGGTGACGCCTTCCAGGTGGTCCTTGGTCTGGCCGGAGGCGACCTGGGCCTCGGCCTCGCCGACGAGCGCGCCGGCCAGGTCGGTGCCGAGGTGGTCGCGGAACAGGGCCTTGGTGCGGGCGAAGGCCAGGGTCGGACCGGCGGCCAGGGTGGCCACGGCCGCTTCGGCCTCGCGGGCGAAGTCGTCGGCCGGCCAGACCCGGTTGGCCAGCCCGAAGGCGAGCGCCTGGCCGGCGTCGACCCAGTCGCCCAGCAGGGCGATCTCCATCGCCCTCGACAGGCCGACCAGCCGCGGCAGGTGCCAGGTCGACCCGGCGTCGGGGACCAGCGCGATGCCCGAGAAGGCCAGCCGCCAGCGGGCCGCGTCGCTGGCCAGCCGCAGGTCGCAGGCGAGGGCGAGCGACACCCCGGCCCCGGCGGCGACCCCGTTGACCACGGCGACGGTCGGTTTGGGCATCCCGGCCAGCAGCCGGCAGATGGGCACGTAGTGGCGCTCGAGGGCGTCGGCCAGGTCGGGGGCCCGCCCCTCCCGGTAGGCGTGCTCCAGCTCGCGCAGGTCCTGGCCGACGCAGAACGCCCGCCCGGCCCCGGTCAGGGCCACCGCCCGCACGCCCGGGTCCTCGGCCGCCTCGGAGAGCGCCTCGACCAGCGCCTCCTTGGTGGGGCCGTCGAGGGCGTTGAGGGCGTCGGGCCGGTCGATCGTGATCCAGGTCGCCGCCCCCTCGCGGCGCACGTCGAGGGTCATGCCGGGCGGCCCCGCTCGTCGACCACCTCGGCGGTGTACATCGTGACCAGGCCCTTGGCGAAGCTCATCAGCTGCCGGCCCGCCTCGGCCGCCTCGGGGCTGGCGAACGCGGCCCGCATGGCCGCCTCGTCGTCGTAGTACATCTCGGTGACCAGGTACCAGGGGCTCTCGCCCCGTGGCGCCCCCGTGACCCGGGTCACCTCGGTGCGGCGCAGCCCCGGGGTCTTGGCGTTCAGGGGCAGGTGCTCGCCGAAGTAGGCCCGGTCGAAGGCCTCGGTGTCGTCCGGCCTGGTGAACATCGCCACGAGCTTGACCATGGCGGGCTCCTTTGTCCGCGGGTGATTGGGTCAGCCTACCCGACGGTCGCGAAGCTCAGCCGCCGAAGTCCCCGCCGCCGAAGTCGCCCCCGCCGAAGTCCCCGCCGCCGAAGTCGCCCCCGCCGCCCCAGTCGCCGCCGCCCCAGTCGCCACCGCCGCCGACGTCGCCGCCCCCGCCGTCGCCGCCGCTGTCCCCGCCGACGTAGACCGGGTAGCCGCCCCAGCCGCCGCCGAGAAGGCTGCCCAGCGCCAGCCCGGTGAACAGCCCGCCCATCGGGAAGCCGCCGAAGTAGCCGCCGGCCCAGGGGCCGTAGTAGCCGGGCGCGTTCCAGTAGGGGGTCATGCCGCCGCCGGCCCCGGCCAGGACCTGGCGCGACTCCGGCTCCAGGCCGTCGTGGACCCGCTGGGCGTCGGCCGCGCAGGCCGGCACCATCCGCGGGGCGCCGCCGGGCGGCGCCCACTGGACGTCCTCGACCGAGGGGCCGTGCCGGGGGTCGAAGAAGCAGGGTGCCCGGCGCTCGGGGACGGGCCGGCCCTCCAGGATCGCCTTGGCCGCGGCCATCGAGTAGCGGCCGGCCTCCAGGGCGGCGCTCATCGGGGCCAGGTCCTCGGTCCGCCGGGCCTTGTCGAGGGCGGACGCCGCCTTCTGGTACTGGTCGACCGCCTCGGTGTAGTGGCGGACGGCCTCGGGGTCGGCGTCGGGCATGCTGGTGTCGATGTCGAGGGCCTGGATGTCGTTGGCCAGCGCCACCAGGTCCTCGTTGGCGACCGACTTGACCTCCTCCAGCTGCCGCTGACGCTCGGCCTCCCGTTCCCGCCGGCGTCGCCGCGAGCTGAACAGCAGCGCCCCGCCGCCGGCCACCACCGCCACCAGCACCGCGATCGTGCCGATCCCGACCCCTCCGCCCCCGCCGCTTTCCGAGGCGGGTTCGCCCTTGGCCGCCGCCGACACCCCGTCGACCCACTGGAGCACGGCGGCCTCCGGGTCGTTCGGGTGGTTCCCGAACGCCTCCCGGCCCAGCTCGGTAGCCCGGCCGGACCCGAGGGTGTCGCTGGCCGCGGTCCAGTGGTTGCCGGCGGTCACCATGTAGGCGCCCGACCGGTCCACCCCGTTGGCGATCGCCTTGGCCAGGTCGTTGAGGGTGCCGCCGTGCTCCTGGATGGCCGACTCGGGCAGCACGGCGATGAAGACGGGGGTGTCGGCCCCCTGCACGCGGGCCAGCAGCTCGTCCCGGGAGACGGAGACCCCCGCCTCCGGGTCCACGTAGACCGGGCTTTGCTTGAGCGCGTCCGCGACCGCGTCCGCGGTGACCGCGGAGGCTGGGGCGGCGGCCAGGACCGCCAGGAGCAGGGCGAGCGCCACCGGGCCGAGCCATCGCCGCAGATGGGGCCGGTTATGTCCCGCCGGCCGACTGGTCCACATCGGGATCCTCCTGGATCGTGATCGTGCCGCTGTCCGACTCGCGCTCTCCCGTGATAGCACCACCACTGTCGAGTACGCCCGTGTCGGCGAAGGAGACCGGCAGGTACCCGTACCCTCCTCCGGAGGTGTTGCGGCCGCCCACGAACCCGTCGTCCAGGGCGTTGCCCAGCGGGAACCCGGCCACCAGGTCGGCGGCCGCCCCCCCGAAATACCCCCCGAACCACGACTCGAAATGCGGTGGCAGGTCGTAGAAGGGGATCCGGCGCACGCCGGCGCGGACCCGCCGCGGCTGCGGCTGGCCGCCGTTGGCGATCTGGGCCATGCAGGCGTCGCAGGCCGGCACCGGCCGGGCCGGTCCCGAGGCCGGCTCCCAGCCGACGTCGTTGACCGAGGGGCCGTGGCGGGTGTCGAAGAAGCAGGGCGGCCGCCGCCGCGGCGGGCTGCGCCGCTCGAACAGGGCCCTGGCCGCGGCCATGGCGAACCGGCCCGACTCGAGCGCGCTGCTCACCGGGGCCAGGTCGTTGGGGGAGCGGGCCTCGGAGAGGGCGTCCTCGGCCCGGTCGAGCAGCTCGTGCGCCCTGGTGTACTGGTTGACCGCCTGAGGGTTGCCGGCCGCCTCGGCCTGGAGGTCGACGTCGAGGTTGCGCAGGTCGCGGGCGAGCGCCTCGACGTCCTCCTGGGCGACCGCCCTGGCCTCGGCGAACTGGTGGCCGCTGCGGACGGTCCGCCGCTCGGTGCGGCTCTCCAGGGTGAGGGCGAGCAGCACGGCCACGGCGACCACCCCGGCGACGGCGAGCAGGACCCAGAGCACGGTGTTGCCGTCGGCACCCTCCTGGCCCGGCGGCGGCCGCGGGGCCGCGGTGGTGGCCGGCGGGGTGCCGGCGGCGTCCTCCACCCGGGCGATGAAGTCCATGGTGGCGTCGGCCAGGTCGGGGTGCTCCCGGAAGGCGACCTTGGCCCGCCCCGGGGCCTGGCCCTTGGCCAGGGTGTTGCTGCCGGCGCCCTCGGCGCCGCCGGCGACCACCAGGTAGGTGCCGGGGCGGCCGACCGACGCCCCGACCAGGGCGGCCAGCCGTGCCGGGTCGCCGCCGGCCTCGGCCAGGGCCTGGCTGGGCAGGACGGCCACGAAGATGGGCGTGCCGACCATGGCGAGCCGGGCCCGGATCCGTTCCTGGTCGGGCAGCGACAGGTTCGGGCGGGAGGCGGGGTGCACGTACAGCGGGTCGTCGCGCAGGTTCCCGGCCGTCCGGTCGACCCACGGCCCGGCCCACGCCGGCCCGGCCAGGCCGGCCAGCAGCCACAGCACCAGCCCGGCCAGGACGGCGCTGCGCGGGCCTCGGAACATGGCGGGTCCCTTCGTGGGCGATCTCCGACCATTCTGGCCCTTCCGGCGATGGGGCGTAACGCCCCAAGCCGTCGACCCGGTCGGGCCGGTTCGCGCACCACCCCGAGTGCGGCCATCATGGCGCCGTCCGGCAGGGTCGACCGAGGTGGGTGGCGTGGACTGGCACCGTCTGGGGGACGGCGACAGCGAGGCGGGCAGGCGGGCGGGCGTGCTCGACCTGCTCCGCCGGGCCCAGCTGGAGCTGGGGGGCGGGCCGCTCACCGGCACCCGGCTGCTGTACGACGCCCGCGACATGCTGGCCGCGACCCGCGAGATCGAGGCCGCCGTGCGCGGCGCCGACACCACCTTGTTCGTCGGCTTCCAGCGGGCCGGGAAGCTGGACGGCGAGGCCGCCACCTTCCGCGACCTGGTGGCGGCCGGGGTCCGGGTGGTCGCCTACGGCACCGGCGAGCCGACCCACCAGACCGGGGTCGCCTGGGTGCGGCTGCCCGAGGACCAGGCCGCCCTCCAGAACCAGTGGCTGCTGGTGACCGAGCAGCCCGAGCCGATCGCCTTCGTCGGCTTCGAGACCTCCGATCCGGACCGCTTCGGCCAGGTCGAGGTGACCGACCCCGGGCGCAGCTTCACCGGGTTCGTGACCGGCGACCGGCGGTTGGTCCGGGCCATCGCCGAGCATCTGGAGACGATCGGCGGGCCCTGACGAACCACCCGGCCGCCTGGAGCGAAGGAAGGAACACGAGTGGAGCAGGGCGCCAGCCCGGACCTGGGGGCCCGACTCGCCGCCGGCGAGGAGGGGGCGATCGAGGAGTGCTACGCCGCCCTCGGCCCCATGGTGCTCGGCTACCTGCGCCGCTTCGTGGCCCGCGACGAGGCCGAGGACGTGCTCCAGCGGGTGTTCTACGAGGTCTGGAGGAACCGGGACCGCTACGATCCCGGCCGCAGCCTGGAGGCGTGGGTCCTTGGGATCGCCGCAAGCGGGCCATCGACCAGCTCCGCCGCCGGCACACGACCGTCGTGCCGATCGAGGAGCTGCGCGACATCGCCGGGGACGACGGCCGGGAGCTGGCCGAACGCTACGCCCGGGCCAGCGAGGTCCGCGCCGCCCTGGAGCGCCTGCCCGCCGAGCAGCGCGAGGTCCTCACCCTCGCCTACTTCGGCGACCTCACCCAGACCCAGATCGCCGAGCGGCTCGGGGTGCCGCTGGGCACGGTCAAGGCGCGGGCCTTCCGCGGCCTGCGCCGCCTGGCCGGCATCCTCGGCGCGGAGGGCTGAGCGGCGACCACCCGGCACCCCGGCGACGCCTGACCGCCGGCCTCAGAGCCGGTCGAGCTTGGCGGCCAGGATGAAGTCGTTGTCGGTGAGGCCGCCTGCTCCTCGCCGATCGTCGGCGTGCCCGGCCGCCCATCGTCCAGGCCGGGGATATCTGGTGGCGGGGGTCGGGGGTGGCTGGGAGACTGGAGGCCATGAGCGACGTCCTGCGCGCCCGCGGGCTCCTGAAGACGTACCGCCGCGGCCGGGCCGTCGACGGCGTCGACCTGACCGTGCGCCGGGGCGAGCGGGTCGCCCTGCTCGGCCCCAACGGCGCCGGCAAGACGACCACGCTGCTGATGTGCCTCGGCGTGGTCGAGCCCGACGGCGGCACGGTCGAGATCGCCGGCCACCGCCTCCCAAGGGGCCGCAGCGCGGCCATGGCCCGGGTCGGCTTCGCGGCCGGCTACCTGCCCCTGCCCGAGCGGCTGCGGGTCGGGGAGTTCCTACGCATGTTCGGCCAGCTCTACGGCCTGGCCGACCCCGACACCCAGGCCATGCGGGGCCTGGAGCGCTTCGGCATCCCGCACCTGGCCAAGGCCATGGGCACCGAGCTCTCCTCCGGCCAGAAGACCCTGATCGGCATCGTCAAGTCCACCATGCACGACCCCGAGCTGCTGGTCCTCGACGAGCCGACGGCCAGCCTCGACCCGGACGTGGCCATGCGGGTCCGCACCGGCCTGGCCGCCCTCTGCGAGGAGCGGGGCACGGCCCTGCTGGTCACCAGCCACGACATGGTCGAGGTGGAGCGGATCGCCCAGCGGGTGGTGTTCCTGTCCGCCGGCCGGGTGGTCGCCGACGGCCCGCCGCTCGAGGTCGCCGCCCGCTTCGGCCGCGAGGACCTCGAGGAGGTCTTCCTCCACCTGGCCTCCGAGCGCCAGGCCAGCGAGCACACCGAGGGGCTGCGGCCGTGACCACGCAGGGCTACCCGGCCCAAGGGCCGGTCAGGGTTTCGCGGGAGCTGGCGCCGTGGCTGCGGATCTGGGCGATCGCCCGGCGCCACGCGTACGTGCTGTACCGCAGCCCGCACCGGCTGTTCGACGTGACCGTGTGGCCGATCGTGGACACGGTGCTGTTCGGCTCCCTCGGGGTGTACTTCGTCCGCCAGGGCGGGCCGTCCTCGCCCGGCCAGGCCGGGATCGCCTACCTGCTGTCCGGGATCGTGCTGTGGCACGTGGTCTACCAGGCCCAGATCGCCGTCTCGACCGGCTTCATGGAGGAGACCTGGTCGCGCAACCTGCTCACCCTGATGGTGACGCCCCTGCGGGAGCTGGAGCTGGTGGCCGGCATCGCCGTGTTCGGGCTGGCCAAGCTGATCATGGGGGTGGGCGTGGTCGCGCTGGCGGCGTTCGCCCTGTATGCCTTCGACGTCACCACCCTCGGGCTCGGCCTGCTGCCGGTGATCGCCATCCTGCTGCTGGGCGGCTGGACCATCGCCCTGGTGGTGATCGGCCTGATCCTGCGCTTCGGCAACGGCGCCGAGGCGCTGGCCTGGGGGATCATGTTCGTGGTGATGCCGCTGGGTGGCGTCTTCTACCCGGTGGAGGCCCTCCCCGGCTTCATCAGGCCGGTCTCGGCGCTGCTGCCCACCACCCACGCCTTCGCGGCCGGCCGCGAGCTGATCGACGGCGGGCCGATGCCCTGGGGCCAGCTCGCCCTGGCCAGCGCCGGCACCCTGGTCGCGGCCGCCGGCGCCCTCGCCTTCGTCGCCTGGATGCTGCGGCTGTTCCGCCGCCGCGGGTACGTGACCCGCTACAGCTGACGAAGGCCCAGCCGGTAGGGGGCGCCGGCGGTGGGGCGGGCGCCGGGTCGGGTCTGGTCAGCCGGAGGAGCGGCGGCGGCCGAAGAGGCGGCGGAAGAAGTTGGCGACGGCCTGGAACAGGGCTGCCAGGCGGCCCTTGATCACGGTCCCGACCAGGCTTCCGGCGTCCAGGGCCTCGGCCGCGCGCGGAGGCGGCACCGGGGTCGGGGCGCGCGGGACGGCCGCCGCCGGTTCGGCGCTGGGTGCCGCGGCCTCGCCGTCGCCGGCGGTGGTCGTCCCGTCGCCCGCGGCACCTGGTCCCGACGGGGACACGGTCTCGGTCCCAGCCGGTGTGGAGCTCCCAGCCCCAGCCGGTGTGGAGCCCGCGGTCCCAGCCGGTGTGGCGCCCCCGGCCCCGGCCGTTGCGGCCGCTGCGGCCGGTGCGGCCGCCTCGGGGGCTGTGGTGGGCTCGGCTTCGAGGGTGGCTCGGAGGCAGTCGGCGAACTGGCCGAAGAGGCGGGTGGCGACGTCGTTGATGGCGCCGCCGCGGCCGAAGGAGGCGACCTTGCCGGTGAGCTGGACGTCGCTGGTGACCTGGAGGCGGGTGTGGGTGTCGCCGGC
>Ga0307278_10001796_pt1 | contig 10609 bp, 4 predicted proteins | sample ER_DNA_117_FD_194482 | JGI IMG/M metagenome (GOLD analysis project Ga0307278, IMG submission 194482) | Bulk soil microbial communities from the East River watershed near Crested Butte, Colorado, United States - ER_DNA_117 | ecosystem: Environmental > Terrestrial > Soil > Floodplain | place: USA...
GACATGGAGTTCTATCGTCCATGGGCGCAGGAGAATTTTCCATTTATGACCATCGCGGTCCGCAGCAACCTCAAAACCGAAGCGGTGACTAAGCTGGTGCAATCCGCAATCAACGGGATCAACCAGGGGCTCGCGATCGCGCAACCGCGATCAATGGACACAGTCGTCGCGCAGGCACTTGGGCAGGCACGCCTGACGACGATCCTCCTCGGCATTTTCGCTGGCGTCGCGTTGCTTTTGGCAGCCGTTGGAATTTACGGTGCAGTCGCTTACACCGTCGAGCAACGCACCGGCGAAATTGGTGTGCGGATGGCGCTTGGTGCGCAAACCATGGACGTGCTGCGGCTGGTCGTGGCGCAGGGAATGAAACCGGTCATTATCGGGTTGGCCGCGGGATTGGTAGCGGCGCTTGCGCTCGGGCGATTGCTGACATCGCAGCTTTACCAAATTTCAGCGCACAATCCACTCGTGCTCGCCACGACGATTGCAGTTCTAGGTACGGCGGCGTTGCTCGCGTGTTTGCTTCCCGCGCGCCGCGCGGCGCATGTCGATCCCATTCAAGCTTTGCGCACTGAATGACATGAATGATCTTCGGTTCGCTCTGCGACAACTCCGCAAATCGCCCGGATTCACTTTGATTGCGGTGATCGCGCTGGCTCTGAGCATCGGCGCGAACACGGCCATCTTTAGCGCGGTCAACACACTCCTGTTGCGTCCGCTGCCGGTGGAGGATTTAGATCGATTGGTTTTCAGCATTGCGATGCGTGAAGGATTCGACCCCTTTGGCTCGTCGCTTCTGGAGTTTGCGGCCGATAAGCAGCGAAATCATTCGTTCTCGATCATGGGCGCGGCGATGCAACGCTCCTTCAACTTGACCGGACGCGGCGAACCGGAGCGGGCACGGGGCGCGTCCATCATGGCTGATTATCTAAGCACTCTTGGAGTTAAACCAATTCTCGGTCGCGGTTTTACCAACACAGAAGACCGACCCGGCGGTGCCGCGGTCGCGTTGATCAGTTACGGACGTTGGCAAAAACATTTTGGAGGAGACCCAAGCATCATCGGCGAAACGCTTAACCTCGAAGGTCGCAGCCACACGATCATTGGCGTGATGCCGCCGGGATTTGATCTACCCGCGGCTGCCGAAATTTGGGTGCCGCTGCAAATTAACATCGACAGTTTGCCATTGGCCGATCGCGCAGCGCCTATGTATGAAGTGGTGGCGAAGCTCCGGCCTGGCATCAGCATTGAAAAGGCGGATGCGGAATCGAAATCGATCGCGCGCCAATTGGAACATGAGTATCCGCAATTGCGGCGCGGATGGACCGTCAAGTTGATTTGGCTACGGCAACAATTGCTCGGCGACCTGGCCGGCAAGGTTAGCAAAGCGCTTTTCGCGCTTATGGCTGGTGTGGTATTTCTTCTGCTCATTTGTTGCGCAAACGTGGCGAATCTTCAGCTTGCCCGCGGCATTACGCGCGCACGCGAATTCGCATTGCGACGCGCGCTGGGCGCGAGCCGATGGCGATTAGTGCGACAACTTCTCACCGAAAGCATGTTGCTGGCGGTGCTCGGCGGCATGGGCGGTTTGCTGCTCGCGCATTGGATCGTGCCGGTCCTCGCCGCGATGAATCCGATCCAGGGTATTTCGCTCGCCACCTTCTTTCACAATTTCAAGATTGACGGACGCGTATTGAGTTTTGCTCTCCTCGTAACGCTCGCGACCGGCGTGATCTTCGGATTGATTCCGGCGTTGAAAAGCGCCGGCGAACGCGACGTGATGCCGCGTCTTAAGCAGGGCGATCAAAGAATCGGCGCTGGCGCGCCCGGCCGCCGATGGCTTAATGTTCTGATCATCGCGGAGATTGCGGTCGCGATGACTCTTCTGGTTGCGGGCGGATTGATGTTGCAGAGCTTCAACCGGCTTCAACATGTCGACCTTGGATTTAGGCCGGACCATCTCCTAACGACGAAGATGGTACTGCCGGTGTCGAAATATTCAGAGCACAGACAGCGCGTGGCGTTCGCCGACCAAGTCCTTGAGCGCGTTAGGAATTTGCCCGGCATTATCTCCGCGGGCACAACGACGAACATTCCACTTGAGCGCGAAATTGCCTACGACTCGGTCTTCGACGTAGAAGGCCGGCCGCGCACGAATCCAAACGACGTTCCGATTACGTCGCATCGTCTCGTTAGTCCGGATTATTTGAAGACAGTTGGTGTGACCTTGGTTAAGGGCAGGCTGATCGACGATGGCGATCGCGCCGACCGTTTGCCCGTGGTCGTGATCAGCGAAGAGTTGGCGCGTCAAGCGTGGCCCGGAGAAGATCCGCTCGGCAAACGAATCAAGCGCGTCCGGGGCGATCAGAATTTTCCGTGGATGACGGTGATCGGCGTCATTAAAGACGTAAAAGAAGATCTCTTCAATTACCGGATTAACCGTCCGGTTTGGTACGTGCCGTACGCACAATTAGAAAATAATTTTCCATTGAACCTGGTGGTGCGGACGAGCGGCGAGCCAGCAAGCGCGACTGCAGCGGTACGCGAAGCCGTCCACGCCGTCGATCCCGATCAGCCGATTTCGAACGTCATGACCATGAACGAGAATCTCAGCGGGGTTCTCGTGACCGAACGTTTCGGCGCGATCCTGATGAGCTTGCTGGCCGCGTCAGGTCTTTTGCTCGCCGCGCTCGGGCTTTACGGGGTGATGGCGTATTCCGTCTCGCAACGAACGGCCGAGATCGGTTTGCGCGTTGCGCTCGGGGCGCAACGCACGCACGTGCTTCAACTCATCCTCGGCCAGGGGCTCAAGCTCACATTGTTAGGTGTTGCGATCGGTTTAACCGCCGTTTGGTGTCTTACGCGATTGCTCGCGAATTTGCTTTTCGGCGTCAGCGCGACCGACCCGGCAACTATTGTCTCGATTTCATTGCTCTTTATGGGCGTTGCGCTGCTTGCTTGCCTCCTTCCGGCGCGGCGCGCCCTGGCTGTCGATCCCATTCAAGCATTGCGGACAGAGTAAAACATGAACGATCTTCGCTTCGCCGTCCGACAGCTCTTGAAGAAGCCGGCATTTGCCGGCATTGCGGTGATCACCCTCGCGCTCGGCATCGGCGCGAACACTGCGATCTTCAGCGTGGTCAATGCCGTTCTGCTTCGACCGCTGCCGTATCCGCATTCCGAAGAGCTGGTCTTGCTTCGAGAAAGATTGATCGGCCCATCGGGTTTTGAATCGGGCTCGGTCAGCTACATGAATTATCTCGACTGGCGCGCGGCTCAGCGCAGCTTCACCGATCTTGCACTCGTTAGGACCGAGGGCGTAAATGTTTCAGCCTCCGATTCCGCTTCACCGCCCGAACGAATCCGAGCGGCGCGGATCACGGCAAATTATTTGTCGGTCTTGCAAGTCGCGCCGCGCATTGGGCGCGATCTTGTCGACAAGGACGATGTACCCGGCGCGGGGAAAGTCGTGCTAATCAGCGAACGGCTCTGGCGCAATCGATTTGGCGCCTTGCCGCTTGCGTTAGGTCAGCGACTAAATGTCGATGGTGTTCCGCGCGAGATCATTGGCGTTGTTTCCGAGAGAGTTCGCTTCCCACGCAACTGCGATATTTTTGTTCCGCTGGCAGACTTGCGCGCCGATCACGATTTGCTCTCGCGCGGCAATCACGATGCTTTTTCCTCTCTCGGCCGATTGAAACCGGGCGTGACGCTGAAACAGGCCCTCGCGGAGCTCGACACGGTCGCAGCCAATCTCGCGCGACGTTTCCCCGATTCCAATACCGGGCGACAGGTTTCTGCAAAACCGTTGCTCGAATTTGCCGTCGGCGAATATCGACACCTTCTCTACCTGTTGCTGGCCGCGGTCGGTTGCGTGCTCCTGATCGCGTGCGCAAATGTGGCGAACCTGCAACTGGCGCGCGGAATTGCACGCCGCCAGGAATTCGCAGTGCGCGCGGCGCTCGGCGCGGGCCGATGGCGATTGGCACGGCAGGTCTTGGTCGAAACGAGTGTGATCGCCCTATTGGGCGGATGCTGCGCTGCGCTCATCGCGCTCTGGAGTCTCGATACGATTCGCGCGATCTCTCCCGCAAATGTGTCTCGCTTTCAGGAGACGAACATCGACCCGATGGTCCTTCTTTTTAGCACCGGCATCATTATCGTCTCCGAATTCCTCGTCGGTATCTGGCCGGCGTTGCGAATTTCCAACAACGCCTCGATGGCGAACGATCTTCACGACAGCGGTGCGCGCGGCAGCGACAGCGCGCAGCGGCAACGAGCGCGCTCAATTCTCGTCGTCGCGCAGGTGGCACTCGCCGTTGTGTTGCTCGCGGGTGCGGCGCTGACCTTAAAAAGTTTTTGGCGAGTGCAGCAAGTACCGCTTGGATTCGATCCGCGGGGAGTTTTGACGATGACCATCGCGCTGCCGCCGTCGCACTACGAGTCGCCGGAAAAGATTTCTCGTTTTTACGATCAACTGGTGGAGAAAGTACGCGCGCTGCCCGGTGTGAGTGCGGCGGCGATTTGCAATAACGCGCCGTTCGATCACGACGAATGGGACAGTTCGTTTCATGTCACAGGCGCGCCGCCTGATCCTCCCGGGCAAGAACCGATCAGCGAGATGAGCATCGTTTCGCCCGATTTCTTCCGCGTGCTCGGGATGCCAATCCTGCATGGACGACCTTTCAGTGCCCAAGACACAACCGGACGGCCCGGTTCAGTCATTATTGATGAACTCGCAGCCAAAAAATTCTTTCCGGGAGTCGATCCCATAGGCAAACAGATTGACGATCCGGTGACGATCGGATTGCCGGTACAGAATGGAGCTCCGCTCACGATCGTCGGGATCGTTCCGCACACGCGGAATAACGCGCCGGGTGAACGAGATGACGCCCGCAATTTACCGATGATGTATTTTTCCGCGGCGCAATTTCCTAAGAACAAGGAGGGACTGATAGTGCGCGCGCAGCCGGGTGGGAATCCGCATTCGCTTGTTAGTCCGATCAAGGAACAAATCGTATCGCTCGACCCCGATCAGGCCGTCGCCGAGGTCGCGACGATGGAGGAAAACATCGGCGAGAGTCTTGCTTCGCGGCGCCTAACGATGACGCTACTTGGGGTTTTTGCCGGCCTGGCGCTCTGCCTTGCAAGCATTGGTTTGTATGGCGTGATGGCGTTAAGCGTCACGCAGCGCACCCGCGAACTCGGAATTCGCATGGCGCTTGGCGCAGCGCGCTGGGAGATTTTCCGCTTGGTCCTGGGTCAAGGCATGATCCTGGTTTCGGTCGGCATTGGGTTGGGATTGATTGGCGCGATCGCGGCGAGCCGTGCCTTAAGCAGTTTGCTCTACAGCGTCGGTGCGCTTGATGTTCCCGCTCTCGCCGTCGTGATTGCGTCGCTCGCATCCGTCTCTCTGCTCGCCTGTTGGTTGCCGGCTCACCGCGCCACACTGGTCGATCCGATTCAAGCGTTGCGCACGGAATGAAAAAATGACGAAGCTCGAATGACAATGACGAAATAATGACGAAGCCCGAAGCACAAAAAATGGCGCGTTGTATTCGACGTTCGACCTTCGTCATTCCGAAATCAGCAATCAACAATCAGAAATCCCATGAACGCCTGCCTTGAATTCGCAGCGGTGGAGGCGAATCCGGACGACTACCATGCCAAGAAGGCCGCCCATTCATGAAGGACCTGCTGCTGGACATTCGTTATGCGCTGCGCGTGCTTTGGAAGTCGCCCGCGTTCACGCTCGTAGCTTTGGTCACTCTGCTGCTTGGGATTGGGGCAAACGTCGTCGTCTTCCGAATAGTGAATGCGGTCCTGCTGCGCCCGCTGGATGTGAGCGAGCCTCAGAACCTCTACGAGCTTCGCCTCAAGCCGTGGACGCACTGGAAACTACTGACGACGTCGTATCCTGCGTTTGAAGACTACCGGCAACGAAACACCACCTTCAGCGACCTGGCTGGCTATGATGGATATTCAGGGGGGAGATTGCGCTGGGGTGACACGGTGAAAAGTGTCTCCGGCTATTCGGCTACCGGCAACTATTTCGATCTGCTGGGGGTGCAGCCGGAGGTGGGGCGGTTCTTCCACGACGCGGACGTGCACGGTCCGAATTCGGCCCCTTATATGGTGCTGAGCGATAGTCTTTGGCGAAGCACCTTTAACGCCGATCCCGGCGTGGTCGGGACCACCGTGCGGCTCGGCAAAGATCCCTTCACGGTGGTGGGTGTGGCCCCGCCGCGATTTCACGGCACCGAGCGATTTGTCTGGCCGGACTACTGGATACCCGTCGTGAACCACTTCGACGCGGAGCACCTGCGGGATCGGACGGGCCATCCTTTGACGGTGCTTGGCCGGCTCAGGCCCGGCGTGACGTCCGAGCAGGCTGCGGAAAATCTCAGTGCGATCGCGGCGCAGCTGGCGACGGAACACTCAAAGACGGACACGGGAGTGCCGCTTCGGCTGATCCGTCCAGGACTCTACGCCGACCAAGGTGACCTCATCCGCGGATTTCTTTATAGCGTGACCGCGCTCGCTCTCCTGGTGCTGCTCGCGGCATGCGCGAATCTGGCCAGCCTGTTTGCGGCGCGCGCGGCGGATCGCAGCCGGGAACTGGCGCTCCGTGTCGCCTTGGGAGCGAGCCGGTGGCGGTTGGTGCGGCAACTCCTTACTGAGGCGATGGTGTTGTCGATGCTGGGCGGTGCAGCGGGGATGGCGACCGCAGGTCTGCTCCTGGGTGCTCTGGCCCGGTGGCAGGCGCCCCATGGCCAGGTGGCAGTCAGCGTGGATACAGGTGTCTACTTGGCGGCTTTGATCTTGACGCTCGTAAGCGGGCTCCTCTTCGGCTTGATCCCGGCGCGGCAGGTGTGGCAGAGCAGTCCGTTGCAGGCGATGAAGAGCGGACCGGTGGATTCAACGCCGCGACGTCGGCTGTCCTTGCGGGATCTGTTGTTAGGCGCACAAATTGCCATCTGCACGCTCCTGGTCACCGCCTCATTCGTCGCGATGCGTGGGATGGTGCGCATGCTGCACGCCCCGCTGGGTTTCCAGCCGCAGGGCGCGATGGTGGCCGAGATGGACCTGAGAGAGGAAGGCGATGTGCCGCTTGAGAAGAAGAAGGCGATGCTCGAGGCGGTGCGGAGCATCCCTGGTGCGACGGCGGCGGGGACGGTGAGCAGGCTGCCCTTTACCGGCGGGATCCGGGGTATTCCGGTTTTCCCGCCAGGGACGACAGAGCTCACGTTGAACAATTCTGTGCTATCACCGTACGGATTCACGATATCCCCGGGCTATCTCGAGACGGCCCGCACCCGGCTCCTGCGCGGCCGGGATGTCTCATGGCGTGACACCACCAAGACGCCATATGTCGCGATCGTGAACGAGACCTTCGCGCGGAAGATGTGGGGCGACACGCCGGCGATTGGACAGCGCTTTATTTTCCTGGACCACTTGAGGGAAGTGGTCGGCGTGGCGGAGGACGGCAAGTACCACGAGATTCAAGATTCGCCCCAGCCTGTCGTGTATCTGCCGTTGCCGCAAAACGAAAAGGCCAACACGACTTTCATCGTGCGATCGGATCGGACGCAGAACGAGATCGCGGCGGCGATCGAACGCACCCTGAACGGATTCGAGCCGAATGCGCAGATCACGGTCCAGAGCTGGCCGGATGTAATGGAGGGTGCGCTCTTCCCGGCCCGAGCGGCGACCGTCACACTCGGCGTGATGGGCCTGCTGGCGGCGATGGTGGCGGTGACGGGCATCTTTGGAATGGCCGCCTACAACGTGAGCCGCCGGATGAAGGAACTCGGTATCCGCGTGGCCCTGGGCGCGCGCACGAAGCACGTGATCAGCGCGGCGGTCGGCCGGCCAATCATGCTGCTCGGGGTCGGATCGTTAGTGGGGCTGCTGTTCGGCGTGTTCGCCAGCCGGTTACTGGGGCAGATTGTGTATCAGGCGAATCCGCGGGATCCCGTGGTCGTCGTCGGCGCGGTGCTAACGATGGCGCTGCTGGGCATTACAGCATCCGCCATTCCAGCCTTGCGAGCGCTCAATGTCGATCCGTCCAAACTCCTGCGGGAAGAGTGATGCAGGTGAATACGCTTAACCTCAGCGCCTTTCCGCACCCTCACTCGGCGGCCATTGGAACCTATGGCGTCTTGAGTTACGCCGTCGCGCAACGCCGGCGCGAGATCGGCATTCGCATGGCGCTTGGCGCGCAGACGCGGCAGATCGGGATGCAATTCCTCTCGTTAGGCCTGCGTCTTCTCGCCGCCGGAACCATCCTCGGTTTGATCGGGGCGTGGCTGGCCCGCAGAGCGATGCAGAGCATTCTCTTCGATGTGCCCGCGCTTCCCGTCGCCACTCTCCTGGGCGCTGCGCTCGTGATGAGCGTCGTGTCGTTGATCGCCTGCCTCATTCCCTCGCGTCGCGCCACACTGGTCGATCCAATTCAAGCGTTGCGCACTGAATAACATGAAGGATTTCCGCTTCGCCATCCGACAGCTTATCAAGAACCCGGCGTTTACCGCGATTGCGGTTATCACCCTTGCGTTCGGCATTGGCGCCAACAGCGCCGTGTTCGGTTTGATTAACGCGCTCCTCGTTAGGTCACTGCCGTATCACGATCCTTCGAAGCTGGTCTTGTTGTGGGAGCAATTCCCAGCGCAAGGCCTGGAGCGGATTCCTGTTTCACCACCCGAATACGTCGATTTTGAAAAAGGATTACGCAGCTTCACGCAAATCGCGGCGTTCAATTACTCCACGTTCAATCTTGCCGGCGGCAATGTTCCAGAGCGAATCTCGGGAGCGGTCATTTCGCCAGCTTTGTTTCCAATGCTGGGCATCGAGCCGATCGCCGGCCGCACCTTCGCCCAAGAAGAGCAAGGGGAAGGACACGATGACCTTATTGTCATCAGCGAGCGGCTTTGGAAACGGCGTTTCAGTTCCGATCCGTCGCTCGTCGGTAAAACTCTGCTCTTAAACGGCCGGAATTACGTCGTGATCGGCATCATGCCGGCGAAGTTTGAATTTCCAATTCCGCTCTTCAATCTCCAAGGCGGCCAATTTGCCGAGCGGGTAGATATTTGGAAGCCGGTCGCGTTTTCCCAAGGCGAACTGAAATCGCGGGGTAACCGTTCTTACGGCGTCATCGCGCGGCTGCGTCCGGATGTGACCCTCGCAAAAGCGCAGGCCGAGATCGACACGGCGGTTGCGAACTGGGTGAAATCATTCCCTGATAATTACTCTGCCAGCAGCAGATTCGGCGCGAAGATTTATCCGCTGCACGAACAAGTGGTCGGTGGAATGCGCAAAGGTCTTTTTGTTTTGATCGGCGTCGCATTTGTGCTGCTGATCGCGTGCGCGAATCTGGCGACGATGCTGCTGGCTCGGGCGAGCGCGCGTGAACGCGAACTCGCTATTCGAATGGCACTCGGCGCTGGCACATGGCGATTGTTGCGGCAAATGTTAACCGAAAGTGTAGCGCTGGCTTTGGCAGGTGGAGCGGCCGGCGTGCTGTTGTCCGTGTGGGGCCTGGAACTTCTAAAGCGCGTTGGGGCGCGAACGATTCCGCGACTGAATGAAGTCACGCTCGACTGGACGGTTTTACTGGTAACCGCCGTGGTCGCCATTGGAAGCGGAATTCTGTTCGGGTTAATTCCGGCGCTGGGGAGCGCAAAACCGGAGTTGACGGAAGCATTGAAAGAAGGCGGTCGCGGATCGACTAGCGGTGCGCGACCCAATCGCGTCCGCAACATGCTGGTGATCGCAGAAATTGCGCTGGCATTGGTCCTGTTGGTTGGCGCCGGTTTGCTGATGAAGAGCTTCGCGCGATTGCAGGGCGTCAATCCAGGATTCAACGCGCGCAATGTGCTGATGATTGAACTTTCGCTACCGCAAACCAAATATCCGTCAGGCGCAAATCCAAGTTATCTTGGCGGCGATAGCACTCGGAATTTTTATCAGGAAAGTCTCCGCCGCATCGCCCGCCTGCCGGGAGTCGAAGCCGTCGCGTGCACAGATATTCTTCCACTTAGCGGAACAAACAGCGATTCGTCCTTCTCGATCGAAGGTCGGGAAGTGAACAAGAACGAGCCATTCCCAGATGAAGAAATTCGCGTGATCACCCCGGATTATTTTCGTGTCTTGCAAACGCCATTGCTGAAAGGCCGCTTCTTTAGCGAGGCTGATAACGCGGATGTACCTCAGGTCGCGATTGTGAACGAAGCTTTGGCGCGCAAATATTTCCGCAACGGCGACGCACTTGGCAAACGCATCACGTTTAGCGATCCGCGTAAGCCCGATGTGAAGTGGATCACGATTATCGGGATTGTTGCAAACATCCGACACCGCGCGCTCGAGCTCGAGCCGCAGCCGGAGTATTACATCCCGCATGCGCAACTCCCTATGCGGGAGATGATCCTGGCCGTTCGCAGCGTGCAGGATCCGCGCAGCTTGACTGCAGCAATCCGTCGGGAAGTCCAATCGATTGATCCTGATCAGCCGTTGGCAAACGTGCGCACATTCGATCAGGTCGTGTCCGAGTCCGTCGCGCCTCGTCGGTTATCGGTCGTCCTGCTCGGCATTTTTGCTGCAATCGCACTGG
>Ga0307278_10001797_pt1 | contig 10609 bp, 12 predicted proteins | sample ER_DNA_117_FD_194482 | JGI IMG/M metagenome (GOLD analysis project Ga0307278, IMG submission 194482) | Bulk soil microbial communities from the East River watershed near Crested Butte, Colorado, United States - ER_DNA_117 | ecosystem: Environmental > Terrestrial > Soil > Floodplain | place...
CGAAGCCGCTTCGATTTATGCGGCTGCCTTCAATCCTCCCGACGCACAGGAACTTTATTCCTTTCTCCGCAGCCTGGACGTCATGCGAGTCGCTTTCGAGAAGGACACCACCGCGGTCATCTCTACGAACAGCGATCTGGGCCGAATGCTCAAGTCGATGAGCGAGGCAGTGGTGCCGCCAAAACCTGCGCGTTGATTCGGCGTCACGCGTCGGACGTGCTCGCCAGAAAAACGCGCACGCAGTACGCATACGGTTGTGAAAACGCTTACGAAACGTTGTTTATGTTAAGTCATGCGGATCTGGACGATTGGCCACTCGACGCGCAACATCGACGAGTTCATTTCATTGCTGGAAGAGAACGGAATCAAGTTGCTGGCCGATGTGCGAACGTTGCCGGGATCGAAGCGCTATCCGCACTTCAATAAGGAAGCACTGGCCGAATCGCTGAGTGCGCACGGAATTCGCTACGAACATTTCCCGGAGCTCGGCGGACGACGAAAAACAAAGCACGACTCGCGCAACACAGCCTGGCGAAATGCATCATTTCGCGGTTACGCCGATTACATGGAGACAGAGCAATTTCAGAAAGGTGTCGAGCGCCTTCTCGCTCTAGCTCGCAAAGCCGGGCCTGCTGCGATTATGTGCGCGGAAGCAGTGTGGTGGCGGTGCCATCGTTCGCTGATCTCAGATTATCTAAAAGCGTCCAGCGTCGAGGTGATGCACATCCTCGATGCAAACAAAGTCGAGCCGCATCCGTTCACCTCTGCCGCGCGAATTGTGGACGGCACGCTTAGCTACGCGAGCGAAGGAGATCGCTTAATCTAACGCGAATCGGACACGGTCGATCCATCCCTGGCTAAACGTCGGCGTGGTTCGCGCCAGTTGCGATGTGCTATGTAAGCCGGCACCGGCGGCGAAAGTTTCTCCCGTTCCATCATTCTTTCCGCCAGCCAGTGGAACCATTCGGAGCCCGTCTCGCGGTTTAGCTCGCGACGCCATTCCTCGGCCCAAACCTGAAGCTTCTTCCAGGAGAGAAGAATCGGACCGCTAAAGAAATCATCCACCAGATCAAGGGTGAGTTCGCGGCGAAACAGCAATACACCGATACTCTCCCAAGTCAGCGAAACCAAGTACACGGCATCTTCACCGTCAGGTCCGAGCACTTCGCGTATTTTTTGCGTGTCCGCTCCATCTGGCAATGAAAGGACGCGGCGAAGCGCACTGGTGAAAGCCGGGCTTTGGAATGACCGCACGAGCTCGAGCATCGCGTCCCGTCGTCTCCGTTGGCCATAATATCTGATTTGTGCCGCCGCGAAAATGACGCCGGCGGTCACCGCCATTGCATTGATCAAATTTGCGAGCGTGCCGATGTCCATGTTCACCGCGGATCAGTCACACGCCCAAGGAACAAACAGACGCCGCTCGGGACGTGCTGAATTGCGTAGACAAATGGCCGATCGACTTTCACTTCGATCGGCGGCGGGGGCGGTGATCGTAGAGCAGTTCCTGCCATCATTGCCACGGCGGTTGCGGCCGCTGCTTCAGTTCCTTTTTCATCCACGGCGATAAAGGTCTTGTGAAAGATTTGGGAGATGTAGAGATAATCGTTCGGCTTTCGCGGCGCCATCCGGTCGAAATTCGCGCTGCCTTGCGGCTTATCGAAGGCAGTTTTCATCCCGAGCGCTTCAAATTTTTCGGCTAAAGCCATCGTCGGCGGCTCGAGCTTGAACTTTGGCAGATGAAGATCGACGTCGCGTGTCTGGAGTTTTGCGCGTTGACCCAACATTTCCCCGGTCAGCTTTGATTCGAGCGCACGCAGGCCGTTTACGTCATCGGGAAGCAGAACCAGGAACTGGAGTTCGTCACCGGTGTAAGGAAGACTCACGGCGGTATATCCGTCGCGTTTTGCATAACCGAAATGCTTATCGGTCTTTCGCATCATCGGAACATCAACAGATGCGCTGCCGTGAACATGAAACGGCTCTGACTGCGTAGCATTCTCGGAGAACTCGTTTGCCCACGGCGCCTTTAAATAAAGTGCGTTCGCCAGGACGAGTCGCGTTGTCTTATCCAGCGCCCCTCCGGGAATCAGATCGCGAATCCGATCATGCGTCTGGTCTGCAACCCATGTGTTGATGTGCTGCGTAGCTCCTGCAGGATTGGCAATGAAATCGAGAGGCTCAAATGCCCCGCCGAAATTTTGTTTCACCAGTGACAGGTAAGGCTCGCGAAAGGCATAGCCCTTTTGCGCAAAGAGCCTGTTGGCGATGTTCAAGGTGATGGGTTCACTCGGGCCACCAAATTTTTTGGATTGTTTTGCGAGCTCAGCTGTCTTCGCACTCATTCCTTCCAGCGAATGCTGAAGCGCGGCGAACGAAGCAGGCACGTCGCTCTCTGTTCCGAAATGCAGAACCCGCGCCATTTCAGTACGCGTTTCACCGTCGGCACCAGCGAACGTCATGGCGAGCGCGTTCTCTATTGAATATGGAGAGATGCAAAGATTCTCATCGCCTGTGGCGAGCTGGCGGTGAAGATCGACGGCGAGCTCGTTTGTCGCTTTTGCTGCCAGCTCAACGTTTGTCGCGCCATTTGCCATCGCAACGAGTAACGCGCCGAATACGTGCAAGATCAAAAACCGTTTCATGTCGTGATGAAACACCGGAACTGGAAGTGTTGCGACGGGAAAGATTTTCGTGTCGCCGGGATCGTTTACGCAGCCGCAGATTATCCGCCTCTCCCCTTAAAAAAGGGGGGAGGATTGAGGTGAGGGGATCCGAGTTGCAGCTGGTTCAGATGCCAACCCTCACCCTAACCCTCTCCCTTGGGAAGGGAGAGGCGAACAGAGCCACACAATTGCACATATTGATCAGCGCTGATTTAGTGCCTGACCTAAAAAAGCATGGCCGCACAACGAAAGCCGAATCTGATTCTTTTTCTGCCCGACCAGCAGAGAGCGGATACGCTTGCTTGCTACGGGGGCGTCAAGGTCCACGCGCCGAATCTGGACAAGCTGGCCTCTGAATCGGTGATCTTTGAGCGGGCCTATGTCACCCACCCGGTCTGCACACCGTCACGCTCTTCACTTATGACCGGAACTTGGCCGCATGCCAACGGATGCACACGGAACAGCGTGCCACTCGATCGCCGATTCCGTGTTTTCCCTGAGCTGATGGACGATCGGGATTATCGCACCGCGTATATCGGGAAGTGGCATCTCGGCGAGGAAGGACCGGTCGGCCGAGGTTTTCACCAATGGATTTCCACTAGCGATCACGGCGACTACACAAATTTCCTTATTTCAAAAGGCATCACTCCCGACAAACAAAATGGACGATTTTCGGAAGTGGCCATCAGTAACCTGCCGCTTGAATTGTCGCGTCCAAAGTTCCTCGAACAACACGCATGCGACTTTATCGAAAAACATCAGCGCGATCCTTTCATTCTGGTCGTTGGTTTCGTGGAACCGCATTCGCCTTACGACGGCCCTCTCAACGATGAGCATCCGCTCGATCAAGTGGATCTCGATCCGACTGCGACGCTTTCCGAGAGCGAAGATATTCCGCTGCGTTATCGGTTAATGCGCGAATGGCAGCAGGCCGAAGCGATCCTGGACCGAGAGCGCTTGCCCCTTCAGTTATTTTTTGGAATCACGCCCGAAGAATACCGAAGCATCAAGCAGCGCTATCTCGGTCTGGTGACGCTGGTGGATCAAAGCATCGGCGCCATTATCGCGTGTCTTGAACGGTTCGGTCTGACCGACGACACCATCGTCGTGCACACGAGCGACCACGGCGACAGCCTGGGCGCGCATCATCTCTTCGGCAAAGAGACCATGTTCGAAGAGGCCGCGCGCGTTCCCTTCTTGGTCCGGCGGCCAGGTCAAACACGCAGCAAAATCATTCAGCAACCAGTCAGTCACATCGATTTTGTGCCAACGTTACTCGATCTGCTCGGCGAACCCAGACATTCTCAGTGCGCAGGAACGAGTCTCTTACCGCTGATTCGCGAAGAAGGAGTGCCGCCAGCGAACGTCTTTCTGGAGTGGGCTCCCAACCGGACGAAAATAAAAAAGGGCACCAAATTGGCTCGGCGGCGCATGATCAAACGTGCAGTCGAGGAATCCACTCGGACAGTTGTTTCGCCAGACGGCTGGAAACTTTGTCTGCGCGACAAGGATGTCAATGAACTGTATCACCTCAAGGACGATCCATGGGAGACGCGCAACCTTTATGCGGATCGGCAATATGCTTCGGTGATTTCCCGCCTTGCCGGGGACATCCATCACTGGCAGCAGTCTACGAACGACAAGCTCAGATTGTAGTCACGGCGCTGTGTCGCCGTGCCAATTACAACACGATCAGCGCCTCGACACAGCGAGGCGGCTACAACAACGTGCGCGGGCTCTGGGAACAAAAGGTCAGCTAGAACAACTCAAAAGCGATAGCCGTGTAATTCAAGCTCTTTGGCAAACGCTTTTTCTACGATTTTCCGTTGCTCGTCATTGAAGATCTCCTGATAGGGTCTTCGATCGGTCCGGTATTCCGATTTCGCTGCGACGCCAAGAGTGCCGTCAAAAGGAATTTGTAGTTGCGAGAACACTTCCCCGAGCTCGCCAAGCAGGTTCTCATAGCGAACAACGCGATCGACGATGATTTTCGTGCCCGAGCGGTCGGTGTATCGGAAGTAGTTAATGGGAAACCTGCCGCGCGCGAGATAGTCATCGAGCGTGAGCGAACCGCCTTCGCGGGCTGCGTGCATGTGGTAGTGAGATAAAACCTTGTCCCAAGGATTTCTTTCCACGCAGAATTTGAAGTAGCCGTTCCAGACGTGGGCCGGAACGCGGTTCCTGATTTCACGCGCCGGCATATGATTATAAAATTTTTCGCGACTCGTGATCGAATGCCTCAACGCCGAGAAAATCTTGTCCGGCCTTTGAAGGATCGCCGGAAGCGGATTAATGAAACCCTCGTAATTGCGGGCTTGGTGCCCTTCGATCGGCGGCGCAATCGGAGTCACGATGTCTTTGGGGTCGCAGTGGCTGGACAGGAAGACTTCAATGCTCGTGCCGGCAGTCTTCGCGGTCTTGACGAAAATGAATTTGTATTTGTGAGAAAGAATCATTTTCCCGAGGGAACCAGTCGCACGCTCGCCAGACGCTGGCTAGCACTCGCAGGACCCAACAACGCGTCGTAGAGTGAGAGGTCACGAATGATCTCGTTACAGAAGCATTTTCTGTTTGTTCACATACCAAAAACCGCTGGTAATTCGATTCAAACGATCCTGCGTGATTATTCGGAGGATCAACTCGTTGCTTTGCGTAAGGAGCAGGACGGGATCGAACGTTTTGGGCTGCGTAATCCAAAGTACAACATCAAGAAACACTCTACGCTCGGCGAGTATCGCGATGCTCTCGGAAACGAGCAGTTTCGCAGCCTATACAAGTTTACCTGCGTGCGAAACCCGTGGGACCGGATGGTGTCCTATTATTTCACGCCGACACAAAGTCCGGAAATTTGGGACAGAAAGAAATTTCGGCGGATCATTTCCAAAGCTGTATCGGTTGCAGACTATTTGCGGCTGGATCAGGGCGAGGAGGACCCGTTCGCCAATGTCGATTACACCATGCGCTTCGAGAATCTGGCCCATGACTTTCGCACCGTTTGCGGAACACTGGGCATTTCGCCGGGAGCGCTGCCACGATACAACCGCTCCAGCCGCGAACATTACTCCAAATATTACGATGACGAACTACGCGATTTGGTACGTGCGCGGTTTGCCGCCGAGATCGAGCGGTTTGGTTATACGTTCGAAGAAGACTAAGGAGCCTACAATTTTCCGAGCGTCACGTATTCGCCGTTCGGACGCTGAAACCATTCTGGCAGCTCGATGCCGGCCTCTACCATGCTCTCGTAACAGTTTTGCGTGATATCGCCCTTTCGAGTGCTCTCTCCAAAAACTGCGAAATTCTTCTCCGTCACAAACAACCGGTGCTCAGGTAGCTTCGGCACGTCGTCTTTCAGATCGTCCATCGCTTTCGCGCTTGGAATGTGATCTGGCAGATGCGTGAACAGGTGCCGGAGCACTTTGGCGCGCATGATCTGATGAATCCATATTTGTGACCAGGTCTTTCGCTCGAGGTAAACGTCGCCAAACAGGTTCTTAGTTTTGTGAGGGTGAAGAGTGAACCACGGGTTGCTCAATGTCGCCCTGCATCTACAGAATAAAAAGCCATCTACATTCGGCGAGCGCATGGCGTGAGAAATGAGAGTGGCGACCCTGTCCGTGGGAAGTTCAATCGGGTATTTGTCGTCCACACACCAGTAAATCCACTCCTCGTCATCAATCTCTGTCAACAGGTGCAGGATGGTCCCCTTAATATCCGAAGGGGAAGGGATATACTTGATTCGCTTCGTGTCAGTCCCGCCAAGCTCCTGATAAGGAACGTGGAAGATAAAGGGATGATCCGGCCACAGCCGGTCGTACTGAAAGATGACGTGCCGCGTGATCGCTCGATACCGATCACACGTAAGCACGATGGCCTTTATTTTATTGGGAAAACTCATAACCGAACCGCTCAATATCCACTCTGAACTTATTTGCAATCACGTCGCGTGTTCGTGAATTGTAATACTCAGTGTAGTGGCGCTCGCGGGGGTTGGCGCGCCGATGCGGCAACCTTTCGCTCAAACCGAGCTTCTGCGCGACAAAAGCCCAGTCTTCCTCGAGTCGCTCGAATTTTCCGATGAAATCGGCGAGCACATTTCCGTTGGGATCGACAAACCAATCCAATTGGTAACGATGCGGAGACGAGTGAACACAGGTTGCGCTGCTGTATTGAATCCAATCGACAAACTGTTCGAAGGTCATCTCGTTCCTGAGCTGCAGCGCTTCCGTGCGCTCATACAGCGAGACGACTCGGTCCCATGGGTTTCGCACAAATCCGAACTTGAAGTAAGTCTCGAATTGCTTGCGCCCGATTTCTCTCCGGCACTCTTCCGGACGTAACAAATACAGAGACGCGAGAATTCGATTTTTTCTTCCGCCATAGCGTGTCCAATACGTCTCCATCTGGTTTTTGATTTGCCATAAGTTCAGATGCGGTTTCCAAGCTTTGCCCAAAATGGCCCTCACACTGGTCGAGCCCGTCTTGGGCACCTCAACAAAGATGCATTTGTGTTTATGCGAGATCACTGTCCTGCGGCGCGTCATTGTACATTGAAAAATCTCGTAGGCATTAGAAAGTGAAGCCCTACGCGGGTCGGTAGCTCAATCGGTAGAGCAGCCCCGAAAGCTTTCGGGGTTGGTTCCGGATTGAAAAATCTTTTAGCTATTACAAACTGAATCTGCAGGGGTCGGTAGCTCAATCGGTAGAGCAGCGCCCTTTTAAGGCGTTGGTTCCGGGTTCGAGTCCCGGCCGACCCAGGGAATCTAGTATGGCTTGGGTTTACATCTTACGCGGTACTCGCCGCCATTACATCGGTGCAACGGATAACCTTCATCGCCGGATCGCAGAGCATAAGCGTGGCAGCAATCACACAACACACCGGTTTGGAACTCAGGCCGAACTTGTTGTGGCAAAGCAACTGCCATCAATGGCCGAAGCGCGTAAACTCGAACAGACTTTAAAACGAAAAAAGAATCCGCGACTGGCAATTTCAATCTTGCAGTCCGTCATTTAATGGAGCAGCCCCGAAAGCTTTCGGCGTTGGTTCCGGGTTCGAGTCCCGGCCGACCCAGTGAATTTGCTCCCAATGGATTCGTGTTCATTCGTGTCGATTCGTGGTTAAAATCGCCTCCAAATCGCGCAGCGAATTTCGTTTTCGATCTAGTCGAAACACCGGCAAACCCGCAATGGTGGCTGCCTCCCAGTCGCGTTGCGGATCATCGCCAACATGGAGGACCTCGTTCGGTTGCAGTTTCATTAAGCTGACTGCGCACCGGTAAATTTCTGGGTCAGGTTTGTCCGCCCCGAGCTCGCTGGAAATGAAAACGTGGCTGAAAAATTTCGAGATACCCAGGTGCTGGAGAATGAAGCGCAAACGTCCGTCGAAATTTGAAATTACCGCCAGTTGAAACCGCGGTGCTAATTCCTGCAAGACATCTGGAACTTCGGGATAGAGCTCCCAAACGCCTGCTTCGGTAAAATGTTCGTAAGCGATCTCGAAAAAATTATCTCGATCGAATTCGCTCAATGAAGGCGCGACCTGCTTGAGGACACGATCGACCAGTTCACGCCACCAGCCTTTATCGTCGTTCTCGCGCGGTCCATCGATGGCGGCGCGTTGCGGCATTTGTTTCCAGGCGGTGTGAAATGCGCGATCCAGAGTTTCCGCATCAAGATCCAAGCCGACTTCACGGCCGACATAGGCGTAATGATCGCCTACGGTGTTTGTTAACCCGAAGAGCGTGCCGACTGCGTCGAAGAAAATCGCTTTGATCATGAGAAGCCAAACGCTCGACGGCCAATGCTCAACGTTCAACGCCTAACAAGAGTCGTCATTTTGCTTGGCAAAAGCGCTCGATGCGCGTTGCATGACGCTTGGGGATGAATGTTGTTGACCAGTCGCTGACCTTGGCAAGGCGCACGCAATCAGCTCGTGAGGAACTGGCGAATAGTATCAGCCACGGGATGGGACTCCTGGGTGCGATGATCGGCACGCCGATTCTGCTTCTGGCAGCATTCCACCATGGCAGCACCCCTTTTCTCATCGCTACGATCATTTTTACCGCGACGATGTTGCTCGTGTACCTGGGCTCGACGCTCTATCACGCCTGGCCGCAGACGCGTGTAAAATCCATTCTCCAAGTACTAGATCACTCGGCGATTTTTTTGTTAATCGCGGGAACCTATACGCCATTTGCCCTGGGTCCGTTGCGTGGCGCTGGCGGCTTAACCATGCTCGGTATCGTCTGGACCCTCGCGCTTTTCGGCGTCGTCATGAAAACAACACGCGGCCCGCTGCGTCATCGGAAACTTGCGATGACGCTCTATCTAGGGACGGGGTGGTTTGGACTCATCCTGATACGTCCGCTTGCGCTGGCGGTTCCGTGGTCGGCGGTGTTGTGGTTAATCGCCGGCGGCATCGCTTACACGGCAGGCACGTTATTTTTCGCGAATGAGCGACTGCGCTATGCCCATTTTGTCTGGCATCTGTTCGTGCTCGCCGGAACTAGCTGTCACTTTGCGGCCGTGTTTGTTTGCGCGATCTAAAAAGCGCGGCGCGTACGGTTGGACAAGTTTGCCCGCGCGGCGGATTAATTGGCATGCTGCCGGTTGAGCACAACGATCCGATCAACGCCAGCATTCTGGCGATTTCAGAGGACAAGATCGAAGGATTCGTCCGCGAGCCGTTCGAGGAGATTGCGAAGCGCTCAGGCGTTAGTGTAGACGTAGTCATGGCGCGGATCGCCGCGATGCTGCGCGCGGGAACGATCCGGCGCGTCCGTCAAACTTTGCTTGCGACGAATTTGGCTGAGGGCGCGCTGGTGGCGTGGAAAGTTCCCGAGGATAGGATCGACAGCGCATTCGATTGGATGTTTCAGTGTGATCCTTTTTCGGGTCATGTGGTGCTGCGCTCCACCGATACCGTCAGTGCCGGGTCGGACTATAAACTCTGGACGACTCTAAAGGTTCCTCAGGGATTTTCATTGCAAGCGCATTGCGAATTGCTGGCAAAAAACGTCAGCGCAGAACGTTTCCGTCTGATGCCTGCAAAAGGAATTTTCACTCTCGGAGTGGGACACGTACGCCGTAAAACGGTTGAGCCGGGAAGTACGGCAGGTCAACCGGCGAAGATGATTCCGGTGCAGATTGCCGATCTTAGCGAGCAAGAGTGGAATGTTTTGCTCGCGCTGAAGCGCGAATTCACACCGGAAGAGATCAGGCCGTCGCCTTGGGTTACGCGCGCGAAACACGCCGGCGTATCACTGGAAGAATTCTGTCGCGTTGCCGAAGAACTGAATGCTCGAAAAATTGTCGGGCGTTTCTCGACGTTTCTCGAGCACGTCAAGCCATCAGCCGGCGGCGTGCGCGTCACGCGGTTCAACGCGCTGTTTCATTGGGCGGTGCCGCCCGGTCGTGAAATTGAAGCGGGCGGCGAGGTCGGCCGTCACCATATTCTGACACATTGCTATTGGCGCGAAGCGGGTCCCGAATTCAAGAACGTCAACATTATGGCTGTGGCGCACGGCACTGATAAACAACAGCTCCTCGATCATAAAGCGGCCATCGATCAGCATCTTCGCTCAACTGCGATTCCAGTTTCTTACACAAACGTTTTCTGGGGCGGACGCAGCGAGATCAAGCCATCGGAGATCTCGCCGCACATCTACCGGGAGTGGCTAGCGCTACAGTTGAAAAGCTAAATCGCTAGCGGTTAAATCCGAACTGCGGCCGATAAGTTTCATCCAAGGTCCACAAGAGGGCGACCGCAAACTTTTTGCGATCAACTTGTTCACCTAAAACCATGGCGAGCGAGGTTGCGCTGCTTTGCAATTCCGATGGGAACTCTTCTGGCGACTGGTTCACGTTGATGCCCACGCCCACGACAGCCAGGTGCGGCGCCTTTTCTTGCGCGCGCATCTCCACCAGCACGCCGGCGACTTTGC
>Ga0307278_10001798_pt1 | contig 10604 bp, 10 predicted proteins | sample ER_DNA_117_FD_194482 | JGI IMG/M metagenome (GOLD analysis project Ga0307278, IMG submission 194482) | Bulk soil microbial communities from the East River watershed near Crested Butte, Colorado, United States - ER_DNA_117 | ecosystem: Environmental > Terrestrial > Soil > Floodplain | place...
CTTGCCCCGCGAAGCCTTCACCGCTGCGTCGGCGAGGACGTCGAGCCCCTCGTCCAGCTCCTCGTCGGTGATGACGAGCGGCATCAGATGGCGCAGCACGTTGTGGTAAGGCCCGCAGGAGACGGCCACCACGCCGTTCTTCATTGCTTCGCCGATCATCGCTCCGACCAATCGCTCGTCCGGCTCCTTGGTCTCACGGTCCTTCACGAACTCGACGCCGACCATGGCCCCGATGCCCCGGACCTCGCCGATCTGGGGAACCTCCCGGGCCACTTCCTCCCATCGGGCCTTCAGGGTCTTGCCGACCTGCTCGGCCCGTTGGGCCAAGCCTTCCTCTTCGATGACCTGGAGGACCGCGTTGGCCGCGGCGCACGCAACCGGATTCCCCACATACGTGCCTCCGATGGCCGAGGGGCCTGGGGCGTCCATGATCTCCCGGCGAGCGACGACGGCCGACAGCGGGTAGCCGTCGGCGAGCGCCTTGGCCAGCACGACGATATCCGGCTCGAAGCCGAAGTTCTCGGATGCCAGGAACTTGCCGGTGCGGCCGCAACCCGATTGCACCTCGTCGGCGATTACCAGGATCCCGTGTCGATGGCACAGCTCGGCGAGACCCTGGAGAAAGTCAGGAGTGGGGACGACGAAGCCCCCTTCGCCCTGAACCGGCTCGACGATAGCGGCCGCGACGGACCGGGGGTCGACCATCGTCTGCAGGGCTCGGTCGATCGCCTGGAGGGCGAGCTGGCCCGCCTCCTGGGGGTGCGCGCTCCGGTATGGATACGGATACGGCATTCGGTAGACCTCGGGAGCAAAAGGACCGAACCCCGACTTGTATGGCTTGTACCGGCTGGTCAGCGTCATCGTGAGGAGTGTCCGCCCATGGAACGCGCCCTCGAAGCAAAGGATCGCCGGCCGGCCGGTGGCGGCCCGGGCGAATTTGACCGAGTTCTCCACCGCCTCCGCACCGGCATTGAACAGGGCGACCTTGCCGTCGTGAATGCCCGTGAGGGCGACCAGACGCTCGGCAAGCTCCACGTAGGTCTCGTATGGGATGACCGAGAAATCGGTGTGGGAGAACCTGGCGGCCTGCTTCTGCACGGCCTCGACAACCTTCGGGTGCGAGTACCCCACGAGGTGGCAACCCAGCCCCCCGGAGAAGTCGAGCAGGGTGTTGCCGTCGACGTCGGTGAAGCCGGCCCCCAGACCGTTGTCGATGACGGCCGGCACGTGGATATCCAGAGGATCACAAACGACCCGGGCCTTCCGGTCCAGGATCGCTTTCGACTTGGGCCCTGGAATCTCTGTGACGATGCGGATGGCGTTGCCCATGCAGAGCGACCTCCCGGAGCGACCTGAAGTGGGCTTACGGCGCCGCGAGCGTACACGACCGCCTCTGGCGCTGACAGTCAGCGAAATCTTGCGATACGGTCGATGACAGGAGCGATTGACAAATGAGTGAGTGCTCACTCAGAATGAGCAAGCGCTCACTCATCGAGCTGGCAGAAGTCTTCCAGGGCGCCATGAGAGCGGCGCCCTGCCGAGTTGGGGAGGCATTTCCATGGCACGAACGATCGCAGACGCAATCTCTGAGCCCCGCGTCGGGCGGGAGGACCGCCGCAAGTGGTGGGTCCTGGTGGCCATGGTGTTCGGCTTGTTCATGCCGATGCTGGACAACCTGGTGGTCAACGTGGCTCTGCCCACGATCCAGACCAAGCTTGGCACCGGCGTGTCCGGACTCCAGTGGATCATCGACGCCTACACCCTCACCTTCGCCTCGTTCATGCTCACCGGCGGGGCGCTGGGCGACCTGTACGGACGGAAGCGGTTCTTCATGGGCGGGCTGGTGATCTTCACCCTCGGCTCCTTGATGTGTGGGCTCTCCGGATCGACCTCGGAGCTCATCTCCTTCCGGGCCGTTCAGGGTCTGGGCGCGGCACTGCTGCTCCCGGGGTCTCTTTCGATCATCACCGCGACCTTCAGCGGGAGGGAGCGGGGGGCGGCCATCGGCATCTGGGCGGCCATGTCGGGGCTGGCCGTGGCGATCGGCCCGGTCGTCGGCGGATACCTGGTCGAGCACGTGTCCTGGCAGAGCATCTTCTACGTGAACGTACCCGTGGGGATCATCGGTCTTGTGGTGACCTACCTGGTTGTGCGGGAGTCACGCGACCGGACCAAGTCCCGCCGGGTCGACCCGCCCGGTCTGGTCACGGGCACTGCCGGCCTCTTCTTCCTCGTGTACGCCCTCATCGAGGGGAACGCCAGGGGGTGGACCGATTGGCTGATCCTTTCCGCGTTCGCGATCTCGGCGATCCTCCTGATCGTCTTCTTCTTCGTGGAGTCTCGGCGCGAATCGCCCATGCTCCCGCTCTCGTTCTTCCGGATCCCGACGTTCGCCGCGGCCAATGTGGTTGCCGCGGCCGTGTTCTTCGCAATGTTCGGCTCGGTGTTCTTCCTGACCCTGTACCTGCAGAACGTGCGGGGATACTCGCCGGTCGGGGCTGGGGTGCGGCTGTTCGCGTTTTCCGTGGTGATCCTGATCGTGGCCCCTGTGGCGGGGCGGCTGTCGGACCGTTACGGCTCCCGATGGTTCATGACCGTGGGGCCGCTCCTGGCGGCCGCCGGCCTGGGCCTCATGCTGAGAACCCAGCCCGATTCCTCGTACCTCGGGGTGATCCTGCCGTCATTCATCGTCCTGGCTGCGGGGCTGGCCATGACCATGACCCCTATGACGGCGGCGGTGATGGGATCGGTGGACACCAGGCATGCGGGTGTGGCCTCGGCCGCGACGAACACCAGCCGCGAGCTGGGCGGAGTGTTCGGCATCGCGCTCCTCGGCGCCATCGTCACCGCCGCGTTCAAACGAGGCTTCGTGGCACGACTGGTCGATGTCGGCTTCTCCAATCGGCAGGCGACACAGATCGTGGCCAGAGCCGGCGCCCGAGCCGCTGCCGGGAACGCGGGGGCCGGCGCTGACGCGGCAAGCTCGCCCATCGGGCAGGCGGTGCAACACTCGTTCGTCCACGCCATCCACGTGGGGATGCTGGTGGCGATCGCATTCATGCTTCTGGCGTCCCTGGTCTCGTTCCTGTTCGTCAGGAGCCATGTGAAGCCACACGCCGAATCCGCAGTCGGAGACGGCGTTGGCAACTGAGCAGACCACCGGGACGCGCGGCCAAATCCTCACGGCGGCTGAGGAGATCATCCAGGCTCGGGGGCTTCGAGGCTGCACCACTCGGGCCATCGCGGAACGGGCCGGCTGCGCCGAAGGAAGCATCTACCGCTACTTCACGGACAAACATGCCCTGTTCATGGAGCTCGTCAGGACGCGATTCCCCCAGTTCCACGAGCTCACGAGCACGTTGGCGAACCGGGCGGGGACCAGCACCGTCCGAAAGAACCTGGAGGAGGTAGCCCTGACCGCCCTCGGCTTCTATCGCATCATCCTGCCCACCGTGGTCGGCGCGATGGCCGAGCGCGATCTCCTGGAGGAACAGCGCCGGCACTTCGAGGAGACCAAGGGCGGCCCGATGAAAGCGATCGGTGCGGTCTCGACCTATGTCCGGAAGGAGCAGCGCCTGGGCCGCATCTCCGACAAGGTCTCGGCCGAGTACGCGACTCGGCTGCTCCTGGGAGGGTGCTTCAGCCATGCCTTGCTTCACGAGCTGGTTGGCGACGACGCCTGGCTTGCATCGGACGAGCAGTACGCGCATGAGATCGTGCGGACCCTCATGGAGGGGATGAACCCACGCAGGGAGACGCCGAAGGGAGTAAGTCGATGAGCGGGACGTCATCGCTGATCGAGGTCGCGAACCTGGTCAAGGTCTACGGGGACGGGACCCGCGCCGTCGACGACGTGTCGTTCGTCGTTCACCCCGGCGAGATCTTCGGCTTCCTCGGGCCCAACGGCGCGGGGAAGACCACGACCATCCGGATACTTGTCACACTGCTGCCCAGGACCTCCGGCAAGGCCAAGGTCGGCGGCCACGACTTGGACCGGGAACCTGCCTCGATCCGCACGATCATCGGCTATGCGGGGCAGTTCATCGGGATCGATGTCGATCTGACGGGCCGCGAGAACCTGATACTGCAGGGGAAGCTGCACGGTTTGAGCTCGGAGGCGGCCAGAAGGCGAGCCGACGAGCTGCTGGAGATCTTCGGGCTGACCGACGCCCGCGACCGCCGAGCGGCCGCGTATTCCGGGGGCATGCGCCGCCGTCTGGACCTGGCCCAGGCTCTCGTCCATCAGCCCCCGCTCCTGTTCCTGGACGAGCCCACGACCGGACTGGACCCGCAAACCCGCAATGCGCTCTGGCGACACCTGGAGGAGATGCGGGCCGGCGGGGCCACCATCTTCCTGACCACGCAGTACATGGAGGAAGCCGACAAGCTGTGCAGCCGTCTGGCCATCATCGACCACGGCAAGATCGTGGTGTCCGGCTCCCCGACCGAGCTCAAGGCGACGGTGGGCGGTGACGTGGTCACCCTGGCACTGCCCGAGGATGCGGATGGGGCGATCGTGGATCTGGCCAAGAGCGCACTGGCCTCGTTTCCCGGGGCCGGCGAGCCGACTGCGTTCGATCACTCGGTGGCCATCCCGGTCACCGACGCAGGGCAATCCCTGTCGGCCCTGGTGCGCCGGCTCGACGAGGAAGGCGTACCGATCGCCAAGCTCACCTTCACCACCCCCACGTTGGACGAGGTGTTCCTCAAGTACACCGGCGAGCGAATGCGGGTGGAGGAGGCGGTCACGGCCCACAGCTCGATGTTCGCCTCGATGAGAGGAAGGAATCGATAGCAATGGCGAAGTCGATAGACGTCAGAGAGGCGCAAGCCGCGCCGAAGAATCAAATGGCCGGTGACGGGCGGCAGCCAACGGATCGCTCAGAGCCTCACCGCTCCTCAGCCGCCCGGTTGGTCAGCGAGTCCTTGGCCATCTACGGACGCAACCTGAAGAAGCTGGTCCGGATCCCGATGATGCTGTTCTTCTCGCTGTTCCAGCCCATGCTGTGGCTGCTGCTGTTCACTCAGATCTTCAAGAAGCTCGGGCAGTTCCCCCAGTTCCAGCAGCAGGGATATTCCAGCTACCTGATGTTCTTCGCGCCAAGCGTGCTGACCATGACGGTGCTCACCTCGGCCTTCCAGTCGGGCATGGGCATGGTCGCCGATCTCGAGCAGGGCATGCTGGACAAGTTCCTGATCAGCCCGATCCACCGGTCGAGCGTGCTGGTCGGAAAGGTACTGGCGGATGCAAGCAGAATGGTCATGCAGGGCACTCTGGTGCTGGTCGTCGCGGTGCTCATGGGGGCCCGACCGAAGACCGGCGTCGCAGGCGTCCTGGTGATGCTGTTCACCGCGGCATGCTTCGGGATCGTGTGGGCCGGGCTCAGCAACATCGTGGCCCTCCGAACCAAGAACTCCGAGATGACCATGATGATCGGGATCCTGCTCACGTTTCCACTGCTATTCATGTCGACCGCGATGATGCCCTCCGGGCTTCTGCCCGGCTGGCTGAAGACGGTGGGTAAGTTCAATCCGGTGACCTACGTGATCAACACCACCCGGGACTTCATGAACTTCGGATACAGCTGGATGGAGTTCGGGAAGGCCATCGGTGTGATCGTCTTGGTGGGAGCCTTCACGCTGACGGGCGCCACCCGAGCGTTCAAGAAGGCCACGTCGTAGTCACCTGGCTCCCAGGTCTCGAAATCGGTCCAGGGCGAAGGCGAAGGCCTCCAAGGGCTCCATCAGGTCGCCCAGGACGCCATAGAGCTGCTCGTACGCCTCTGGAGGCTCGCCGAGCCGAAGGGCTTCCCCTCGACGCGAAGCCTCTCGCAATGCTGCCGAACACTCCAGCCAAACGTCCTCCACCTCGGTCGTCCTCCACTCGGGCATGACCCGAGCGACCTCGGCAAGGCCCAACTCGAACTCGGCGAGCGCCTGGGCGAGGGGGACACCCGGGGCCCGGCCTCCCGGAGCAGCGGCGGCCAGCGACGCCTTGGCTTCCTCCACGCGCTCGAGGCATCGACGATACGGAGCGAAGGCCCCGCGTACCTGGTCAGGGACCCGAGAGCTGCGACGAAGCCGCCCAAACACGTCAGAGAAGTCTAGGGATGAAAGCCTTGATCGCCCGGTGGGTACAATCGCCCTCGTTGTCTGATCAAGTAACCATCCGCATCCCCGCCACCACTCGGCACGTGGCCCTGGTGCGCGCCACCGCCACCACCCTCGCCGCGCTGCTGGACTTCACCTACGACCGGCTGACCGACCTCCACATCGCCATCGACGAGGTCTGCTCCAGGATTCTCGCCACCTCATCACCTCATGCCGCCCGGCTCCGAGTGACCTTCACGCTCGATGAGGGTTGGATCAGAGTCGATGCCCGCGGGGACTCGGCGCTCAAGCCTGGAGAGGAATTCCTGACCACGTGGTCCAAGGCGATCCTCGATTCTGTGGCCGAGCAGATGGAAGTGGGGATCACCGATGGCGTCGCCGTCGCTACCTTCCGGATACCCAACGGATGACCGGCACCGTCCCCTCGCACGAGCGGCACCCCCAGCTGCCAAAGCCCCAGGTGAAACGGCTGTTCCGGGAGCTCCGTAGGACGGAGGACCCCGGCATACGGGCCAAGCTCATCGAGTCCCATCTGGGGCTGGTCGAATACCTCGCCCGCCGTTTCGCCGGCCGGGGCGAGCCCCTCGACGACTTAGTCCAGGTGGCCACCATTGGCTTGGTCAAGGCCGTGGATCGCTTCGACCCCACGCGAGAGGTCGAGTTCTCGACCTACGCAACCCCCACCATCGTCGGCGAGTTGAAGCGGCATTTCCGGGACAAGGGGTGGGCCGTCCGAGTGCCCCGCCGACTCCAGGAGCTGAACCTCCGCCTGAGCGGCGTGATCGGCCAGCTCTCCCAAGACCTGCAGCGCTCTCCAACCGTGGCAGAGATCGCCGTGGCCTCCGAGGCCACACAGGAGGAGGTGTTGGAGGCGCTGGACTCCGCTCACGCCTACAGCCTGATCTCGCTCGACGCCGCGGTCACCGAGGAGGGGCTCTCCTATCACGAGCAGATCGGGTCGGATGACCTCGCGCTCGATGCCCTCGAGGAGCGTGTGAGCGTGGGGCCGCTGCTGCGCCAGCTTCCTCCGAGAGAGCGACACATGCTGCATCTTCGGTTCTTCAAGGGGATGACTCAGAGCGAGATCGCCCAGGATCTGGGGATCTCCCAGATGCACGTCTCCCGATTGCTGGCCAAGACCCTTGCCACCCTTCGCTCGGGGCTCCAGGACGAGCGAGAAAGAAAGCGCTAGTGCGGCGCCTGTTGCTCATCGTCAACGAGAACGCCTATGGGGTAACTCCCGCGGGCCGCGACCGGATCGCGCGTGCGCTCTCGGATGCGTTCAAGCTGGAAGACGTCTACACCGAGCGCCCCGGCCATGCCATCGAGCTCACATCCGGTGCCGCGTTGGACGGTTTCGATGTGGTGGCCGCCCTGGGAGGCGACGGGACGGTCAACGAGGTGGCCAACGGACTGGTGGGCACGGACGTGTCGATGGCCGTCGTTCCTGGAGGCATGGCCAACGTCTTTGCCCGCTCGCTGGGGATCCCGAACGACGCCCTCGCCGCGGCTCGGCTCCTCGTGGCCAACACGAGGGCTCCTCGCCGGGTGACCCTGGGAGTCGTGGACCGGCGCTACTTCACCAGCAACTGCGGCGTCGGCTTCGACGCGGCCATCGTTCGGAGGGTGGAGCAACATCAGCAGGCCAAGAAGAGGGCCGGGGACTGGTTCTTCGTCTGGACGGGCCTGCGACAGTTCTTCACCGGCTACGATCGTCGAACACCCCGGCTTCGGATGGCCTGGGGAGCGAACCTCGAGCGCGAGCGGAACGGACTGTTCCTCGCCATCATCCAGAACACCAGCCCTTACACCTACCTGGGCAAGCGCCCGATGCACCTGTGCCCGGAAGCCAGGCTGGACGGCGGCCTTGACTGCGTCGCTCTGGACAGCATGCGGACGCGGGTGGCGCTTCCGGTCGTACTCTCGGCCTTCGGCTCCGCCCGGCACACCGGGAAGCCCCACGTGATCCACGTCCAGGACCAGTCCAGGATCTCCATCCGGTGTGACGTGCCGCTTCCGGTTCAGGTGGACGGCGAGTACGTCGGTGAACGCGACCACGTCCTGGTCGAGGCCGTCCCCGACGCCCTGTCCGTCATCTACTGACGAGAAAAGGCCGCGGCGGCGTTGGCGCCGCCGTCAGGACAAGTCGGTTGGACGAGCGCGAAAGCGGTCGCGGATGGGGACGGCCGCGGCCGGGTCGTTGGTGGCGATAGCGTCGACGCCCATCGCGAACAGTCGTTCGATCGCTTCGGGGTCGTCCACTGTCCAGGTCCCCACGGCAACGTCGTCGGCATGGGCCGCGTCGATGAACTCGCGACCAACCTCGTATAGGGCTGGAGCCTGAGGCAGGACGAAGGCATGTTCTTTCGACTTTGCGTAGGCCAGGGCAGCCCACGGATCCACCGCGGTGGTGGTCAGGAAGCCGGTGGGGATGGCCGGGTCAAGCTCCCGGACGCGCTCGATGGAGAGCCAGTTGAAGGAGGAGACGAGCACGGCACCCTCGAACTTCCTGTCGTGCAGCAGCCTGACCACCTCTTGGACCACCGCCTCTTTGGGTGAGTCGAACGAGGGTTCGCCTGGAAGGTTCTTGATCTCGATGTTGATCCCGGACCTCCCCGACAGGAAGTTCAGCGCTTCCCGAAGAGTGGGGACCTCGGCGCGGGGGCCCCGACCGCCCGACGCATCGAGCCGTTTCACCTGGTCAAGGGTCATGCCGTGCACCAACCCCGTCCCATCGGTGGTATGCGAGACGTCCATGTCGTGCAAGATGATCGCCACGTTGTCGGCGGTGAGCCTGGCGTCCAGTTCGACCACGTCTGCTCCGGCCTCGACCGCTCCCTCGAAGGCCGCCAGCGTGTTCTCCGGATGCGAGGCCGATGCACCACGGTGAGCCACCACGAAGGGCCGGTTTTGTCGCTCGAAGTTGGGCAAAGCCATTGTGTGGGCCGGAGACCGGTCAGTATAATCCGCGCCTCGCTGGGGCCGTTTCGTAGGGGGATGTTCAGGCGCGGCCAGCCCGCCTCGCGAGACATGAGCCTCAGCCGTTCACGGCTGCGTTTGGCTTGGGGAGGGGGTTCCCATGGAGTGGGTTCATCGCGCCCGATGCAAAGACGAGGATCCCGAGCTCTTCTTCCCGGTGGGCACCACCGGTCCGGCTGCCACCCAGATCAACGCGGCGAAGGCAATCTGCATGAGATGCGAGGTTCGACCCGAGTGCCTCGAGTGGGCCATGGCCACGGCCCAGGACGCGGGAGTGTGGGGCGGGCTCTCCGAAGAGGAGCGCCGGGCGCTTCGCCGGGCCAGGCGCCGCGCGGAGGCCGCCCGCGTCCCGGTCGCCACCGGCTGAAACAGCCGGAGCGAATTCCAGCTTCAAATCGCTAGCGTTGGCGCATCACCCTCGCCGGTGAAGCATTCGGTCTGCTGAGAACCTAGACGCGGCTCGATGGGCACAAGCCGTTTACCGGGCACACTTCACACTTCGGGGTGGGCGCCTTGCACACCTGCCGGCCGTGGTCGATCAGCACGTAGGTGAAAGAGAACCGATCCTTCCGAGCGATGATTCTCATCAGGTCCTGCTCGATCTTGTCGGGATCGGTGTTGGAGGTGAACCCGAGCCGTTGAGCCACTCGCCTCACGTGTGTGTCGACGGCGATGCCGGCCTCAGGGTCCCGGCGATGTTCCTCAGGGTATGCGTTGCCTTGAACGATGTTCGCTGTCTTCCGAGCGACCCCGGGCAGGGAATCGAGCTCCGCCATGGTCCTCGGGACCTCACCTCCATAGTCCTCGAGGATCTTTTGGCAGGCCGCTCGGATGGACTTCGCCTTCTGGTTGAAGAAGCCCGTGGGCTTGATGTCCAAAGCCAATTCGGATTCGGGAACCCGCAGGTAGTCCTGACAGCTCCGGTATTTCTCGAAAAGTGTCCTGGTCACCTGGTTGACGCGCTCGTCGGTGCATTGGGCCGACAGGATGGTGGCCACGAGCGTCTCCAGCGGAGTGGTGAAGTGCAGGGCCACCTTCGCGTTGGGATATGCCTTCTTCAACCGCCTGATGACCTCGGGGGACCGTTCCTCGAGTGGACTCTCGCGGGTGAGCGCGGCCTTGGTGCCTTTTTCCCCCGCCGGCATCACTTGCCCCTGAATCGCGGCTTTCGCCGTTCCCTGAATGCTTCGATTCCCTCGCGGAGATCGCCGCTCGCCAGCGCCTCCGCGGACATCATCTCGAAGTCGGCCACCCGGTGACCCTCCGTGAACCGGTCAACCCGGATGTTCTCCAGAACGGCGACGATGCCCCGTTTGGAGCCGCGGACAGAAAGTGGCGCCGACTCGGCGACCGCCGTTGCAACTCCTCTGACCACCTCGTCCAGCTCCGCGGGAGCCACGGCCCGATTGACCAGACCCCAGGCGGCAGCCTCGGCTCCTGAGACGATCCGGCCGGTGAACAGGATCTCCCCCGCCCGCTTCGAGCCGACGGCGAGGACGAGACGTTCGATGCTC
>Ga0307278_10001799_pt1 | contig 10602 bp, 7 predicted proteins | sample ER_DNA_117_FD_194482 | JGI IMG/M metagenome (GOLD analysis project Ga0307278, IMG submission 194482) | Bulk soil microbial communities from the East River watershed near Crested Butte, Colorado, United States - ER_DNA_117 | ecosystem: Environmental > Terrestrial > Soil > Floodplain | place: USA...
TGGTCGTGCCCGACGAGAGCGTCGTCTCGGGCGCGGTGGTGTCGGCCGCCGGCGCCGTGTCGACCGTGAACGACCGGCTCGCGGGCGACGCGTCGGTGTTGCCGGCCACATCGGTGGCACGGACCGACACGCTGTGCGGGCCGTCGCTGAGGGCGCTCGTGGTCCACGGGGTCGTGCAGTTCGCCCACGACCCGGAGTCGACGCGGCACTCGAAGGCCGGGTTGGACTCCGTGGCGGTGAAGGCGAACATCGGCGTGTTGTCGTTGGTCGTGCCCGTCGGACCCGAGGTGATGGTGGTGTCGGGTGGGGTGGTGTCGGCCGGCGGCGGCTGGGTGCCCGAGCAGCTGTTGAGGCCGATGTCGGTGCCATCAGAAGCGGTGCCCTTCGGGCTGGCGGTCGCGTAGGCGCAGCGTCCGGACCCGCCGGTGTAGGTGACCGTCTGGTTGTGATCCACCGTGCAGCCGCTGCACGCCGAATCGAGGATGTCGGCGGCGTTGTTCTGCACCACCATGCTCTGCGAGGCGACATTCTGGTTGCCGCCGTACACCCGGATCGGCCCGTTGCGACAGACGTTATGGGTGATCCGCCCGTCACGCGTGTCGCCCAGATGCATGCACGGAAAGCCCTGCACGGTGTGGATCACGTTGTTGGAGATCCGATACCCCGTCGACATCCCGTCGGGGCTCATGATCCCCTGATCGTTGTCGTGCAGGTAGTTGTCATGGATGTAGACGTAGTCCGACCCATACGGCTGAATCGCGTCGGCATGCTCACTACAGGAGCCCTGCAAGATCCCCTTGAACTCGTTCCCAGGCCCGATCTCGGTCCCCGTCGAGGAATCCTGAATCCCGTCCGAGCAGCCACCCGGCCCGAACGTCGAGTTCTTCACCTGCACCCCGTTCCCGCTGGGCGAGCCGCCCCCCACGATCGACAAGCGGCCCTCATGCGCCGCGTGGCCGACGTTGCCCCACGTGTCGCCATCGAACACCAAGTTCAACGCCGTCGACCCCGGCGCCACCTCCACCGGACCCGTGAACGTCACCCCCCGAATCGTGATGTTGCGCACACCCGCACCGAAGTTCCCGCCACCCATCGTGGGCGTCGCGCCGGGCTCAGCGGCCACCGTCACCATCGACGACTTCGCCCCGCCCGACCACGACCCATAACTCCCCGACGCCAAATACACCGTGTCGCCCCCCTGCGCCGACGAGAACATGCTCGCGAACGTCGACGGCGTCGCATGAAGATCCGCAGCCCGCGCCATGGCCGGCGCGACGAGCAGCGCTGCGACGAGCATCACGGTCGTGGTGGACAACACGCGAGAAGTTCGCCGAGGACGGGGCCGGGAAGCGGGGTGGGGCATCAAACGCCTTTTCTTGATCCGTTGCCGGACGCACAGACGCCGATCCCTTGAGCACGCGGAAGTGGCTGCGGCTGGACCGCCACGGTGGGACACCACGCAATCGCTCCCGGCGTCGGGGGGAAAACGCCAGGCTGCGCCGTCTAATCGGCTGTTGCTCTGGGGGGTTGAACTTCCGGGCTCGGCCGCTCCGACATCCGTCGAAGCCCGCCCGGACGGGGGCCTACCTGCCCGACCTTCTCCAAGACGAAACGCACCTGCTGTCGATGTGCGACCAGCGGTCGGCGGGCAGGGCCGTGCGCTTGATCGTGCGGCACGTTGCGAGATGGCGTGCGCTGGAGGGGGGCATGGGCCACACCCTCTACGGCGAGCGGTCGAATTTCCTCCTCTGCAAGGCGAATTGCAGGATCAACGGCCGTTATCGCCGGCCGAGCTCCCCGGCGGCCGGAGGCGGCCCCGGAAGCGGCGCGGCGCCGGGCGCCCGCAGCGCTTGGAGGAAGAGCTCGAGATAGCGGCGCCGCAGCGTCGCCTCGCGCCGCGCATCGTCAGCGCGCACAGCGCGCAGCTGCTCGAAGAGCACCCCGACGTCCGCGGCCGTGATGTCGGGCCGCACGGCGCCCGCGGCCTGGGTGCACTCGAGAAGCTCGCCCACGGCGGCGCGCAGGCGCTGCTCGGCGGCGACGAGCTCCTCGGTTGGCGTCAAGGTGCCGGCGAGCGTCGCCACCAGCGCGCCCGCTCCCGAGGCGACGGATGCCGTCATGAAGCCGACGAACGCGCCCCAGGGGTACATCCGCGCCCGGTCCAGCGCGACGCCGGCCTCGGCATCGAGCCCGCGGATGCTGTCGAGCCATATCGCCGCGACGAGCGCGTCCTTGCTCGGGTAGCGGCGGTAGAGCGTGCCGACTCCGACGCCGGCACGGGCAGCGATCTCCGCCATGGAGGCGGCGGGCGCGGCGGTCAGCACGTCACGCGCAGCACGCAGCACGCGCTCGTCATTGCGCACGGACTCGGCACGCCGTCGGCCCGTCACGCCATCTCCTCGCGGTGGATCCACAAGGCCACGCTACCGGACGACGTCATTCCGGACGCGTGCGGACGTCCCCATTCCGCCGGCGCCGGGCCGGGCGCGAGGGCCTGCCGACGGACCCCGCGCCTTGCTGTCCCGGGGAACCTAGGCCTGCGCTCAGCGACGGCCGCCCCCCGACGCAATATTATGCCGTCCGTCATACTCCGGTCGGAAGCGCCTGGTCAGGTTCGCGAAAGTCGATCGCACGCCGGCCCGGTACTCAGTCCGAGCGGTGCGACACGACGTTGACGACCGTGCCGCTCGGCTCGCGGAGCATGAAGCGCCGGACTCCCCACTCCTAGCCGCGGAGGGGATAGACGATCTCGAAGCCCTGCTCCACGGCCTTAGCGTGCACGGCATCGACGTCAGGCACCCCTACCGAGATCCCCGGCGCGGCCATGTCGTCGTTGCCGATGATGCTCACCTGGACGGAGTTGGTCGGTGACGCAAGGGTCACGACCCAACCCATGTCCATCGCCACCTCGAAGCCGAGCAGGTCCACGAAGAAGTCGCGCGTCTGCGCACGCCGCTCCGAGCGGATGTTCGGCACCGCCCTGCTGATGGTCACGCTTCGCGTTCCAGCGCACGGCTTCTCCCCGTGCCGGCGGCTCGCGGGCGCACCTGTATCGTGGCGCCGGCCTGCTCGGAAGCCGCGGGCAGGCGCTCGAGGGCCCGGAACGACGGGGTGTCGTCGTCGTCGCGGTCGGAGTGCTTGCGCTCCAGCTCGGCAGCCTGGTGCCAGCCGCGGGCGATGCCCGAGACGACCACCACGAGCGCGCAGACGAGGAGGAAGGTGAACAATATGGCGATGAGGGCGAACAGGCGCCGAGGACCGCGGACGACGTCCGCGGACTGCGCCGCGCCCAGCGTCGAGACGACCACCTGGCGCGCGTTGGGCACGTTCTGGGCGGCTGCCGTGGACTTGAGGTAGTCGCGCAGCCCCGTGGTCGCGGAGTCGGCGAGGCGCGCGGCCTGCTCGGCGTTCGGAGCCTGTGCCTCGATGTCGATGATCGGCAGCAACTCGCTGGCGCGGACGGTCAGGACGTACGCCTCGGGGTTGTGGGCGCTCTGCGCCGCCCGCTGCGAGAGCAGCGTCGGGACCTGAGACCCGTCGGTCATCGACGGTGCGATCGAGACCAGCTGCTCGGGCCTGAGCCCGGCGTGCTCGGCGATGATCGCCTTGACCGGGCTGCTGGCCATGAGGTTCGCCAGCAGGTTGGCGCGCGCGCCCAGGCTGTCGGCACCCTTGGGATCGAGGTCGACGACCTGCGAGTCGGGCGTGTCGATGAGCATCCGGGCGGATGCCACGCCGACGTGGTACTGGCGGCTCTCGAGCTTGGGCGGCGTCGCCGACACCCGGTAGGCGGTCGCCAGTCCGATGCCGATGGCTAGGAGGGCGCCGAGGGCGACCAGATAGCGGCGGCGCCAGAGCTCGCGCAGGATGGTGACGAATTCCATTCTTGACCAGTCGTAATGCCCGAGGGCGGGTCGTACCTTTCTCCGACCAAACGGTGCTTCCCCGCCGCTTCTTCCACGTCCGTTGAGCGATCGACTCCACCGCAGGACGGGCAGCGATCGCAAGAACGCGGGCTCCCACGCCGTTGGTCCCAGCAAATGGATATTCAGCGGCGGAGGATCGATATCTCATGAAGACGCTCGTCACCGGCGGAGCCGGGTTCATCGGCTCGCACCTCGTGCGCGCTCTGCTGGAGCGCGGTGACGATGTCGTCGTGCTCGACAGCCTCGAGGCGCAGGTGCACGGTGACACGGCGCCCGACGTGCCCGCGGGCGTCGAGCTCATCGTGGGCAACGTCGGCGACACCGAGCTCGCCACCCGCGCGCTGCAGGGCGTCGACCGCGTCGTGCACCTGGCCGCGGCCGTCGGCGTCGGCCAGTCGATGTATGAGATCGCGCGCTACACCGAGCTCAACACGATGGCCACCGCACGCTTCCTCGAGTGCGTCGTGGCGCAGCGCCCGATGCCCACCCGCCTCGTCGTCGCCTCGTCGATGTCGATCTACGGCGAGGGCGAGTACGTCTGCGACGAGCACGGTCGCGTCGGCCCCGGCCCGCGCCCCGAGGAGCAGCTCCTCGCCCGCTCGTGGGAGACGGCGTGCCCGCACTGCGGGCGCGACCTGCGCCCGGTCGGCACCAGCGAGACCAAGCCGCTGATGCCGACCTCGATCTACGCGATCAACAAGCGCGACCACGAGGAGATGTGCCTCGTCACCGGCGCCGCGTATGGCATCCCCGCCGTGGCCCTGCGTTTCTTCAACGTCTACGGGCCCGGCCAGGCGCTGTCGAACCCGTACACGGGCGTGGCGGCGATCTTCGCCTCGCGCCTGCTCAACGGCCGCCCGCCCGTCATCTTCGAGGACGGCGAGCAGTCGCGCGACTTCACGCACGTGTCCGACATCGTCCAGGGGATCCTGCTCGCACTCGAGTCCGAGGCCGCCGTCGGCCACGCGGTCAACCTCGGCACCGGGCGCGCGACGTCCGTGGCCAGGGTCGCGCAGGTCATCTCCGCCGGCATGGGCCTCGACATCGAGCCCGAGCGCAACGAGCAGTACCGCGCCGGCGACATCCGCCACTGCTTCGCCGACTCCACGCGAGCCCGCGAGCTCCTGGGCTTCGAGGCTGCCATGACCTTCGAGGACGGCATGGGCGAGCTGCTGGAGTGGCTGCAGGACCAGGAGGCCGTCGACCGCGTGGACGACGCCACCAAGGAACTGGCCGCGCGCGGCCTGACCCGATGAGGAGCCGGGCATCGTGACTGGACCGACTGTGGAGCAGGCCGACGTCGCGATCATCATCGTCTCGACCAACGAGGCGAAATGGCTCGAGCCATGCCTGCGCACGGTGTTCGAGCACGCGGGCGACGCCACGCTCGACGTCGTCGTCGTCGACAACGAGTCGACGGACGGCACGCGCGAGCTCGTCGAGTCGCGGTTTGCGCAGGCGCGGGTCGTGGCGTCCGAGAACAAGGGGTTCGCGCACGCCAACAACCGCGGCGCGATGACCTGCAGCGCGCGCTACGTGCTCTTCCTCAACCCGGACACCGAGATCGTCGAGGGGACCTTCGGCGAGCTCGCGGCCGCGCTCGACGAGCGCGCGGACGTCGGCATGGCGGGCGTCAGGCAGCTCACCGCCGACGGCACGCTCTGGCCGACCATCCGCTACTTCCCCAGCGTCGCGCGGGCGCTGGGCGAGGCCTTCGCCTCGGAGCGCTGGCCGATGCGCGCGCGCTGGGCCGGCGAGCGCGAGCTCGACCTCGCGATGTACGACAACGAGATCGAGTGCGACTGGACCTCAGGCTCCTTCATGTTCTGCCGGCGCGAAGCACTGCTGAGCGCGGGGCTGCTCGACGAGCGCTTCTTCATCTACTCCGAGGAGCCCGACCTCTGCCTTCGCATGAAGCGCGCGGGGTGGGCCACTCGACACCTGCCGACGATGACGATCGTCCACCACGCAGGCAAGGGCGGCCTGCGCCCGAAGATGATCGCCCAGGACGTCTTCACACGCGGCCAGTACGCGCGCAAGCACTTCGGCCGCCCGCAGCGTGCGGCCTACCTGGCCGCGATCGGTACGCGCCACGTCGTGCGCGCCACGGCGCCGGGCGGCGGGTCGGGGCCCCAGCGTCGCGTCGCGTCGCGCCTCGCGCTGCGCACGCTGGTGGGCCGCGGAGCGCCGCCCTTCGGCGCGCCGCCGCAGACCGCCATCACCCGCTCGCGCCACCGCTGAGGCCACTTGCCGCCGCGCTCTGCGGCGAGCGGCGCGGCTCACCAGCCCGCCGCGCACCTGGCACACGGGCGCCGTCTGGAGCTTCTGCACGCTCTGGATGTGCGCCGCGACCTGGCGTCAGCGCAGGTCCGAGCACGCCGATCGCGCCCCCGGCCCGCGGGGGCGCGATCACGTGTGAGGCCGTTTCGCGCCCGTGCCGAACGGGCAGATGCCTCCACGTCCGTGTAGGGTGGTCGCCGATCTGCGGATCTGCGGCCTGGCGGTTTGGTTCGCCGCCGCGAGAATCTGTTCGGCCTTAGGGCGTGAGGCCGGCGGTCCAGCGCAAAGCCGACCCCCGTATGGGGGCCGGCTGTCTGTTGCGCACTCCGATCGATAGCGAGCTCCTGCATGCCCCACGACGTACTCCGCCCGCTCCGCGTCCGGCTCCTTCGCGCGCGTCCGCGACGCCGCGTCGGGCTGTCACTTGCGGTTGTGGCTGCCGTTGCGACGTTCCCGGTCGCGGCCCCCGCCGCCGACCTCAACGCCACGCCGGCCAACCTGGGCAGCGTCTTCGGCGCGGCCCAAGGCGGTGACGTCATCCATCTCGCCGCGGGCAGCTACGGCACCTTCAGCGGCGCCTCCAAGCCGTCGACGGTCAGCCTCGTCGCGGCGCCTGGCGCCGCGGTGACGATGGAGATCGCCTTCGCGCCCGCCGACCACATCTCGCTCGACGGTGTCACGGTCACCAGCGCGAACCTGGCCGGAGCCCACGACATCGCCATCACGAACAGCACCTTCACCGGGATGACGACGATCGACGCCAAGCTGGCCAACGCGAACATCGTCTTCAGTGGCGATCGATTCGATGCCATCAACAAGTGTTCCTCGTGCTCCGAGGGCCGCGTCACCGTGCGCGGGTACGACGGCAGCTCGCAGCCGGTCGGCGTCACGATCACCAACAGCCATTTCGCCGGTGGCGAGTCTGACGGGGTTCAGATCGTCGGCGGCGCCTACGGTGTGCAGGTCGGCCCGGGCAACGAGTTCACCGGCATCAGGCAGGGCGACTTCGCCACTCACGTCGATCCGATTCAGCTCTACGGCTCGAGCCACACGCTGATCACGGGCAACTACTTCCACGACAACTCCACCGCGATCATGGCCCCCGACGGCGGAGAGGCCGAGCGCATCGAGAACAACGCGTTCGTCATGGACGAGTATCCCTGGGCCGTGATCGCCAGCCACATACCCGGCCTGGTGATGAGCCACAACGCCGTGGTCGGGGGCTCGCTCCACGTCGACGATGCCACGAACCCGGGGTCCGCGTCCACGCCCACGTCAGGGCAGGCGACGAACAACGCCGGGCCGGTCACGTTCGGGCAGCGTGGCTCCTTCACGGAGTCGCACAACATCTTCCCCGGTGCCTCGGGCACCAAGGACATAAACGCGGCGCCAAAGCTGGTTGGAGGCGCCAAGCCCGCCGGCTATGGCGCTTTCGTGCTCGCGCCTGGCACCCCGGGCGTGAAGGCCGCGGACGACGGCACCGACATGGGCATCATCCTGGCCGCACCGCCCGCTCCGGCACCGCCGACCCCCACCGTCGCGGCATCGCTCGGTTCGGCCCCCACGGTTCGCCTGTCGCGACCGCGCGTCGGCGCGAGGTTCACGGCACGGCTCAGCCTGATGGCGAAGGCAGCCGACGATCACGGCATCGCTCGCGTCGGGTTCTGGGTGGATCGCCGGTGGGTGGGCACGGACCGCACGGCGCCCTACGCGATGAAGTGGCGCGCGTCCAAGCGCACGCGCTTCCGCTCGCACACGGTGACCGTTCGGGCCATCTCGGTCGACGGTGGGGTCAGCTCGTGGGCCGTCACCGTGAAGCGGGTGCACACCGCGCGCGCGGCGGCCACCGGCGCCCGCTCCGGCTGGCGCTTGGCGAGCAGGCCCGCCGCGACGGGCACGGCCCTGCGCGGACGCGGCATCGCCCGCCACCGGGTCGTGGCGTACCTGACCCGTTGTGACGACCAGAGGGCCCGCGTCGTCCGGCGGATCCGGATGCGCGCGGCGCGCGACGGGTCGCTGCGGGCCAATCCGCGCGAGGGCAACCTCTGCGTGCTGCGCGTGCAGCCCGTGTAGGCGCGGTCGCGGTGATGGCAAGCCGCCCTGCCGCTGCTTTCGCTCGACGCGTTGTACCTGTTCCCGGGGCTGATGTCGCTGCCTGCGGCCATGCGTGACCCGGCCGGCGCAGACCGTCGCCGACGGCTCAGCCCGCAGCGGCGCGCAACGCAAGCAGGCGGTCGCGCGCCTCGGTGGACATGCGGCGCATGGCCGGCCACGGCCGCCAGGCCGGCGAGCGCACCGCGAGCGGATCGGTCTCCCACTGCGGCACGAGCTGGACGACGACCTCGCGATCGCCGGTCAGCGGCCGGCGCGCCCCGAAGTCCATGGCCGGTTCGCCGGGCGTGCGCCATCCCCGCAGGCCCGCGACATCGCCGGTCATCGCCGGCGCCTGGACGACCAGATCCGTGACGCCCGAGGGCAGGGCGACGCGCATGCGCCGCGCCCACGGCCTGATCACGGCCGTGGTGGACGCGACGCGCAGGTCGTAGCTGCTCTCCACGATGCCGCCGAGCGACATCCACTGCACCTCGCCGAGGCGATTGACGTTGGCGGCGGCCGTGACCAGCGGGTCGAGCCCGTCGGAGAGGTCGTCGTGGTGCCCGTAGAGCACCAGCGGCTGGCCGAGGAACGCCCGCAACGCGATCTCGACTGCAGAGGAGGTGAGCGGGAAGCGCGGCACGATGGCGCAGCCGTCCAGGAAGATCGTCGGGCCCCAGCCCGCGAGCAGGTGGTCGCCGGGCGGGCGCGCGGTCCACGGGAAGGGATGGATCGCGCACAGCGCGTCGTAGCCGACCGCTCCGAGCGCCTGCGCGACGGTCCGCGAGCACAGCCCGTGCGGAGGCACCATCACGCGGTCGACGCGCAGGCCCGTGCGGGCCTCGAAGCGCGTGACCCGGCGCAGCGCCTGCGCTACGAGGCCGAGGCCCTCGGACAGATTGGCCGGCTGCATGAGCTCGCGCTTGTTGTGGTCGTTGCCGTGGATGACGAGCGAGAGCCGATCGGGCCGCGAACGGAAGGTCGCCACCGCACGGGCGTGCGGCCAGCGCGCGTCGAGCGGGATCATCGCCATCGACGCGTGATAGCCGTGGGCGTCGGCGTGGTCGACCAGGCGCCGGTAGTCGATGTAGCCGTAGCTCGGCCAGCGCAGGTTGGGGTCGTCGAACAGGATGCAAGCGCGCAGTGCGGGCTCCTGCCAGCGCTCGCCCACCAGGCTACGCACGAAGTGCACGAGAGCTACCAGGGCCAGGGCGCGCTCGGGCAGCAGCGCGGTGCGCAGCACGTCGTCGGCGCCGAGCGCGGGCAACGCGGCGCGCACGCGGTGAACGGGGAGCGGGCCCGGAGTCAGCGTCCAGAAGGCGCCGGAGGGCCCGTTGGCGATGACCTTATCGCCCTCGGCGACCCGCATCTCCAGGCGCACCTCGTGGCCGGGCACGGTCAGCCCGTGCAGGCGGCGATCGATCGCTTCGTGGCCGGCCAGGCGAACGTCCTCGTGGCCGGCCGCGGCCGGAGCGTCGGCGGCGATCGCCAGCACGGGCACGTCGGGCGCCCCCTCCGGTCGCGACGGCACGGCGCCCGCGGCGGTGACGATGAGCGCGTCGCAGACCTGCTCTCCGCGATCCCACGCGCAGAAGCGCACCGGGTAGGCGGCCTCGAGCGCGTCGAAGAGCCGGCGGTGTGCCGCCAGCGTCGCACCGGGCGCCACACCGACGATCGACGGCGCTTCGGCGTCCGTCGCCGCTGGAGCGCTGGCGCCCGGAGTGGATGTCCGTAGCTCGGTCATGGCTGCACGCGCAGGGAGGAGCCGGCCTTCAGGCGCGCGGCCTGGCCACGCGGCTGGAAGCCGTCTGCGAATTGGGGGCGGCGGCCGCTGTCGTGCGCGCCCCGCCGCGGCCCGTCGACGATGACGTTGTAGTCCTGATCGGCCACGAAGCCCTCGCCGCCGTCCGCGTAAGTGTCGACGATGTTGCGCCGCACCACGATCCCCGTCGGCGCACGCCCGACGTTCGGGTCGTACGCGAAGCGCAGGCCCAGGCACTGTGATCGCCAGATCGTGTTGTGCACGACGCGCGCGCCGGGTGTGTTCCAGAGCTGCGCCTGGATGCAACCGCCCGACCACCCCACCATGAGGTTGTTCTCGACCACCAGACCGGTGGTGACGTCGTCCTTGACGATGATCGCGTCCTCGGAGTCGTGGAAGCGGTTGGAGCGGATGGCGATGTCGTCGCCGCCTATGACCTGAATCGGGTCGGGGTGGTCGCTCTCGACCGCCCGGCGCACGAAGCCGAAGTCGTTGCCCTCGATGGTCACACGCCGCACGAGGTCCCGGCCGCCGCTGAGC
>Ga0307278_10001801_pt1 | contig 10596 bp, 10 predicted proteins | sample ER_DNA_117_FD_194482 | JGI IMG/M metagenome (GOLD analysis project Ga0307278, IMG submission 194482) | Bulk soil microbial communities from the East River watershed near Crested Butte, Colorado, United States - ER_DNA_117 | ecosystem: Environmental > Terrestrial > Soil > Floodplain | place...
CTGCGCGATCGCGTGCTTGGAGGGCGCGGCCTCGATCGGCGCGTCGTTGTCGAGGAAGAGGTCGGCCGCGCGCAGGCACTCCTCGCGCGTGTCGACCCAGAACGCGAGGTGGTGCAGCCGGCCGCGGGCGCCATAGGCGTCGGCGGTGTAGATGAGCTCGTGCGCCGCGATGCTCGCGCTCAGCCACGCCCCGGTCTCGGTGCCGTCGTCGAGCTCGATGCGCTCGTGCAGGCGGTAGCCGAGCTGCTCCTGGGCGAAGACGCGGCTGGGCCGGACGTCCGCGGCCAGCACGTTGACGTGGTCCAGCCGCTTGATCGCCGCCCCGCGCCCGACGTAGCGCTGGGGTTGGTTCTTCAGCGCGGGCCGCAGCTCCGGCGGCGGCGTGTAGCGCTCGACCTCGTAGAGCAGCTCGAAGACGTGGCCGTCGGGGTCGGTGCAGCGGTAGGCGGGGCCGTGGCCGCGGTCGCCGTCGCTCCAGCCGAGCCCGAGGCCGACGGCGTCGACGGCGGCCACCCGGCGCTGCAGCGCCTCGGGGCTCCAGGTGCGCAGGCCCACGTGGTCGAGGCCCGAGGTCTCGGACTCGGTGAGCTTGAGGCAGTAGGTCTGGTAGTCGCCCCAGCCGCGCAGGAAGGCCGACTGGCCCTCGGTCCCCTCGACCTCCATCCCCATCACGTCGACGAAGAAGCGCAGGCTCTCCTCGGGCTTGGGCGTGAGCAGCTCGGCATGGCAGATGTGGGCGATCTCGTGCAGGGGCTGAGTCAAGCGCCCTCCTCGACGATCGCCCGCAGCCCGTCGAGGTCATAGGACAGCTCGCCGGCCTGCAGCTTCGCGCGCTTGACCCGCTCGGCCTCCTCGCGCGCGAGCGACGCCTCGAGCACCTCGTCGACACGCTCGTGCTCGACGACCGCGGCGCCGTCGGTGTCGAGGATCACGATGTCACCCGGGCGGATCGTCGCGCCGCCGACCTCCACCGGGATGTCGAGCTCGCCGGCGGTCGCCTTGTCGGCGCCGCGAATGCGCACGTACCGCGCCCAGATCGGCAGGCCGAGGTCGACGAGCTCCTCGACGTCGCGCACCGCCGCGTCGACGAGGATCGCTGCGGCGCCATGAACCTTCGCCTGCGTGGCGAGCAGATCGCCGACCAGCGCCACGGGCTCGGGCGAGGGCATCGTCAGCACGAGCACCTCGCCGGGCTGCAGGCTCGCCATGGCCGCGTGGACCATGAGGTTGTCGACCTGGCCGCAGCGCGCCGTGCGCGCGGGCCCGGCGACGCGCGATCCGGGCACGATCTGGTGCAGCGGCGCGTCGATCAGCCCGCGCCGTCCCGACGCCTCGTAGACCGTCGCCGTCCCCAGCCGGGCGAGCTCGTCGATCGCGGTCACAGCTGCTCCACCACCTGCGGGATGACCCGCTGGAAGGCCTCGGCGAAGCGCACCGACGAGTCGCCCGACGCGCGCCGCGCGTGATTGGCGCGCTGCTCGGCGCGCTGCGCGTAGTAGGTCTGCAGGTACTGCTGGGCCTTCATCTCGGCCATCGCAGCTCGCTTCCTGTCGATCACGGAGGTGATGTCGACGAACGTCGTCGGCGTGAAGTTGCACAGCTCGGGCTGGTGGGGCTCGAAGAGGAACAGCGCCGGCGGCGCGATCGTGGCGAAGGCGCTCTGCACCCCGGCGCCGGCGGCCAGGCCCCGGGCCCGGTCGACGGCCGCGTGGGCAACCGGGTGGTCGGGGTTGAAGGGGTCGCGGTCGGTGTGGGTGATGAGCACGTCGGGGGCGAACGCGCGGATCGCCTCGGCGACCGCGGCGAGCGCGTCCGCGTCGATCTGCAGCGGGTAGTCGCCCAGGTCCAGGCAGCGGAAGGTCGCGCCGAGCGCGGCGGCCGCCGCATCGGCCTCGGCGTGGCGCACGCGCTTGACGTTCTCGACGGTCTGGCCCTCCTGCTTCCACAGCTCGCCCGACTCGCCGCGCTCGCCGTAGGACAACGCGATGACCTCGGCGGTGCCGCCCTGCTCCACCGCCACAGCGACCGCGCCGCCGGCGCGCCAGACGAAGTCGGCGGAGTGCGCGCCGATGACCTGGACGCGTCTCATGGTCACCTCCGCGGGGCATCCAGCCCCGCGTCCTGAGACGGACCATCGGCCTCCGGCCGCTGGAGAGCGAGCCTCCGCGTGTTCGTCACTGCCATCGTGCGGGTCTCCTCCTCGCTGAAGCCGGCGTCGAGCAGGCGGTCGACCATCAGCGGCAGGCCGTCCTCGACCGGCGGGTTGAAGACCTGGCCGAGGTCGGTGGAGAGCACCGAGTTCTCCGGCCCGGTGGCGCGGATCGCCTCGAAGACGCGCTCCCACGTGACCTTGCCGGTGTGCGGCGTGGTGAAGCAACGCTCGAGCAGCGCGCCCTTGGCGGCGAGCTCGACCTGGTCCTCGATGCCGATGTCCTGCGCGGGGAACTCGGGGTGGGTGATGACGATCGTCGCGATGCCGGCCTCGACGGCGGCGTCGACCACGGCGAAGATCTCGTCGCGGCTGAGGTGGCCGGTGGCGAGGACCATGCCGTGGCGCGCGACGGACTCGAGCACGGCGCGCGTCTCGGGCAGCAGGGCGCCAGCGTCGTCGACGACCCGCACGGGCTCGATGTCGACACCCTGCTCGCGCAGCTCTCGCTGCAGCCGCATCCACACCGGCGGCTTGGCGCCCGGCGCGAGCTCGTGCGCGCCGGTCATCTCGTTGAGCGAGTCGACGGTCGGCAGCCACACCGTCCGTGCGCCCTCGCGCGCGGCGATCTCCACCGCCAGCGGGTTCATCCCGCCGACCGCGCGGTTGAGCGTGACGGCCCCGAAGACGCCGACATCTGGCACCACGCCGCGCACCACGGAGGCGCGCTCGGCAGTCGATGTGTAGTGCGACTTCAGCTGGAACCCGGCGAGCCCGAGCTCGCGGCAGCGACGAGCGAGCCCGACGTCATCGATCCGCCGCTCGACGGTGTCCGGCGCGATGTGGACGTGCATGTCATAGGCGCCGCGGACGAGCTCGCGGGCGCGATCGGACGGGGCGAGCTCCTCAGCGGCCATGCCCGACTCCCTCGCGCTCGGCCTCCAGCTCCGCCAGCCACCCCTCCGCGGCCGCGGACACCCGCGGCTCGACGCCCAGCTCACCCAGCAGCTCGCGGGCGTCGCGGACCTCGTGGATGCGCCGCGTCGCGTGGCGCTCGCTGCCGGTCAGCAGCCGCTCGAGCAGCGCGGCGTCGGCACCGGCAAGCACGTCGGCGATCTCCGCGCGCATCCACTCCTCGCAGCCGGCGGCCCGGGCGGCGCGCGTGCTCTCGATGCACGCGGCGGCCAACCCCTTCGTGAACACGCTGCGCAGCAGCTTGCGCGTCGCGGCGGCCCCGGGCTCGGCGCCGAGCACCTCGATCGGCATCCCGAGCGGCCCCAGCAGGCGCGCGAGCTCGTCGGCGCCCACGCCTGACACGAGTGCCGGCGTCCGCAGCCCACGGCCGGGCACCGGCGTCATCAGCGCGACGTCGGCGAACGCGGCGCCGGTCGCGTCGACCACCTCGGCCACCGTGCGCTTCAGCGCCGCGCCCGCGGTGTTGAGGTCGGCGTAGACCTGCCCGGGCCCGAGCCCGCCCGCGGCGCTCCGCGCCACCTCGACGGCGACCGTCGCCGCATTGACGCTGAGCACGACGTCGCTGCCCGCCGCGGCCGCGCGCGCGTCAGCGACGAGCTCCACGCCCGCCGGAGCATCGCCGGCCGCCGGATCGAAGCCGCGCACCGACACGCCGGCGGCGACGAGATCGCCGGCGATCGCGCTGCCGGCCTCACCGAGCCCGAGCACTGCAACCGTCAGCGGCGCCATCGGCTCGGAGCTTAGTCGTCTCAGGTTTCCTGCCGCCCGCCGAGGGGCATAGGTGCCGCGGGTCCAGGCAACGGGAGGTCACCAGATGCTGCGCACGTCACGGATCGTCGTCGCCGTCCTCGCCGCCACGCTCGCCATCGGTGTCGCGGCGGCGCCCGCGGCCGACTGGGTCGGACTCGGCGACTCCTACGCCGCCGGCCCGCTGATCCCCGACCAGCAGCTCGACCCGCTCGGGTGCCTGCGCTCCAACCACAACTTCGCCCACCTCGCCGCCGCGCAGCTCGGCCAGTCGCTCGCCGACGTCTCGTGCAGCGGCGCGACGACCGACGACATGACGCAGTCCCAGGACGTCACACCGGGACCGAACCCGCCGCAGTTCGACGCGCTTACCGCGGCCACACACACCGTGACGGTGCAGATCGGCGGCAACGACATCGGCTTCGTCGAGATCATCGAGAACTGCGCCAGCGCCTCGCCGTTTGGCCACCCGTGCCAGGACAAGTACGTCGTCAACGGCGACGACACGATCGCCGACCGCATCGCCGCCACCGCGCCGAAGCTCGCCGCGGTGCTGCAGGGCATCCACGCGCGCGCACCGCAGGCGCGCGTCTTCGTCGTCAACTACGCGGCGATCCTGCCCGAGACCGGCCGCGGGTGCTGGCCGACCGTCCCGCTCGCCTGGGCCGACGTCCCCTACCTGCGCGGCGTCGCGAAGGGCCTCAACGCGATGCTCGCCCAGCAGGCCGCGGCCAACGGCGCGACCCTCGTCGACGACTACACCGCGAGCATCGGCCACGACGCCTGCAAGCCGTCCTCGACGAAGTGGGTCGAGCCGCTGATCCCAACCCACGCGGCAGCGCCGTTCCACCCCAACGCCCGCGGCGAAGCAGGGATCGCGGGTGTCGTCGCCGCAGCGGTGGCGCCCTGAGCCCGCGCGCGCGGCGCCGCTAGCTCCCCAGGCGGGCGCCGCTCTCCGCGTCGAACAGGTGGACCTCGTCGAAGCGTGGGCGCAGGCCGACGCGCTCGCCGATGCGCGGTGGGTGGCGGGCGTCGGCGCGGGCGACGAGGCGCGCCTCGCCACCCGGCAGGTCGGCGGCGCAGAACGCGTAGGCGTCGGCGCCCAGCTCCTCGACGACCTCGACGCGCCCCGGCAGCCCGTCGTCGGCGAGCTCCAGCGCTTCGGGGCGCAGTCCGACGACCACCTCGCCCGAGCCGTCGAGCTCTGACGGGATCGTGAGCTTCCGGCCGCCGAGCTCGGCGCATCCGTGAGCGAAGGGAAGCGTGCACAGGTTCATCGCCGGCGACCCGATGAAGCCGGCCACGAAGACGTTGGCCGGGTGGTCGTACAGGCGCCGCGGCGTGTCGCACTGCTGCAGGCGACCGTCGCGCAGCACCGCCACGCGGTGGCCCATCGTCATCGCCTCGACCTGGTCGTGGGTGACGAAGACCGTCGTCACGTCCAGGCGCGACTGCAGCGACGCGATCTCCGCGCGCATCTGCACCCGCAGCTGGGCGTCGAGGTTCGACAGCGGCTCGTCCATGAGGAACGCGCTTGGCTCGCGGATGATCGCCCGCCCCATCGCCACGCGCTGGCGCTGGCCGCCCGACAGCTGCGCGGGCTTGCGCGACAGGAACGGCGTGAGGTCGAGCAGCTCGGCGATCTCGCGCACGCGCCGGTCGCGCTCGGCGCCCTTCACGCGCGCCATCCGCAGCGGGAAGCCGAGGTTGCCCGCCACGTCGAGGTACGGATAGAGCCCGTAGTTCTGGAAGACCATCGCGATGTCGCGGTCCTTCGGCGCGTCGTCGGTGACGTCGCGCTCGCCGATCCACACCGCGCCCGCGTCGACCTCCTCGAGCCCGGCGAGCATCCGCAGCGCCGTCGACTTGCCCGACCCCGACGGCCCCACCAGCACCATCAACTCGCCGTCGCGCACCTCGAGGTCGAGCGCGTCGACCGCGGGCTCGTCGTTGCCGGCGTAGAGCTTCGTCGCCTGCTCGAAGCGCACCTCAGCCATCGCTCGTCCTCCCCGTCATCGCCAGCCCGTCGCCCGCCGCCGCCGCCAGCTCTGCCCGCGCACGCGAGCGCGCCTCAGCCGTCGAACCGAGGTCATCGAGGCCAAGCAGCGCCGCGCCGACGATCGGCGGTTCGGACACCACGCGCGCGACGATCCGCGACCCGACCGCGCGCAGCCCTTCCTCGATGCCGGTTTCCAGCCGCCCGTTCCCGGCCCGCATCAGCCCGCCACCGAGGATGACCTCAACGTCGGCCTCCGCGAGGTCGAGCCGCGTAAGAGCGACCCGCGCGAACGCGACGACCTCCGCGGCGAGCCGGTCGACGAGCTCCCCGGCGACCGCATCCTCGCCGGACTCCGCGAGCACCAGCGGCGCCAGCCCGAGCACGCTGCGCTCGTCGAGCCGGCCGAGATGGATCGCCTCGGCGACCTCCTGCGGCGAGCTCATGCCGAAGTGCGCAGGGACCGAGCGCTCGAGGCTCGTCGTCGGCCCGCGGCCGTCCTCGCTGCGCGCGGCGGCCGACAGCGCGGCGAGCCCGACGTCGCCGCCTCCACCCCAGTCGCCGGTGATCGCGCCCAGCGACGGGAAGCGCGCGTGGCGGCCGTCGGGCGCGACGCCGACGCAGTTGATCCCCGCGCCGCAGACCACCGCGACGCCCCAACCGCGTTCGGTGCCCGCGCGCAGGACGGCGAAGGTGTCGTTGCGTACCGACGTGCGCGCCGCCCAGCCGCGCGCGTCGATCGCCTCCTGCAGCGCCTGCTCCTCGGCCGGGAGGTCGGCGCCGGCGAGCATCACGTGCGCCACCTCGATCGGCCCGTCAGCGGTGGCCCGCGCCTCGCCGAGCAGGTCCTCGAGCACGCGCAGGCAGCCGTCGAGCCCGAGCAGGTGGGGAGAGGTCTGCGGCCCGCGGGCCAGCGCGAGCAGCGCGCCGTCGGCGCGGATCAGCGCGAGGTCGGTCTTGTAGGCACCTCCGTCGACGGCGAGGACGACCGGGAGCGTCACGCCGGGACCCCGGAGAGCAGCCCGTCGAGCAGCGGCTCGACCTTGCCCCACTGCCCCACCAGCGGGTGCGCCAGCAGCGCAACGCGCGCCGCCGAGCGGCTGCCGCTGACCGCCGCCTGCACCGCGAGCCGCTCATAGGCGGCGACGTGAGCGACGAGCCCGAGCAGCTCGGGCGCCAGCGGGCGCTGGGGCAGCGGGTGCGCGCCGATGCGATCGACGCGCGCCGGCAGCTCGACCACGTCGTCCTCGGCCAGCCCGGCCACCGCGGTGCCGTTGCGCACGTCGACCACGTGGACCGCGCCGTCCCCGCTGGCCAGCGACTCGACCAGGCGCGTCGCCGCCTCGCTGTAGAACGCGCCGCCGCGGCGCTCGAGCAGCGCGGGCTTGCTCGTCAGCGCCGGATCGGCGTACATCGCCAGCAGCTCGCGCTCGATCTCGGCCACCGTCTCGGCGCGCGGCGTCGCGCCCGCCAGCTGGTCGGCGAGCACCTCGTCGTGCGCGTAGAAGTAGCGCAGGTAGTACGAGGGCACGGCGCCGAGCTCCTCGAGCAGGGCACGCGGCAGCCCGCCGGCCATCTCGGCCAGGTCGTCGCCGTGCGAGGCCATCAGGTCGGGCAGCACGTCGCCGTCGTCGAGCCACACCGCCCGCACCCAGGTCAGGTGGTTGAGACCGACCTGGTCGACCACCAGCCGCCCGGGCTCGACGCCCAGCCACGGCGCCATCGCGCGCTCGAAGCCGATCGCGACGTTGCACAGCCCGATCGCCCGGTGCCCGTCGTCGAGCAGCGCGCGCGTGACGATGCCCACCGGGTTGGTGAAGTCGACGATCCATGCGCCCGGCGCCGCCAACTCGCGCGCGCGGCGCGCGATGTCGAGCACCACCGGCACGGTGCGCAGCGCCTTGGCGAAGCCGCCCGCGCCCGTCGTCTCCTGGCCGATGCACCCGCAGGCCAGCGGCGCCGTCTCGTCCGACAGACGCGCCGCCTGCCCGCCGACGCGGATCTGCACGAGCACGACGTCGGCGCCGTCGAGCGCGCGATCGAGGTCGCCGGTGAGCTCGAGCTCCCCACCGAAGCCAACGCGGTCAAGCATCCGCCGCGCAAGGCCGCCCACCACATCGAGCCGCGACAAGTCGATGTCGTGCAGCGCCAGTCGCTCGACGTCCACGCCCGACAGCCCCGATACGAGCTCCGGCGTGTAGGTCGAGCCTGCGCCGACGACCGCGATCCTCATCCCTTGACCCCCGTCAGCGTGACGCCCTCGACGAACGCCTTCTGCGCCGCGAAGAACAGCGCGATGACCGGCGCGATGAAGAGGATCGTCGCCATCATCGTGAGGTTCCACTGGACCTGGTACTGCGTGCGGAACTGCGACAGGCCGAGCGACAGCGTCCAGTGGTCCTGGTTCTCGCTCGTGTACAGCAGCGGCCCGAAGAAGTCGTTCCACGCGTAGAGGAACGCGAACAGCGCAACCGCTGCGATCGCCGGCTTGGCCAGCCGCAGCACCACGGTCAACAGGATCCGCAGCTCGCCACAGCCGTCGACGCGCGCCGCGTCGGAGTACTCCTCGGGGATGGTCAGGAAGAACTGGCGCAGCAGGAAGATCGAGAACGCGTCGCCGAACCAGTTGGGCACGATCAGCGGCGCCAGCCCGCCGACCAGGTGCAGCTTGGACCACATGACGTACAGCGGCACCGCGGTGACCTGCGCGGGCAGCATCATCGTGGCGAGCACGAGCAGGAAGACCGCGTCGCGCCCCTTCCAGCGTAGGCGCGACAGCGCGTAGGCCACCGGGATGCTCGACACCAGCACGCCGAGCGTCGACAGCACGGCGTAGAGCATCGAGTTCAGCGTGTAGCGCCACAGCGGCGCGCGGTCGAAGACGTCGCGGATGTTGCTCCAGTGAAACGGGTCCGGCCAGAGCTTCGCGGACAGCGCCTGGTCGGAGGTCATCAGTGCCGTCAGGACCATGAACACGAACGGCGCGATGAACATGATCGCCAGCACGATCAGGATGCTGTGATCGGCGACGGCGGTGAGCAGCCGCCTGCGACGGACCTTGGGCGGCGGCCGGCGCCGCACGAGGGCCGCCGGCGCCGCCGCGACGGGCGCCTCGACGGGCACGCTGGCGGTGCTCATCAGCGCGTCCCCGCCTGGTAGTGCACCCACCGGCGCGAGTTGCGGATGATCACCAGGGTGACCGCGAACGCGACGATCAGCAGCACGATCGCCATCGCCGACGCGTAGCCCATGTTGAAGAAGCGGAACCCCTGCTGGTAGAGCAGCAACGGGTAGAACATCGTCGAGCCCTCGGGATAGCCGAGCCGGTTCGCGGGGTCGGCCGCGTTGCCCGCCCCGCCGCCGACGATCCCGCTGGCGACGTAGGCCTGCGTGAAGTACTGCAGCGCCTCGATCACGCCGATGACGACGGCGAAGAGGATCACCGGGCTCACCGAGGGCAGGGTCACCCAGCGCAGCCGCGCGAACGAACCGGCGCCGTCGAGCTCGGCCGACTCGTAGAGCTGGCGCGGCACGTCGAGCAGCGCGGCCAGGAAGATGATCATCGCGTTGCCGATGCCCCACAGGCCGAGCAGGACCAGCGACGGCTTGGACCACGACGGCGACTCGAACCACAGCGGCCCGGTGATCCCGAACCAGCCGAGGATCGTGTTCACCGGCCCCGTCGCCGGGTTGAGGATGTAGGTGAAGCCGAGCGTCGCGGCCACCGGGGGCGCGAGCGTCGGCAGATAGAAGACGGTGCGGAAGAACCCGACGCCCGCCTTCGCCCGCACGATCATCGCCGCAACGCCGAACGCGAAGAGCACCTGCAGCGGCACCGCGAAGGCCATCAGCCACAGCGTGTTCTTGACCGCGTTCCAGATCTGCGGGTCGGTGTGCAGCATGAACGAGTAGTTCGCGGTCCCGATCCAGCGCGGGCGCGAGAGCAGGTCGTAGTGCGTGAACGACAGGTACACGCTCGCCACGAGCGGATAGCCGAAGAAGACGGTGAACCCGACGATCCACGGGCTCATCAGCCCGAGGACGAGCCGCCTTCGCCGCCACGCTGCCTTGCGGCGAGCCGCTCGGCGGTCCCGAACCGGGAGCGTTGGCACGGGACCGCCACCTGCGAGCGGCGTCACACCCACGCCTATGGCACCTGCGTGCCCGAGGAGTTGGCGAGCTGAGCGTCGATCTGCTTGTCGACGTTGGCCAGGCCGCCTGGAAGGTCCGAGACCTTCCCCGCCTGCCACTTGGCCACGAAGTCCTGGAAGAGCTCCTGGTTGGCGCTGCCCGCCGCGGTGATCGGCGTGGTCGCCGTCTTCGGGTGGGCGAAGATGTCCAGGAAGACCTTGAACTTCGGATCGGGCGTCAGCTCGTTGGACTTCAGCGACGCGGTGGTGGTCGGCACGTTGCGCAGGCCGTTGGAGAGCACCGACAGCCCATGCTCGTCGGTCGTCAGGTACTTGACGAGCTCCCACGCGGCGTCCTTGTTCTTGGCGCTCTTGGGAATGCCGATGATGTTGCCGGTCACGTAGCCCGCGCCGTAGAGCTCGGGGTGGCTGTCGGCCACCGGCATCGGCGCGGTGCCGTAGTTGAGCTTCGGGTGCTCGGCCTTGATGAACGCGGTGCGGTACTCACCGTCGATCGCCATCGCGAGCTTGCCGCGCTCGAAGGCGTTGGAGGCCGAGAACTCGTCGCCGGCGCCGGCCTGCCAGCGCCGCAGCTTGTC
>Ga0307278_10001802_pt1 | contig 10596 bp, 9 predicted proteins | sample ER_DNA_117_FD_194482 | JGI IMG/M metagenome (GOLD analysis project Ga0307278, IMG submission 194482) | Bulk soil microbial communities from the East River watershed near Crested Butte, Colorado, United States - ER_DNA_117 | ecosystem: Environmental > Terrestrial > Soil > Floodplain | place: USA...
AATACTGAGCTGAGCGACATATCCTACACCATTAGCGTGACCGGAACGCAGCTGATTTTTAATGGCACGACCTTCCCGTCCATCCGAGGAACTTTCTTTCAGCGAGACAGCGCTTATTTCGCCTTTCGCAATGCGTTGGACCAACTCCTGGCGACCGTGAAGACGCAGTTCTACCAGGTAGTGGTCAATCGAGAGCTCATCAAAGTCCAGGAGCAATCGGTGCACTTGCTGGAAAGTCAGTTGAAGGATCAGCAGAACCGCTTTGAAGCGGGAACAGTTCCGCGTTTCAACGTGTTGCAAGCGGAAGTCGCGCTCTACAATCAAATTCCGCAACTAATTACCGCGCAGAACAATTTTCGGATCGCACAGTTGCAGTTGGCCAAGACCATCGGCCTCGATTTTAACCCGCTGCGCGGTGAAAACCCGCCACTCGAAGTTGTCGGTGAAATGCCATACATCCCACGCAGCATCCCGCTGGCCGATGCGATCGAGCTTGGAAAACAGCGGCGCCCGTTTCTCAAACAGGCACGTGCAAACGTCTTGAACCAGATCGAGCAGGTCCACGCTGCAGCGGGCCAGCTTCTCCCAACGGTCACCACTACCGGGGGCGGCGAATGGGTGAGTTCACCCACCAACTCCAGCTGGCACGATATTTCAAAGGGCTGGATGGCACAGGTGCAAGGCAGCATGCCGATTTGGGACAGCGGCGCAATTTATGGCCAGGTCAAGCAACAGCGCGCCCTCCTTTCGGAAGCCAAGATCACTTACGACGATGACGTTCGGCAGGTTGAGCTGGAAGTGCAGACTGCGTATTCAAATTTGCAGCAGAACCGTGAACTTATTAAGAGCCAGGAGAAAAACGTCGAGCAAGCTGAAGAAGCGCTGCGCCTGGCCAAGGCCCGGCTCGACGCTGGTGCAGGGGTGCAGTTGGATGTCCTCAACGCCCAGGTCCAGTTGCTCACGGCGCAATCGACGCGGTTGCAGGCACTCTTTGGCTATAACTCTTCCCTCGCGGAATTCGACCGCGCGACCGGTGCGCAAAGCACCTACAGCGAATCGTTCGCCAACCTGGCTCCGCGCGCGACGCGATCCAAGACCTACGATACCGGAAGTGGCATGGACGCTGAAGGGAAACGGAAAAAGCGGTCGCAATAGCGCGCTGCGAGATCCCGAATTCCAAATCAAAGGGACGCGATTACGCGTCCGCGTTCCGAAAGCTGCGCGAAAAAGAGCGTGCTCTCCCGGGGATTTTGCACGAAGTGCTTTGGGAGTGCGATACGTCTTCGCATCGCTTTGCCCACGATCATTGTATAATGCGGATATCAACAAATGGATCTGCCGTTCGAGCAATTTGCCGCACTGAGTGCGACCGAGATCTGCCGCCACGCTTTTACGCGAAGAATCCCTGGCATCGATGTTTCGCATGATAAAAGCGAAACGTTAAGACAGCTCGAACATGCTCATCGCGAAATTCGCAACGCAATTGGCATCGGCGATTGGCCGCTAATCACCGTCGAACAAATTCACGGAAATGAGCTCGCGATCGTTGGTAGCGGCATCAGGAGCGAACAGGCCAAACATTTTGCCGGTTGCGATGGTATTATCACTAATCAACGCGGCGTCGCGCTCGGCATTTACGTCGCCGACTGCTGCGCGGTTTACATTGTCGATGCAAAAACGCCAGCGATCGGTCTGGTGCATTCCGGACGCAAAGGCACCGAGCTTGGCGTCGTTTCTGGAGCAATTACGCAAATGATTGAGCGCTTCGGATCGAATCCCGCGAACATGACCGTGCAACTCAGTCCTTGCATTCGTCCGCCGCACTACGAAGTCGATTTTGCGGCGGAAATCGTCCAGCAATGTCGCGCGCTTGGCAAGGAACAAATTCACGATTCTGGTGTATGCACTGCGTGTAATCTGGAGCGTTACTATTCTTATCGCGCCGAAAAAGGGCGAACCGGTCGAATGCTGGCGTTGCTTGGGCTGAATCCGAAATTGTAGGAAAACCGCTCCGTTGCCGATCGAGCATGTAGCAGGCGGAGCGTCTGCCCTACAATTCTCCCACCCCGCTGCCGCGCCGGTAAGGGCAAATGCCGCGTTTCTTTGCGTTCGCGACGAAGTCCAGGAATTCGCGCGCTGGCCCGCCAAACTTCATTGTCGCCGCTTTTTCAATCGCCTGCCCGATATTTAGGCCACTCGTGTAAACCAATTTAAACGCCGCTTTGATTTCATCGCGATCTTGCACGCTAAAATCGGCACGCTTCAAACCGATGACGTTTACGCCAAAAATGGAATTGCGTTCCGCCGCGATGACGAACGGTGGCAGATCTTTCCCAAAAGCGGAGCTGCCTTGCACCATCACCAGTCGCCCGATGTGCATGAACTGGTGAAATGTCGATCCACCGCCGAGAAATGCGCCGTCATCCACGCGCACATGCCCGGCCAACAAACAATTGTTCGCGATGACAGCATTGTTTCCAACGGTGCAATTATGGCCGATGTGCGCTCCCGCCATCAGAAAATTATTGTCGCCTATTTTGGTGACGCTGGCCTCTGCGCTCCCGCGATGGATGGTGCAGTACTCGCGAATGACATTATCATTGCCGATCTCAACTTTCGTTTTTCGTTCCGGCGAAAACGAAAGGTCCTGCGGCGGCCCGCCAATAATCGTTCCGTGTCCGATTAAGTTGCCCGTGCCAATCACCACCTCTCCTTCAATTACGACGTGTGATTGCACGGTCGTCTTCTCACTAATCACCGCCTGCGGTCCGATTATGGAAAACGGACCGATCTCTACGTCCGCGCCGATCCGGGCGCCGGGGTCGACAAGAGCTGTTGGATGAATCTTGGAAGGGCTCATGACCGGAACGGAACACTGACTTGCAGTGTGTGGGGCCAATGGAGTTTCACTCCGGTGAATCCAAACCACCGGACTAAAAGTCCGCTGGCCGAACAGGCAACATGCCTGTGTTCCAAATACCGGGGGACCCCTATTCTCATAGCACGCCCGCTTCCTTGAAGCTAAAGTAGCCGGGGCTCCCTTCTGTAGGTGCGCCGATGATGATGTGATCGAGCAATTTGATTTGCAACAGCTCGGCGGCTTCGGCCAAACGCCGCGTCAGACTATGGTCGGTCTGGCTCGGCGACGGATCGCCGGAAGGATGATTGTGTACTACTATAACGGCGTAGGCCGAGGAAACGAGCGCGGGCCGAAATATATCCCGCGGATGCGCGATACTTTCGTTCACGCTTCCGATTGAGACTTCTTCGACTCGGACCAAATGATAGCGCGTATCGAGCAGAATCACGCGCAGCGACTCCTTACGCAGCCGGCGCATCTCAGATCCGACTAGTTCGTTAACCAATTCGGGCGAATCGATCTTCTGTTTCGATAAGGTTTCGCGTGCAAGCCGCTGGCCGAGCCCAAAAGCCGCGACCAATTGCACGGCTTTAGCAGGACCAATACCGCGAACCCCCGCTAGCTCATCAACCGTGCAGCGGCTCAATCCGACAAGCGAGCCGTAATCCTTTAATAATTTCCGCGCGACCTCGATCGCATTTGCTCCCGGAACTCCGGTGCGCAGCAGAATTGCAATCAGCTCCGGATCGGTGAGAGCAGACGCCCCGTGAGCAGCGAGTTTTTCGCGTGGCCGCTCGTCCCGCGGCATCTCGCGGATTTTAAGCTGGGACATTGAAGGTGGGAGCGGCCTTCGCGCCGCGACATTAGACGCGAAGTTGATCGAACATTTCGCGCAATGCATCGCAGAGCGCGAAGAGCGCGTCCGCGTACGGATTTGCCGCCATTCCGTCCAGCACGGTTTGCGCCTCGCGAATCAAGTCGCTGCCGGCTGCGATTGATTCGTTGAGCGCGCCGTTGGTCGCGCCGATTCTCAGAAGCTCGGTCATCTCTTCGATTCTTTCCTCAAGCACGAGCCGGCAACAACGTTCCCGTTCAAAATCAGAAGCGGACCCTAAAAAAATCAACACTGGAAGAGTGAACTTACCTTTGCGCAGATCTGTGCCCAGTGTTTTTCCGGTCGCTCTCTCGCTGCCGGCGAGATCGAGGCAATCGTCGTAAATTTGATAGGCCGTGCCGATTTGAAATCCGAAATTCTTGAACGTTTCGATCACATGCGGATCGGCCTCGCTGATGAGCGCGGCCAACTCCGCCGCCGCGGCAAAAAGCGATCCGGTCTTCTTCTCTACGATCCGCAAATAGTCTTCGACCTGCAGCTTAAGATCAAAGCGGCGCTGCGTTTGAATCATTTCTCCTGAACAAATTTCACGCGCCGCTCGGGCAATTGCGCGACTAATGTCTGCGTTTTCAAAATTTGTGGAGAGATTCAGGGCGTGCGCGAATAGGCAATCGCCCAAAAGAACGCTGAGCGAATTGCCCCAGCGCGCGTTTACAGTGGGCTGTGCCCGGCGGCGCTCGGCCTCGTCCATGATGTCGTCGTGCACGAGCGTGGCGATGTGGATGAGTTCGACGATCACAGCAAGATCGACGTGTCCCGAGTTGATTTCGCCGGTTGCGCCACCGGCCAGAAGCGCAAGGAGCGGTCGCAGACGTTTACCGCGGCCACCGACAGCATAGGTCACATAGCCCTCGATTTCGGGATCAAACGCCGCCGCTTGCTGCACAATTCGCGCTTCAACTTCTTGGAGATGCGGCTGAACCAACTGCGCCACTCGAGCCAGCGGGCCGAACGGAAGCGCGGTTGGCGTAACGTTAGTCCGAACGACACCCGGGCGTGCGAAAACTTCCACGAGCCGAGAATAGAGGGGCGGCTTGCGTGTTGTCAAAACATCACGCGCGTAAATTTTTTAGGGGGGAGCAGTCGCCGCGCGGCGAGCCAGTCTGTAATCTTCGGCAGCTTGCCGAAGACCGCTTAACGCTTACGCAACCATGCGTCGGCTCCGTACTTTTGCTCCGCCAGTTCCCGCGCCAGATCCAAAGTCTCGCGATTGATGTCTCGCTCGCTGCAATTCGGTGATAACGCGTGCGCGAATCGTTCCGATAAACCATTCCCAAGATCGACATATTGAATGCTGCCTTGCTGAAGCAAACCGCGCCTGGTGCGTCGCTGTGCTGCTCCCGCGATCTTGCGCCCATCTAACATCACGTCTGCGCGCACAGGATTCGCAAAGCAGCTGTAGCCCCGATTGATGATCGCGGCACCGGCGTCAACCATGCCAGCCGCAGCTGCCAGTTCTGCGCGCTCGCCGTTCGCAACGAGCGCATCGCGCAAAGCCGCATGGATCGCATCGTAAATCGACCTGGACGATTCACTGAAAACCGGATCGCTCGGGGGAATAACAATCGCGTACGTTAGATCTTCACCATGAAAGACAATGCCACCGCCCGTCCAGCGCCGGACCAAATCGCGCTCGACTGCATAATTAGCGACATCAGTAAATTTTCTAAAATATCCAAACGAAAGAGCAGGGGATCGCCATCGATAGAATCGAATCGACGGGACCGCTACCGAATCGAGCAGGGCTTCGTCGATTGCCATATTCATCGCCGCCGAGCGTGGCGCCTGGTCATGATAAACGTCGAGCGCAGCAAAAATCGTCATTCCGAGCGAAAGTCTTACCCTGAGCAGGGTCGAATGAGTCGAGGATCCAGTGGAACTGCCTTGAAAATTGCAACACGGGATGTCTCGACCCATTCGGCTTCACTCAGGGCAAGACTCTCGCTCGACATGACAGTAATAGCGGTATTAACTGCAATTCGTTAGGCGCTAAGCTCCGCCAAAATTTTCGTCACGGCTTCGCGCGGTCGCGGAGCTGCAATAATCGGGCGGCCAATCACCAGATAATCCGCACCCGCATCGAGCGCTTCGCGCGGGGTCATCACACGTTTTTGGTCACCGGCTTCTGACCACTTGGGACGCACTCCGGGAACGACGAGTTTTATCTTTTTGCCGAATTGTGCGCGCAGCATTTTCACTTCATGTGGACTTGCGACCAGCCCGTCGATTTCCTTTTTGACACCTAATTTTGCAAGCCGCAAAACATGATCGTCGATCTTGTCGGGAATACCGATTTTCCGAAGTGTTTGCCCGTCTGCGCTGGTCAATACGGTGACGCCGAGCAAAGAAAGTTCCCGCGGTTTTGCGGAAACAGCGGCTCGAATCATCTCCGCACCACCGCACAAATGAATCGTTAACATTTGAATTCCCAATTCGGCAGCGGAGCGTACCGCCTTCGCAACCGTGTTGGGGATGTCGTGCAATTTAAGATCGAGGAAAACGTTGGCGTCCGTCGCACGAATCGCGCGCACAATTTCCGGACCTTCCGCGATGTAGAGTTGCAGGCCGACTTTGAAACATGAAATGTCGCCTCGGAGTTGATCGACAAGAGCAAGCGCCGTCTTTTTCGTCGCCACGTCAAGCGCGACGATGATTTTGTCTTTTGTCATGTCGAGCGAAGTCGAGACATCTCTCATTTACTCCCTGAACTGTGAGAGATTCCTCGACTTCGCTCGGAATGACAGAAAAATTATGCCGATGCAAGTTTTCGCACCTGCGAAGATCAATCTTTACCTGAAAATTTTGGGCCGCCGCAGCGATGGCTTTCACGAAATCGAGACGCTTATCGCACCGATTTCGCTTTACGACGAGATTAGGATCGACAAGGGCGATGCCAAGGAGGGAATCGAGTTTCGCTGCGATGACCCATCGGTGCCAAAGGGAGACAACAATCTCGCCGTTCGCGCGGCGAAAGCTTTCTTTGCCGAGACAAACGTCAAGCCCGCAATTTCAATAGAGCTCAAAAAGCAAATTCCGCATGGCGCTGGATTAGGCGGCGGGAGCAGCGACGCCGCTTCGGTGCTGCTGGCCCTCAACGAACTGTCCGAGATGAAATTGCCGCGTGAAGCGCTGGCGAAAATGGCGGAGGCAATCGGATCAGACGTTCCATTTTTTATTTTTCAATCAGCCGCAATGTGCAAAGGGCGCGGCGAACAGGTCGCGCCACTGAAGTTGCAGCCCGCCTTAGGCAGATTGTGGATCTTGTTATTGAGACCGGCCTTTGCGGTCTCAACAGCATGGGCATACTCGCGCTGGCAAGATTCGCGACAAATTCCCGGTGTCTCTTACGCAGCTCAGGAATTTGCTGGTCAAACTTTCGTGAACGATCTTGAACGTCCGGTCTTCGAGAAATTTGTTTTTCTCGCGCAGTTGAAAACGTGGTTGCTGAAGCAGCCAGAAGTGGGCGCGGCACTGATGTCTGGTTCCGGTTCGACGGTGTTTGCAGTCCTGCGCCCCAATACAGATGTCGATCTTGTCGCGGGGCGCGCGAAAGCGCAGTTGGACGGGGAGCTGTGGACCTGTGCATGCAAGACACGCTCCGGTTCCGGGTAGCACGCGCGTCTCGCGTGCTGGTTTCGGAGTCTCTCCGAAACACCCTTTCCTTGGACCTTGGCTAGTGCCGGAAGATAAGAACTCACAATGAAAGTTCGCGATCGCGAGGACGCGCTCGCCAACACGCGAGACGCGTGCGCTACCCAGAGCCATTCGCGGCGGCGCGCGAAATTATTCCCCGGCGCTCCGTTGTAGCGCAGCGCGTGTGTATTCGCGATTTAGTTTCGCAATAAAACTGGCGCTGATCTCAGCGGGACAAACCGCTTCGCATTCGTACGTGTTCGTGCAGTTACCAAAGCCTTCCGCGTCCATGACGCGAACCATTTTCAGGACGCGCGCAACTCGTTCGGGATGTCCCTGAGGCAACAGCGACAGATGTGAGACTTTCGCTGAGGTGAAGAGCATGGCCGACCCATTTGGACAAGCCGCTGCGCACGCGCCGCAGCCGATGCAGGCCGCCGCTTCCATTGCGAGGTCGGCATCGTGCTTCGGAATCGGAATCGAATTCGCTTCCGGCGCGGAGCCGGCGCGGGCGGAGATGAATCCGCCTGCTTGCACAATCTGATCCAGCGCGCGGCGATCAATTACCAGGTCCTTGATGATTGGGAACGGTCTTACCCGAAAGGGCTCGACCGTAATCGCCGCGCCGTCGCGAAACTTTCTCATGTAAAGTTCACAGACTGCGCCGGGATGATCAGGCCCGTGTGCTTCGCCGTTAATAGTGAGCGAACAGGTGCCGCAAATACCTTCGCGACAATCGGAATCAAACGCGATTGGCTCCTCGCCGCGGGCGAGCAAATTTTCGTTTACGATATCAAGCATTTCGAGAAACGACGTGTTCGGCGAAATGTCGCGTGCTTCGTAATCAACGAGTTTGCCGCGCGCTTTCGCGTTAGACTGACGCCAGATCTTGAGCTTGAAATTCATGCAAGAAATAATTGTAGCGCGACCGCATCGGTTGCGTGGCGTTGGTAGGCCGGCGGAGCGCCGGCCCTACAATTGTGTCTTTTATTCACTTATAGCTTCGTTGCGTTAAATGCACGGTTTCGAAATGAAGCGGTTCACGATGCAATTTCGGCGAGCCGATTCGGTCATCACCTTGAAATTCCCACGCGAACACTGTGGCGTGGTTTTCGTCGTCGCGCAGCGCTTCCCCCTCGGGGGTTTGGTGTTCTTCGCGAAAGTGCGCGCCGCATGATTCGTCGCGAGCAAGCGCGTCAGTGCACATCAGCTCGGCGAACTCCAGAAAATCGGCGACGCGTCCGGCGCGTTCCAGCGATTGGTTAAAATCTTCTCCGTCGCCTGGAACGCGCACGTCGCACCAGAATTGTTCTCGCAGTTCGGGGATTTTTTGGAGCGCCTCACGCAATCCCTTCTCATGGCGCGACATTCCACATTTGTCCCAGAGAAGAAGACCAAGCTCGCGGTGGAACGAATCGAGTGAACGTTTTCCATCGACATCGAGTATTTTCTTGATCCGCCCGCGCACTTCGCTCTCTGCTTTCTGAAATTCCGGCGAATCGGCTGACGGCCGTTTTCCCATCTGACCGGCGAGGTAATTCGGCAGAGTGTAGGGCAGAATGAAATAACCATCGGCCAAACCTTGCATGAGAGCGCTGGCGCCGAGCCGGTTCGCACCGTGATCGGAAAAATTCGCTTCACCGATCACAAACAAACCGGGCACGTTGCTCATCAAATTGTAATCCACCCACAGTCCACCCATCGTGTAATGCACTGCGGGATAAATTCGCATTGGTAATTTGTAGGCATTTTCGCCGGTGATCTTGTCGTAAACTTCGAACAAATTCCCGTACCGTTCCCGGATCGTATCTTCGCCCAGGCGTTTGATCGCATCGGCAAAATCGAGATAGACACCACGCCCGCCAGGGCCGACGCCGCGGCCTTCGTCGCAAACTTCTTTCGCTGCGCGTGATGAAATATCGCGCGGAGCAAGATTGCCGTAGCTGGGATATTTTCGCTCGAGGTAATAATCGCGACTGGTTTCAGGAATCTCGCCGGGCGCTTTTTCGCGATCTTCCTTTCGTTTCGGGACCCAGACGCGTCCGTCGTTGCGCAGCGACTCAGACATGAGCGTCAACTTCGATTGATGTTCGCCGCTGACCGGGATGCACGTCGGATGAATCTGCGTAAAGGAGGGATCCGCAAAGAGGGCGCCTCTTTTGTAAGCGCGATAGGTGGCAGTGACATTGCTGCCGCGCGCGTTTGTTGAGAGATAAAAGACATTTCCATATCCGCCGGTCGCGAGCACAACGGCGTCGGCCGCGTGCTTATCAATCTTTCCCGAGCGCAAGCTGCGGGTGATGATTCCCTTAGCTTGTCCGTCCACGATCACCAGGTCGAGCATCTCCGTATACGGAAACATCTGCACGGTGCCCGCGGCGATTTGACGACAAAGCGCCTGATAACAGCCGAGTAAAAGCTGTTGGCCCGTTTGGCCGCGCGCGTAAAATGTTCGTGACACCTGCGCGCCGCCGAACGAGCGATTGGCGAGCAGTCCGCCGTATTCACGTGCGAACGGCACACCTTGTTCGACGCACTGGTCGATGATCAGATTGGCGACTTCAGCGAGACGATAAACGTTCGCTTCTCGCGAACGAAAATCGCCGCCCTTGATCGTGTCGTAGAACAGCCGATAGACACTATCGCCATCGTTCTGATAATTCTTTGCGGCATTGATTCCGCCTTGAGCTGCAATCGAGTGAGCGCGGCGCGGCGAATCTTGGAAACAAAAGCATTTTACCTGGTAGCCCAATTCGCCCAGAGTCGCCGCCGCCGATCCGCCGGCGAGACCGCTTCCCACAATGATGACCTCGAACTTTCGCCGATTATTTGGGCTGACTAATCGCGAGTGATCCCGATGGCTGCGCCATTTTTGATCGAGCGGTCCGTGTGGAATTTTGGCGTCGAGAGTGCCAATCATAACTGTTGTGCCGGCTTGATCAAGCCGAGCAGGATGGCGACGGGGATCGACGTGTAGCCAGCAAAAAGAAGCCAGGCAAAAATTCGACCGCCAAGTGCGAGACGCGGTGCAAGCTTTTTGTCATTTAATCCGAGCGATTGAAAAAAGCTGGATGATCCGTGGCTTAAATGCAGTGTGAGCAAAAACAATCCGAGAACATAGAAACCCGATACAAGATAATTTTGAAAGCCATAAACCATCATGGAATAAACATCATATCGATGAAGCGGATCGAGTTTTAGCAAAGCA
>Ga0307278_10001803_pt1 | contig 10581 bp, 9 predicted proteins | sample ER_DNA_117_FD_194482 | JGI IMG/M metagenome (GOLD analysis project Ga0307278, IMG submission 194482) | Bulk soil microbial communities from the East River watershed near Crested Butte, Colorado, United States - ER_DNA_117 | ecosystem: Environmental > Terrestrial > Soil > Floodplain | place: USA...
TCGCCGACGATCACGTGCAGGCGCCGGTAGCGCTCGGCGTCGGCGTGGGGCTCGTCGCGGGTGTTGATGATCGGCCGCGAGCGGGTGGTGGCCGAGGAGACCCCCTCCCAGATGTGCTCGGCCCGCTGGGCGATGCAGTACACCGCGCCCCTGGGGGTGGCCAGGACCTTGCCGGCCCCGCAGAGGATCTGGCGGCTGACGAAGAACGGGATCAGCACGTCGGCCAGCCGCTGGAACTCGCCGTAGCGCGACACCAGGTAGTTCTCGTGGCAGCCGTAGGAGTTGCCGGCCGAGTCGGTGTTGTTCTTGAACAGGAAGATCTTGCCGGCGATGCCCTCCTCGTGGAGGCGGGCCTCGGCGGCGGCCAGCAGGCTCTCCAGGATCCGCTCGCCGGCCTTGTCGTGGGTGACCAGCTCGGTCACCGAGTCGCACTCGGGGGTGGCGTACTCGGGATGGGAGCCGACGTCCAGGTACAGCCGGGCGCCGTTCTCCAGGAACACGTTGGAGGAGCGCCCCCAGGAGACGACCCGCCGGAACAGGTAACGGGCCACCTCGTCCGGTGACAGTCGGCGCTGGCCTCGGAACGTGCAGGTGACGCCGTACTCGTTCTCGAGCCCGAAGATGCGCCGGTCCATAGCCTCATGCTACCGGACCGCGGCCGGTCGGCCGGCTACACCAGAGTCGCCTCGGATGTCCGCTTGGCCCGTTCCGGGCCGACCAGGGCGCCGAGGGCGGCCAGCAGCTGGGCCCGGTCCCGCTCCAGCAGGGCGCTGTTCGAGGCCGCGCGGGCCTGGTCGAAGTCGACCAGCCAGGGCCGGCCGTCGGGGTCGACCAGGCAGTTGGCCGGGACCAGCTCGCCGTGGGCGATCCCGGCCCGGTGCAGCAGCCCAACCTGGCGCCAGAGCTCGATGAGCAGGGCGTCATCGACCTGCCCGGCGTCGAGGGCCGCGAGCTCGCGGCCCTCGACCCGCTGCTGGACGAGCAGGCCGGCGCCGTTGTGGAAGGACCGTACCAGCAGCACGTCGGGGGTGCGGACCCCGGCGCGGGCGGCCAGCAGGGCCATCGAGGCTTCGTGCTCGACCTCGTGGTGGGCCGAGCCGACCCGGACGGGCCGGGCGCGGTCGCCCCGGGTGAGCCGCCGCCAGGCCCGCCACAACAGGTCGCGGTCGCGCCACTCGGCGACCACCACCTTCACGAACAGGGCCGGGTCGCCGCCGGTCACAAAGCGGGTCGAGCGGCGCGGGTCGCCACCCAGCGGTTCCAGGCCGGCCGGGTCGAGGCCGTGCTCGGACAGGACGGCCCGGAGCTTGCCGAGCGACGGGCGCGGGTCGGGGGCGCCGAGGACGAACAGGACCAGCGACCCGGCGGCCCAGCCGAGGGCGGCCCCGCCGATCACGTCGAAGGGCAGGTGCGCCCCGACGTACATGCGGGCCAGGCAGACGCAGCCGGCCAGGGCCCAGGCGACCCGCCGGGCCCGCCGGCCCAGGTACGGGCTGGAGACGGTGGCCAACGCCACGGCCACCGCCGAGTGCCCGGAGACGTAGCCGAGGCCGCGGGCCGGTTCCCCGAGGATGTTGACGTCGGGCAGCAGGGTCTGGGGCCGGCCCCGCTGGACGAACTCCTTCACCAGCTTGGCGATCAGGTAGATGCTGCCCGCGGCCAGCACCGCGTCGAGGGCCAGCCGCAGCCGCCGGGTGGCCAGGGCCAGGACGGCGACCAGGGGCACGGCCCCGATCACCCCCAGCTGCATGACCACCCACACCCCCGGCCAGGTCCAGCTGGGCAGGGCCAGCTCGTTGACCACCCGGAACAGGGCCGCCTCGCGGTCGCCGGTGAAGTCCTTGTGGATGGCCGCGGTGGTCATGGCCAGGATGCCCGCCCCGAGCGCGACCCTGACCAGGTCGCTGGGGTGGCGGCTGTAGCCGGGCCGGGGCAGCCAGGCCATCAGGCCACCTTCCTGGCCTCGTCGGCCGTGGCCGCGGCGTCGTCGGCGGGGTCGGGCCCGCGGGCCGGGACGCCCAGCAGCAGCCGGACCAGGGCGCCGACGGCCAGCCCGAGGGCGGCCCCGCCGACCATGTCAAGGGGCAGGTGGGCGCCGACGTACATGCGGGTGAGGAACACCGCGGCCACGGCCGCGCCGGCCGCCCACCGTCCCCACCGGGGCAGCCACGGCCAGGCGACATAGGCCAGGGCGGTGACCACGGCGATGTGGCCGGAGACGAAGCCGAGGCCGTGGGGCGCGGCCCCGCGCACGGTCACGTCCTCCAGCAGGCCGCTGGGACGCCCGCGCAGAACAAAGTGCTTCACCACCTTCGCCAGCACGTACACGCCCGCCCCGGCAAGGGCCAGTCCCCCGGCGAGCCGCCAGCGCCGGAAGGCGAGGGCGGCCAGCACGGCCGCCGGCACGACCAGCAGGTTGCCGAGCTGCATGGGCACCCAGACGACCGGGAAGGGGACGCCGGGTAGATCGTTGACCAGCCGGAAGGCGTCGGTCTCCAGGCCCTCGACCCGGTCGGCGTGCACCGGCAGGGCGCAGGCCAGCAGCACGGCCGCGCCGGCCACCAGCCAGATCAGGTCCCTCGGGCGGCGTTCGACGCGCCGGCCGGCGGTCATGGCCGCGCGGTCCCGGTGGCGCTCGCCCCGTCGGTCGCCGGGGCGGTCAGGGTCTGCTTGCGCCACCAGAGCAGGCAGAAGACCCCGACCAGGATGGGCAGGGCCCAGGTGAGGGCCCGGTAGACGAGCACGGCGGCGACCACCTGGGGCTTGTCACCGCCGGCGGCGGTGAGGCCGGTGATCAGCACCGCCTCCACCACCCCGGCCCCGCCGGGGGTGATCGGGATGGCGGTGGCCAGCCGGGCGAAGGCGAACACGGCCAGGACCTCGGCCCAGCCGACCTCGGCGTCGCTGACCCCGACGTCGCGCAGGCAGACCAGCAGCACCAGGTACAGCGACAGGTGGCTGACCAGGGTGGCCGCGGTGATCGGGAACCAGCCGTGCTCCAGCAGGTCGACGGTGCGGTTGCGGAACCTCACCGTGGCGATCTCCCAGCCCTGCGCCGGCGGCCGCCGGATCACGGCCAGCAGCCGGGACACGAACCGGCCGGCCACGATCCCGACCCGCTCGGCCATCTGCTCGCTGCGCAGCATCAGGGCGAACACCACGACGGCGGCGATCAGCCCGCCGATGCCGAGCATGGCGGCGGTGATCCGGCCGGCGCTGGCGTTGCCCTGGAGGGCGACAAGGGCCAGGGCCAGCACCGGGATGGCGAGCTTGGCGAAGGCGTTCCAGACGCCGGAGACGAGCACGGCGATGGTGGTGCGGGAGCGGGAGAACCCCCACCCGCCCAGCATGGCGTAGGTCATGCCGACGCCGATGGCCGAGCCGGCGGGCACGGTGTTGGTGATGGCGGTGGTGGCCTGGGTCATGATCATGGCCCGGCCCGCGGACAGGCCGGGCGTGACCGTCATCCACACGAACACGTAGGTGACCAGGTTCCAGCCGGCGACCAGGGCCAGGATCACCAGCTCGGTCCAGGTCATGGCCGTGATCGCGGCCCACACGTCGGCAAGCGAGATGTCCTTGAGCAGGTAGTAGAAGATGGCCGCGATCAGCACCAGGGAGATGACGATCCGCAGCACCATCTTGGGCGTGGAGGAGCGCTTGCCCGTGCCCTCCGTGGCCGCGTCGTCGGTCGCCTGCTCACTCATCGCCTGCTCCTCGATCCGTCACCCTCGATCCAAGCATCTGCCCTGCGTCCCTCCGCGGCAAGAGGCAGGCCGGCTGGAGTTGGGCCGCCGTCGTGCCGGCGAGGTCGCCGGGCCGGCCGAGGGGTAGCATCCCAGCATGGTGCCCTCGACGCCTCCGGACCGGCCGCGGCCGGCTCTGCTGTTCCGCTTGGGGGCGCTGGTCAGCCTCGGCGTGGCCGCTACCGTGATCGGCCTGTACGCCCTCTACACGGTCAGGGCCATCCTGGTGCGGGTGCTGATCGCGCTGTTCATCGCCGTCAGCCTCGACCCGGCGGTGCGCCTGCTGGTCAGGCGCGGGATGCGCCGCGGGCTGGCGGTCACCCTGATCTTCCTGCTCGCCTTCGCTCTGGCCGCCGGCTTCCTGATCTCGGTGATCCCGCCGCTGGTCACCCAGTTCCGCAACCTGGTCGAGGACCTGCCCGGCTATCTGACCCGTCTGCAGTCCCGCTCCTCGCAGTTCCGCGAGCTGAACGACCGCTACAACATCTCCGACCAGCTCCAGGGGCTGGTCGGGACCCTCCCGAGCAAGCTCGGGAGCGGCCTGCTCGGCTTCACCAGCCGGGTCTTCGGGGTGGTGTTCAACGGCCTCACGGTGCTGGTGTTCACCCTCTACTTCATGGCCGACATGCCGAGGATCCGCACCGGGCTGGTGCGGCTGTTCCCGGTCGAGCGCCGGCCGCAGGCCGGGCAGGTCGTCGATCTGGTGGTCGACAAGGTCGGCGGCTACATGATCGGCAACATCATCATCTCGATCATCGCCGGCGTGGCGGCGTTCATCGCCTTCTCCGTCCTCGGGGTGCCGTTCGCGGTGCCGCTGGCGTTCCTGATCGCCATCTGCGACCTCATCCCCATGATCGGGGCGACCCTCGGGGCGGTGATCGGCGTCACCGTTGCCCTGTTCACCACCGAGCTGCTGCCGACGACCGTCCTGGTCGCCGCCTTCTTCCTCGCCTACCAGCAGCTGGAGAACTACCTGATCGCCCCCCGGGTGCTGCGGACCACGGTCGAGCTGGGCGCCGCCGCGGTCCTCATCTCCGGCCTGATCGGCGCCACCGTCCTCGGCCTGGTCGGCGCCCTGATGGCCATCCCGGTCGCCGCCGCCTTCAGCGTCCTGCTCAACCAGCGCCTGGTCGCCCACGAGACCGCCGCCGGCCTCGCCCCCGGTCCCGCCGCTGCGCCTCCCGCATCCGACGGCGCCGATCCCGCCCCGGGTCCCCCGGCCGGCGCCGCCGGGGACTCCGGGTCGAAGGTCGCAGGCGGCGGGGCCGCGCCCCTGCCCGCTCCCGAGACCGGGGTCAGGGGGTCGGAACCGCTCGATCGCGGCTGACCAGGGTCAGCAGGACGATGGCGGAGGTCCAGGCGAGCGGGGCGACCGAGCGCGGGGCGCCGTCGTCGCGGCCGACCCGCTCCGGGAACGCCCCCAGCGCCGTCCGATGGCCGAGCAGCCAGCCCAGCTGGGCCTCGGCGGCCGGCACGTTCCCGGAGGCCATCGCGGCCAGGGCGAAGGACGCCGTGGCCGGGGTCCACGGATCGCTCCCCAGCCACGGCCGGCCCGGCACCGCCCCGCCGGCGACGGTCAGCCGCCGCCAGGTCGTCGCGACCGCCCGCTCGACGGCAGGGTCGGGCGGCCCGAACGGCGGCGCCAGCCAGGTGACGGCCGCGTCCGGCCCGCCCCCGTCCGGGTGCCGCTGGAACCCTCCCGGCCCGAACCGCTCGGCGACCCCCCGCTCCAGGCGGCCCGCGGCCGCCGCCCAGGCCTCGCGCCGCTCCTCGGCCTGCCGGCCCGGCAGGCGCCCGGCCAGGCGGCCGGCGGCGCGCAGGCCGACGAGCAGGGCGGCCGCGGTCCCGACGGTGGGGGTGCGTTCGCGGCGTTCCCAGTAGTCGGGGCCGGCCGGGGGGAGCCCGTCGGGACCCAGCGAGGCGGCGGCGTGGTCGGCGGCGTTCCGGACCGCCGGCCACAGGCTGGCCGTCAGCCGGCGGTCGCGACCCTGGTCGGTGGCCAGCCAGGCCGCCCACGGGACCCAGCCGGGGGCGTCGAGCTGCGCCGGGCGGCCGTCGTCGACCGGCCGTCCGTCGGGGTGGGAGCGGGCCGGCCAGGTGCCGTCGGGCCGCTGGGTCCGGGCCAGGAACCCGAGGACGTCGGCGGCCTCGCGCCGGTGGCCGGTCACGGCGAGGGCGGCGGCGGTGAAGCTCGAGTCCCGCGGCCACACGTACGCCCAGTAGGGCGTCTGGGCGGCCAGGGCGGCGCCGCCGGGGCGGACCAGCAGGCGCAGGAACAGCAGCGACCGGGCGGCCGCGTCCCGTTCGGCGGCGGTGGCCCCCGGGATCGACCCGGCGGCCAGCCAGGCTCGCTCCTCGGCCGCCACGGCCAGCGCCGCCGGGTCGCCCGGTGGCCCGGTGACCGGGTCGGCGGCCCCGGGGGGCAGGTAGCGCAGCCGGCCGTCGGCCAGCCGCAGCACCGTGCTCCCGTCCAGGTAGGCCGCCCCGCCGGCCTGGTCGGGTGGCACCGCGACCAGCGCCTCCCGGCTCCCCAGCACCCCGGCCGCGAACAGCGGCGGCGAGCGGTCCGGCCGGGTCGCCCCCAGCAGCAGCGCGACCAGCCCGACGGCGACCGACAGCGCCAGCGGGCGGCGGTCGATCCATCGACGCAGGTTCGGCTCCCCGTGATCGGTGGCGGTCACGCCATGGTCCCCGCCCCCCACGCCCCCGTCAACGCGGGCCCTCAGGGGGTGCCGAGGGCGCTGGTCAGGCGGTCGAGGGTGGGGCGGTCGGGGGCTGAGAGCCAGGCGACCCGGGGGCCGCGGCAGATGAGCGCGGTGCGCTGGCCGGGGCCGGACCAGCGGAGGGCGCCGCCGGTGCGGGCGCCGGGACCGAAGCGGCCGGTGGCCCAGCCGCTCATGGCACCGCAGAACTGGGTGGCTTCGGCGCCGGAGTCCCACACGCTCCGCAGGACCAGGGCAGTGCTCCTGCCCCGCTGGAAGGTCCGCAGCCGGCCGCCGTCCCAGCCGGCCGCGGCCGTCTCGGCGGTGGTCACGGCCAGCTCGCCCTGGAGCAGCAGGCGGGCGTCGAACTCCCCGAAGCTCAGCTCGGCCGATGGCCGCCAGCCGCCGCCCAGCCGGCCGCTCAGGTCGGGGACGGGGACGGCCTGCGGCCGGTCGCGGGCGCCCAGGTAGCGCTCGGGGTGCAGCAGCTGCTCGGTCGAGGTCGGCGGGTCGCGGTAGGCGCGGTTGACGGCCGCCCAGCCGCCCTGCTGGTACAGGGCGCGGACGAACTGCAGGCCCTGCTGGTAGGGGAACAGCATCGCCTCGCGGATGACCGCCGGGGCGGCGTCGCGCTGGGGGGTGCGGTCGGTGACGGCGGCCAGCCCGGCGTTGGCCTGCTCGGCCGGGGTGAGCCGCTCGGCCAGGTAGCGCTGCATGAGCAGGGTGGCGTCGCCCTCGACCAGGCCGGAGTAGGCGGCCAGGGCGTCCTCGCGGGCGTTGGCCGCGGCCAGGCGGTCGGCGCGGGTCAGGTCGTAGCGCTGGTCGGTGACGGCGTGGGTCAGCTCGTGGGCCAGGATGACCCTGGTGTAGGGGTCGAGGCCGCGGCTGGAGCGGACGTACAGCCTGCCCTTGGGGGGCCGGCCGGGCAGGTAGAAGCCGAGCACGCTCTCGGCCTGCACCCGCTCCATCAGGGCGGGCAGGTCGGTGCCGGGCGCAAGCTCGCCCAGCAGCTCCATGGCCCGGCCCTGGCGGCGCAGCTTGGCCTCGTCGGTCTCCTCGCCAAGGATCCGGACCAGCCGCTTGGCCAGCTTGTCGGGCGACTCGACGGTCACCGGGACCGGCCGTTCGAACCGCAGTCCGCGCAGCTCGGCCACCGCGCGCTGCACGGCCCGGACCGCAGGTGTGGTCGGTGTGGCCGCCGGTGCCCGGGTCGAGGGCGTCTGAGCGGCCGGTGCCCGGGTCGAAGGCGGCCCGGCCGCGGTCCCGCTGGCCGCCGGGACCGCCGCGTCCCTGCGGGTGGCGAACACCAGCCCACTGACGGCCAGCCCGACCACCAGTAGCAGGATCAGCCCGGCGGTCAGCGGTCCGACCCGCCGCCGGCGCGGCCCTTCCGGCGGCGGGGTCGGCGTCCACCCCCGCGGCTGCGCCGGCCATCCGAGCCCCGGCGGCTGGGCCGGTGGCGGCTGCCGCAGCCAGGACGGAAGGTCCTGCCGTTCGGTGCCCGGGTCGGGCTCGGCGCCCGGGCGGTCCTGCCGCTCAGCGTTGCCGGCGGGCTGCCAGCCCGGGCCGCCGGACGCCGGAGGGGTCACGTCGCCGGTTCACCGGCGCGCGACTCGACGTCCTCCTGGGACAGGCGGCGGAACGAGCGCCGGGGCCGGTCGCGCTCCAGCACGGCAACCTCGAGGCGGGAGTTGCCCGTCTCGCCGGCCGGGGCGACCCGGGGCAGCACCCGCATGGCCAGCTGCAGGGCCGCGTCCAGCTCCATGTTCTCGTCATAGGCGCGCTGCAGCTCGCTGTTCAGCTCGTCGCTCTGCCCGCCCATGGCCAGGAAGCCCTTGCGGTCGAACACGTTGCCGTCGAACACCACGTGGTACATGGCGTTGGGGGTGTCGTCGGTGCCGACCTCGGCCACGCACAGCTCGACCTCGTAGGGCTTGAACTCCTGGACGAAGATCTGCCCGAGGGTCTGGGAGTAGGCGTTGGCGATCGAGCGCGAGGTGACGTCCTCGCGGCCATAGGCGTAGCCACGGATGTCGGCCAGCCGCACCCCCGCCTGGCGCAGGTTCTCGAACTCCGAGAACCGCCCCACGGCGCAGAACGCGATCCGGTCGTACAGCTCGGCGACCTTGTGCAGGTGGGTCGAGGGGTTCTCGGCCACGAACAGGATCCCGCCGCTGTACTCGAGCACGATCAGCGGCCGGCCCCGGGCGATGCCCTTGCGGGCGAACTCGGCCTTCTCCTTGGTGAGCTGCTCGGGCGGGACGTAGAAGGGAACGCTCACCGCTCAGCCTCTCCCTGTGCGCGGGCGGCGACCAGGCGCTCGGCCGCCTTGCGCAGCTCGTCGTCGGGAACCCGCCGGTAGCCCTCGCCGGTCACGGTGGCCACCACGGGGAAGATGCCCCGGACCAGGTCGGGCCCGCCGGTGGCGGCATCCTCGTCGGCGGCGTCGTACAGCGCCTCGACCAGCACCTCCACGGCGGTGTCGCCGTCCATGTCGCCTCGCCAGCGCTTCTTGAGGCTGCCGCGGGCGTCCCTGCCGCCCGAGCCGGTGGCGTGGTAGTCGGCGTCCTCCCAGCGGCCGCCGGTGACGTCGTAGCGGAAGATGCGGCCGGCCTGGCGGCGGGTGTCATAGCCGCAGAACAGCGGCAGCACGACCAGGCCCTGCATGGCCAGGGGGAGGTTGCCCCTGACCATCTGGCCGAGCTTGTTGGCCTTGCCCTCCAGCGACAGCGGGGAGCCCTCGATCTTCTCGTAGTGCTCCAGCTCGGTCTGGAACAGCCGGACCATCTCGATCGCCGGCCCGGCCGCGCCGGCGATCGCCACCGCCGAGAAGTCGTCGGCCGGGAACACCTTCTCGATGTCCCGCTTGGCGATGTTCATCCCCTCGGTCGCCCGCCGGTCACCGCCCATCGCCACCCCGTCGGCGAACCGCACCGCCGCCACCGTGGTCCCGTGCGGCACCTCCGGTACCGTCCCGGCCCCCGCCGCCCGCACCTCCAGCAGCTCCGGCGCATACGCCCGCAGCGCGTCCACGAACGACGGGCTGAACAGCTTCGGCCCCTCGAACGGGTTGTTCACGCCGGTTCCTCGTCGTTAACGGTCAAGGCCCTACTCTCCGCCCTTCTGAACGTACTGTTTGACAAATTCCTCTGCATTTTCCTCCAAGACGTCGTCGATCTCGTCCAGCAGGGCGTCGAGCTCTTCCTTCAGCTCCTCGCCCTTCTCGGTGATGTCGGGGGACGCCTGCGCCTCTTCCTGCTCGGCGTCCTGCTTGCCGGTCGTGCGCCGCTTCTGCTCGGCGCCGCCGCCGCTGTCTCTGGCCATCGTGCCTCCCTGACCTGCGTCGAGGCGATTGTTTCATGCCCGACCACCGTACTCGCAGCAACGAGGCGATCGGTGGACGGGATCAGCTCTGGAGGTTGCGGATCAGGTCTTCGGCGGTGGGGCTGGCGTCGAGGACGGCTGCGGTGTGGGCGGCGGTGCCCCGGGTCGGTTCGAGCATCGGGACCCGCTGGAGGGTCTCGCGGCCGATGTCGAAGATGATGGCGTCCCAGCCGGCGGCGGCGATCTGGGGGGCGTAGCGGGCCAGGCAGCGGCCGCGGAAGTAGGCCCTGGTGTCGGTGGGAGGCTCGGTCACGGCGACGGTGATCTCCTGCTCGGCGACCAGCCGCTCGACCCGGCCGGCCGCGGCCAGCCGGTAGTACAGGCCCTTGTCGGGGCGCACGTCGTGGAACTGGAGGTCGACCAGGGCCAGCTTGGCGTCCTCCCACTCCAGGCCGTCGCGGTCGGCGATCTGCTGCATGAGCTGGTACTTGGTCGCCCAGTCGACCGTCCGGGCCGCCTTCATCGGGTCGTCCTCGAGCAGGGCCAGCACTGCCTCCCAGCGCTCCAGCACCTCGACCTGCCAGTGGCTGGGCTCACGGTCCTTGAGGTAGGTCTTGGCCGCGTCCAGGTAGTGCCACTGGAGCTCGCAGGCGGTCAGGCGGCGGCCGTCCTTGCGTTCGACGGTGGTCGCCAGGGTCGGGTCCTTGGCGATGGCCCGCAGGGCCTGGACCGGGTTGGCCAGCTGCCACTCGTCGCCGGGGATGGCGCCGTCCTCGACCATGCTGAGGACGATGGCCAGCGACCCCGTC
>Ga0307278_10001804_pt1 | contig 10579 bp, 12 predicted proteins | sample ER_DNA_117_FD_194482 | JGI IMG/M metagenome (GOLD analysis project Ga0307278, IMG submission 194482) | Bulk soil microbial communities from the East River watershed near Crested Butte, Colorado, United States - ER_DNA_117 | ecosystem: Environmental > Terrestrial > Soil > Floodplain | place...
CGCGCGGGGGCCCCCCCCCCCTCAACTGGGGGGTCGGGCAGCAGGCGCGCGTCGGCGTAGCGCAGCGCCGCCGGGATGGACGGCTCCGGCGTCAGTGGGCTCGGCGCGGCGGTGCCGTCCTGGCGCCAGAGGCGCTGGTCGGTCAAGTTGGAGAAGAACACCGTGCCGTCGTCGCCGGCGAGGAAGGCGCCGCCGCCGTACTCGTGCACGCGGGTGCGCACGTCGAACTGCGGCGGCGTCAGCGCCTGGGTCCCGGCGCCCGGCGCCCAGCGGCACAGCACCCCGCGGCCGCCCTCGGCCGGCCGGCCCTCCACCCAGTACAGCGCCCCGCCGCCGGGGTGCAGCTCCTCCAGCAGGACCCCGCCGCCGGCGACCAGCTCGGCGCTGATCGGCGAGCGCCAGGAGCCGTACGGCACCGTCGCGGGTCGTTCCTCTGCCACGTTGCGTCCTCGTTCGTCTCGGAGTTCCGGGTGGACCGCCTTCGCCGGCCGGCGCGGCCCGGTCAGCCGGGTGGCCAGCGCATCGGCCGGCCTCCGAGGACGTGGAGGTGGAGGTGGTCGACCGACTGCCCGGCGGACGGGCCGATGTTGGTGACCACCCGGAAGCCGCCCGCCACGCCCTCGTTGCGGGCGACCTCGTTGACGGCGCTGACCAGGCTGGCCAGCAGGGAGGCGTGGTGGTCGGCGACCATCTCCAGGCTGGCGAGGTGCTCGGCTGGGATGACCAGGACGTGGGTCGGGGCCTGGGGGTTGATGTCCCGGAAGGCGACCACCCCGTCGCGGTCGAGGATGACGTCGGCCGGCAGCTCGCCCTTGGCGATCTTGCAGAACAGGCAGTCACCGTTGCTCATGCCGCCGTCCCCTCCATCGTCTCGGCCTCCATGCCCTCGTTGTCCGCCCGCACGCCGCGCACGGTCACGACCTGGTCGACCAGGCTCGGGCCGCCGGCGAAGCGGACCTTGATGTAGTTGTCGCTGGTGCCCTCGGCCAGCCCGTCGCCGGCCGTCTCGACCAGCACCGACAGCGGCCGGCCGAGGTGCTCCTCGTGGAAGCGGCGGCGCAGCTCGCCGCCGAGCGCGATCAGCTCGCGGGCACGCTGCTTCTTGACCGCGTCGGGGAGCTGGCCGGGCATCTCCGCGGCGGGTGTCCCCGGCCGCTGGGAGTAGCGGAACACGTGCAGCTTGGAGAAGCCCACCTGCCGGACCACCCGCATCGTGGCCTGGAACTGCGCGTCGGTCTCGCCGGGGAAGCCGACGATCACGTCGGTCGACAGGCCGAGGCCCTGGATCTCTGACTTGGCGTGCTCGACGCGGTCCAGGAACTCGGCCACCCGGTAGGGGCGGTGCATCGCCTCGAGCACCTGGTCGTCGCCGGCCTGCAGGGGCACGTGCAGGTGGCGGCAGACCTTGGGATGGTCGCGGACGCGCTCGACCAGGCCCGGGGTGACCTGCACGGGCAGCACGCTCGACAGGCGCAGGCGGGCCAGCCCGTCGATCGCCACCAGGCGGTCGACGAGCCGCGCCAGGCCGTCGCGCTCGCCCAGGTCCTCGCCGTACTTGCCGAGGTGGACGCCGGTCAGGACGACCTCGCGCACGCCGCGCTCCACCTGGCGGCGGACGTCGGCCACGATCTCCTCCTCCGGCCAGGAGCGCAGTGGCCCGCGGGTGCGCGGGATGATGCAGAAGGTGCACCACTCGTCGCAGCCGGTCTGGGCGCGCACGGCGACGCGGGTGCGCAGCCGCTCGACCGGGGCCGGCCGCATCACCAGCGGCAGGCGGCGCACCTTCGGCACCTCGCCGACCAGCTCGGCGATGCGGTCCTTGGCCTCGTTGCCGACCACCAGGTCGACGCCCGGGATCGCCCTGACCTCCTCGGGGTCGCTGACCGCGTAGCAGCCGGTGACCACCACGGTGGCGTCCGGGTGGGCCTCGGCGAGCTTGCGGATCAGGCGCCGCGACGAGGCGGTCGACTCCTTCGTCACGGTGCAGGTGTTGACCACCACCACGTCGGGCTCCTCGCCCGCGTGGGCGAGGTCGAAGCCGCGCGCGCCAAGGGCCTCGAGGGCCTGCTCGGACTCGGCCTGGTTGAGCCGGCAGCCGAGGGTCTTGATGGCCACCTTGGGCGCCGGCCGGGTGGGCTGCGCCATCTCACCTCCACACCTGGCGCCTGCGCCAGCCGGCGCGCTGGCGGGCGCCTCAGCTCATCGCGTGCCGGCGCAGCCCCAGGTCGGTCAGCCGCGCCACCAGGCCGCCGGGAGACTGGTCAAGGATAGCGGCCAGCACGCGCAGGTCGTCACGCCGGATGGTGAGCACCTTCCCGTTGAAGTCGCCGCGCTGCATCTGGATCAGAGAGAGGTAGCGGCCCAGGGTGCGGGCCTCCGGCTCGCGCCTGGCCTCCAGCGCCTCCAGGTCGATGCACAGCGGCGCCGCCGCCTCGCCGTCCGCCTCCCCGGCGCCGTCGGTCGGCTCGGCGCCGAGCCGGGGAAGCAGGTGGTCGACGGGCACGCCGTAGAAGATGGCCAGGCGCTGCAGCCGCGGCACGGAGATGCTGCGCTCGCCGCGTTCGTAGGCGCCGAGCACGCTGGCCTTGAACTCCTTGCCGGAGCGCTCCTCGACGTCGTGCAGCGACAGGCCCTTCTGCAGCCGGATGTTGCGGAGCCGCTCCCCCACCTGCTCCGCGTAGCTGCCCATCACCCACCTCCTCGCACGGACGGCGGCCGTGGCGGCCACCAGGAACGTGGGCGGAATGTAACACCGGCGATTCGCGCCATTCAATCACCCCACGCGGTTATCGCTCACGAAGGGTGTCGGCCGTTCGGGGGACGCTCGCCGGTCCGCCTCAGCCGAGGTGGCCGCGGGCGGCGTGGCGGGCCTCGTCGCCGCGCAGCACGGCCTCGTCGCCGCCGAGGTAGGCCGGCTCGGTGAAGAACTGTGGGGCGCCCATGGAAGGAAGCTAGCACCACCGCCGCGCGGTCGCGCTGCCTGCGGGGCATCCGCGTGAGGCTACTCGCTATAGCTTGCTCGACCCCTTGAGCCGGGCGAAGAAGCTGGCGGCCGGCGGGCTGACGCCCTCGCCGCGCAGCTCGGCGAGCTGGCGCAGCAGTCGCTGCTCCTCGTCGGAGAGCTCGTCGGGGGTCTGCACCACGAGCTCGACCAGCAGGTCACCGCGCCCCCGGCCGTCGGTGTGGGGCACGCCGCGCTTGCGGAAGCGCTTCACCGTGCCCGTCTGCGTGCCCGGGTCCACCTCGACGGTCTCCTCGCCGTCGAGGGTGACCAGCGGGAGCGTGCCGCCGAGGGCGGCGACGGTCATCGGCACGGGCAGCTCGCAGACCAGGTGGTCGTCGCGCCGCGAGAAGACCTCGTGGGGGACGACGTCCAGCTCGACGTAGAGGTCGCCCGGCGGGCCGCCGAACTGGCCGGCGTTGCCGCGGCCCTGGTAGCGGATTCGCACCCCGTCGTCGAGGCCGGGCGGGATGTCGATGGACAGCTCGGTGTCCTCCCCGACCCTGCCCTGCCCCTTGCACTTCGAGCACGGCGACAGCACCTCGTGGCCGCTGCCGCCGCAGGCCATGCAGGTGCTGGTGGTGACGAGCTGGCCGAGCAGGGACTGGCGCACGGTGCGCTGCTGCCCGGTGCCGTGGCAGGCCCGGCAGGTGGTCGCGGCCGTGCCCGACTCGGTCCCCTGCCCGCCGCAGTCGTCGCAGGGGAGCAGGGAGCGCACGCGGATGTCCTTGGAGGTGCCGAAGACCGCCTCGGAGAACTCCAGGTGGACCCGCATCGCCAGGTCGTCGCCGCGGCGGGCGCGGGTCCGGGTGCGCGTGCGGGTGGCGAACGGGTCGCCGAAGAAGGCGTCGACCACGTCGGCGAAGGTTCCGAAGCCGAACGGGTCGGCCGGCATCTGCTGGCCGTCGAGCCCGGCCTCCCCGAAGGCGTCGTAGCGCTGCCGCTTCTCGGGGTCGCTGAGCACGCTGTAGGCCTTGGTGCACTCCTTGAAGCGCTCCTCGGCGTGCGTGTCGCCGGAGTTGAAGTCAGGGTGGTACTGGCGCGCCAGCTTGCGGTAGGCGCGCTTGATCTCCTCGGACGTGGCATCGCGGCCGACGCCGAGTACGGCGTAGTAGTCGGTCACCCCGCTCTCCTCGACTCCAGCTCCGGCGCCGGGACACGGTCCAGCGTACTCGACGGCGGCGTGGTTCCTCGACCGGGACATCCACGCAGCCGGGTCTCCCTATCCCTACCCATCGTCGAGCATGTCGCCGAGGTACCTGGCAACGGCCTGGACGGTGGCCATGGCGCGCAGGTAGTCCATCCGGGTCGGGCCGATCACCCCGATGCTGCCGGAGGCGTCGCCGGCGGCATAGGCCGAGGTGACCAGCGAGCACGCCTCCATGCCCGCGACCGTGTTCTCCGAGCCGATGGTCACCGAGACCCGCTCGTCGGAGTCCAGCGCGGCGCGCAGCAGCCGCAGCACCAGGACCTGCTGCTCGAGTGCCTCGTAGACGCGGCGGACGGTCGCCAGCCCGTCGAAGGCGTCCGGCCCGGCCAGGTGGGCCTGGCCGCCGAGGAAGACCCGCTCGGCGGTCCGGTCGCTCACCATCTGCCCGACGGCGTCGGCCACCAGGTCGAACAGGCGCTGGCGCTGGGGCGGGACCTGGCCGGCCAGCGCCCCGAGGACCAGCTCCGCGCGGTCCAGCCGCTCGCCGACCAGGGCCTCGAGCAGCTGGCGGCGCAGCTCCTCCAGGTCGTCGGGCGACACCTCCGCGGCGGCCTCGACCAGCCGCTTCTCCACCCGGCCGCTGTCGACGATGACCACGATCATGACCACGTGGCGGCCGAGGCCGACCAGCTCGATGTGGCGCAGCCGTGAGCGGTCCAGCGACGGCGGGGCCACCATGGCGGTGTAGTGGGTCAGGTGGGCGAGCAGGGTCGAGGTGCGCAGCATCGTCTCCTCGAGGTCGGCGGCGCCCTCGAAGTAGCGGGCGATCGCCTCCTCCTGGGCGCGGGCGAGCTTGCCGACGCCCGACAGCGAGTCGACGAAGAAGCGGTAGCCGGCATCGGTCGGCACGCGCCCGGCGCTGGTGTGCGGGTGGCTCAGGTAGCCCTGCTCCTCCAGCGCCGCAAGCTCGTTGCGGATGGTGGCGGCCGACAGCCCCAGGGCATAGCGCTCGGCCAGGGTCTTCGACCCGACCGGCTTTGCCTGCTGGATGAAGTCGTGCACCACGGCGCGAAGCAACTGCGCCTTGCGGTCGTCCAGGCTCATTCGCATCCTTCCTTGGAAGGGTGCCGATCGATCCGCACAACCGTCACCGGTGCTGCTTGCGTGCGTCCCTGAGCAGGTACGATCCCCGGACCTGCGCTGAGGGATGGATTGATCGGCACCTTCCAGCGGCAGCGTAGCACTCGCTATCTGGGAGTGCTAAACGCCGCCTCCCGGCTCCTGGAGCGCGGCGTCGACCTGCTCGGGCGAGCGGCCGCGGACGACCACGAGCTTGTCACGGCCGCTCGCGCCGGCCTCGACGCGCAGGTCGCGGGGGCGCAGCCCGAGCCGGCCGGCGAGGAAGGCGAGCAGGGCGGCGTTGGCCCTGCCCTCCACCGGCGGCGCCGCCACCCGGACCCGCAGGGCGCCGCCGAGCTCGCCCGCCAGGCCGGTCGCGCTGGCGCCGGGCACCACCCGCACCCGCAGGACCGCGCCTTCGGGGTGGGGGCCGACCGGCCCCTGCCGCCCACCCGGGCCCGCGTCCGGCCCGCCGGCCGCTGGCCGCGGCGCTGCCGGCCGCCCGCGGCGCGGCCGCCGGCTCACGCGCCCTCCGGCCGGGCGGACGGTTGGCCGCCGCCATCGCCGCCCTCGCCGCCGGCGAGGTCGCGCGGCATGGCGGCGATCAGCGCGGCGACCCGGTCGATCTCCTCGTCGGGCAGGATCACCGGCTCCCCCACCTGGCAGGCCTTCCAGTACACCTCGGCCAGGAACTCGACCCGGACGGCGTTGTCGAAGGCGGCGTCGAGGTCGGCCCCGACCGCGAGCACGCCGTGGTTGGCCAGCAGCACCGCGTTGTCGCCGCCGAGGGTCGCGGCCGCCTGGCCGGCCAGCTCGTCGCTGCCGAAGGTGGCGTAGGGGGCGACCCGGATGCGCCGGCCGATCGAGGCGATCACGTAGTGCACCGCGGGGATCTCACGGCCGAGCACGGCCCAGCTGGTCGCCCACGGCGAGTGGGTGTGCACCACCGCGCCGACGTCGGCGCGCCGGGCGTAGACGGCCAGGTGCATGCCGAGCTCGCTGGAGGGGACGCGGTGGCCGTCGGCCACCCGCCCGTCCGGCTCGACCACCACCACGTCGGCTGGGCGGACGCGGTCGTAGGCGAGCGCGCTCGGGGAGATGACGACCTGCCCGCCGGCGTCCCGCACGCTCAGGTTGCCGGAGGTCGACTCGACCAGCCCGGCCGCGACCAGCCGGCGGCCGCCGGCGGCGACCGCCTCGCGCGCGGCCTCGAGTCGCACGCCGGTGCCACTCAGCGGCGGGACCGGGGCAGCCGCAGCAGCCCCCGCTCCATCGCCCTGGTCACGGCGGCGGTGCGGTCGTCGACGCCGAGCTTGCCGAAGATGTGCAGCAGGTGGGTCTTGACGGTGGCCTCGCTGATGTAGAGGCGGCGGGCCGCCTCGCCGTTGGTGCAGCCCTCCGCGACCAGCGCGAGGACCTCCAGCTCGCGGGCGGTGAGGACCTCCTCGGCCGGGGCGCGCACGTGCCCGACCAGGCGGGCGGCGACCGCGGGGGCGAGCACCGTCTCGCCCCTCGACGCGGCCCGGACGGCCGCGAACAGGTCCTGGCGCGGCGTGTCCTTGAGCAGGTAGCCGGTCGCGCCGGCCTCGACGGCGCGGAGGATGTCGGAGTCGGTGTCGTAGGTGGTGAGCACGAGCACGTGGGTGCCCGGGTGCTCGGCGGTGATGCTGCCGGTGGCCGCCACCCCGTCCATCGCCGGCATGCGCAGGTCCATCAGCACCACGTCGGGCCGCTCCCGCGCGACCAGGGCGACCGCCTCCGCCCCGGTGGCCGCCTCCCCGACGATCTCGAACTCGGTCTGCCCGGCGAGCATGCCCCGCAGCCCGTCCCGAACGACCGGGTGGTCGTCCGCGATCACCAGCCGGATGCTCATCGCCTCACGCCTTCCTGCTCGCGGCGGGGCTGGTCGTCGACCGGTAGCTCGACCACCAGCGTGGTGCCGGCCCCGGGGGCGCTCTCGACCACCAGGGAGCCACCGAGGCGGTCGACCCGCGGGCGCATGGCGGCCAGGCCGAAGCCGCCCTCCTCGGGAGCGGCCGCGCCGGCCCGGCCGGCGCTGCGCGGGTCGAACCCGACCCCGTCGTCCTGCACGTCGAGCACCGCCATGTCCTCCATGTACGACAGGGTCACGGTGACCCTGCCGGCGCGGGCGTGGCGGCGCACGTTGGCCAGCGCCTCCTGGGTGACGCGCAGCAGGGCGACCTCGGTGGGCGTCGGCAGCGGCCGGCGCCTGCCGGTGATCCTGGTGGTCGCCTCGACGCCGTGCTCCTCGGCCAGCCGGTCGGTGAGCCGGACCAGCGCCTCCGCGAGCGAGGCCTCGCCGAGCGGCTCGGGCTGCAGCGCCCAGACGAGCCGCCGCGCCTCAGCCAGGTTCTCGCTGGCGGTGCGGCGTGCCTGCTCCAGGTGCGGCCGGGCGTCGGGCGAGCCGGCCGCCCAGGCCGCCTCGGCGGCCTGGAGCTGCAGCACGATGCTGGTGAACCCCTGGGCGAGCGTGTCGTGGATCTCGCGGGCGAGCCGCTCGCGCTCCTCCAGCACGCCGGCCTGGCGCTCGGCCGCCGCCAGGTCCTGCCGGGTCGCGGTCAGCTGCTCGATGAGCTGCTTGCGCTCGGTGCTCTGGCCGATGATGCGGTAGATCCAGACGGCGAGCAGCATGCCGGCGATCGCCGACACCACCGCGTAGGACGCCTCGGCGATACGGTCGCCGACGGACTGGCCGGGGATGGCGAGCTCGCGCCAGGTGACGAGCGCGGTGAGCACCAGTGCGGCGGCGATCCCGGCCCGCATGGGCAGCATGCGGAAGGTCCACGGGTACAGCACCCAGAGCATGAAGAAGAACGCCAGGTTCGTGCTGACCAGCGCGAACCAGAGCAGGTAGATGCCGACGACGTAGACGAGCGCGGCCCGCATCGCGGACTGGTCGTCAGGGACCCGGCGGCTGACGAGCCTGTGCCAGAGGGCCAGCAGCACCGCGAGCCCCACGGTGAACAGCCGCTCGCGCGACGACCGGTGGTCGCCCAGCAGGGCGGCCGCGGTCGCCAGGGCGAGCACGGCGTAGAACGCGGCATCCCAGACCCATGCGCCGCGGACCCAGGCGTCCTGCGGCACGGCCGCCACGGCCGGCCCGCCCGGGCCGCAGCCCTGGGCTCCGTCTCGCCCGGCCATCGCCCTCCTCCCTCGCCGCCGTCAGTCGCCGCGGCCGCGCCAGCGGAACAGCAGCGCCGACGCCGCGAACGCGCCGACCAGCCAGGCGGCCAGCACCAGCGCGGTGGTGCCATGCTCCCAGCTCCCGGCGGTCTCGGCGACCCTGAAGCTGTCGGGCAGGAACACCGAGCGCAGGCCCTGGGCCATCCACTTCAGCGGGAAGATCGCGCCGACCCGCTGCAGCCACTCCGGCAGCTCGGTGTAGACGAGGTACACCCCGGAGACGAACTGCAGGAAGATGAACGGCGGGGTGACCACGGCCGCGGCGGCCTTGGCGTTGCGGATCGCCCGGCTGTAGGCGATGCCGATCAGCGAGCAGGCGCTGATGCCGAGCACGAACACCCAGCCGAGGGTGAACCACCGCGCCGCCGTCGCGGGCGCGTCGAGCCCGTAGGCGAGCACCCCGATCGCGAGGGTGACGGCCACCTCGAGCAGGCCGACGACCAGCACCATGCCGAGCTTGCCGATGAAGTAGGCCGCCTTGGGCATGGGCGTGCCGGCCAGGCGCTTGAGGGTGCCGTCGTCCTGCTCCAGGGAGATGGAGAAGGCCAGGGTCTGGAAGCTGACGCTCATCACCCCCGACGCCATGATCCCGGCCACCATGTACTGGCGGAAGTCCACCCCGGTGTTGCCCAGCTCGCCGTGGAAGATGGAGCCGAACAGCACCAGGATCATCACCGGGAAGGCGAAGGTGAAGACCACCGCCTCGCGGTTGCGGAAGAACACCTTGAGCTCGAGCAGGACGCGCGCCAGCCCGATGGCGGCCGGGCCGGGCGTGCGGCCCCTGCCGGCGGTGCGGATGCCCGCCACGCCGTTCCCGAGGGTCACGGTCTGCTGCCTGGAGCTCATGCCACCCCTCCCCTGACCGGCTCGCTCGCCGCAGCGCCGTGGGCCGCGATCATGCGCAGGTAGACGTCTTCCAGCGTGGGGCGGCTGACGGCCAGCCCGGGCAGCTCGTCGAGCCCGGCGGCCGCCGCCCAGCCGGCCAGCTCGGCGACCACGCGGGTGGGGCTGGCGGTCGTCAGCGTCACGATGCCGTCGGCGGTGCTGATCTGCTGAAGCGAGCCAGCTCCCTGGCTCGCCCCCGGCAGCTGGGGCAGGGGCCGGCCGGCCAGCGGCCCCTCGGCCTTGAACGACACCTCGGCCCCGGCGTGCGAGCGGCCACCCAGCTCGCGCGGGGTGGCGACCTCGATCAGATGCCCACCCATGATCACCCCGACCCGGTCGGCCAGGGCCTCCGCCTCGTCCAGGTAGTGGGTGGTGAGCAGCACCGTCTTGCCGAGCGCGGTGAGCTGCTCGACGAGCCCCCACGCCGCGCGCCGGGCGACCGGGTCGAGGCCGGTGGTCGGCTCGTCGAGGAAGATCAGCTCGGGATTGCCGACCACGCCGAGGGCGACGTCGAGCCGCCGCTTCTGCCCGCCGGACAGCTTGCCGCCGCGCCGGCCGCGCTGCTCGCCGAGGCCGACCAGGTCGACGACGTCGTCGGGGTGCAGCGGGTTGGGGTAGAAGCGGGCGAAGTGGCGCACGATCTCCTCGACCGTCAGCTCCTCGAACACGCCGGTCGACTGCGGCACGATGCCGATCCGGGCGCGCCAGCCGGCGCTGCCCCGCGCCGGGTCCTCGCCGAGGACGCGCACCTCGCCGGCGTCGCGCCGCCGGTAGCCCTCGAGGATCTCGACCGTGGTCGTCTTGCCCGCGCCGTTCGGGCCGAGCAGGGCGAACACCTCCCCGGCGCCCACCTCGAGATCGAACTCCTCGACGGCCACCACCGTCCCGTACGACTTGCGGAGACCCCGCACGTCGATGACCTGCACGCTTCGCTCCTTTGTTGAAACGCTTCGGTGGGTCGCCGCCGCTTGGTGCGCCGGCTTCCCTCGTCGCTCCTTCGTCGCTCCTCAGTCCAGCCGGCGCGCGGCTGCGGCCCACCTCGCTAACACCAGCTCGCGCCCCGTGTCCCTCCTCGGTCCAGCCGGCGCGCGGCTGCGGCCCACCTCGCCCATCGGCTCCGAGCATGGCTTATGGGCTCGCGGCGGGCAGCGCCCGTCTGGTTGAAACTCCGGTCGCCGACCGGTTGATCGCCGGTCCACCGAACGGTTGATCCACCCGGC
>Ga0307278_10001805_pt1 | contig 10578 bp, 13 predicted proteins | sample ER_DNA_117_FD_194482 | JGI IMG/M metagenome (GOLD analysis project Ga0307278, IMG submission 194482) | Bulk soil microbial communities from the East River watershed near Crested Butte, Colorado, United States - ER_DNA_117 | ecosystem: Environmental > Terrestrial > Soil > Floodplain | place...
CCAGATCCAGAACCGCGAGAAGGCCATGCGGGTGCTGCGGGCCCGGCTGCTGGAGCGGGCCATCTCCGAGCAGCAGGCCCAGCTGGCCGCCGAGCGCCGCTCCCAGGTCCGCTCCCTCGACCGCTCCGAGCGGGTCCGGACCTACAACTTCCCCCAGGACCGGGTCACCGACCACCGCATCGGCCTCTCCGTCGGCGACCTGCCGGGGGTGCTGAACGGCGGCGGCCTCGACCGCATCGTCGACGAGCTGGCCGCCCGGGACGCCGAGGCGCCGGCGTGACCGCCCGGGTGCCCACCGCCGTCACCGCGCGCCGCGAGCTGCGGGTCTGGGCGACCCGGGAGCTGGCCGCGGCCGGCTGCGTGTCGGCCGCCGCCGAGGCCGACTGGCTGCTGGAGGAGGCCCCCGACCCCGAGGCCCTGCGGGCGATGGTGGTCCGGCGGGCGGCGGGGGAGCCGCTGCAGTACGTGATCGGCTGGGCGCCGTTCGGGCGGCTGCGGCTGGCCGTCGGGCCGGGGGTGTTCGTGCCCCGCCCCGAGACCGAGACCCTGGCCGACCGGGCCGCCGCCCACCTGCGCACGCGCCCGACGCCCCGAGTCGCCGTGGACCTGTGCACCGGGTCGGGGGCGATCGCCTGCTTCCTGGCCGCCGAGGCGCCCGGCACCCGGGTCCTGGCCACCGAGCTGGACCCGGGGGCCCTGGCCTGGGCCACGGTCAACGCCGGACGCCACGGGGTGGAGCTGCTGGCCGGCGACCTCGACGAGCCCCTGCCGGCCGAGCTGGCCGGGCGGGTCGACGTTGTCTGCGCCAACGTCCCCTACGTGCCCAGCGGGGCCATCGCCACCCTGCCCACCGACGTCCGCGACCACGAGCCGCGGCTGTCGCTGGACGGCGGCCCCGACGGCCTTGAGGTGTTCCGCCGCCTGGCCGGGCGGGCCGGGCACTGGCTGGCCCCCGGCGGCCGGCTCTACGCCGAGATCGGCGAGGACCAGGCCGAGGCGGCCGCCGCCCTGCTCGCCGCCGCCGGGCTGGCCGAGGTGGCCGTCCACCAGGACCTGGTCGGCCGCGACCGGATCGTGGAAGGCACCCGCCCGTGAGCGTGCTCGACCCGGGCCCCGACCCGCGGGTCATCCCCGTCTCCAAGGACGAGGAGCAGTGGCCGGGGCTGCTGGAGGTCGGGAGCGAGATCGTCGCCAGGGGCGGCCTGGTCGTGCTGCCCACCGACACCCTCTACGGGGTCGGCTGCGACCCGTTCAACGCCTCCGCGGTCGACGCTCTGTTCCAGGCCAAGCGGCGCGGCCGCGACCTGCCCCTGCCGGTGCTGGTCCACACCTGGCGCCAGGCCATCGGCCTGGTCGACGAGGTCACCGACCAGGCCCAGGCGCTGATCGCCGCCTGGTGGCCGGGACCGCTCACCCTGGTCCTGCGCGAGGCCCCCGGCATCGGCTGGGACCTTGGCGAGTCGCGGGGCACGGTGGCGGTGCGCATGCCCAAGCAGTCCTTCGCCCTCGCCCTCATCCAGCGCACCGGCCCGCTGGCGGTGTCCAGCGCCAACCGCTCCGGGGAGCCGACCCCGAGGGAGATCCCGGGCGTGGTCGACCAGCTCGGCGACCACGTCGGGGTGTTCTTCGACGCCGGGCCGGCCCCCGACGGGCCGGCCTCCAGCATCGTCGACCTCACCGGCAAGCGGCCGCGGCTGCTGCGCGAGGGCGCCATCGGTGCCGAGGAGCTGGAAGGCGTGCTCGAGGAGCCCTTCGACGATGCCGGCTGACCCCGACGGCGCCTTCGGCGTGCTGTTCGTCTGCACCGGCAACATCTGCCGCTCGCCGACCGCCGAGGCCCTGGCCCGTCGCGAGCTGGAACGCTACCCGGGAGTGCCGATCCGGGTGTCGTCGGCCGGCAGCCACGCCCTCGAGGGCAACCCGGCGGCCAGCCGGACCGTGCTGGCCGCCTCGACCAGGGGGGCCAGCCTGGAGCGGCACTTCGCCCGCGAGCTGACCCGGCGGCGGGTCCGGGCGGCCGACCTGGTCCTGTGCATGGCCGCCGAGCACCGCCCCTTCGTGCTCAGCTACGACCGGGCCGCCGCCGACCGGACCTTCCTGCTGGCCAGCTTCGCCCGCGTGGCCGCCCAGTGGGGCTGGCTGGCCGGGTCGCCGGCCGAGCTGGTCGCCCTGGCCTCCAAGCACGCCACCGAGCAGCACGGCGACGACATCGACGACCCCATCGGCCAGGCCACCGACGCCTACGCGGCCTGCGCCGAGCGCCTGGACGGCCTGGTCACCCCCGTGGTCGCCGCGCTCGTCAAGGCCCTGCCGGTCGGCTCCGCCGGTCCGCCGTGATAGGTTGCTGAGCCCGTGGGCGACTTGCGGTCCTACCTCCTGGTCGCCGTCATGGCGGCCGGGCTGACCTACTGCCTGACCCCGCTGGTGCGGGCGGTGGCCATCCGGATCGGGGCCGTCGACCGGCCCGGTGGCCGCAAGATGCACGCCATCGCCACCCCGACCCTGGGCGGGCTGGCCCTGTTCTTCGGCTTCGTCGGCGGCCTGGGGCTGTCGTCGCTGCTGTTCCCGCGGCTGTTCGTCTCCTCCGAGGCGGCCGGCGTCGCCATCGGCGCCTCCCTGATGGTCGGCATCGGCATCGTCGACGACCTCAAGGGCCTGTCGGCCCCGGTCAAGCTGGCCGGCCAGATCCTGGCCGCCACCACCATGACCTTCGGCGGCGTCCAGGTGCTGTTCTTCTGGCTGCCCTCGTTCGGCCCCCTGAACGAGGGCGTCATCAGCCTTGCCCCCGAGCTCGGCGTCCCCGTCACCGTGCTGCTGGTGATCGTCTTCGTCAACGCCGTCAACCTGGTCGACGGCCTCGACGGGCTGGCCGCCGGCCTGGTCGCCATCGGCGCCTGCGCCTACTTCGTCTACAGCTACCGCACCGGCAACACCGGCCTGATCGCCCAGGACTCGCCGGCCCCGCTGTTCAGCGCCCTGCTGTTCGGGGTCTGCGTCGGGTTCCTGCCCCACAACTTCAACCCGGCCCGCATCTTCATGGGCGACACCGGCTCGATGCTGCTCGGCACCCTGCTGGCCGGGGCCACCATCACCGGCATCGGCCGCACCACCCAGCCCCAGGCCGGCGACCAGTTCGCCCTGCTGATCCCCGTGGCCATCCCCATCCTGGTGCTGGCCCTGCCGTTCCTCGACACCCTGCTGGCCGTCGGCCGCCGGGTGCGCTCGGGCGCCGGCATCATGACCGCCGACAAGCAGCACCTGCACCACCGCCTGCTGGAGATCGGCCACTCCCACCGCCGCGCCGTGCTGATCCTGTATGCCTGGAGCGCCCTGCTCGCCGGCTCGGTGGTCGCCCTCTCCTTCACCGGCCCCCGCCGGGTCCTGCCCTTCTTCCTGGTCGTGGTCGCCTGCGGCATCTTCGGCCTGCTCTCGCCCCGCTGGCGCCGCGGCCCGGTCCCCTAGGCGTGCTGCGATCCGGCGCCGGAGGGGTCGTTGGACGCTGCGGCGTCAGCCAGGCTTCCGGGCGATGAAGCTCGCGAAGCCGATGAAACCAAAGAACTCGTCGGCTTCAGCGCGCCGCCGAGCCTCCGCCTTCAGCCCCGCACACAACTCGGGTCCGATCCGCCCCCACGACGCCAGCGCGTCCGCGCCCCGGTCCACCAGGGTCAGCATGTAGGCAGGCTGGTCGGTCTGCAGGTAGCCGTGACTGCGCGAACCAAGCAGCTCGAACCCGACCGACCGCAACAGCGTCGGCAGCCGACGCACGAGCCAGGGGTCGTTGAGGAATCCCGCCTTTACCGCCTCGATGCAGTCCTGGAGGGGATCGCCCTCACCGAGCGCCACGGTGGTGGTGGCGTAGTCCCCGTCGCAGACCGCCAGGGTCCCACCCGGGCGCAGCACCCGGAACGCTTCGGCGAGCACGCGCTCCGGCTCCGGAACGTGGCACAGCACGGTGTGGCAGACGACCACGTCGAAGCCGCCGTCGCCGAAGCGGAGCCCCCGACCATCCCCCTCCTCGAAGGAGGCGTTGCCCAACCCGGCCGCGAGCTCGCCGGCCTTGGCGACGAACACCGGCGACGGGTCGACGCCGACCGCTTCGGCCACCCCAGGCCGGCGTGCCAGCAGCCGCGTGACCGCACCCGTTCCGCAGCTCCAGGATCGCGGCCAGGCGCTCCTGGGTCGCGACGTCGACCTCGGCGATCGCGGCGTAGACGTCAGGCATGCCATCCCCTCCCGCACCTCCGGTGGCGTCCGCTGATGGCTGACGGTGGAACGCGGTCGGATGCGGGCTCCGGTTGGCGGATCTTACGCGGCGAAGGTGACGGCCGGGTCGATCACTCCTCCGGCTCGGGGCTGTCTGGCGGTTCAGCCCCGGACTACCACGGTGCCCTGGAGGTCCTTGACCACGGCGCTGACCTTCTGGACGGCGTCGCCAAGGGTGATGGTGCAGGCGATGGCGTCGCCGACCTCGACGATCCGGACCTTGGCGCTGCCGCAGCTGACGGCGGCGTCCCGGGCGGTGGGCTGGAGCTGGCGGCGGATCAGGCCGACGATGCGGGAGGTGTCGATGATCGGCTTGGCCGGGGCCAGGGCGAAGCGGCCGGTGGCCTTGGCGGCGTCGACGTCGCGGAGGGTGACCGCATAGGGCGCCCTGGTGCCCTCGATCAGCACCGTGCAGGTGAACCTGGTCCCGTTGGCCAGGCGGACCTGGTCGGGGCAGCTGGCCGCCCCCACCCGCAGCTTCGGGCTCTTGCGCTTCTGGGTGCTGACCAGCAGCCGCTCCACCTCGGCGGTGCCGACGAGCTGGTCGCGGGCGGCCGGGGCCTTGCCCTCCCCGGCGCCGCCGCAGGCGGCCAGGAGCACGGCCAGGACGAGAGCGAGGAGGCGTGGTCTCACCTCCCCAGTGTCGGCAGCGGCGCCAGGCCGCTGAAGGGCTTTGGCGTCAGCGCGTCGTGGCTGGTAGATTCACCGTCCACTTCCACGCCGAGGCCGGTGCCGCGCGAGCGGCAGGTCCGCCCTGTGCGTGGAACGAGCGTCTTCGGGAGGCGGCTGGGCGATGACCGAGGAGGTACGCATGGCCCGCGGGGCGGCGCTGGCCACCGCGGCCGCCGCGCCGGTCGCGCTCGGTCTCGCCTGGTGGGCCGCCGGGCCCAAGGGCCTGCTCGGCGCCGCCTTCGGGCTGGCCCTGGCGGTGGCCTTCTTCTCCGCCACCCTGCTGGCCGTCGGGGCGGCCGGCCGGGTCCAGCCCGAGCTGATGCTGCCGGCGGCGGTGGTCACCTTCGCCTTCAAGATGACCGTGATCGGGTTGCTGCTGTTCCTGCTCCGGGATACGACCGCCTTCGACAAGGGGGCCTTCGCCCTCGCCCTGGTCGCCGGGACCGTGATCTACCTCGCGGCCGAGATCCGCTTCGTCATGCGGGCCCGGATCCCCTATGTCGTCACCGACGAGAACAAGGCGGGGTCGCGATGATAGATTCGCCCGCCCATGAGCGATCCCGGCCCACCAAGGGAGCCCTCCGGCCGCGGCGCCGAAGCCGTCTGGTCGATCATCGGCACGCTGGTCGCCGGCGTGCTCGCCTGGGGTGGCATCGGCTGGCTGCTCGACCGCTGGCTCGGCACCCGGTTCCTGGTGGCGGTCGGCATCATCGTCGGCATGGCCGGCGCCTTCTACCTCATCATCAAGCGCTACGGCGCCGGCTGAGGGAGCGACCACGGTGACGGCGGCGACACTTCCCCTGGCCCGGGAGGGCTTCCAAGCTCCCAGCATCGAGGAGTTCGAGTGGCCGAGCATCGTGGACATCCACGTGTTCGGCATCGACCTCAGCATCAACCGCGTCGTGCTCCAGATGTTCCTGGTCGTGCTGCTGGTCTGGGGGCTGTTCTACCTCGCCTTCCGCAGGCCCAAGCTGGTGCCCTCGGGGCTCCAGAACGTGATGGAGAGCCTCGTCGACTTCGTCCGCGACCAGATCGCGCTCGAGGTCATCGGCCACGACGGGCTCCGGTTCGTGCCCTACCTGACCACGCTGTTCGCCTTCGTCTTCCTCGGCAACGTCGGCGGCATCATCCCGCCGGTGTTCTTCCCCCTCAACGGCCGCATGGCCCTGCCGGCCATCATGGCCATCTGCAGCCTGCTGCTGTTCATCAGCGTCGGGATCAGCCAGCAGGGCTTCGGCACCTACTTCCGCAACGCGCTCTTCCCGCCGGGCATGCCCAAGCTCATCTACGTCCTGCTGACCCCGATCGAGCTGATCTCGACCTTCATCGTCCGGCCGGTCACCCTGGCCATCCGGCTGCTGGCCAACATGATCGCCGGCCACCTGATCCTGTCGGTGTTCTTCGTCGCCGCCGGCTACATGCTGACCTCCCTGAACATCAGCATGCTGTTCGGGGTCGGAGCCCTGATCTTCGCCGTCGCCCTGATCGCCTTCGAGCTGTTCGTGGCCGGACTGCAGGCCTACGTCTTCACGATCCTGTCCGCCGTGTACATCGCCGGGGCCATGGAGCCCGAGCACTAGCAAAGGAGCAGACCGAGACATGAGCCTGGCACTGGTCAACAGCATCCTGGCCGCCGACAACGCCGTCAGCGGCAACATTGGGATCATCGGCTACGGCCTGGGCACGCTCGGGCCCGGCATCGGCATCGGCTTCCTGGTCGGCAAGACCGTCGAGGGCATCTCGCGCCAGCCCGAGGCGGCCGGCCAGGTCCGCACGCTGATGTTCATCGGCCTGGCCCTGGTCGAGGCCCTGGCCCTGTTCGGGTTCGCGCTGGCCTTCGTCGTCACCTAGGGGAGGGCACGTGCATCTCGCCTATCTCCTGGCCCAGGAGGCGGCCCAGGAAGAGGGCCGCAACCCCATCTTCCCGGCCGTCAACGAGCTCGTCTGGGGCACGATCGCCTTCCTGATCCTGCTGTTCCTCATGTACCGGACGGTGTTCCCCTCGATCAACCAGGCCTTCAAGGACCGCCGGGCCAACATCGAGGGCAAGCTGGAGCAGGCCGAGCGGGAGCGGAACGAGGCCACCGAGCTGCTGGAGCAGTACCGGCGGCGGCTGCGCGACGCCGAGGACGAGACCCAGCGGATCCTGAACGAGGCCCGGTCGAATGCCGAGCGGGTCCGCCGCGAGCTGCTGGCCAAGGCCGAGACCGACGCCGGCCGCGAGCTCGACCGGGCCCGCCAGGCCATCCGGGCCGAGCGCGACCAGGCCATCCGCCAGCTCCGCAACGAGGTCGGCACCCTCGCCATCGAGCTGGCCACCCGGGTGGTCGGCGACTCGCTCGACCGGGAGCGCCAGCTCCGCCTGGTCGACCAGTACATCGACGAGCTCGGCAACCAGGCCCAGGCCGGCGCCATGACCAGCCGGCGCGAGGAGCCCGGGGGCAGCCCCGGGCCGGATCGGGGGTCCGGGGGGCTCAAGCCTAGCCCCCCGGAGGATCGGGACGGCGATGGCGACCGAGGTTAACCAGGCGCTGGCCGGCCACGCCCAGGAGCTGCTCGACCAGGCCGCCGGCCGCGGCCGCCGGGCCATCGACCGGGTCGAGGCCGACCTCGACCAGCTCGCCCGGCTGCTGGTCCACCAGGTACGGCTGCGCAAGGTCCTGGCCGACCCCGGGCTGCCGCCCGAGCCCAAGCGGGCCCTGCTGGAAGACCTCGGCCAGGGGCGGCTGCAGGAGGCCAGCGTCGAGCTGCTGGCCACGGTGGCGTCCCGCCAGCGGGTCCGGCTGCGCGACTTCCCGGGGCTGCTGGCATCCCTGGCGGCCATGGCCGCCTTCACCGCCGCCGACAAGGCGGGCGAGCTGGAGCGGCTCGAAGGCGAGCTGCTGTCGGTGGCCACCCTGATCGAGCGGCAGCCACGGCTGCGCTCGGCCCTGACCAACCCAGGCCTGCCGGTCACCAACAAGCGGGCCCTGCTGGCCGACCTGCTCGAGGGCCGGGTCGGCGAGCGCACCGCCGCCCTGGCCGACCTGCTGGTCGAGCTGTACGAGGGCCACGAGCTGGACAGCCAGCTGCAGGCGTGGGCGGAGGCGGCCGCGGCCCGCCGCAACCGGGTGGTGGCCGAGGTGCGCAGCGCCGTCGAGCTGGACGAGGAGCGCCGGACCCGGCTGGCCGAGGTCCTGACCCGGGTGCTCGGCAAGCCGGTCCTGCTGCAGGTCACCGTCGACGAAGCTATTTTGGGCTCGGTGGTCGTCCGTGTCGGGGACGAGGTGTTCGACGACAGCGTCCGCAGCCGTCTCGAGCAGGCCCGCGAAGCCCTCGGGGTCGCCTAGCCAGGCCTGAGACGACAAGGAAAGGGCACGACATGACCGAGCTTTCCATCAGGCCCGACGACATCGCGGCCGCGCTCAAGGAGCACGTCGAGTCGTTCCGGCCGACCCTCACCCGGGAGGAGGTCGGCCGGGTCACCGAGACCGGCGACGGCATCGCCCGTGTCGAAGGCATGCCCTCGACCATGGCCCTGGAGCTGCTCGAGTTCCCCGGCGGGCTGCTCGGCATGGCCCTCAACCTGGACGTGCGCGAGATCGGCTGCGTGGTCTTCGGCGACGCCTCCGGGATCGAGGAGGGCGACGAGGTCAAGCACACCGGCCGGGTTCTGTCGGTGCCGGTCGGCGACGGCTTCCTGGGCCGGGTGGTCGACCCCCTTGGCCGCCCCCTTGACGCCAAGGGCGACATCGAGGCCGAGGCCACCAGGGCCCTGGAGCTACAGGCCCCGACGGTGGTGCAGCGCCAGCCGGTGAAGGAGCCGCTGGAGACCGGCATCAAGGCGATCGACGCCATGACCAACATCGGCCGGGGCCAGCGGGAGCTGATCATCGGCGACCAGAAGACCGGCAAGAGCGCCGTCTGCCTGGACACGATCATCAACCAGCGCCAGCACTGGGGCACCGACAAGCAGGTCAAGTGCATCTACGTGGCCATCGGCCAGAAGGCCACCACCGTGCGCGAGTTCGTCGGCGCCCTCGAGGAGAACGGGGCCCTCGAGTACACCGTGGTCGTGAGCGCCCCGGCCGACCTGCCGGCCTCCTTCAAGTACATCGCCCCCTACGCCGGCTCGGCCCTCGGCCAGCACTGGATGTACAAGGGCGAGCACGCCCTGATCGTGTTCGACGACCTCTCCAAGCAGGCCGAGGCCTACCGCGAGATCTCCCTGCTGCTGCGCCGCCCGGCCGGCCGCGAGGCCTACCCGGGCGACGTCTTCTACCTCCACTCGCGGCTGCTGGAGCGCTGCGCCAAGCTCTCGGACGACCTGGGCGGCGGCTCGCTGACCGGCCTGCCGATCATCGAGACCAAGGGCAACGACATCTCGGCCTACATCCCGACCAACGTCATCTCGATCACCGACGGGCAGATCTACCTGGAGGCCGACCTGTTCAACCAGGGCGTGCGGCCGGCCATCAACGTCGGCACCTCGGTGTCGCGGGTCGGCGGCAGCGCCCAGATCCGGGCCATGCGCCAGGTCGCCGGCACCCTCCGGATCGACCTGGCCCAGTTCCGCGCCCTCGAGGCGTTCGCGCTGTTCGCCTCCGACCTCGACAAGGCGTCCCGGGACCAGCTGGAGCGGGGCCGGCGCATGGTCGAGCTGCTCAAGCAGGGCCAGTACGAGCCGGTCCCGGTCGAGAAGCAGGTCATCTCCATCTGGGCCGGCGGCAACGGCTACCTGGACGACATCCCGGTCGAGGACGTGCGCCGCTTCGAGGCCGAGCTGCTCGACTTCATGGACGCCAGCCATCCCGACGTGGGCGAGCATATCCGCACCCAGGGCACCCTCCCCGACGAGGTCGAGGCCACCCTCAGGCAGGCCGTGGAGGAGTTCAAGGGCCGCTTCCGGCCCTCGGGGGAGCGGGCGGCGCCGCGGGAGAAGGACGCCGACCCGATGGCCGAGGGTACCGAAGGGCGGGACTCGGTCAAGCGCTACCGGCGCAGCCCCGAGGAGTTCGAGGCCGAGGCCGGCCCGGCCGGCCGCGGCAAGGCCCAGAGTCCCTGACCGATGGCCGCCCAGCTCAGGGTCGTCCGCCGGCGGATCCGCACGGTGCAGTCGACCCAGAAGATCACCAGGGCCTTCGAGCTCATCTCGGCCTCGCGGGTGGTCCGCGCCCAGCAGCGGGTCGAGGCCTCGCGCCCGTACACCAGCGAGATCACCCAGGCCCTGACGAGCGTGGCCAACACCGAGGTGACCGTCTCCCACCCGCTGCTGGAGCCGCGGGCCGAGGTCAGCGCCGCCGGGGTGCTGGTGGTCACCTCCGACCGGGGCCTGGCCGGGCCCTACAACGCCAACGTGCTGCGGACCGCGGCCGAGCTGCTGGCCCGGCTGCAGGCCGACGGGGTCGAGCCCCGGCTGTACGTGACCGGGCGCAAGGGCGTCGCCTACTACCGGTTCCGGCGCCGGGAGCTGGCCCGCGACTGGGCCGGCATGGCCGACCGGCCCGAGTACGACGACGCCAAGCAGGTGGCCGACACCATGCTGGAGGCGTTCCTCGACCACGAGGTCGACGAGCTGCACATGGTCTACACCGACTACGTGACCGTCGCGACCCAGCGGGCGGTCGCCCAGCGCATCATCCCCCTGGTGGTGGAGGACACGCG
>Ga0307278_10001806_pt1 | contig 10574 bp, 10 predicted proteins | sample ER_DNA_117_FD_194482 | JGI IMG/M metagenome (GOLD analysis project Ga0307278, IMG submission 194482) | Bulk soil microbial communities from the East River watershed near Crested Butte, Colorado, United States - ER_DNA_117 | ecosystem: Environmental > Terrestrial > Soil > Floodplain | place...
CCAGTCGGCCAGGGGGTTGACCTTGACGATGCCGCCGTGGTCGTGGTCCAGCTCGATCTTGCGGACCTCCGCCCGGCTGACCCACTGCTCGCGGCGCAACCCGGTGACCCACGCGTCCAGGCCCTCCAGGTACCGGAGCAGAGGAAGGACTTTGCGGACCTGGCAGCACAGCAGGCGCAGGTCGACGGGGTCGTACATGAGGTTGGGGCCGTGTCGCCGGAGCATGCCCTCCACGTGGGCCCGCTCCGGGAACAGCGTCTCCACCCGGATCCGGTAGCGCTCCTGGACCCGCTCGATGAGGTCGTAGGTCTCCTGGGGCAGCCGCCCGGTGTCGAGGGTGAACACCCGGACGTCCGGCTCGATCCGCACGGCCATGTCCAGTATGACCATGCCCTCGGCCCCGCCCCCTTCCGAGATGGCCATGCGGGGGTGGAATCGGTCCAGCGCCCCACGCCACGACTTCCTGGGCCGGCTCGGAGTCGTACTGGACCGACAGCTCGCCGGCGTCGTACTCGTCCAGCACCGCCTGGTCGGTCACGCCGCCTCACCTCCCTCCCCTGCCTCAACTCCCGCCGCGATGGCCTGGAGCTCCTCATCCGACGTCCGGATGCAGAAGTCCCGGAATGACTCGCCGTCCGCCCTCCCCTCGAGCCACGCGCCGATGAGCCGGTCCAGGGTGGCCTCCACCCGGGGCGATGGAACCCGCCTGACGAGCGGCCGGCCCACGGCCTGCTCCGAGCCGACACCGCCCCGCAGGAACCGGTCGTAGGGCTGCCTGGTGCCGCCGACGGTCTCCCGGGCGGTGGTCCCCATGAGGCCAATGTCGCCCACCCAGTGCAGCGCGCAGGCGTGGGGGCAACCGTCCAGGTTCAGGCGGAAGTTCTCCAGGCGAGTCCCCCACCGCTCCTCCAGGTGGGCCAGGACTCGCAGCATCTTCCCCTTGGTCTCCCTCACGGCGTAGTTGCAGTGGGGCTCGCCGGTGCAGGCGATGGCGGTGGCGCGCAGCGGATTGGCGTCCACGGGGAAGCCGATCTCCGCCAGCCGCCCGGTGGTCTGGTCCAGGCGCGCCGCCGGGACGCCGGTGACCTCGAAGTTCTGCTGCCTGGTCAGGCGGACGTCACCCCCGAATGAGGCCGCCAGATCCGCCACCTGGACCAGCTGCTCCCCGGTGATCAGGCCCACCAGGACCGGGACCCCGACGTGGTGGCGGCCCGGCTGCTTCTGCTCGTGGATGCCCATGTGGTCGGCGAAGCCGGCCGACTCCGGGGCAGTGAAGTCCTCCAGGCGCCGGCCCAGGCGCGCCTCCACCTTGGCCCGCACGCCCTCGGCCCCGTAGTCGTCCACCATGAACTTCATTCGGGCCTTGACCCTGGACAGCCGGTACCGGAGGTCTTCCTTCCACACGTCAAGGGTGGCCCGCAGCACCTCCACCGCTTCCTCCACCGGGACGAACACCCCGAGGTCGCGGGCGATGCGGGGAACCGTGGACAGTCCTCCTCCCACCCGCACCGCGAAGCCGGGGACGCCGTCGCGGACCACGCCGATCAGCGCGATTCAGTTGATCTCGGGCAGGTCGCACTGGTGGGGGCAGGCCGAGATGGTGATCTTGTGCTTGCGGGGAAGGTCCATGTACTCGGGATGGCCGTAGAAGAAGGTGGCGGCCTCCTCCACCACGGGCGTGGCGTCGAAGGCCTCGCCGGCCAGGACGCCCTCCAGCGGGCAGCTGGTGATGTTGCGCACGGCGTCACCGCAGCCGCCGGCCGTGGTCAGCCCGGCCGAGGCGAGCCAGTCCAGGATGGCCGGGACGTCGGGAAGCGAGATGAAGTGCAGCTGCACGTTCTGGCGGGTGGACAGCTCCGCGAATCCCTGGCCGTACCGGATCGAGATCTCCCCGACGGCCCGGAGGCTCTCCGGAGGGAGCAGGCCGCCGGGAACCTTGATCCGGAGCATGAAGCTCCCGACCTTTGGCTTGTCGTGGTACATGCCGTACCACTTCAGCCGGACGATGTCCTCCTCGGACACGTCGAGGTAGTGACGGCTCCCCAGCGCGTCGAGCTCCTCCAGGATGCGGATGGGCGGCTTCTCCTGCTTCAGCCGCTCGATGGAGTTCCGCTCCAGGACGTGTTCCCAGGTGGGCGGGGGTAGCAGCGGTCGTCGCTCCCCGCCGCCGTACTTCCGGTCCTCGCTCATCGCTTCCCCACGTCGTGTTGTCGCGTTCCTCGGGCAAAAGAAAAAGGCCGCTCGCGCGGCCCCCCTGTGGTGCTCCCGGAGTTGTCCACTACCGCCGCACGATCACCTCCGCGCCCCCGGGCAGGCGCACGGACGACAACAGCACACGCGGCTCGGGATCATGGCCCCGACCACTCCGACGCACCTCGTTCGAATCAAATTTCCATCTCCACGGTGGAATTTGCAGGTTTCTAGGCCCGATCGGAGACCTTGTCAAGCTGGTCCCCAGCGGCCCTCCGCCCTGGCCCCTCCGGTCCTGCGAAGCTCCCGTCGCCAGCACTCGGTGTGCCAGTGGCGGCGGTGGGAAGGGTCGTCCACGGGGACCACCACCAGATGCGGCACCCCGGCGCGGATCTCGTGGTCGCATCCGGGGCACCGATACACCTTGTCGCCGGTCACCGCTCGCACGTCGACGCCCGGCGCCAGGGCCCACGACGGCGGGGCCCACCCCGGCTCGACCGGCGGGGGCGGGCCCTCGCGCTCCCGGGCGGAGCGGTGCTTCCTGGGCATCTCAGATCTGCGCGCTCTGCATGAACCGCGCCGCCACCGAGCCCAGCAGTCTTCCGATCTCCTCGTCCGGGCGGCGCTGGCCCCGAACCCGGAAGGAGTGATCGCCGGCCTCCACCGGATGCAGCACCGCCCACCGGCCCAGCCGATGCGTGAGCTCGGTCATCAGGTCGAACCGGCCGAAGGGGTCCTCGGTGCCCTGGACGAACAGCATCGGGACCCGGATGCCGTACAGGTGCTCGTCGCGGCGCCGATCGGGCTGTCCCGGCGGGTGCAGCGGATATCCCAGGAAGATCAGGCCGTCCGCCGGCATTCCTTCGGCCACCGCCATCGACGCGACGCGCCCGCCCATGGACTTGCCCCCCACGAAGACGTGCTTCCTGCCGGCCCGGGACGCCGCGAAGTCGTGGGCCGCCCTCGACGCCGCCACCAGGAGGGGAGCCCGGTCCGGCGCCTTCCGCCCCTGCTCGGCGTAGGGGAAGTTGAACCGGAGCGTGCCGAAGCCGGCCTCGTTGAGGCACGAAGCGAACCCCATGAGCAGCGGCGAGGACATGCCGTTGCCCGCCCCGTGGGCCACCACCACGGCGGCCCGGGCGCCGGGAGGCCACGCCCACGCGCCCGTCACGTCGCCCTTGGGGGTCGACAGCGCGATGCGTTCCTCCGTGACGGTCACGGGCCTCCTCGTCGTGTGCGGGTGTCGTGTCCCGGCCGCCGGTCGGACCCGACGCCGTGTGGTCGTGGCAGAATCGGGCCGCCGTGGCAGGAACCCTATACCTCGGGACGTCAGGCTACGCCTACGACGAATGGAAGGGCATCTTCTATCCGGAGGGGCTGAAGGCGCGGCAGATGCTCTCCTATTTCGCCTCGCAGTTCCGCTCGGTGGAGATCAACTACACATTCCGGCATCACCCCTCCGAGAAGACGATCCAGCGGTGGCGCTCGCAGACCCCCGACGGCTTCGCGTTCACCCTGAAGGCCCACCAGAGCATCACGCACCGGCTACGGCTGGCGGACGCCGGCGACGCCGTGGCCTTCTTCGTGGAACGGGCCCGGCTGCTGGAAGAACGGCTGGGGACCATCCTGTTCCAGTGCCCGCCGTCGCTCCGGTACGACCGGGAACGCGCGGAGGGATTCCTGAAGGTGCTTCCGGCGGGAGGTCGCTACGCGATGGAGTTCCGCCACCCGTCGTGGGAGGACGCGCGGGCATTGCTCGAGGAGCACGGCGTGGCCTGGTGCATGGCCGAGACGGACGAGACCTCGGCGGGGCCGGATTCCTTCGATCCGTTCGGCTACCTTCGGCTGCGCAAGGAGGCGTACACGGACGACGAGATCGCGGGGTGGGCGTCCCGCGTCGGCGGGGCCCTCGAGTCGGGACGCGACGTGTACTGCTACTTCAAGCACGAGGAGAAGGGCATCGGGCCGGTCCACGCCGAGCGCCTGGCGGACCTGCTCGGCGCTAGCCGGACAGCCGGGCCGTAACGGCACGCTCGATCTCGGCGATGGTCTCGGGGTCCTCGACCTTGCGCCCCAGGGCGTCGCGGATGTAGAAGGCGTCCACCACTCGCTCCCCGTACGTGGCCACCTTGGCCACATGCACGTCGAGGTCGAGGTCGGCGAAGGACCGCGTCACGTCGAACAGCAGCCCGATCCGGTCCGCCGCCCCGACCTCGATCACCGTGTAGAAGTCGGACGCCTGGTTGTCCACGGTCACCTTGACCGGGATGCCGGCGCGGGGCGGAGGGTAGTGGAGGCGCTTGTCCCGGACTCGGTGCTCGAGGGACAGCCGCCCTTCCACCGCCCGGCGGAGGAGGGTCCGGAACTTCCGCCAGCGCTCCTGGTCGATCTCTTCCTCGAAGACCCCCGCCACCTCGAAGAGGTCCACGGCCACCCCCTGTTCGGTCGTGAACACTCGGGCCGACAGGATCGACAGGCCCGAGAGGGCCAGCGTCCCGGCGGTCCGGGCCAGGAGCCCGGGCCGGTCCCGCGCCACCACGGTGAGGGCGTGGGTGCCGGGACGCGGTCCCGGTTCGGCGGCCGTGCGGACCTCCACCGCTCCCGGCCACGGCCGGACCTGGTGGAAGTGACGAGCCGCCGCCTCCGGGGCCACCGCCAGGACGTAGCCGCGGGGCATGGCCGCAAGGAAGGCTTCGACGTCGGCTGGAGGTTCCGCGGCCAGGAGCATCCGGATGGCGGAGGTGCGCTCGGCCAGGCGAGTGGCGGTCTCCGTGCCCATTTCCCCCCGCTCCAGCACGCGCTGGACCTTGGCCACCAGCTCCCGGAGCAGGGTGGCCCGCCACGGGGTGCTGGCGTGGGGTCCGGTGGCCCCGGCGTCGGCCGTCGTCAGCAGGTACAGCGCGGCCAGTCGCTCGGGATCCCCCACCCGCGCCGCCACGTCCAGCACCAGGTCCTCGTCCTCCAGGTTCCGCCGGACGGCGGTGTCGGAGAGCAGGAGGTGGTTCGCCACCAGGAACCGGGCCAGGCCCGCTGACGGGTCGGGGACGGCCATGCGGTCCAACACGGCGGCCGCGACGCGCGCCCCGGCCTCGACGTGGCCCCCCTGCCCGGTCTTGCCGATGTCGTGCAGGATCGCCCCCAGAAGCAGCCCGTCCCTATCCGTGACGGAGGCCGCCGCCCGGTCGGCGACCGGATCGTCGGTGGGGGGTCGCTCCAGCAGGCGGGCCACGGCTCCCAACGTCTCCAGGAGGTGGACGTCCACGGTGAAGCGGTGGTACGGGTCGCGTTGGGGCCGGCATCGCACGGCCTCCCACTCCGGGAGGAACCGGGTCAGCACGCCGACCCGGTCCATGGCCTCCAGCGTCGCCACGCCCCGGTCTCCCGCCCGGAGGATCCGGAGGAAGGCATCCCTGACATCGGCGGACCAGGGGACTTCCTCGGGGAGCGGCAGTCCCTCCACCGCGTCCAGGAGGTCGGGCGTCAGGGCGGCCTGTCCCGTTGCCGCCCCCGCAAAGGCGGCCATGGCATCCGCCGGCGTCCGCAATTGCATTTCATTGCGAATGCTTTCTGTTGCAGCCGCATGGGGCTGCAACAGCCTGTCGAGGACCATCTCCCTGACGTGCTCGACCTGCCTCCCGTGCTCGAACGTTGCTTGCATCAGACCGTCTTCGGCCCGCAGCCCCGGCTCGTCCCGAAATCCCAGGATGGCCGCCAGGGAGGGCTGGTGGTCCAGATGGACCCGGTCCGTCTTCTTCCCCGATTCCAGGTGGAGGGCGCTGCGAACCCGAACCAGGAATTCCTCGGCCGTCTCCAGGCCTTCGCGCTCCGATCGGCGAAGGGACCCGGCCGCGTCCAGGTCCCGCATCCACAGGTCCCCCGGGCCGCCGCTGCTCCCCACTGCGATGGCCGCCCACCTCACGGTATGGATGTCCCGGAGCCCCCCCGCCCCCTCCTTCAGGTCTGGCTCCAGGAGCTGAGAGACGGAGCCGAATCGAGACCGGCGATGCTCCGCGGCCTCCCGGAGCTTCGCCAGGAATCCCCCGGAGTCGGCCCCAACGTCCTCCAGCACTCCCTCGCGCATCCGGGCGAACAACTCCTCGTCGCCGGCCAGGAACCGAGCGTCCAGGATGGCGGTCGCGGCGTCCAGGCGCTGCGCCGCCAGGGCCCGACACTCCCGCGCCGTCCGCACCGCGTGGCCGACGGTGAATCCCGCGTCCCACAGCGGGTAGAACAGCCGCTCAGCCACCGCCTTCGCCGGTTCGGTTCGCCTGGGACCGTGGAGCACCAGGATGTCGATGTCCGAGGCAGGAGCCAGCTCGCCCCGGCCGTAGCCGCCCAGGGCGACCAGGGCGACGCCCGGCGGCGGGTCGGCGCCGGCGAACAGGTCACGCAGGCACCGGTCGACCAGCCCCGCCCTCCGGTGGGCCGACCACCGCCCGTGGTGACCGCGCGAATACGCGCGGTCGAGCGCCGCCAGCTCCTGGCGGAGGCGGTCGACCGGAGCGAGGGGGTCGGCGGCGGCGGGCTCAGATGGCGTCCGGGCCCCGCTCCCCCGTCCGGATCCGGAACACCTGCTCGGCGGGGAGGACGAAGATCTTCCCGTCGCCGATCTTGCCGGTGCGCGCGGTCTTCAGGATGGCGTCGACCACCTGGTCGACCTGGTCGTCGTGCGCCATCACCTCGATCTTCACCTTGGGCACGAAGTCGACCTGGTACTCGGCCCCCCGGTACACCTCCGTGTGGCCGCGCTGCCGGCCGAATCCCTGGACGTCGGTAGTGGTGAGGCCGTTCACCCCGATGCTTCGAAGCGCTTCCTTCACCTCGTCCAGCTTGAAGGGCTTGATAATCGCCACGACGAGCTTCACTCGGATGCCCCCTCTAACTCGCGCTCACCGGACGCGGCGTCGCGCGCGATCGCCGCGGCCTCCGCCACCGGCGATTGCACCACGTGCCCGCCGCGCTCGCTGAACGTGTAGCCCATCTCGGAGTGCTGCGACAGGTCGAGCCCCGCCACCTCCTCCTCCTCGGCCACCCGCAGGCCCACCGTCTTGTCCGCGACCTTCAGGATGGCCCATGTGACCAGGAAGGAGTAGGCCAGCGTCACCAGCACCGCCACGGCCTGCTTGCCGAGCTGGCCCCAGCCGCCCGAGAAGCCGTTGATGGCGGCGTCGGCGAACACGCCCGTCAAGAGGGCCCCGATGATCCCGCCCACCATGTGGACCCCCACGACGTCAAGTGAGTCGTCGTAGCGGAAGCGCAGCTTCAGGTTCACCGTGAAGAAGCACACCACGCCCGCAGCGAAGCCGATGGCCAGGGCCGCCATGGGCCCCACGAAGCCCGACGCCGGCGTGATCGCGACCAGCCCGGCCACCGCGCCGGACGCCGCGCCCACGGTGGTGGCCTTCCCGTGCTTGATCCACTCCGGGATGATCCATCCCAGGACGGCGGCGGCCGTGGCGAGGTGGGTGGCCACGAACGCGCTGCCGGCCAGGCCGTTCGAGGCGACGGCGCTGCCCGCGTTGAACCCGAACCACCCGAACCACAGGATCGCCGCGCCCAGCACCACGAACGGGACGTTGTGCGGGACGAAGGCCTGCTGGCCGAACCCCTTTCGCTTCCCCAGGTACAGGGCACAGGCCAGCGCGGCCACCCCGGCGTTGATGTGGACCACCGTGCCGCCGGCGAAGTCGATCGCCCCCAGGTGCGCCGTCCCCAGGAACCCGCCCCCCCACACCCAGTGGGCCAGCGGCGAGTACACCAGGATCGACCACAGGGTGAGGACCACCAGCCACCCCGAGAACTTCATCCGCTCGGCGAAGGCGCCGGTGATCAGGGCCGGCGTGATGATGGCGAACATCAGCTGGAAGGCCATGAACACGGTGGCCGGGATGGTGGGCGCGAGCGCCACCGGATCGGCTCCCACCCCGTGGAGGCCCCAGTACTTCAGGCCGCCGATCACCATTCCCCTGTCCGGCCCGAAGGCGAGCGTGTATCCGATCAGCGACCACACCACGCTCACCACCGCCAGGGCGATGAAGGACTGCATCACGGTGGCCAGGACGTTCTTCGCCCGGACCAGGCCCCCGTAGAAGAACGCCAGGCCCGGGGTCATGAACATGACCAGGGCCGTGGAGGCCAGCATCCAGGCCGTATCGCCGGTGTCGATCTTCGGCACGGGGTACCTCCCGCTCGCTCGGGGGACGGCCACGCCGACGGCTCGTCCGCGGACAGGCCGTTTGTACGGGATGGAGATTTCGCGACCGTTTCGCGGCTGTTTCGGCCGGGTTAATTTCGGCCGGATCAGCCCGTCGCTGGAGCCGTGGCAGGCGGCGAGAACAGCTCCACGGGGTCGGGGCGTTCCTCCTCCTGGGGGCCGCCCCGGACCCCGAACAGGCGCTTGCGCCACACCAGCCACACCAGGATGGCCAGGTTGACCACCAGCGCCCCCACGCGCAGCACCGTGACCCGCTTGACGAGCTCGTGGACCTCGAAGGGCAGGAATCCCGCCGTGGCCAGGGCGGTGAGGTACTCGGCCCACCGTCGTTCCCGCCACAGCCCCAAAGCTTCCACCCCTTCCACCACCGCGTAGACCACCGCGGTGACGAACAGGATGGTGAGGGTCCCCTTCTGCACGTGCAGGAACCTCCCGAGCTCCCGGACGATGACGCCCTGGCTCGCCCCCTGGCCGGTCTGGCCGGTGACGTCACTGATGATCCGCTGGATCTCGGAGCGAAGCGACGCGAAGTTCAGATCCACCAGGATTACCAGGGCGGCCAGGATGGCGAAGATCACCGCGTGCACGCCCCGGTCGATCGCGATGAGCCGGAGCACCAGGGCATCGCGCAGGGGCCGCCCTCGGCGGGGCACGGGAAGCTCTTCCAGTGGCGGCAGCACCTCCCGGGGGGGGACGAGCGGCGGGTGCGTGTCCACCCACACGTCGCAGCGCGTGCACCGCACGAACCGGCGGCCGTCCGGAAGGTCCACCCCCAGGCCGGCGTCCTCGGGCCGGAGCCGCTCGACGTCGGCGGCCGGCGTGACGTGCCCCCGCCGGGCGCACACGAAGGTCTCGGGATGCCACCCCAGGTGGGTTCGACGTTGCGGCGTGTGCGGCAAGTCGCGACGCTAGCCCGCGGCGGCCTTCTTGCGGCGGGCCGGAGCCTTCTTGGCGGCGGACGCGGCGGGCCTGTCCTTCTTCTTGGCCGCTTCCACCGAGGCCTTCAACGCCTCCATGAGGTCCACGACCTTCGCCTCCTCCGGCTCCTCGGCCACCGTGATCTCCTCGCCCGCGACCTTCTTCTCCACGACGCCCAGGAGGGCCTCGCGGTACTGGTCCCGGAACTGCTCCGGGTCCCAGTCCTCGGTCAGGTTCTCGATGAGGGTCCGGGCCATCTGCACTTCCTGGGGCCGGATCTTGACGTCCTTGTCCAGCTCCTCGAACTCCGCGGGGCGGATCTCGTCGGGCCAGTACATGGTCTCCAGCACGAACACGCGGTCCACGAACCGCAGCGTGGCCAGGTGCTCCCTGTCCCGGAACGACACCTTGGCGACGCCCACCTTGCCGTCGTCGGACATGGCCTCCCGCAGCAGCGTGTAGGCCTTGACCCCGGTCTCCTCGGGGACGAGGTAATACGTCTTCTTGAACATGATGGGGTCGATCTCCCCGAGGTCCACGAATTGCACGATGTCGATGGCCCGGCTGGACTCGAGCGGCACCGCGTCGAGGTCCTCGTCGGTGAGGGTCACGTAGCGGTCCTTCTCGTACTCATAGCCCTTCACGATGTGCTCGAACGGGACCTCCTCGTCGCACACCGAGCACACCCGCTTGTACTTGATCCGGCCCCCGTCCTTGTCGTGGAGCTGGTTGAACCGCAGGCTCTTCTCCTCGGTCGCAGGGAAGACCCGGATGGGGATCGAGACGAGGCCAAACGAGATGGCCCCCTTCCACATGGTCCTTGGCATGTCGGAGCCTCCTTGAACGCCCCCGGGAGCGGGGAACCGATTGTACTGGTCGCGAGCGTCGGTACCAGCACATTCGTACCCGGTGGAGACGCCCGACACCGGTACCATCGAGGCGATGCCACGAACGAAGAAGTCCGGCGGACCCGCGTTCACCGTGAAATTCCCGCACCCGTTGCCGGCCCGGCGGGAGGGCGAGTACTGGTGGCTGGAGGCCGACGGGCGGGAGCTCCGGCTGTCCAACCTGGACAAGGTGTTCTGGCCCGACGAGGGCTACACGAAGGGCGACCTGGTCGCCTACTACTTCAACGTGGCGGAGTGGATCCTGCCGTACCTGGCGGGACGGCCCCTCACCATGAAGCGGATGCCGAACGGCATCAGGGGCTCCTTCTTCTACGAGAAGTCGGCCCCGTCGCACACCCCGGATT
>Ga0307278_10001807_pt1 | contig 10571 bp, 11 predicted proteins | sample ER_DNA_117_FD_194482 | JGI IMG/M metagenome (GOLD analysis project Ga0307278, IMG submission 194482) | Bulk soil microbial communities from the East River watershed near Crested Butte, Colorado, United States - ER_DNA_117 | ecosystem: Environmental > Terrestrial > Soil > Floodplain | place...
ACACCGATCAACTTTGAGGTGCTTCGCGCGTCCAGTCGCAACCCTGGCGTTGTCATTCTGACCGAACTGGAGGAATCTCTAACCCTTCGTTTTCGCTTCCTGCGTTCCTTGAAGAACAATAAGAGATGTCTCGACTTCGCTGGACATGACAGACGACAGGAGAAATAAAAAAACGCAAAATCGACCCTCCGGCTTTGGCAATCCATGGCTACAACTCGGCTTGAGTGTGGTCTGCGTACTCGTATCGGAGTTTCTATTGAAACGCGGCGCAACGGATATTGCGGAACCCGACAGCGCTTTTTCCTGGACCGGAATTAACGGTCTCGCATCGCCCTTGGTGTGGTGGGCAATTCTTCTAATCGTCGCCAGCTTTGTTAGCTGGCTCTACGTGCTGAGATATATTCCCCTCACCGTCGCGTTTCCTCTTTCACGGGTCGTGGACATTCTGGTTCCGCTCGGCTGTTGGATTTTTCTCGGCGAATTGATCTCGGCTCTTCGCTGGTGCGGTATTGCGCTGGTGATTATCGGACTAGCGCTGGTGGCAAAACCAGTTGCACAAATAGAGGAACGCCTGTGAGTTTTCTCGCCTTTTTCTTCATCGTTCTTTCTCTGCTGAGCTTTGTAGCGGCGCAGCTGATTCTAAAAAGAGCGATGGAATTCTCAGCAACGAACGGTCTGCGCAACTCTCGATTCGTTTCGCTTGCTGCTATCGGCGTAGCATTAATGACAGTTTCCTTTTTTCTGACGCTTGGGCTGCTTCAGCGATTCGACCTGAGTTATCTTTATCCATTTCAAGGTTTGAGCGTGATTTTCATTACGCTAATGGCAGCGGTTGTCTTAAAGGAAAAGCTAAGTGCGCGACTGGCGATTGGCGCGCTCCTGATCAGTGCCGGCATTGTGCTGGTTTCGATGAGCTAGCAGAATTGTAGGGTAACCGCTTCGGTTGGCGTTGCCGGTTGGCAGGCGATGCGCCTGCCCTACAACGGATGCGTTAATGACGGCCAGAGGTGTTCCAAGGCTGCGAGATTGATCTCGCGAATCTGCTCGGCCGCTGGTAATTGGATTTTCGGGTGATCGAATTCCGCGGCGAAGCGCTGCTTGAGACGCGTGTACTTGGGTTTTGAATAGGCGCCACAAATGTCGCCTCCAATAATTTGAGAGGACTCGCGCAATCTTCCCAACGCCCACTCAAGATCGAGAATTGTGAAACGGCCGGCTTCCCAATTGGTCACTGCCTCGTCCGCGTGGAGACAGTCGAGATCGATTGTGACGTAGAGATTTTCTCCGCGGGAAGTTTTCAAAAATTGCTCAAAGTGTTCCCGCCAATTATCGCGCAATATCGCGCCCTTGCGTTGTCGATCTTTCACCGGCCGATCATCTGCCCACGGGTGCACTTCAAGAATCCCTGCTCGTTCAGCGCGACGATTGCCGAAAATTTGGTGCGGCCACCAGCATTCAAAGTTGCCGCAACCCCAAACACTCACGCGTCGCACATGCGGAAGTTCTAGTGCGCGATTGACCCAACCACCGCATCCCCATTTCGGAGGACGCACATCCCAATCCGGATGATTGTCGAATGAAACGAGCACGATCGGCTCGGCAATCGGGCGTAATCGAAGCGCGGTTAAATAGTGGAAATCGCCAGATCCGTAGAGCAAAAACGGCGCCGCGAGATTCGGCTCGTGTTCCCGATAGAATTCGGTCACCAAAAGGGGCGGCGCAGAGAATCGCAGTCGCGGGCCCCATGCGCGCGCGTCAACTACAGGAAGTCCCAGCGGCTCATCCCGCCACGCGTCATCCAGATTTAAATGCAGAGCCCGGCTGGTCAAAGATCAGCGGCGCGCGGCCGGAAAAAGCTGAGCATCGGCCGCCTTGGCAGTATGCAGGTTTTCCTCGGCTTCTTTGTACTCTGGATTGAGCCGCAATGCTTCACTAAACTGAACCACGGCTTGCGAGATCTGGCCCTGGGTCAGGTACACTTTACCCAAATTATTGTAAGCGACGGTTAGCTTTGGATCCGTCCGAAGCGCCGCCAAATAATGGCTCTCGGCTTCCTGCAGGTTTCCCTTTGCAAATAGTGCGTCGGCAAGCCGCAGCTCGGCGTACGGGTAATCCGACCTGAGTTGCAAAACTCTCCGAAGCTCACTGATGTACTCATCGTTTTTACCAACCCCGGCAAGGAATGCCGCGTAGCTGTAATGCGCTTCTGCTGAATTCGGCTTCAGGCGCGTCGCGACTTCGAAATGAACCGCAGCGTCTTCATTGCGCCCGATCCGTTGAAGCAAAGTAGCGTAAACGAGGTGGAATTCGCCGTTGTTGGGTTCGAGAAGCAAGGCCGTCTCCATGTGCGGCACCGCTGCATCGAACTTGGATTGCCCGGTTAGCGCAACAGCGAGGCTTGTATGCGCCTTCGCATCTTTCGGATTGAACTGCAGCGCGATCCTGTACTGTTCGACCGCTTTTTCCAACTGCCCTTCTTTTTGCAATGCCGAAGCGTAATCAAAATGCGGTTTGGCGCCTGCCGGCACATCGGCGACCACCCACGCCTGGCGCTGGACTTCGGGGACAGCGACATGTGTTTGCCAAAACCAGAGCGCGCCTAAGGGCAGCACAAATATGGCGACCCATTTTAAGCCGTGCCAGGCCCAGCTGGGAAGCAAGCCGCCCAGAGTTACATCGGCGGTTCCTCCAGCGAGCCCGAGGGATTGTCGGGTAGAGCGCTCCCGCACTTTCCAGATAAATCCGTCGTAATAGAAATGGAGCAGCGTGGATGCAGTAACCACGCCGGTGAGGATGCGTTTGACCGTGTCCATGCCGATATGCGCATTAATGTAAGAGACTGAGCCGTAGGCTAAGACCAGCCCGACATAAAGCCCGATCAGCGAGCCGCTGCGCCGAAAAACAAAGCGCATGAATCCACCGATGTTGCTGTCTTTCTCGACGCGGTTGCGATTGTAAATCCAGACCAGTGAGAGGTACTGCACGTCGTGAAAAACTTCGAACAGCGCAATGCCCACCAGAATGTTCGCGACCAGATTGTTGCAGTACCACCAAAATGCGATGCTCGTGATCAGCAAAGCGACCTTCACGGGGTTGGGTCGATTGCCGATGATCCAAAGCCGGCAGAAATGCACGACAAACAAGACGGAAACGGTGACGGCTGCGAGTAGAATCAGCCCTTGTCCAAGTTGCACCACTGATGGCGGAATAAACGGCCCGCCGCACATGTAATACGTGTCGAGCGTGTCGCTTAGGCGATATGGGGAAAGCGCCACCGCAGTCGCGAACCAGATCACGCACATGGCGAAATCGAGCCGCCGAGTGAGCGCATCGAACGTTCCCGTTTTCGCGTCGTAGATGCGGCAGAAGCCGTAGGTCTGCATCAAGCCATGCCAAACACCCCAGAAGAAAACGACCAGCAAAATTCCTTTCAGGTCCCACCAGAAGAAGGCGGTGCACACTGCGAGAAGAAACAGCGGCGCGAAAATGAAACGCCATTTGAAGCGTTCAAACAATGCGCGGTCGCCATACGCGCGGATCATCCCCGGCAGGTGATGTCCCATTGCGCCGAATGCAGCGACGAAGAGATAAATGTCCTGGGGACTCCAGCGCGCCTGGGCGAGTGCAAACGCTGGCACCAGCAATAGCGGCGTGCCCACGTACAAAATCAGGTCTCGCCACGAATCAAGTATCCATAACTTGCGCCCCGACGCACTGACCGGTGCGGGCGGGACAGTTTGCGGACGTGAAAACGCGCTGACGTGCTGCATGGGTGCGGGGCTCTCTATGTTCCGTGAACCGGCGGGAAAATCAATCCCGCTCTATGCAGATGGTACTAAAGGCCGGCATGTTTCGTGCGCGCAATCTGGGACTCTGGCGCGAAAACTAAAGTAGCTTTGAATAAAACCCAAGTCGAAAAACTAAACGGAGACGAGCAAGAACGCGATTTCTTTTGCGTCGTCAGAGACGCATTCCGCGTCTTTGCGCACCGTTCTTCCGTCATGCTGGGCAGCGCATGGGCATTTAGCGCGGCCGTGCTTGTCATCCTTGTTTGGCTCCTCACCGGTCCGACATTCCATTTCTCCGATACATGGCAGCTGATCATCAACACCGCGACAACTGTCATTACCTTTCTGATGGTGTTCTTGATTCAGAACACTCAAAATCGTGACGCCAAAGCGATGCACCTCAAACTGGACGAGCTAATCCGCGCCCTCAAAGGCGCACGCAATCAACTTGTCGACCTCGAAGATTTATCAGACGAGGAGTTGAAAAAACTCGAAGAACAATTCCAGCGCATGCGCAAACGAGCCGAGAACGGTGGAAGTCCTCCTCGCCACGCCGAGCCTGCCGAAAGCGCTGAGAGCGCGCGTTAAGCAGTTTTCGCCTTGTTCGCGACGCCGGTGCGCAGGAAAACTTTGCCGCTCGGGCAAAGGCGGAAGACTTCGCAATTTGAGCAATCCGGTTTACGCGCATAGCAACGTCGGCGGCCATGCCAGATGAGCCAATGACTCCAGTCTGTCCAATGCTCACGCGGTACCAGCTTCATCAAATCGCGCTCGATTTTTTCTGCGTCCTTATGTTTTGTCAGGCCAAGCCGCTGCGACAGGCGGATCACGTGCGTGTCCACCACGATGCCCTCGTTTTTATGAAACGCGTTCCCCAGTACCACATTCGCCGTTTTGCGGCCGACGCCCGGCAAGGCACATAATTCCTCAATCGTCTCCGGGACTTTGCCACCATGCTTCTCGACGATTGCGCGCATCGCACCGCGAATGCTTTTCGTCTTGTTGCGATAAAATCCTGTCGGCTTAATCGCGTTCTCGAACTCGGCCTGCGGCGCGTCCGCGTAATCTTTCGCGGTTCGATATTTCTTGAACAGAGCGGGCGTGACCATATTGACGCGCTTGTCCGTGCATTGCGCCGAGAGGATTGTCGCTACAAGCAGTTGGAGCGGATCCCGAAAATCCAGCTCGCAATGCGCGTTGGGATAGACTCTCGGCCAGGCTTTCACAAGCTGGGCGACGCGCTCGCGAGTTGTCATCTGGTTATTATTCGCCAAGCCTGCTATCGGTTTCAACGATGAAGCAACCAGCAGCGGAACTCGTCAATCGTCGCCCAATTGCCACCCGAGACCGAAAATGGGCGCAGGCAGCGACGGCTTGGCTCGCTTCGCGAAATGTTTCGCCGAATGCGATTTCGATCGCGGGCATGTGCGCGTGCATCGTCGCAGGAATCGCCCTCGGCCTGACGTCGAGTTCTGATTATCGAATTTTGTGGCTCATTGCGGCGCTTGGCGCGCAATTGCGCCTGACCGCCAATATGCTCGATGGAATGGTTGCCATTGCGTCCGATCGCACGTCAAAGACCGGTGAGCTCTACAACGAAGTTCCAGATCGCATCTCGGACGCGGCCGTTTTCATCGGAGCCGGGTTCGCGTGGGGCGGAAATGTTACGCTCGGTTACATCGCGACCATTTTAGCTATCTTCACTGCTTATGTTCGTGCCGCGGGCAAAATCGCCGGCGCGCCTAACGAGTTTTGCGGCCCGATGGCAAAACAACATCGGATGCTGGTAATCACGCTAATCTGCTTATACTCGGCGATCACGCCACGTTCCTGGCAGATGATCACGTTCAATGATTCGCAGATTGGTCTCATGACTCTTGGGCTTGTCGTGATCGTTGTCGGCTGCGTAATCACGGTTGTTCGCCGAGTCAGGCGCATCGCGCACGCGCTGAAATGAGCCAGGTTACGCGCGAACGACTCTTTGGATTTCGTCACGCCTTTGACGATCACGTGACCGTTGTTCTGACGCTCACGGCTCTCGTTCTGTTCCTGTTAGCACCGCTGCTGATTTTTATCGCGACCCGGGCAGCCAACAGCACCAGCGATAAGAGAAAGGAACTCTGGGATCGTTATCGGTCCTGGATTTGGTTGGCGCTCTGCATCCTGATTCCCATTCTGGCAGGCGCTTTTTGGACGATCCTGGCAGTGGCTACGCTAAGTTTTCTTTGTTATCGGGAATATGCCCGCATCACGGGGCTGTTTCGGGAACGAACCATCAGTCTCATCGTGGTCGTCGGCATTGTCCTAATCACTTTTTCGGTCCTGGATAATTGGTATCGACTCTTTGTTGCGCTGTTTCCCCTCACAGTCGCGTTGATTGCCACCGGCGGGTTGATCCCCGATCAACCGAAAGGCTATATCCAGCGCGTTGGCCTAGGTGTGCTCGGCTTTGCTCTTTTCGGAAGCGGGCTCGGCCATCTCGGCTACATGGCGAACGATTGGAACTATCGGCCGATCCTTTTGCTGATCATCTTCGCCGTGGAGCTCAATGACATTTTTGCCTACATCTGTGGCCATTTGTTTGGTCATCGAAAATTTGTCCCCAACACCAGTCCGAACAAAACGGTAGGAGGCGCGCTCGGAGCAATCGTGCTAACTACGCCACTCTTTGCGGTTGGCGCCCATTTTGTCTGGTTGGGTACGGCGCTCGACACGCCCGTTTGCTTGCTGGGTCTTGGCATCATTGTCAGCGTGGTCGGACAATTCGGCGATCTCATGCTTTCCTCGATCAAACGTGACCTCGGCCTCAAAGACACTTCAAAACTCATTCCCGGGCACGGTGGTATTCTCGATCGATTCGATAGCCTGATTCTTGTCGCGCCTGCCGTGTTTCACTACGTCAATTATTTTGTGGGTTTCGCTGTCGGCCAGCCGGAGCAAATTTTTGGTGGATGGCAGATCTGATGGAACCGTGGAACCTCCAACCAGCGCGTGACACCGGCCTAACTCCGGCCGAACGCTTCCGCAGCGTACGGCGTGAAAGCGGACTTCTCGAAAACCTTGCGCATCATGTTTGTTTTTCACTGCTGCGAAGTTATTTCGCTATCGCACATCGACTCACGATTGTCGGTCGCGAAAGACTGCCAGCGCACGGCCCATTCGTGCTCGCGGCGAATCATTGCAGTCATCTCGACGCACTCATTCTTGGAGCAGCACTAACTCCCCGCCATCGTGAGCGCGTCTTTCCCATAGCCGCGGGCGACGTTTTCTTTCAAAGCACTGTGACCAGCACCTTCTCGGCAGTCGTGCTCAATGCTTTGCCGATGTGGCGGAAGAATTGCGGCCCGCATGCCCTAGCCGATTTGCGCCGGAAATTGCAGGAAGAGAGAGCAATCTTTATCATCTTTCCGGAAGGCGGACGCACTCGCAACGGTTCGATGATGCCTTTCAAGCACGGACTTGGGATGCTCGTTGCAGAAACAAACGTGCCGGTTGTTCCCTGTGGTCTCGCTGGAACTTTTGAAGCTCTGCCACCACATCGAAAGCTTCCGCGGCCTACGTCGATCAAGCTAGCGATCGGAAATGCGCTCGAGTTTGCATCAACCGCCAATGATCGCACCGGCTGGTCGCAAATCGCAGCCAGCCTCGAATCCCGGGTCCGCGATCTGGTTGCTCAGTCCCGCACTGCGTAACCAGCCAGTTTCTGTTCTAAATGCGGCGGAACGTGAGCGAGGATCAAGGCGTCACTGCCTTCATAGCGCAGTTCCACCACATGACCGACTCGATGAATTTCTGCGATCAACGCAGATTCGTTCGATGAAATACGAAAACGGGAACGCAACCGCCATGAACTGAGCGCCTCTTCGAGAGCCTGAACGAGTTTGTTAACGCCTTCCCCCGTGCGCGCGGAGATCGCGACGCTTCCGGGAAAACGCTTCACGTAAGACTCCGCCAACTCGCGATTCGGCAGGTTATCGATCTTGTTGAACACGATCAGAGTTTGCTTGCCAAAAGCGTCCAACTCCTTGATCACACCATCTACTGCTTCCATCTGTTCATCCACCCGCGGATGGCTGAGATCAGCGATGTGAATCAGCAAATCCGCTTCGCGCACTTCTTCGAGCGTCGCCTTGAACGATTCAATTAACGTGTGCGGAAGTTTTCGCAGAAAACCAACCGTGTCCGTGAGAAGGACGCGCTGTTTGTTAGGCAAAACGAAACTGCGCGTGGTGGGATCCAGCGTCGCAAAAAGCCTGTCCTCGGTCACAACATCGGCGCCGGTGAGCAAATTCAGCAGCGTCGATTTGCCAGCGTTTGTGTAGCCGACCACAGCGGCGACGGGCCACTGACGTCGCTTCCGACCCTCGCGCTGTATCGCGCGCGTCTTACGCACGGCTTCCAGCTCACGTTCGAGTCGCGCGATCCGTTCCTGCACGCGGCGGCGATCAACTTCCAATTGCGTTTCACCCGGGCCACGTGTGCCAATCCCGCCTGTCTGCCGGGACAAGTGATGCCACATCCGAGTCAGGCGCGGCAAAAGATACTGCAACTGGGCGAGCTCGATCTGCAATCGACCTTCCCGGCTCCGGGCGCGCTGCGCAAAAATATCGAGTATCAATTGGGTTCGATCGAGAACCTTGCGCGCGAACAAATTTTCCAGGTTCCGACCCTGCGCGGGTGAAAGCTCATCATTAAAAATGACCGACGTCACCTGTTTATCGTGACACGACTCTTTGATGGATTCCGCTTTGCCGCGACCGATGTAGTATGGCGCGGTCGGCTTTTGCAATTTTTGCGTCACAGTGTCGACGACCTCGGCGCCCGCGGAGTTCGCCAACTCGCGCAACTCGTCGAGGGAATCGTGCAAGTCCCACTTCGAGACGCCTTGTTTTTCGAGGCCAATCAGGAGCGCGCGCTCCCGCATTTTTTGCGGACGCGTTTCAATCATGCCGTTGAACCAAGCCCGAAACCTTTGGGCGCTCCAAATACTTTCCGAGCAGAATCCTTGCTTCGTTGTGACTGAGAAGCGACAAGTTCAGCGGTGAAAAACTAGTTTGCCGCCGAAACCAGGTCAACTGCCTTTTGGCGTAACGGCGAGTGGATTGCTGAATCTCCGCTATACATTGCGAGAGCGACATCCTTCCGTCGAGCAGTTCGCGAATCTCACGCAAACCAATCATCTGCGAAGCAGTCGCACTCGTTGCGCCGGCAGCGCGTACTTCCTCGATTACGCCATGTTCGAAAATTGCCTCCACTCGCTGATTGATTCGGGCATAAAGCCCTTCCCGGTCGCGATAGACAAAAACACCTGTAGCCGGGATCGTTGATCCCGGCTTACCGAGGTCAGCGATCCCGGTTACAGCCCATTGTTTACGCTGTGCGGATGTTGGTTTGCCGGTAAGCACGTAAATCTCGAGAGCTCGCACGAGACGGCGGCGATTTTTTATGTCGATCTTTCGCGCTGCCTCGGGATCGAATCCGATAAGCTGGGAGCGCAATTCATCCAAGCTCATGGCGTTCCACTTTTCGCGCAGCTTCGGGTCGGCTTCGGGCGCGGGCGCTAGTCCATGCGTGAGCGCTTTGATGTAAAGCCCGCTTCCCCCCACAACGATTGCGAGTCTGCCGCGTGAATTAATTTCAGCAACGACGCGCATCGCGGCGCGGCGATATTTTTCCGCGTTCATCTCTTGGGAAAGCGGCATTGTGCCGATCAGGTGATGCGGCGTCCTCGCAAGCGTTGAAACATCTGGTTTCGCCGTGAGTAGATCGAGCCCGCGATATATCTGAAACGCATCCGCGCTAACAATTTCCGCGCCCACTTCGTGCGCGACGTCAGCAGCGAGCTCAGATTTCCCAGTCGCAGTTGGCCCGACGATAAAGAAGGCGCGCCTCATTTAATCATGCTGAACCTACTTGTGTGACATCTCTCCCAAAATAAAATCCGCAGACTCCTGGGGCTCCCGCTGCCGCCGCCTTGTGAGCCATCTCTGGGCTTGATTTAGGAGCGAATTTTTACTTGACTTGTAGTATGCTTCCCACCCGGGATGAAATGACCTCATTGAGCGCGATTGGTCCGGCAACTGCCGGACAAAAGGGAGCGGTGCCGTTTACTACCACACACTGGAGCGTGGTGTTGGAAGTACAAAGTGAATCGCCGGCGGCACAGGAAGCTTTGGAGAAACTCTGCCGCATTTATTGGCGACCCATTTATAATTTCGTGCAGCGACAGGGTATTGGGCCAGAAGAAGCAGAGGATATCACCCAGGCTTTTTTCGCAGATCTGCTGGAACACAGAAGTCTCACCGCCGTCCGCAAGGAAAAGGGACGCTTTCGTTCTTATCTGCTTGGGGCGCTTAAATATTTTCTGGCCGACGAGCGCCGTCGCGCGATGGCGATCAAGAGGGGGAAAGGACAGCGGCTTATCCCATTCGAAGAACTAAGCGCCGACGAACGGACCGAGATGGAACCGGCCGACCCAGTAACCGCAGAGCAAATTTACGAACGCCGCTGGGCGTCAATCCTGCTGGAACGCGTGCTCAATCTGTTGAAGAATGAATACGGCGCGGCCGGCAACACGGCTTTGTTTAATTCTTTGAAGCAATTGCTGCCGGACGAACCGGGCGCGCCTTCCCAGGCAAGCGTCGCCGCGCAACTGGACATGACCGAGAATGCATTAAGGCAGGCGTTTCATCGATTTCGGCAGCGCTATCAATTGTTATTGCGAGAGGAAATTGCACATACGGTAGCTACGCCCGGCGACGTTGAAGACGAGCTGCGCCATCT
>Ga0307278_10001808_pt1 | contig 10570 bp, 11 predicted proteins | sample ER_DNA_117_FD_194482 | JGI IMG/M metagenome (GOLD analysis project Ga0307278, IMG submission 194482) | Bulk soil microbial communities from the East River watershed near Crested Butte, Colorado, United States - ER_DNA_117 | ecosystem: Environmental > Terrestrial > Soil > Floodplain | place...
CGAGCAGGTGCTCGTCAATCTCGCCGTCAACGCGCGCGACGCGATGCCCGACGGCGGCACTCTGTCCATCGCGGTGGCCGGTGTATCGGACGGCGTGCGCATCACCGTGGTCGACGACGGGACGGGGATGCTCGAGGAGGTGCGCGACCGCGCCTTCGAGCCGTTCTTCACGACGAAGGACCCGGGCCAGGGCACGGGCCTCGGCCTGGCGACCGTGCACGGCATCGTCACCGACTCGGGCGGGACCGTTGACATCGAGTCCGCCCCGGGGAACGGCACCAGCGTCACCATCTTCCTGCCGGGCTGCCGCGAGCAGTTGCGCTCCCCCGAGCTCCCGATAGAGCCCGGCGACCACGCTCCCACCACCGCGCGGGTGCTCGTGGTCGAGGACCAGGAGCCGGTGCGCCGCCAGGCCTGCCGGATCCTCGCGGCGCACGGCTACGAGGTCACCGAGGCGCCCGGCGGCGAGGAGGCGCTCGCGGGATGGGAGCCGATCGACGTGCTGGTGACCGACGTGGTCATGCCGGGCATGACCGGCCAGCAGCTTGCCCAGGTGGCCGTCGAGCGCAACCCCGATCTGCGCGTGGTCTACATGTCCGGCCACACCGAGGACGTGCTCGTCCGCAACGGGGCCCGGGCTCGCAACCTCGCCTTCGTCCAGAAGCCGTTCACCCGCGCCACGCTGCTGCGCGCCGTCGAGGACGCTTTGGCCGCGGCGCCCGGCGGGTGGGCCGAGGTCCCTGCCGAGCGGTAGCCGCCCGACCGGCGGCCCGCGCCGCCGGTCGTGGGGCGATCGCCGCGCAACGAAGCGGCTGTCAGCCCGTCGCGCCGCTGCCAGGATGACGACGTCGCGGCGGGCTCTGTCAGGGCTTCTGCCCGCAGTCCCCAACCCCCCGGGTGCTGCGGCCCTCCGCCAAGGCGCCGGTGCCCCCAACACCGGCGCCTCTTCGTTAAGGACTGGATTGGATGCCGTGCTCGAGGGCGCCCTTCACGGCGGCGTCGACCGCGTTGAGGCGCTGGAGCGCGAGCGCCTCGGGGGTGGCGGGACGGCGGTCGCCGTGGTGGGTGAGCACGCAGTGCGCGAGGGCAAGGCGCCTGGCCTCGTCGAGCGGCGCGGCGCGCTCGTCGAGCAGGCGCAGGCCGAGCTCGACATGGCCGAGCAGCCGCCCCTCGTCGGTGAGGCCGATCTCCGCCCCGAGGGCGAACTCGCGCGTCTTGCCCAGGTCGTGGACGATCGCCGCGGTCAGCAGCAGGTTCTGATCCAGGCGCGGGTGCAGCGTGCAGGTCTCGAGGGCCAGCGTGGCCACGGCGACGGTGTGCTCGAGCAGCCCGCCCAGGTAGGCGTGGTGGCCGGACCGCGTGCAGGGCGTGCGGCGCAGGGCGGCGCGGAGCGCGCGGTCGCCGAGGAGGTCGGCGAGCAGCGCCGCGAAGGGTGGGTCGCGCACCTCGTCGGCCAGGTGCTCCAGGAAGCCGTCGAGCTCGTCGAGGTCGCGGAAGGCGACGGGCAGGAAGGCCGCCGGATCGGCATCCTCGGCACGGGCGATCGCGCGCACCTCGAGCTGCAGCTCGTCGCGGAAGCGCTCGACGCGCCCGGCGATGCGTACGAGGTCGCCCTGCTCGAAGCGCCCGGCGAGCAGATCGGCGTCGCGGAAGACGCGCGCGGGGATGGCGCCGGTGCGGTCGCGCAGCTCGAGGGCGAGGTAGGGAGTCCCGGTGCGGGCGGTCAGGCGATCCTTGCGCGTGCAGGCGAAAACGCCATTGACCTCGTCGCCGGGACGCATCGTCGCGACCGCCGCCGGCGGTGTCGGAACGGCGTGGAGCTCTGCAGAAGGCACGAACCCATGATGTACCGTGAACCGGATGCAGCCCCTCATCTGGGAGCATCGTCCCGACGGCTTGCGGGCGCCTGCGCTCGTGTGCGCGTTCACGGGATGGAACGATGCGGGCGACGCCGCGTCGGCCGCCCTGCAGTTCCTGGGCTCGTCGCTCGGCGCCACCCGGTTCGCGCGGATCGACCCTGAAGACTTCTACGACTTCCAGGCCACGCGACCCAAGATCAAGCTCACTGACGGTCGCACGCGCAGCGTCGAGTGGCCCGAGGTCGAGATCTACGAGGCCCGCATCCCGCGCGCGCCGCGCGACCTCGTTCTCCTGCAGGGCGCCGAGCCCTCGATGCGCTGGCGTTCGTTCTGCAAGCTGATCGTCGACCTGGCCGAGGCGCTGGGGACGCAGATGGTCGTCACGCTGGGCGCCCTGCTCGCCGACGTGCCGCACTCGCGCCCGGTGCCGATCACCGGCCTGTCCTCCGACGAGGGCCTCGTCGAGCGCGTCGGCCTGAGCCCATCCTCGTACGAGGGGCCGACCGGCATCGTCGGCGTGCTGCACTCGGCCTGCCAGGAGGCCGGCGTGCCGACCGCGTCGCTGTGGGCCTCGGTGCCCCACTACGTGGCCGCCGCCCCCAACCCCAAGGCCGCGCTCGCGCTGGTGCGCAAGCTCGAGGGCCTCGTCGGCGTCTCGGTCGACGCGGGCGAGCTCGAGTCCGCCGCCGCCGACTACGAGCGCCAGGTCTCCCTCGCCGTGCAGAGCGACCCCGACGTGCAGGCCTTCGTCGAGCGCCTCGAGCAGGCCGCCGAGGAGGAGGAGCCGCCCGTCAGTCCGCAGGACCTCCCCAGCGGCGACACCATCGCGCGCGAGTTCCAGCGCTTCCTGCGCCAGCGCGGGCCCGAGGCCGGCGGGCCGGGCTAGGCCGGGTCCGCCCCGAACACCCCGGGCCCGCGGCGCTGCTCGTAGATGAGCGACGTCTCGGCATGAGAGACGGCGGGGTCGGAGGCGAGGTGCTCGACGACGAACTCGCGCAGGTCGTGGGCGTCGCGCGCGGCGACCCACAGCAGGTAGTCGGTCTGGCCGGTGACGTGGAAGATCGAGAGCACGCCGGCCAGGGTGCGCACGTGCTCGGTGAAGGACTCGATCTGCTCGCGTGAGTGGACCGAGAGGCGGATGGCCACGAGAGCCTGCAGCGGGCGTCCGAGGGCCGCGAGGTCGATCTCGGCGTGGAAGCCGCGGATGACCCCGCGCTCGCGCAGGGCGCGCACCCGTGCCAGCGCGGTCGAGGGGGCGACGCCGACGGCGGCAGCCAGGCGCGCGTTGGAGATGCGGGCGTCGGCGGCGAGCAGCTCGAGCAGCCGGCGGTCGACGTCGTCCAGCCCATCGTTCGGCACGGTCGGCATTGTGGCACACGCCGCCGAAGAATCGGCGGCAATTCATGCCTTGTCCGAAGGATCTTCTGCTATCGCGCGATAGCGCCGCATAGATGCCACACTACGGACCATGAGCGCCATGACGACTGCATCCACCGTCGACATCAAGGAGTCGATCCTCGACGCCATCGGCGGCACGCCGCTGGTGCGCCTGTCGCGGCTCGGGGCCGGCCTCACGCCGCAGCTCGTGGCCAAGGTCGAGGCGCTCAATCCCGGCGGCTCGATCAAGGACCGTGTGGCGGTGGCGCTCATCGAGGCGGCCGAGCGCGACGGCAAGCTCAAGCCCGGCGGGACCATCGTCGAGCCGACGTCGGGCAACACCGGCACCGGCCTGGCCATCGCCGCCCGGCTGAAGGGCTATCGCGTCATCGCGGTCATGCCCGACAAGATGTCCAAGGAGAAGATCGACCTCCTGCGCGCCTACGGCGCCGAGGTCGTCGTCGCGCCGACGGCCGTGGCGCCCGACTCGCCCGAGTCCTACTACCGGGTCGCCGAGCGTCTGGCCGAGGAGATCCCGGGTGCCTTCCAGCCCAACCAGTACCGCAACCCCGCCAACCCGCAGGCGCACTACCTCTCCACGGGGCCCGAGCTGTGGGAGCAGAGCGGCGGGCGCATCACGCACCTCGTGGTCGGCGTCGGCACCGGCGGCACGATCACGGGCACCGGGCGCTACCTCAAGGAGCGCAACCCCGACCTGCAGGTCATCGGCGCCGATCCCTACGGCTCGATCTACTCCTCGCCCGAGGTCAAGCCCTACCTCGTCGAGGGCGTGGGCGAGGACTTCTGGCCGCAGACCTACGACCCGTCGATCGTCGATCGCTACGTGACCGTGTCCGACCGCGACGCCTTCCTGACCACGCGCCGCCTGGCGATGGTCGAGGGCATCCTCGCCGGCGGCTCGGGCGGCCTCGCCGTCCACGCCGCGCTCGAGGTCGCGCGCGAGATCTCCGACCCCGAGGCGCTCGTGGCCGTCATCCTCCCCGACGGCGGGCGCTCGTACCTGTCGAAGGTCTACAACGACGCGTGGATGACCCAGCACGGCTTCCTCGAGCGCGCGACCGACCAGACGGTCGGCGACGTGCTCTACGCCAAGCAGGAGGCGGGCGAGATCCCGCCGCTCGTCACCGTCGGGACCCAGCAGAAGGTCCGCGACGCGGTCGCGCTCCTGCACGAGCACCGCGTCTCCCAGCTGCCGGTGGTCAGCGCGCACGACCCCGCGTCGGTCGTGGGCTCGATCGGCGAGCGCGGCCTGCTCAAGCACGCCGTCGACGACCCCGCGCTGCTCGACGCCGATATCGTCGACGTCATGGAATCCCCCTTCCCCGCGGTGTCCTCCGGCGATCCCGTGCGCGAGGCGGTCGAGCTGCTGGTCGGCGATCGTCAGGCGCTGATGGTCACCGAGCAGGGCCGCGCGACCGGCATCCTCACGCGCGCCGACCTGCTCGAGGCGCTGGCGCGATGACCGACGACTTCCGCACCCGCGTCGTCCACGCGGGCCTCGATCCCGACCCCGGCTTCGGCTCGATCATCCCCGCCATCCATCAGACCTCGACCTTCGTGCAGCGCGCCGTCGGCGAGGTCGTCGAGGACTACGACTACGCCCGCGGCGCCAACCCGACGCGCAGCGCGCTCGAGCGCGCGCTGGGCGATCTGGAGGGTGGCCACGCGTCGGCCTTCTCGTCCGGCATGGCCGCCACCCACGCTCTGATCACCGCCGTGTGCTCGGCCGGCGACCACGTCGTCATTCCCGCCGACCTCTACGGCGGCACCTATCGCCTGGTCGACAAGGTGCTCTCGCGCTGGGGCTTGCGCTACACGATGGTCGACCAGACCGATCTCGACGCCCTGGCCGGCGCGGTGCGCGACGACACGCGCCTGATCTGGGTCGAGACGCCGACCAACCCGCTCCTCAACGTCATCGACGTCGCCGAGGCGGTCGCGCGCAGGCGCAACGCGCTCGTCGCCGTTGACAACACCTTCGCGACGCCGGCCAACCAGCGCCCGCTCGAGGACGGCGCCGACGCCGTCGTGCACTCCACGACCAAGTACCTCGGCGGGCACTCCGACGTCATCGGCGGCGCCGTGATCACGCGCGACGCCGACCTGCACGAGCAGGTGCGCTTCGTCCAGAAGTCGATCGGCGCCGTGCCGGGTCCCTTCGACAGCTTCCTCGTGCACCGCGGCCTGCGCACGCTGGCCGTGCGCATGCGCGCCCACGCCGAGAGCGCGCGCGCCGTGTCGGACTGGCTGCGCAGTGCCGACGGCGCCTACGACGTGCGCTGGCCGGGCTTCAGCGGCATGGTCTCCTTCCGCCACCCCGACGCCGTCGCGATCGCCGAGGCCACGCGCCTGTTCACGCTGGCCGAGTCGCTGGGCGGCGTCGAGTCGCTCATCGAGGTCCCGCAGGCCATGACGCACCAGACGGTCGAGGACTCCGCCGCCGCCGTCCCCGCCGACCTCGTGCGGCTGAGCTGCGGGATCGAGGCGCCGGAGGACCTCGTCGAGGACCTCGCCCAGGCCTTCGCGCGCGTCGCCGAGAGCGCGGGCGCGCTGCAGGCGTGATCGCGGTCATAGGCGCGCCCACCAGCGCGGGCGCCTTCGCGCCCGGGCAGGAGGACGCGCCCGCCGCTCTGCGCGCCGCCGGCCTGGTCCAGGCGCTGGCCGCGGACGGCCGCGGGGTCGCCGACCGCGGCGATACGCCGCGCTTTCGCTGGCGCGTGGACCACGACGAGCCGCGCGCCATGAACCCCGGCGCCGTGGTCGACGGCGTGCGCGCCGTCGCGGCCCGCGTGCAGGACGCGCTGCGCGCCGGCGAGCTGGCGCTCGTCCTGGGCGGAGACTGCACCGTCGGTGTCGGCACCGTGGCCGGCGCGGTGGCCTCGGGCGCCGACCCGCGCCTGGTCTACCTCGACCTGCACCCCGATCTCAACACTCCCGGCTCGGTCCCCGACGGCGCCCTGGACTGGATGGGCGTGGCCCACATGCTCGACCTCGACGGCGCCGACGAGCGCCTGGCCGCCGCCGGCCCGCGGCGCCCACTGCTGCGCGACGAGGACGTCGTGCTGCTCGCGGCCGGGCCCGAGCAGTGCACCGCCGCCGAGCGCGAGGCGATCGCCGCGCGCGACCTGCGGCCGATCGGCGTCGACGAGGTGCGCGCCGATCCCGCCGGCGCCGCGCGCGCCGCTCTGGAGCGCGCCACGGCCGGAGGGCGGCGCTTCCTCGTGCACTTCGACGTCGACGTCGTCGACTTCTCCGACGTGCCGCTCTCGGAGAACACCGGGCGCGGCATCGGCCTCCCGTTCGACGCCGCGCTGGCCGCCCTCGATGTCCTGCTCGCGCACGACGCGCTACTGGGCCTGACGGTCACCGAGCTCAACCCCCACCACGGCGCGCCGGACGGCTCGGACGTCGCGCGCCTGGCGCACCGGCTGGCGGGCGCCTTCGGTTCTGTGACCTAGCGCGGAAGTGGTGCGCCGGCGAGCGCGAGTGCGATGCCGGCAGCTCCCGCGGTGAGCAGTGTGGTCAGGACGCCGCGGCGGGCGACGAAGAGCAGCAGCGCGCCGGCGACGAGGATCGCGAGCTGCCAGGTTTCGGTGAGGGCGAGCGCGAGTGGGATGCTCGAGCCGAGGATCGCTCCGATCGCGGCCGGGCCGGCTCCGGCGAGAAAGGCGCTGGCGCGCGCGTCGGTGCGGAGGCGCTCGAAGCGGTCGGCGCCGAGCAGGATGAACCAGAACGAGGGGGCGAAGGCGACCACGGCGGCGAGGAGCGCGCCGCCGAGGCCGGCGGCGGCGTAGCCGACGACGGCGACGGTCTGCACGACCGGTCCTGGGGTGGCTTGGCCGAGTGCGACGGCGTTGAGGAACTGGCCGTCGGTCATCCAGTGGTAGTGGTCGACGGCGTCGGCCTGCATGAGCGGGACGATCACGAAGCCGCCGCCGTAGGACAGCGCCCCGACCTTGAACGCGGTCCAGGCCAGTGCCGCTAGTCCGCCTGACGCGGCGGTCGCGGCGAGAACGGCGATCGGGCTGATCGGGTTGATCATGAGCGTTTGGCGCGTGGTGATCACGCGCTGCCGCAGGAGCTCAGCGGCGCCGCAGGCCAGCAGCGCAAGGACCAGCCAGGGACCGATGAGCGCGGTGGCGGCCGCACCGATCAGGACGTAGATGGCCCAGCGGCGCGGGTCTGCGGCACGAGCTCGGCTTGGGCCAATGAGGTCGATGCCGGCGCGCACCGCGACCGCCGCGACGACGGCGCCGGCGCCCGCGCCGAGGCCGCGAACCCAAGGCGGTGGTGAGCCAAGAAACAGGGCTGCCAGGGCGATGATCAGCACCAGGCCGGGCACGATGAAGGCCGTCCCGCCGATCAGTGCGCCGGCGATCCCTCGCAGCCGCCAGGCGCAGAAGATCGCAAGCTGTGTCGACGCGGGTCCGGGCAGGAGGTTGGTCGCCGCGATGCCGTGCTCGAAGTCCTCCTCGGAGATCCAGCGCCGTCGCGCCACGCACAGCTCGCGCAGCAGCGCGATGTGCGTGGGTGGCCCGCCGAACCCGATGCAGCCGATGCGTCCCCATTCGCGGAGGACCGTCCCCAGTCCGACCGGCTCGCTCATGCGGGCAGGCGCTGGCGGATCGGCTAACCGCCGGCGGGTTGGAAGAGTTCGATCGGGTTGCCGGAGGGGTCGTCGATCAGGATCTGCTGGCCGCCCGGGCCGGTCACGATGTCGTTGCGGAACCTCAGGCCCGCGGCGCGCAGGCGTTCGACGTCGGTCGCAATGTCCTCGACGATCAGGTGGATGCGGTTCCAGCCGCCCGGTTCGGGACTGCGGCCGTCGGGCATCGGTCGCCCGGCGGAGCTGGCGGGGCCGCTGAGCAGCAGCCGCAGCCGGCCGCGGACGACGTCGGCGAACGCCGGGGGGAAGCTCGAGAGCACCGTGAACCCGAAGTGCTCGGTGTAGAACTCGATGGCGGCGTCGACGTCATCGACGATGTAGCGGACGCTGACGAGGTCGTCTGGCATGTTCAGTTCGCCTCCGGGGTCGAGGAGCTGTGATCGATGAGCTTGAGTAGGAAGCCGATGCGGGTGGCGAGTTCGGTGGCGGTGCGCTGGAAGGCGGGGTAGGTCCGCTCGTCGGTGTCGCCTTCGCGTGCCGGGTCGGGGATGCTCCAGTGGATGAGGTCGGGCCGGTCGGGGAACTCGGGGCAGACCTCGCGCACGCGGTCGCAGAGGCTGATGACGTAGTCGAAGCGGCGATCGGTGAACTGGCTGAGGTGCTTGGAGCGCCGGCCGGCGATGTCGATGCCGTGCTCACGCATGGCGCGCACGGCGTTGGGATGCAGGGGCTTGGGATTGCTGCCGGCGCTCGAGGCTTCGATCGCGCCGTCGGTGAGGTGTTCGACGAGCGCCTGCGCCATCTGCGAGCGGGCGCTGTTTCCCGTGCACAGGAACAGCACCCGCGACCGCGCACGGCCCGACCGCCGCGGATGCTTCGCTGACGGCGCAGGGGTCAGTCGCAGGCCCGGGTGCAGCGCCCCGCCGGTTGCCGTCAGCAGTGCCCCGCAGCGTGCCAGCTCGAGGCTGTAGTAGGCGTCGCGGCGATCGGCCGAGCTGCGACGCGTCGACACCACTTGGTCGGCCCGCAGCCGCCCGAGGTGGTAGGAGACCAGGCTTTGCGGCTGGCCGATCAGAGCGCACAACTCGCGGACCTGGCGATCGCTGCGAGCAAGCTCACGCAGGAGCCGCCAGCGCAGCGGGTGCCCCGCAAGCCGCAGGAAGCTCGGCGGCGAGACGTCACGACTCACGGCGCCGAGTCCGTGCCGGGAGGATTCGTCTCCCACGGTATCTGCGGGCCAACCACGATGACCTCGGGGATCGGCTGCAGCGCCCAGTCCGGCGGCTCGACGCCCTGCGAGGCGGCGGCGAGCCGCCCCCAGTGGCGCTCGAACCCGGCCGGCGTGCAGACGAGCAGATAGCGCGCGTCCGCGTCGCTGTGGTTGGCGAGCGCGTGGGCGACGTTGCGCGGGGCGAACGCCAGCTCGCCCGCGCGCTTGGTGACCAACTCGTCCTCGACCTGGAAGATCAGCTCGCCTTCGAGCATGTGGAACGCCTCGTCGAAGTCGTGCGTGTGCAGCGGCGGGCCGGCGCTGCGCGCGGGGACCACGATCTCGGTCATCGAGACGTGACCGCCTGACTGCTCGCTGCGCAGCAGGACGTCGGTGCGGAGGTTCGGTACGGATGCCATGACCAGGCTCCTTTCACGGTTGCGGGGCCGCCGAGCGGCACCTCCTTCGAGCACACTCCAACCACAATACATCAAGCTAGTTTGATGGATCGTCCGCCGCTAGCCGGCGAGGGCTGTCTCGCGGCGCACGAAGTCGATGAACGTGCGTGCCGCGGGTGGAGCGTGGCGCTCGCGCCGCCACACAAGCGCCACGGGCAGATGGACGGGGGGTTCGAGGCTTCGCACCTCGAGCGCGGGTCCGTCAAGGATGGTGAGCGAGCGAGGGAGGATCGCCGTGGCGAAGCCTCGGGCGGCGAGCGAACGCAGGAGGAATGGGTCGCCGCTTTCCAGGGCGAGGCGGAGCGGCTCGCCGGCGTCGGCGAACAGCTCGTTCACCACGGAGGTGATGGCCGACCCGCGGCGCGGCGCGACGATCGCGCGCCGGCGCAGGTCGGCGACGCCGACGCGTGGAGCCGGTGGGGCGCGGTCGGGGGCGAAGGCGGCGACCACCTCGTCCTCGCTCAGTCGCTCGACGGCGAAATCGTCGGAGATCTCGCCGGCCAGCAGGCAGAACGCGGCGTCGAGCTCGTCGGCGGCGAGGAAGCGAAGCATGTCGGCGGCGATGCCCTCGCGGAGGGTGATCTCCACGCCGGGGTGCGCCTGGCTGAAGCGGGCCAGCAGGCCGGGGATGTCGAGGTCACCCGCCGGCCGGAGCGCTCCGATCCAGATGTGCCCGCGTAGGACGCCGCGCAGCTCGTCCACTTCCTGGCGTGCGCCGTCCACTTCCGCCAGGACCCGCCGAGCGCGCGCGGCGATCGCCTGGCCAGCCTCGGTCGGGCTGACGCGGCGGCTCGTGCGCTCGAACAACGCGGTGCCCAACTCTTGCTCGAGCCGGCGGATCTGGTGCGACAGCGCCGATTGCGCGACGTGGAGCTCCTCCGCGGCGCGGGTGAAGTGGCGGTGCCGGGTCACCGCCTCGACGGCTCGCAGCTGCCGCAGCTCCACACCAAGGATCGTAGAACACGATCGCTGCCGTGAGAACTATGTATTGCGTCGCTGGATTCCAGCGGGCATCCTCGATCCATGATGGCGTGCGACG
>Ga0307278_10001809_pt1 | contig 10568 bp, 7 predicted proteins | sample ER_DNA_117_FD_194482 | JGI IMG/M metagenome (GOLD analysis project Ga0307278, IMG submission 194482) | Bulk soil microbial communities from the East River watershed near Crested Butte, Colorado, United States - ER_DNA_117 | ecosystem: Environmental > Terrestrial > Soil > Floodplain | place: USA...
CGGCGGCCACGAGGCCCGCGGCCAGGGCCAGGCGGGCCCACACGCCCTTGCGGGACCCGACGGCCGGCCGCGGCCTGGTCCGCCCGGGCGCCTGCGGAGGGGGCGCACCGCCGCGCGCCTCCCCACCGGTGCCGCCAGCGCGGTCCCGAGCCCCGCGGGCGCCGTCCGACCAGCCCTGACCCGCGCCGTCGGGAGCACCCCGGCCGGAGCGGTCCGACCGGCCCCAGCCGGCCTGGCGCGCGGCGTGGCGGGACGCCCGTCCGGGCGTGACCGGCGGGACCGTGGGGTCGGGCCGGCTCGCCTGAGGCGCGCCAGGGTCGGCCCCGCGCGCCTGCTCCGGCGGGCCGGGTGGGTCCTCGGCTGGCCTCCAGGCCGGCGCGGCCGGGTCCCGGCCGGGGACAGGAGCGCCGCGCTGCCGCGGTGACGGAGGAGGCGGCGGACCCGGAGGGGGAGGGGTGCCACGCACCGGGTTGGATCGGGTGAGCCGCCCGGTGACGCGGCTCAAGTTCCGGTTCGCCCGGCCCGGCTGTACCGGGCCACTGCTGCGCTCGGCGCGCCCGGGTACGACCCGGCCGGCCGGTGGGGGGTCGTTCTCGGCGTGGTCGCCGGGCGTGAACAGGTCGTCGTCGATCGGGTAGCCGGGATGTCCAGGTGGGCGGCCAGGGCCCCTCTCGTCGGCCCACCCGCCCTGGCCACGGTCCCGGCCGTCGCTCACTGGGATGCCCCCTGCCTGGTCAGCTCGGCGATGCGGAGGTCGCCGGTGGTGGCGTCGTCCAGGGTGATCGGTGCGGCCGGCGGCGCCGCCCTGGTCGGGCGGAGCATGGTGGCCACGGCGGCCAGCACCAGGAGCCCCTCGATCAGCAGCAGCATGTCGCGCCGGTCCTGCCCGAGCTGCTCGACGCGGACCGAGCCGCTGACCCCGGCCGGCACGATGAACCCCTGCTCCCAGCCGAGCACGGCGGTCGGCCGGAGCTGGGCGCCGCTCATCGTGGCACGCCAGGTGCTGCTGGCCGGCACGGGCAGCACGACCGTGGCCGGGCCGGTCACCGAGGCGGGCGCCCCGGGGCCGCGCAGCGGGGCCAGCCCGGGGCCGGTCACCACCTCCTGGATCCGGGTCGGGGGCTGCCCGCGGATCACCCAGCCGCCCGGGGAGACGGTCGGGCCCTGGTACATCGCGGCCTGCGGGGAGGGCCGCAGGGTGAGGTCCTGCTGCCGGCCGACCAGGCCGGCGAGCCGGTCGGCGTCCGGACCGGGCCGCACCACCACGTACCCCACGTTGAACATCCGCAGCATCGCCCCGACCCGGTGGGTGCGGGCCTGCACGATGTCGGTGACCAGCGTCGCCAGCGCCTCGGCGGCGGCCCCGGGCGCCGGCTTGCCCGAGTCGAGCAGCGTCCGGCCGTCCGGGCCGGTCACAGCGAAGTCGACCCCGTGGTCGGGCCGGCCCGCCAGCCACAGCACACGGGCCTGGGTGCCGGTGACCGTGGCCGGCAGGGCATGCTCGCGAACCGGCCGCAGCGGCGACCACGCGCCGCGAGCCACGTGCGCGAGCACCAGGACGCCGCCGGCCACGGCGAGCAGGGCGAGCAGGGTGGCGGCGACGCGCCGCGGGCTCAGCTCGAGCTTGAGGCGCATCGAACCGAACCCGGCCAGGGCAAGCCCGGCCGCGCCGGCCCAGGCCACCGCCCCGAGCACCAGCACCCCACCGGGCCAGTCGGTGAACGTCGGCGGCAGGCCGGACGCCTGCCAGGCGGCCAGGGCAGCGGCCACGGTGAGCCCGAGCGCCAGCCAGAACGCCTGCATGCGGCGGGTGGCGGGGGCGAACAGCACCGCGGCCAGGGCCAGGGCCGGGTAGACGGGCCCGACCAGCCAGCTCGGCAGCCCGGGGCCGCCAGGCCGGAGCTGCAGCAGGTCGAGCATGGAGGGGCTGGCCAGCACGCGGTCGACGGCGCCCAGCGGCGACGAGCCGGTCCACAGCAGCCCGCTCCAGGGCAGGAGCAGCAGCAGCACCACGGCGAAGCCGGCGACCAGGAAGATCGACTGGCGGACCGCGAACCCGCGCCCCATCGCGTGGCCGACTGCGAACCCGCGCCCGCTGACCGGGTGGGTGCCGGCCGTTCCGGCCGCACGGCCCGCCGGTCCGCCACCGGGCGCCCTGGCCACCGCGAGCCCGACGGCCAGCAGCACCACCAGCCCGAGGACGACCAGGGCCGGCGGGTACACCGCCACCGACACCGCAGCCAGCAGCGCGAACCGCAGGGCCGGGCGCCACGGCTCGCGCGGCTGGTCGGCGCGGAACGCGAGCAGCACCTGTGCGAGCGCGGGCGGGGCGAGGATCAGGAAGACGAGCTCGCCGATGCGGCCCTGGGCGAGCGCGCCGATCGCAAGCGGCGAGCTGGCGTAGAGCAGGCCGGCCACCGCCCGGGCGGGCAGCTCGGCCACGAGCACCCGCAGCGCCCGCGTGCAGCTCGCCGCGGCCAGCGGCAGCGCGAGCCACAGCAGCAGCTTCTCTGCCAGCAGGGCCTTGCCGAGGGTGAGGGTCGACAAGACGCCGAGCAGGGCGAGGGAGGGCGAGGCCGGATCAGTCGAGCCGAGCCCGCCCGGGTGGAACACCGACCGGTACTCGGCGAACAGCGACTGGGCGGTGGACGGCCACAGGGCGAGGGAGCCGCCGCCGATGCCGGGGGCGATCAGCAGCGAGCGCAGCGACACGGCCATGAGCACGGCGAACGCGGCGACCATGAAGCCGACCGGGTGGCGGGCGAGGACCCGGCCGACGGAGGCGCCGAGGTTGGGCGTGTCCTCCTCTTCCTTGAACGTCGGCTGGGCGACGTGCTCGCCGACCTCCCCGTAGAGCAGGTCGAGCCAGCCGCGCAGCAGCGACCGCAGGCGCTGGCCGCCGGGTGCCTGCAGGCCGGCCAGCAGCTTGTCGTCGACCTTGCGCCTGCCCTGGATGCGCCGCCGGTGGACCAGGGTGATCGGCAGCTCCTTGACGTTCCACCCCCACGCCCACAGCACCTGGGCGGCGTCACCGGGCCGCCCTGTCAGGGCCAGCCCGGCCACCCGGACCAGCGCGCCCACGAAGGCGAGCAGCAGCACCAGCGGGAGCCGCCGGAGCCTGGTCGCCTTCAGCAGCGCCATCGTGGTGTGCCGCTCGGTCAGGTAGCGCGGCAGCGACACGGCCCTGGTGCGGCGGCTGCGGGAGGCGGCGGCGGCGAAGTGGCGGACCCGCGCCGCGGGCACCACCAGCACGCGCCCGCCGACCAGGTGGGTCCGCCAGCACAGGTCGAGGTCGTCGCCGAACGCCGAGATGCGCTCGTCGAAGCCGCCGGCGGCCATGAGGGCGCTGCGGCGCACCAGCATCCCCGCGGTCGACACGAAGAACACGTCGCGGACCTGGTCGTGCTGCCCCTGGTCGATCTCGTCGTCCTCGATGGGCGAGACCCCCCGGCCGGTGCGGTCGATGGACCAGCCGATCTCCGACAGCCGGCGCGGGTCGTTCCACGACACGAGCTTGGGGCCGAGGATGCTCGCGCTCGGCCTCGACTCGGCCTCGGCCAGCAGCTGCTCGAGCGCGTCGGGCTCGGGCGCGGAGTCGTCGTGGAGCAGCCACAGCCAGTCCATCCCGGCCGCACGCTCGTCGCGCAGCACCGACATCACGGCCCGGCCGAACTGGCCGCGCACGGCCAGGACGGCGTCGTTGCCCAGCCGCGCCCGGGCCCAGTCGGCGCTGCCGTCGGTCGAGCCGGTGTCGACGATGACCACGTCGTCGATGGGCCGGGTCTGGGCGGCCAAGCCACGGAAGGTGTCCCGCAGGAACGGCCGCCCGTCGTGGACGACGACCGCTGCCAGGACCCTTGGTCGACTCACTGCCACTGCCCGACTCCTCGACGCGGAGGTTCAGCCGCGTATTTTGACACCATGCGAAACGCCCGCGGGCGAGCTTGATTCCCACGGGCGGCGGCGCATGCTAGCACGCCGGAAGGCCGCCGCAGCCGGGCTGCGAGGGCCTGGCCAGGCCCGGCCGCGGCGGCCTTCCGGCACGGCGAGGCGCCACGCCCGGGTCTGCGCGCTGGCGGGGATTCGGCTGGGGCGCCCGTTCCGGCGCTCCGACCGGCACGGTTGCCGCAGGGACGCGTCATGGAGGCCGCTCGGGGCGTGGCGCGCCCGCCCGGCGCCCGCCTCGGCGCGCTCGGGCTCCCGGGCGGGGCCGTCACCGCCAGGGCAGCCGTGCGCGGCCCGGATGCCGGCAAGCGTGCGGGCGTCGAGGTACGCAGAAGTGCGGAGGAGACAAGCCGAGAAGTGCCTATGACGCGAGCCGCTTGAGCCGGCGCCGCTCGCGCTCGCTCATGCCGCCCCAGATGCCGAACCGCTCGTCGTTGGCCAGCGCGTACTGCAGGCACTGGGTCTGGACCGTGCAGGTGGCGCAGATGCGCTTGGCCTCCCGGGTCGACCCGCCCTTCTCGGGGAAGAAGCAGTCGGCGTCCTTGTCGAGGCAGGCAGCACGCTCGTACCAGGGCTGGATCTCAACTGGAAGGAGTGGGCTCATCGCTGCCTCCTGATCGATGCACGGCGGCCAGTTCGGGGCGCGGGCACCCGTCGCGGAACTCCATGGCCGTAATTACATCGGTGACATTCTCTGGTAGCTTGAGAGGCAAAATCAAGAAGTTTGGTATTTCTTCGCCGCCAATCCGTGACCCGCGAGAGCCCCGTCGGACTCGTCCTCTTCCAGGCCAATCGGATAGCCTCTACGCCGCCGAACCGCGGGAGGCCGAGGCGCATTGGTGTTCAGTATCAGACCGGCACAGGGCTCACAGGGCGCGAAGGGGGCGCAGGACGCCTCCCAGCAGGCCGTGGCCGGTGTCGAGCTGACCGCGGCCGACCTGGTCGCGGCCAGGCGCCGCAACCCCGACGCCGTCGCGCGCATCTACCGCGCCTACGCGCCCGGGCTGTACCGCTTCTTCGTGGCCGCGCTGGGCGACAAGCACGCCGCCGAGGACCTGACCGGCAACGTCTTCGCCGACGCCATCAAGGACCTGCCCGGCTTCAACGGCCCGGTCGAGGCGCTGGGCGGCTGGCTGTTCCGCATCGCCCGCCACGACCTGTACGACCACCGGCGCCGCGAGGCCAGGGCCCGCACCGAGAACCTCGACGACGTGCGCGACGAGGCGGCCATGGCGGCCGGCGCGCCCGACCCCGAGGAGCTGGCCGTGCAGCGCCTCGAGGGCAGCCGGGTCATGGCCGCGCTCAACGAGCTCTCCCACGACCAGCGCGAGGTGCTGCTGCTGCGCATCGCGGCCGGCCTGACCGCCCCGGAGGTGGCCGCCACCCTGGGCAAGACCACCGGCGCGGTCAAGGCGCTGCAGCACCGCGGGCTGGCCAGCCTCGCCCGGCTGCTGGACTTAGGTAGCGACCGTAGATCTGACGAGGTCAGCGAGGACCCGTATCCATCGGAACCCCCTGGTCGCCTTCCTAGGCGGGAGGAGGGGTGACGATGGGCCGGTCCTGGGACCTCGACGACGAGCTCGACGCGCTGCTCGACGCGTCCCCGGAGGGGTCGCGGACTGGGCGCTGCGGGGAGCTCGCACCACTGGTCGAGGTCGCTGCGGCGCTCCGGGCCGAGCTGTCCGCCGTGCAGATCGACCCTGGCACCGCCCGCCAGCACCTGAGCCGCGTGACCGGCGCCCCGAGGTTCGCGCCGGCCGGGTCCTCCTCGGCCGGGTCCTCCCTCAGCGGGCCCTCCCATAGCGGGTCCTCCCCGGCCGGATCATCCCTGAACGGGTCGGGCCGGCGGATCGGCACCGAGATCCCGGCCCAGCCGGTGCCCCTGCCGGTCGGGCGGCCCCGCTCCCGGCTTCGCCGCCGCGTGACCATGGTCGCCCTGGCCGCCGCGCTGGCGCTGGTCCCGGCGACGATGGTGTCGGCCAGCTCCCTGCCTGGTCACCCGCTCTACCCGCTGAAACGCTCGGTCGAGCAGGTCCGCCTGGCCGCGCTCGTCTGGTCGCCCGCTGGCAGCGCGCGGGAGCACCTGCGCATCGCCGACGTCCGCGCCGCCGAGCTGGCCGGCCTGGTCCGGCGCAAGGCGGTCGGCCGGGTCCCCGACGCGATCACCGCTCTCCAGAACGCGGTCGACGCCGCCGGCAAGGCCGTGGACGAAGCCTCCCTGCGGGAGGGGGACTCCGGCCGGGGGGTCGCGCTCAGGCAGGACCTCGCCGAGGTGACCAACGACCAGATCGTCCAGCTCGCCTCCGTCTCCCGGGAGATCCCGACCACCTCCCCAGCGGCCCAGCAGGCGATCGAGGCCGCCAAGGAGGCCCTGGTGAGCGCCAAGCTGAGGCAGGAGCAGCAGGGTGGCGCGTCCGGCCAGGTCACCCCGGCCACGACGAGCGCACCGCCCACCAGCTCGACCAGTGGCGCGCTGCTGCCCGCGCTGGTCACCGGCATCACCACCACCACGGTCGCCGCCGGCGCCGCGCAGGTGGCGTCGAGCACCACCGTGGGAGCGAGGGAGGCGTCCGCGAGCAACTGCGGGGAGCGCCCGGCAACGCCCGCCAAGCGCCGGCAGTGGGCCAAGTGCCTGCTCGCCGCCGGGCAGCCGGTCGACCCCGAGGATCTCGCCGCGGCGCCCGAGGACGCCGAGGCCAGGTAGCCCAGCCTCGGCCCTGGGCACCGACGGGTTCGGCCCCGGCTACCAGCCTCGAGCCGTCCAGCATCGGGGCTCGCCGGCTCGGACCGCGTGCCAGCGCGTATCCTTGGGCCGCCCCGTCCAGCTCTCCTGCGAGGAACGCCCATGCTCGTCGCGCTCGCGGGCGGCGTCGGCGCCGCCAGGTTCCTGCGCGGCCTGGTCCGGAGCCACCCTCCCGAGGCGATCACCGTCGTCGGCAACACCGGCGACGACCTGCGTCTGCACGGGCTCGCCGTCTCCCCCGACCTCGACTCGGTCATGTACACGCTGGCCGGCCTGTCCGACGACGAGCGGGGCTGGGGCCTGGCCGGCGAGACCTGGCAGGTGCACGACGCACTTGTCCGTCTGGGCGAGCCCGGCTGGTTCTCCCTGGGCGACGCCGACATCGCGACCCACCTGCTCCGCACCCGCCTGCTCGCCGAGGGGGCCTCGCTCAGCCAGGTCACCCTCGAGCTGTGCCGCCGGCTCGGCGTACCCGTGCGCCTGGTCCCCATGAGCGACGACCGGGTCGAGACCCGGGTCGAGGTCGAGGGCCCCGACGGTCCAGAGGACCTCGGCTTCCAGGAGTACTGGGTCGCCCGCCGGGCGGCCGACCCGGTGCGCCGGGTCCGCTTCTCAGGCGTTGAGCATGCCCGGCCCGCGCCCGGGGTGCTCGACGCGGTCGCGGCCGCCGACGGCATCGTGGTCTGCCCGTCCAACCCGGTCGTGTCGGTCGCCCCGATCCTTGCCGTGCCAGGCCTCCTCGAGGCGGTCCAGGCCGCCCCCTGCCGGAAGGTCGCGGTCAGCCCGATCGTCGGGGGGGCGCCGGTCCGCGGCATGGCCGACAAGCTGCTGCCAGCCTGGGGCGTGGAGGTGTCGGCCCGGGGCGTCGCCGGCCTCTACGCCGACCTGGCCGACGCCTTCGTGCTCGACCAGGTCGACGCCGAGCAGGCGGCGGACGTCACCGCCCTCGGCCTCCAGGCCGCCGTCGCCCAGACCGTCATGCACACCCCCGACGACGCCGCCGCCCTGGCCAAGACGGCCCTGAGCCTGCTTTGACCGGCGACGGCGGCACCACCCGGCTGCCCGCCGGCGGCGCGGTCGCGGGCCGGCCGCCCCGGGCGGACCCTTCCGCCCCGGGCCGGGCGCCTGGGGCGGACCCTTCCGCGCCGGGCCGGGCGCCTGGGGCGGACCCTACCGCCCCGGGCCGGGCGCTGGTGGTCGTGCCCCTGCGTGGGCTGCCCGAGGTCCGCCCGGGCGACGACCTGGCCCGGCTACTGCTCGACGGTCTGGACGCGTCCGGCGAGCGGCTCGAGGACGGCGACGTCGTCGCGGTCACGTCGAAGGTGGTCGCCAAGGCAGAGGGCCGCACCGTGCCGCTGCCCGCCGACCCGGCCGAGCGGGACCGGGTCCGCGCCGAGACGGTCGCGGCCGAGACCGTCCGGGTCGTGGCCAGGCGCGGCTCCATGGTGATCGCCGAGACCAGGCACGGCCTGGTAGGTGCCAACGCGCTCGTGGACGCCTCCAACACCGGCGGCGACGTGCTGGTGCTGCTGCCCGCGGACCCCGATGCGTCGGCTGCCAGGCTGCGGGCCGCGCTGGTCGCCGCCACCGGCGCCGACGTGGCCGTGGTGGTCACCGACACGCTCGGCCGGCCCTGGCGTGCCGGCCACGCCGACGTCGCGGTCGGCCTGGCCGGAATGGGCGCGATCGAGGATTACCGCGGGCGGCCGGACGGCGACGGCCGCCTCCTGGAGGTGACCGAGATGGCCGTGGCCGACGAGGTCGCCGCCGCCGCCGACCTGGTGAAGGGGAAGGTGACCCGGACCCCGGCGGCCTTGCTGCGGGGCGTGCCGAGGCCGGCAGGCCACGGCCGGGCCCGGGACCTCGTCCGCCCGGCCTCGGCCGACCTGTTCCGCACCGCCTCAGGGCCCGAGGACCTCCTGGCGTTCGTCGCGGGCGGCCCGCCCGCGCGCCTGCTGCCCGACCCGGTCGACCCGGCCGCGATCGAGCGGGCCGTGCTCGCCGCGGCCGCGACGCCCTTCCCGCGCGGCGCCCGCCCGTTCCGGGTCGTGCACGCCGCTTCGCCTGCCGCCCGCGAGCGCTGCCTGGCCGTCGAGCGCCCACCGGACCGACCCGGCGAGGGCGAGGCGCCGGTGCTGCTCGTGCCCTGCCTGGGCCTGCCGGACGGGCCTGCCGCCCCACGGGCGGCCGAAGCGGACGCCGGCGAGCTGCTGGCTGCGGGCGGCGCGGTCCGGACGCTGCTGCTCGGCCTGCACGCTCAGGGACTCGCCGGCGCCTTCACCGCGTCGAGCCGGTCCAGCCGGGAAGCGGCCGCCAGCGCGCTCGGCCTGCCGGCCGGCTGGCTGGCGCTCGGGACCGTGGCCGCCGGCCACCCCGACCGGGCCGGCGTGCCCGCACCCGCCCCGCCCGTGGACCCGGCCGAGGTCCTGCTGCGGCGCTGACGGTCACTCGCGGCTGGCTCCACCCGGCCATCCCGGTCATGGTGTGCCTCCGCCCATCGGTTCCGTCGGCCGCCCCAGCATCGCGACCTGCGGCGCAGATATCCTGGGCGGGCGGACCTACACCGCCCCGGCGCAGGAACTCGGACCGGGCAGACGGGGCGGCGGGCACGCGCAAGCTTCCGCCGGCTGCATAGAGCTGCATAGAATCGACGCAACCGGCGCCGACGCAGCGGAGACCGACGTTCATGGTTGATCAGCGGAAGACGAAGAAGCCGACCCAGGCGCCAAAGGGCAGTCCCCAGGGCGGGGCCAGGAAGCAAGGCGGGCAGGCGGGGGCTGCCAAGCAGGGGGGCGCCGCCAAGCAGGCCGCCGCCAAGCAGGCGGCCGGCGCCAAGCAGGCTTCCAGGGGGAAGCTGGTCAAGGGCGCGGCGGCCCGGCGCGAGGCCGAGCGGCGCCGCCGCCAGCGGACGCTGGCCTGGACCGCCGGGGTCCTGGCCGTGGTCGTCGCCCTGGTCGGCATCATCGTCTGGCAGGGCAGGGACCGCAGCGTCCAGCTCACCAGGCCCGACGCCGCCACGCTCACCGCCGCCAGGCAGGCGGCCGGCTGCAACGAGGTGCAGCAGCTCACCCAGGCCGGGAGGAACCACATCAGCCCCGACAAGCAGCCGGGGAACTGGAACTCCAACCCGCCCACCTCCGGCGACCACCTGGCCACCCCGCTGCCGCGCGGGGTCTACAAAGACCAGCAGGACGAGCGGGCGATCGTCCACAACCTCGAGCACGGCTACGTGGTGATCCAGTACAAGAACCTGCCCGAAAACCAGCTGGAGACGCTGACCAAGCTCGCCGAGGGCCTGAAGGGGCAGAAGTTCGTGCTCGCACCCTACTCGGGCCTTGCCACCGACGGGGTCGCGCTCACCGCCTGGCAGCGCCTGCAGACCTGCCAGCGGGCCGACGTCGACGTGGTCTCCGGCTTCGTCAACGACTACATGCTCCCAGGCGCGTCAAAGTCGGTCGCCCCCGAGCCCAGCGCCATCTGAGCGCGGTCAACCACCCTCCTGTGTCGGGGCGACGAGTTCATCGCCCTCGCCCACACCGCCAGATACGTTCACTGACCGGAAACAGACTGACTTCGCCTGACATGAGCCAGGTTTTCACGCCTGCACGGCGTCCCCGCAGGGGCTACTTCGACTGATCCGAGTCGGCAGTTGTCCTTACAGCCCACTTCGAGCTCATCCCACTCGACGAGGACAGCGGTCGCCCGTCACGAGCCCCTGCTGGTGGCGAGCGGCCCTGGGCGGGGGGCCGGCCCAGGGCCGCTCGCGCCTGGGTATCCACCCAGGGCCCCGGCAACGTCGCGATTCGTCCCCGTTTGTCCGATGGCCCCACGTCGTGGCCTGGCGCCCCGCGGCCGCGTTGGTCCAGGCCGGGAGCCAGCT
>Ga0307278_10001811_pt1 | contig 10561 bp, 10 predicted proteins | sample ER_DNA_117_FD_194482 | JGI IMG/M metagenome (GOLD analysis project Ga0307278, IMG submission 194482) | Bulk soil microbial communities from the East River watershed near Crested Butte, Colorado, United States - ER_DNA_117 | ecosystem: Environmental > Terrestrial > Soil > Floodplain | place...
TGGTTCGAGCGGCGGGGGGCCCGACGCCCCACCCCGGGAGCGATCGGCAGGTTGGGGTCGGCGCCCAGGTCGAGCGGGGCGCGCTCGCCCCGCTCGAGCGCGAACGTGCCGGCGCAGGCGACCATGGCGCCGTTGTCGGTGCACAGCGCCGGGGAGGGCACCAGGACTCGGACCCCCGCGTCGCGGGCCGCCTCGAGCAGCCGCCAGCGCAGCCGCGAGTTGGCCGCCACGCCGCCGGCGAGCAGCACGGTGTCGAGCCCCTCGCGCTTGGCCGCGCCCAGCACCTTGCTCACCTGGACGTCGACCACGGCCTCCTGGAACGACGCGGCAACGTCGGCCACGCGCAGCTCCTCGCCGGCCTCCTCGACCTTGCGCACGTGGCGGAGCACGGCGGTCTTCAGGCCGGACAGCGAGAAGTCGTCGGTGCCGTCGTCGAGCAGGGCACGTGGGAAGCGGACCGCGCCCGGGTCGCCCTCCTTGGCCAGCTCGTCCAGGATCGGACCGCCCGGGTACCCCAGCCCGAGCACCCTGGCCACCTTGTCGTAGGCCTCGCCGGCGGCGTCGTCGATGGTCTGGCCGAGGACCCGGAACCGCTCGTCGGCCTCCGCGACCAGCAGGCTCGTGTGACCGCCGGAGACCACGAACACCACAGCGGGCAGCGGCAGCGGGCCGTGCTCGAGCACGTTGGCGTAGACGTGGGCGATCAGGTGGTTGACCCCGACCAGGGGGCGGTCCAGGGCGAGGGCGTACGCCTTGGCCGCGGCCACCCCCACCAGCAGCGAGCCGGCCAGGCCGGGCCCGATGGTCACCGCGAAGCCGTCGACGTCCTCGAGCCTCGCCCCGCCGAGCGCGAGGGCCTGCTCGACCGCGGGGTGCAGCAGGTCGACATGGGCCCGGGAAGCCACCTCGGGCACCACCCCGCCGTAGCGGTCGTGCAGGGTCCGCTGGTCGGCGACCACGTTCGAGCGCACCCGCCGGCCGTCCTCGACCAGCGCGACGCCGGTCTCGTCGCAGCTCGTCTCGATCCCGAGGACCAGCATGGCTACTGCCTCCCCTCCAGACGTCCGCCCGGCCGGCGCCTGGCCGGGGTGGACGACGCCTCGGCGTGGCCGTCACGGGAACCCGGCAGCGACCGGACGAGCCTCGCCGGAGTCGGCATCAACGCACCTGCCGGGGCTGGCATCAACGCACCTGCCTGAGTCGGCATCGGCGCACCTCGCGGGGCTGGCATCGGCGCACCTGCCAGGGCTGGCATCGGCGCACCTCGCGGGGTCGGCATCAGCGCACCTCGCGGGGCTCTGGGATGCGGCGGGCCAGCTCGCCCAGGCGGGCGGTGTACGCGGAGGTCTGCAGGCCCTCGGCCCACATGACGAGCGCGTCCTCGCCGGTCTCGGCGTAGTAGTTCTTGCGGATGCCGACCGGCGCGAAGCCGAACTGGTGGTACAGGCCCTGGGCGGCGTGGTTGGCCACCCGCACCTCGAGCGTGCAGGCGGTCGCGCCCCTGCGCCTGGCCTCGGCGACCAGCGCGAACAGCAGCCGGGCGGCGATCTTGCGCCGGTGCTGGTCGGGGTCGACCGCGATGTTGGTGACGTGCGCCTCGTCGCCGAAGACCATCAGGCCGGCGTAGCCCACCACCCGGCGGTGGGCCCGGGCGACGATGTAGTAGCGGGTCGAGCGCTGGACGATCTCAGAAAGGAACAGGGTCATCGTCCACGGGCGCGGGTAGACGCGGCGCTCGATGTCGAGCACCTGACCGATGTGGCGCCGGCGCATGACGGTCAGCTCGATGGCGGCCGGCGGGCGGGGGCCCTCGACCTGGCCCGGCGGTGGGTACAGGGAGGCCAAGGTCAGGCTCCTGGCGCCGTCGGGGCCTGGCGGGCCCCGACCCCCTGGGAGCGGGCCAGCCGCCGCTCGACCGCGGGGTCGACGTCGGGCCGGCGGAGGTACATGGGGGACACGTCCAGCGGCAGGGTGTACTCCTCACGGTGGAAGCGGGGCAGGGCCAGCTCGATCAGGGCCTCGGCCGAGGGCGCGGACCCGGCGTGGCTCGCGAGGTGGACGCGCTCGTCGAGGTGCTCGAAGCTGGCGGCGTAGGCCGCCACGCCCGAGCCGACCAGCAGCATGTCCTCGCGCCGGGCTTCCAGCTCGGCGGCCAGCCGGTCCGGGCGCAGCACGGCGTACCTGCTCAGACGCTGGATGCCCCCGGGCGCGTGCCGGTACAGGGCGGCGAACAGCTCGCCCCTCCTGGCGTCGATGACCGCGCACACGGTACGGGCCGTGTGCCGGTGGGCGAACGCGATCAGGTCCAGGCTGGGCACGGCCACCATGGGCAGGCGCCAGGCCTGGGCGAGCGCCTTGGCGGTCGCCACCCCGACCCGCAGGCCCGTGAACAGGCCCGGGCCGATGCCGACCGCGATCCCACCCAGCGACCCCGGCTCGAGGTCGGCCCGGTCGAGCACCCAGCGCACCGACGGCGACAGCAGCTCCGCATGGGCGCGCTCATGACGCACGGACACCGCCGCGCAAGCGCCCGTCTCCGTGCCGACGGCGACGCTCGTGACGGCGGTGGCGGTGTCGATGCCGAGCACGAACAACTCGAGACCTCCGGGACGCTCGCCAACTCGGTCCCCATTGTTGCATCCCGGTGCACCCTGTCCCGTGTCACCCCCAGGTCCGTGTCCGCTACCTCCCCGGAATCCTGCACCGTCTCCCAGCTCTGCTGAGCCCGCCGGCTCAAGGACCTGCCGGCGCGTCCGATCTTCCATCCACACGACAACGACATCGATGTCGCCGGGCTCGATCTCGCGGAGCCGTCGGAGGTACCAGCGCACCACAGAGGGAGCTTCGATGGCACGGGTGCTGATCGTCCAGGCGCACGAGCAGTCTCGGTCCGACATCGCCGCCGAGCTGCACGCGGAGGGCCACGAGGTCCTCGAGGCGGAGTCGGCCGAGCGCGCGGTCACGGTCGCCCGCGACGCCGAACCGGAGATCATCCTGCTCGACCCGATGCTGCCCGACCGCTCCGGCTACGAGGTGTACGCCACCCTGCAGCGCGACCCGGCCACCGTGGCCATCCCGGTGCTGTTCCTCTCGAGCCCAGGGCGCAGCCGCGTCACCCGCGCGCTGGTCGGCGGGCTCGACATCACCACCCGGCTCGGCCTGGCCCTGCGCACCAAGACGCTGCACGAGGAGCTGCGGCTCGGGGACGCCCGCCTGCGCTCGGCCCTGCTCACCGACTCCCTGACCGGGCTCGCCAACCGGCGGGCGGTGGAGGAGCGGCTGCGGGCGGCCAGCGACACGGCCAGGTCGGGCGCCGGCCCGCTCTCGGTGGCCCTGGCCGACCTCGACGAGTTCACCGCGGTCAACGAGGAGTGGGGCTACGCGGTCGGCGACCACATGCTGCAGGCGTTCGCGGGCCTGCTGCACGAGTCGTGCCGGGGCGAGGACGTGATCGGCCGCTACGAGGGCGAGGCGTTCCTGCTGATCCTGCCGGGCACCCGGCTCGACGAGGCTTGGTATGTGGCCGAGCGGGTCCGGGAGCGGGCCGCTGCCCTCGGCCTCGCGCTCGGCGCCACGTCCGGGCCGCAGCTCTCGGCCTCGTTCGGGGTGGCCGAGCACCGCGAGCCCGACTCCTGGAGCGACCTGCTCGGTCGCGCGGTAGCCGCCCTCAGGCGGGCCAAGCGGGCCGGCCGGAACCGCTGCGAGGTGGCCTGACCAGGCGGTCCGCTGCGAGGTGGCCTGACCGGGCGGTCCGACCTGGTCAGCAGGTGGCGGGACTGACGGTCACGGAGCAACCGTTGCTCGGTGCCGCAGGCCTGGCAGCCGAGCCGGGTCAGGGTGAGGGTGGTGTCGCCTGCGGAGTACCGGCTCACGTGGTCGCCTCGATCTTGCATGCTGATCTTTGCCGATATATCGTGAACATACGAGTTCGTCGAGACGATCGTCAGAAGAAGGGAGCAGGGCGATGCATGCGACAGGTGCGATGCGAGGGCCTTGGGGCGGTTTCGGACCGGGCCGGGCCGCATGGGCGGCGATGGCCGCCGGGCGCCGGGGGCCGGGGTCCTTCGGGCACGGCCCGCGGGGCGGGTTCCTGTTCGGCGGGCCGCCGTTTGGCGGCTTCCCAGGGCCGATGTTCGGGCGCGGTCCGAAGGTGCGGCGTGGCGACGTCCGCGCCGCCACGCTGGCCGTGCTGGCTGAGCGGCCGCTCCACGGCTACCAGATCATCCAGGAGATCACCGAGCGGAGCGGGGGAGTGTGGCGGCCAAGCCCGGGCTCGGTCTACCCGGCGGTCCAGCAGCTCGAGGACGAGGGCCTCGTGCGGGTCGAGAAGCAGCACGGGCGCCGCACGGTCCATCTCACCGACGCCGGGCGCGCATACGTGCAGGAGCACCAGGAGGAGCTCGACGCGGTCTGGGACACGGTGACCGAGAGCGTGAGCGACGAGGTGCTGGAGCTCGGCGACCTCGCCGCGCAGGTGGGCGCCGCCGTCACGCAGGTGGCCCACGCGGGGACCGCCAGCCAGGTCGCCGAGGCAGGCAAGGTCCTGGCCGATGCCCGCCGGGCACTGTACCGGATCCTCGCCGACGGTGATCCCGAGCGCGGCGACCAGCGCCCGGACGGCCCCGGCAGCGTCTGACCGGGGTCACGCGACCCGGCCGCCGCTGGCCAGCGGCGGCCGGGTCGCCTACGGTTGCGCCCAGGCCGGGCGGGGCCGGGTGAGCGTCAGCGGCTGCCGGGGGCGCTGGCCGCGAACGGCCGCAGGGCGGCCTCCAGCTCCCCGGTCCGCTGTGACCAGTCCGGCCCGTGTGCCCGCACCCGGATCTCACGCACCTCGTCGAACCTGGTGTGGAGGGCGAGCTCGAGCCAGCTCTCGGGCATGACGGCCAGCACGCGGTCGGCCCACTCGACGAAGACGACCGTGTCCGGGTCGAACACGTCCTCGAGGCCGAGGTCCTCGAGCTCGGGCGCACCGCTCAGCCGGTAGGCGTCGACGTGCTGGACGGGCACGTCGCCGTCGTACTCCCGTACCAGCATGAAGGTGGGCGAGACGACCGGCTCGCCCACCCCGAGGGCGGCCGCCGCCCCCTGCACGAGCCGGGTCTTGCCCGCGCCGAGGTCCCCGGTCAGCCCGACCACGTCGCCTGGTCCAAGGACCGTGGCCAGGGCCGCCCCGGCCGCCTTGGTGGTCGCCTCGTCGGCCGCCTGGAGCCGCAGCTCGTGCTCGCCCATGGTGTCAGAACAGCCCGAGCTGCTTGGCGTCGGATGGGTCAGGGCTGGCGGCCTCGGACGAGCCGGCCTCCGGGGCCGGGCCCGGCACGGCACGGCCACCCTGGTCCGCCTGGGCCGCGAGTCCGGGGACGCGGCTGGCGGACGGGGTCATCGGCCCGGCGCTGGCGGGGACGCCCGAGGGGGTGGGCGCGGTCGGGGCCGATTGGCTCTCGGCGAGCAGCTTGGCCAGGACCTCGAAGTCCTCCTCCATGCCCTGGAGCGGGCTCGGGCCGACGCGGCTCGAGGTGGCGTGGAGGGCGGCGGCCGGGTGGAAGGTGGGCAGCAGCACGCGGCCCTGGAAGGGGTAGGTTCGGCCGCGCAGGCGGGTGATCCCGGTGGTGGTCTCGAGCAGGGTCTTGGCCGCGAAGTTGCCCAGCGTGACGACCACCTTGGGGTCGACCAGGCGGACCTGGGCGTCGAGCCAGCCCCGGCAGGCCGCGATCTCGTCGGGCTGCGGGTCTCGGTTGCCCGGCGGGCGACTCTTGACCACATTGCAGGTGTAGACGTCCTCGCGGCGCAGGCCGATGCCGGCGAGCAGGCGGTTGAGGAGCTGGCCGGACGGACCGACGAAGGGCTTGCCCTGCTTGTCCTCGTGGAAGCCGGGCGCCTCGCCCACGAACATCAGGTCGGCGTGAGGGTCGCCGTCGCCGAACACCACCTGGGTGCGGCCCTGATGCAGGCGGCAGCGGGTACACGTGGCCGCCTCGGCGGCCACCAGCTCCAGCTCGGTGGGCATCAGCACGCCCCGCAGGCGCCGCCGCAGCAGCCGCCGGATGGTGCGCGCTGCACGTCGCCCCCGCGGGCCGTGCCGGCGCCCGCCCGGGGCGCCGAGAACACGCTGAGCAGCCGGCGGGCCTGCTCAGCCCCGCACGACGGGCAGGCGGTCAGGTCGGCCCGGCCGGTGGGCACGAGGGCGTCGAACCGGTGGTCGCAGTCCGTACAGCGATACTCGTAGAGCGGCACCTTCACGTCCTCCCGGGCTGATCGGACCAGGCCGGGATGCCGGCGACCGCGGTGGCCGCCCGGACCCCGGCCCGGATGGCGAGGGCCAATGCCTCCTCGGCCAGAAAGGCTACCAGGTCGGCCGGTGCCACGACCCTGGGCACGGCCAGGGCGAACACCGTGTCCCCGTCGAAGCTGGTGTGGACTGGGCGGACCGCCCGCGCCATGCCGTCGTGGGCCTGCACGGCGACCCGGTGGACCTCTCCCTTGGTGAGGGTCGCGTCGGTGACGACCAGGCCAAGGGTGGTGCTGCCCCCAGGCGGCACCGGCTCCCCGAGCGGAGGCGCGCCCCACGGTCGCGGACCGGGCGGCTCCCCGGGCGGAGGCGCGCCCCACGGTCGCGGACCGGGCGGCTCCCCGGCGCGGGCCCGCGCCTCGCGCTCGCCCCAGGCCCGGAGCGCAGCCCGGGCCCCTCCCGGAACCCGGGTCCCGGCCACCACGGTGCCGTCGTCGTCGATCACGTCCCCGCCCGCGTTGACCGCGGCCAGGGCGCCCACCGTGAGCGGGCCGACCGTGACGACCGCGTGGCCGAGGCCGCCCTTCATCGTAAGGTCGGGCCCGCCGGACTTGCCGACGGTCGCGCCCGTGCCGGCCCCGACGTTGCCCATCCGGTCCTCGGCCGAGCTCGCGGCCAGGCAGGCGGCCTCCCCTTCGGCCGGGCCGGGACGGGCGTCCCAGCTCCCCACGGCCAGGTCGAACAGCACGGCAGCGGGCACGATCGGGATCGGACGGCCGAAGCGGCCGTAGCCGATCCCCCGCGCCTCGCACCAGGCGACCACGCCTTGGGCCGCGGCCAGCCCAAATGCGCTCCCTCCGGTGAGCAACACCGCGGACACGCCCTCGACGTGGGCCTGGGGCTGGAGCACGTCGGTCTCTCTGGTGCCGGGACCGCCGCCGCGCACGCTGACCGAGGCGACGTTCCCGGCCGGGGGGATCACCACCGTGCAGCCGGTCAGCCCGACCGGGTCGGTCCAGTGCCCGACCGCCAGGTCGTCGATGCCGAGGCTCACGGTGGGCTCACGAGTCGCGGATGCGGCGGATCGAGATCTGGTCGCGGCCGGCCAGCTTGGGGACCGGGGTCGAGGACCGACGCCGGCGGCCGCGCCCGGCCGGGCCGAGCACCTCGCGGGCGAACGCGGCGATCTCGGCGTCCAGGACCTCGTGCTCTTCGAGGAAGGCGTTGTGGCCGGCGTCCTCCAGGACGACCAGGCGTGCGCCGCCGATCTTCTCGGCCATGTGGCGGGCGGAGGCGACCGGGGTCAGCCGGTCCTTGTCCCCCACGGCGATCAGGGTGGGAACCTCGAGGCCCTCAAGGACCTCGGACAGGTCGAAGTCGATGAGGCTGGGAAAGACCCGGGCCCAGACCTCGATGTCGGTGCCGGCCAGCACGCGGTCGACGAAGGCGACCTGGCTCGGGGAGGGGTTGGAGCCGAAGCCGAACAGGCGCGTGCCGAGGTACCCGAGGTCGCTGCCGCGGCGCCGGAGCTGGTTGGCCCGGCCCGGGTCGGCCCCGAAGAACTTGAACGCGGTCTTGATCGCGGCGCGCTGCACGGTGAGCGCGCCGCGGGCGGTCACGGCCGCGCTCATGCCCTTGAGGGCGTCGGCGTAGGTGGAGCCGACCAGCACGAGGCCGGCGATCCTGGTGCCCAGCTCCTCGGGCCACAGCTCGGCGAGCTTGAGCGCGGCGATGCCGCCCATGGAGTGGGCCACCACCACCACGCGGTCCTCGCCGGTCCAGTCGAGCACCGCGCGGAGGTCGCCGGCGAAGGCGTCCAGCGAGAAGTCGTGGTCGGCGGGCCGGCCCGAACGGCCGTGACCGCGCTGGTCGAAGAAGACGCAGCGGAAGTCGGCGGGCAGGTCGCGCCGCTGGTAGTGCCATGCGTCCTGGTTCAGCGAGAACCCGTGCGAGAACACCAGGCACGGGCCCGAACCGAAGTCCTCCACCTCCAGCTCTGTCCCGTCGTGGCCGGTGACCGTGGCCGGAGCGCCGCGCAGCCCGCCGAACGGCTCGCCCGCCTCCGGGTCCTCGCGCCGCAGGTCCCGCCCGACCAGGGCCCGCTCCACGGCGATGCCGGCGCCGACCCCGAGGACCAGGCCGCCGAGCACCATCCCAGCCCCCCGCACGATCAGGGACGCCCTCGACCTCCCGCCCCCTCCGGCGGCCGCGGGGGCGGTCGTCCGCGCCGACCGCTTGGCCGGCCCGCCGGCCTGCCCCGCCTTGGGTTGGGAACGCGCGGTGGCCGACCGCCGGGCCCGGGCGGCCGGCCGGGGTGCCTTGGCGGCCGGCGGTGCCTCCTCCCCGCCGAGCTGCCCACGGCCGGCCGCGGAACGGCCACCGCGCTCCCGGGACCCGTCCTCCCGCTTCCCGGACCGCGCGCCAGCGGGCCGGCCCTCGGGGCCCTTGCCCCCGCGGGAGCGCTTCCTGGTGCTGGCCACTACCTGCGCACTCCCTCTCCACCCGGTCCGGCGGGCGCGGTCCCGACCGGCCTGCCCGCGCGGGCCGGGCCAGCGGTCACCGGGCCGTCGGCCCGGTCCCCGTGATGGTGCACCCGGGGCAACCGGCTCGACAGCCCGCAGGTCACCTCGTAGTCGATCGTGTCCAGAGCGACCGACCACTCGCGCACGCCGGGCTCGCCCCGGGCCGGGTCACCGAGCAGGGTTGCCACCTCGCCCACCTCGACCGGAGCGTCTCCCACGTCCACCATCACCTGGTCCATCGTCACCCTGCCCACCTGCCGGAAGTCGCGACCGCCGAGCCGCACCCGGATGCGGTCGGAGAGGCCGCGCCTGACCCCGTCGGCATACCCCACCGGCAAGGTGGCGACGCGCGTCCGGGCCGGGGCGGCCCAGCGGTGCCCGTAGGAGACGCGCTCGCCAGCCTCGACCGTGCGCACCGCGGACACCGCCGCCCGCAGGGCAAGGGCCGGCCGCAGCCGGGCCGTCGCCTCCCCGGGCAGGTCCGGGCTTGGCGCCAGGCCGTACAGCTCGATCCCGAGCCGGACCAGGTCGAAGCGGGCGTCATCGCGGAGGGTGGCGCCCGCGCTGTTGGCCAGGTGGCGCCAGCGGGGGGCCAGGCCCGCAGCGGCGGCCGTGGCCAGCGCGTCGCTGTACCGGGCGAGCTGGGCGTCGGTGGTGGCCCGCTGCCCAGGCTCGTCGGCCACGGCGAAGTGGCTCCAGAGCCCGGCCACCTCGAGCCCGGGCTCGGCCAGGGCGGCGGCGGCCAGGGCGGGCAGGGCGGCCGGGTCGCAGCCCTGCCGGTGCATGCCGGTGTCGACCTTGAGGTGGGCGGCGACCGGACGGCCGCCCCGGCGCCCCGCCGCGCCGAACGCCTGCACCCCCGCCGGGGTGCACACGGTCACCGCGATGCCGTGCTCGGCGCAGGCGTCCGCCGAGGCGGGGTGGGGCTCGGAGAGGACGAGGACCGGGGCCGAGATCCCGGCGGCGCGCAGGGCCAGGGCCTCCTCGACGAGAGCGACGCCCAGGCACGAGGCCCCGGCGGAGATGGCGCTGCGGGCCACCGGCACGGCGCCGTGGCCGTAGGCGTCGGCCTTGACCACGGCCAGCACCCGGGCCGGGGCGACCTCGGCGCCCAGGGTACGGGTGTTGTGCGCCACCGCGTCCAGGTCGACCTCCACCCACGCCGGCCGCAGCCCCGGCCACGCCACCGGACTCACCGGGACACTCCTCCGGGGTTCCCCAGACCCCCGGTTCCCCGGGCCCCCGGATTCGCCGGACCCCTCCACCCGTCCCACCGGGACACTCCTCTGGGCTCCCCGGACCCCTCGGGGGGGCTCACCGGGCCGCCAGGGATCGGGAGAGCAGCTCGGCGAAGGCGGGTGGAAGGTGCTCGGCCACGTCCGCGGCCGCCACCGAGACCGGGGACAGGGCCCGGGCTGCCAAGGCGCCGGCCCGACCGTGCACCCACGCGCCCAGCCGGCCGGCGTCGAACGGGGCGACCCCCTGGGCGAGCAGCGCGCCGGTCAGGCCGGTGAGCACGTCCCCGGTGCCGCCGGTGGCCAGCACGGGCGTGCCGGTCGGGTTGACGACCAGGCGCCCCCCGGGCTCGGCGACCACGGTGTGGTCGCCCTTGAGCAGCACGGTCGCGCCCCAGCGGCGGGCCCGGTCGGCCGCCTGGTGCAGGCGCGTGCCGTCGGCGTCGGGGGCCAGGCGTGCGAACTCGCCAGCGTGCGGGGTGACCAGGGTGGGCGCTCTGCGCTCGGCCAGGGGCGCGCCCGTGCCCAGGGCGAACAGGCCGTCGGCGTCGACCACGGCCGGCCGCTCGAAGCGCGCG
>Ga0307278_10001812_pt1 | contig 10557 bp, 10 predicted proteins | sample ER_DNA_117_FD_194482 | JGI IMG/M metagenome (GOLD analysis project Ga0307278, IMG submission 194482) | Bulk soil microbial communities from the East River watershed near Crested Butte, Colorado, United States - ER_DNA_117 | ecosystem: Environmental > Terrestrial > Soil > Floodplain | place...
CTTGGGCTGGTCTGGCGTGATCCCGTGCCATGGCGACATTCACAGCAGGCCGAGTGGCCAGGCGCGGCCTGCGTTGGCTATCGTTTGACGGGTGAGCGAGGCGAACTGGGCCGGCAACTACCAGTACCGGGCCACCAGGCTGCACCGGCCGTCCAGGCTGGAGCAGGTGCAGGAGATCGTCGCTGCCGCACCCCAGGTGCGCGTGCTCGGCTCGCGGCACTCGTTCACCGACATGGCAGACTCCGCGGAGCTGCTCAGCTTGGACGGCCTGCCTGCGGACGTGGCTGTCGACCATGCGGCCGGCACGGTCGCCTTCTCCGGGGGCCTGAAGTACGGCGAGCTTGCCGAGGCGTTGCAGGCCGAGGGGTTGGCCCTGGCCAACCTGGCGTCGCTGCCGCACATTTCGGTCGCGGGTGCGGTCGCGACCGCCACCCATGGCTCCGGCGACGCCAACGGCAACCTCGCCACGGCGGTCGCGGGGTTGGAGCTGGTCACCGCCTCCGGCGAGCTGCTCACGGCGGCAAGGGGCGACGCCGACTTCGACGGCCTGGTCGTCGGGCTCGGCGCGCTCGGTGCGGTCACCCGCATCACCCTGGACGTCGAACCCGCCTACCAGGTGCGCCAGCGGGTGTTCGAAGGCCTCGCCTGGGACGCCCTGCTCGAGCACTTCGACGAGGTCACCTCTGCCGGCTACAGCGTGAGCGTGTTCACCCGCTGGGGCGAGGCGATCGACCAGGTCTGGGTGAAGAGCCGGGTGACCGACGCTCCCGAGCAGGTCCGCGGCGACCTGTTCGGCGCGACCGCCGCGACCGTGCAGCGCCACCCCGTCCTGGGCCTGGACCCGGTCAACACCACGCCGCAGCTCGGCGTGCCCGGCCCGTGGTCTGACCGCCTGCCGCACTGGCGCATGGGGTTCACGCCCAGCACCGGCGCCGAACTCCAGTCGGAGTACCTGGTGCCGCGCCGGCACGGCGCCGCGACGATCCAGGCGCTGCGGCCGCTCGGCGCGCTGGTCCGACCCGTGTTGCAGGTGTCTGAGATCCGCACCGTGGCCGCCGACCGGTTGTGGATGAGCCCACAGTACGGGCAGGACACGATCGGGATCCACTTCACCTGGACGCCTGACCAAGACGCTGTCGGGCGCGTGCTCGTCGACGTCGAGGCCGCGCTGGCGCCGTTTGCCGCCCGCCCGCACTGGGGCAAGGTGTTCCTCGCCGATGCCGCGGCGATCGCCCCGCTCTATGCGCGCCTGCCCGACTTCGCCCGCCTGGTCATGCGGCTCGATCCGCGCGGCGCGTTTCGCAACGCCTGGCTGGATACCCGCGTGCTCGGCCGCCAACGGCCAACGATCGTTTAGGTGGCGGCCTCCACCCCGCCATGCCATGGCACCTGCCACCTTGGGCGCCGAGGCGCCGGGTGTCCTGCAACCGCCGTGCGTGGAGCGCCGCCCGGTTCCTTTCAGGGGCGGGCAGGCGGTAGCGGCTCGGCCAGCGCCCATCGCCGATCCGGCACCAGGTCGTCAGCGAGGTCGCCATGGCGGCTCGATCCCGTCATACCTCTCTGTTTGACCGCCTGGCTGCGCCGTGGCGTTCGGCGCCGGCGACGACGGCGGCCAACGCCTCCAGCCCTGGCGCCACCCCACCCGGTCCCGCGGGCGCCCCGCCAGGGTTGGCTCCAGAATCTCTCGGCGAACTGGTGTTCGAGTCCATAGGCAGAGACTATCCGGCCAGGCCGGGCACCGCCCAGGCCCTGGCGGGATCTGTGGACAAACCAACCGAGCCGCCGCGGCCGGAGGCCCCGAACGCCACCCAGACCCCGGCCGCACGCGCCCGAACTGCTCAGCGGACTCCTAGTGCAGGGCCATGCTGGGCGGTGCAGGGCCATGCTGGGCGCTCGGCGGAAGCCCCACCGCCATGAGGCCGGCGAGCGACGACGACCTCGGACAAGCTACCTCGCTGCTCGACCGTCCGTAGCTCAGTGCGGGGGGGCGCCGGCGGCGCGTGCCCGGCGCGCGGCGGCGACCACGGTGTCGAAGAAAGGCTTCTTGCCGCGGGTGTAGGAGTCCCGGTCGTCGCGGAAGCGGGCGGCGAGGCCGCGCTTGAGCCGCGCGTACTCGTCGGCCGCCTCCGGATGGGCGCGCAGGTGGTCGCGGAACAGCAGGTGCTCCTCGAACAGGCGGCTCGAACGCTCCACCATGTGGACGTGGTGGGTGTGGGGCGAGCCCTTGTAGAAGTAGCGCTGCTGGGGCACGGCGGTCTCGACCTCCGGCGCGTAGCTGTAGCCGAGGCCGATCAGGGCGGCCACCGCCTGCCCGGAGCGCTCGATGTCGTCGACCCCGACCAGGATGTCGATCACCGGCTTGGCCGGCAGCCCCGGCACCGCGGTCGAGCCGATGTGCTCGATCACCGCGTCGCTGTCGCCGAGGGCGGCGGCGATGCGCTCACGCTCCTCGACGAACCGGCGCGGCCAGGCCGGGTCGTACTCGGCCACCTCGACCGGCTGGGCCGCCTGGGTCACGATCGGCTCGCCTGCCCGCCCGCGACCCGACCCTCCGCGTCGAGCCGCGGGAACAGCCCGCCGAGCCGTTCCACGCGCGCCCCCACGGGCAGCCCGCCCCACTGCAGCGCCTCGGGCAGCTTGGCCTCGGCCAGCTCGCCCGGCGCCCCCACCGCCGCCCAGATGCGCGGCGCCGCCTTGGTCAGCCACGGCGAGGCGAGCAGGGCGATGATGCGCAGCGCCTCCGCGCTGGTGTACAGCACCGTGTCGAGCGCAAGGTCGTCGCCGGCCTTGGCGAGGTCCCAGGGCTTGCGCTCCGACAGGTAGCCGTTGGCGGCGGCCACCAGGCGCCAGATGGCGGCCAGGGCGCGCTCGAAGGCGAGGTCGCCGGCCATCGCCGCCTTGGCGTCGGCGTAGGCGCGCACGGCGGCCTCCTGCACCGCCTCCTCGGCGGGGCCGGGCAGGCCCCTGCCCGGCAGCACCCCGTCCCGGTAGCGCTCCACCATGGCGGTCACCCGGCTGGCCAGGTTGCCCAGGCCGTTGGCCAGGTCGGCGTTGTAGCGGTCGACCATCCCCTCCCAGGAGAAGTTGCCGTCCTGGCCGAAGGCGACCTCGCGCTGGAAGAAGTAGCGGAACGCGTCCGAGCCGAACGGCCGCACCAGGTCCTCCGGGGCGATCCCGGTGAGCTTGGTCTTGCTCATCTTCTCCCCGCCGACCAGCAACCAGCCGTGGGCCTGGACGGTGCGCGGCACGGGCAGCCCGGCGGCCATCAGGATCGCCGGCCAGATCACCGCGTGGAAGCGGAGGATGTCCTTGCCGACGAAGTGGTAGTCGGCCGGCCAGACGCGCTCGAAGCGCTCCATGTCGGCGTCCCACCCGGCGGCGGTGGTGTAGTTCTGCAGCGCGTCGATCCACACGTAGATGACGTGCGACGGGTCCCAGGGGACGGGCACGCCCCACTCGAAGCTGGAGCGGGAGATCGACAGGTCCTGCAGCCCCTGCTCGACGAAGGAGCGGACCTCGTGCAGCCGCGCCTCCGGGCGCACGAAGTCGGGCCGTTCCCGGTACAGCTCCAGCAGGGCATCGGCGTACTTGGACAGGCGGAAGAAGTAGTTCTCCTCGCGCACCAGCTCCACCGGGCGCCCGTGGATGGGGCACTTTCCGTCGACCAGCTCCTCGGGCGTGTAGAACTGCTCGCAGGCCACGCAGTACAGGCCCTCGTAGGCGTCGAGGTAGACGTCGCCCTGCTCGTAGAGGCGCTGCCAGAGGTGCTGCACCGGCACCTCGTGGCGCCTCTCGGTGGTGCGGATGAAGTCGTCGTAGCCGATGTCGAGCGAGGCCCAGGCCGCCTTCCAGCGCTCCACGATCTGGTCGGTCCACGCCTTGGGCTCGAGGCCTCTGGCCTCGGCCGCACGGGCGACCTTCTGGCCGTGCTCGTCGGTGCCGGTGAGGAAGAACACCCGCTCGCCGTGGGCACGGCGCCAGCGGGCGAGCGCGTCGGCGGCCACGGTGGTGTAGGCGTGCCCGATGTGCGGCTCGTCGTTGATGTAGTAGATCGGCGTGGTGATGTAGGTGGTGTCCTTCACGGCTGCTTCACGGCCCCCAAGAGGTGGTGTCGAGAGTCTGGAGGCTAGCCAATCAGCGCAACGAGCGTCCACCACTGGCGCGGGCGCGGAGGACCGCCTGGTACAGCTCCCGGCGCGGGGCGCCGCTGGAGCGGGCGACCTCGTCGACCGCGTCGCGCGTGCTGGCGCCCTCGGCGACCAGCCGGGCGACCTCGGCGGCGAGCTCGGAGGAGTCCGGAGGGGCCGGCTCTGGAGCGCCGGCGACGACCAGGGTGAGCTCGCCCCTGGGGCCCTGCTCGGCCAGGCGCTGGCGCAGCTCGGCCACGGTGCCGCGGAGCACCTGCTCGTGCAGCTTGGTCAGCTCGCGGGTGACCGCGGCCTGCCGCTCCGGCCCGAACGCCGCGGCCATGGCGCCCAGGGTGGCGAGCACCCGGTGGGGCGCCTCGAAGAACACCATCGTGCGGGGCTCGGCGGCCAGCTCGGCCAGGCGCCGGTCCCGCGGCCCCGCCTTGCGCGACAGGAAGCCCTCGAAGCAGAAGCGGTCGCTGGGCAGGCCGCTGAGCACCAAGGCGACCAGCACCGCGCTGGGGCCGGGCACGACCTCGACCGGCAGGCCGCGGGCGATGCACGCCTGGATCAGGTCGTGGCCGGGGTCGGAGATGCCAGGCATGCCGGCGTCGCTGATCAGCGCCACCCGCTGGCCGGCAGCGACCGCCTCGGCCAGCTCGGCGGCGCGGGCGCGCTCGTTGCCCTCGTGGTAGCTGACCGTGCGGGCGCGCACGCCGAGGTGGGCGAGGAGCTTGGCCGCCTCCCGGGTGTCCTCGCAGGCCACCACGTCCGCCTCGGCCAGGGCGCTGGCCAGGCGCGGCGGTGCGTCCCCCAGGTTGCCGATCGGGGTGCCGCAGACCACCAGCCGGCCCCCGCCCTGCCGCCGTTCCGCCTCGCTCATGCCTCCTAGCTTGGCACCGAGGATCCCGCCGAGGCGACCCGAGGCCCGAACACCGACAGGACGGTGTCGCCGTGCGGGGCGAGGCTGTGCGCTCCGCGTGGCCGGTCAGCGCGCCGTGGGAGCGGCCGCGTCCCGCGCGGGAGGGTCGCCGCTGACGATGCGGTCGCGGCCGGCCGCCTTGGCGGCGTACAGGGCGCGGTCGGCGCGGGCGACCAGCTCGTCGGAGATCTCCTGGCGGTCCCAGCAGGCCAGCCCGGCGGAGAAGGTCTGCTCCTGGGGCGAGGCGGCCCGCATCCGCTCCAGCACCTCGGCGGCCTGCGCCGCGTCGGCGCCGGGCAGGAGCACGGCGAACTCCTCGCCGCCGTAGCGGCACAGCAGGTCGGTGCCGCGCAGGGCCGTCGTCCAGGCGGTGGTGGCGCTCTTGAGCAGGCGGTCGCCGGCCTGGTGGCCGTGCTCGTCGTTGAAGCGCTTGAAGTGGTCCAGGTCGAGCAGGGCCACCGAGAGCGGCACGCCGTCGCGCCTGGCGCGGTCCATCGCCACCGGCAGCTCCCCGTCCCAGGCACGGCGATTGGGGATGCCGGTGAGCCCGTCGTGCTGCGCCAGCTGGGACAGCTGCTCGGCCTGCTCCTCCACCTGCCGGACCAGCCCGACGATCCGCAGCACCACCAGCAGGAAGAGCAGCATCGAGGCGGCGCCGATGGCGATCCCGTCGATCTTGCCGCGGCCGAGCGCCGTCTGGGAGACCAGCAGCACCGGGGCGATCAGCGACGCGCCGGCGAGCAGCACGAGCCGCCGCCCGCTCAGGCGCCTGGTGGGCTCCACCACCGGCTCCGTCAGCTCGGCCATGGACGGGTGCAGCGCGCTCGCACCGAACAGGACGAAGCCGAGCAGCCACATCACGTCGACGACCTGTCCCTGGTCGTAGTTGCCGTACTGGGCCAGCAGGGCGTAGACGGTGTCGTAGATCAGCCACAGCGTGACCGCCCCGACGAGCAGGCGCAGGGCGGGCAGGCGCGCGCCGATGCCGGCGAGGATCCGCACCAGCAGCGCCAGGAACAGCACGTCGTAGACGGGGTAGGCGAGCGCGACCAGCCGCCCCGGGCCGCTGAGGTCGTTGCTGCTGGCGGTCGGCGCCATCAGGAAGACCCAGGACAGCAGGCCGAAGCCGCTGGCGACGATGGCGGCGTCGATCCAGGCGACCCGGTCTCTGCCGGCCGTACGAGCACGTACCAGCAGGACCAGGCCGAGGGCGATCAGCGGGCAACCGGCGAGGTAGAGGACGTCGGCCAGGGACGGGAACGGGGTGGCGGTGTGGAGCACCCGCTCGTACAGCGCGTAGACGAGGTCACCTGCGCCGATGATCAGCAGCCCGGAGGCCAGCATCACCCACAGGCCTGGGCGTCGTGGCCGGTGCAGCACGATCCCGGCGAGCAGCGCGGCCACGGCGGCCAGGCCGATGCTGAGGCCCGCGGCCGTCTGCCACCAGTTGTCGGGCAGCAGGAGGAAGCCGAAGACGGCGGCCGTCCCGGTCGCCAGGTAGACCCACCATGCTCTAGTACGCACGACGTCTCATCGGCAGTCGAGGCGCGCGGTTGACCGTTGCGAGCTACCAGCATCGGGCTTACAGTTGCATCTTGTTCATACCTGCGACTTACTTGCAGCTCAGGGCTGACCAACCGGTCGGCGGCGGCCGGGTGTGGCACGGGAGAGGTGTGGCGTGTGCACATTCCTGACGGCTATCTGAGTCCGCAGACCTGTGCCGCGTTCGGCGCGGTGATGGTGCCGTTCTGGGTGACGGCGGGACGCCGGGTGCGGCGCGTCGTCAAGAGCCGCTACGTGCCGCTGGTGGCCGTCGGCGCCGCCTTCAGCTTCCTGGTGATGATGTTCAACATCCCGGTCCCGGACGGCACCACCGCCCACGCGACCGGCGCCATCCTGGTCGCGGTGCTCCTCGGCCCCTGGGCGGCGGCCATCGCGGTCTCGATCGCCCTGCTGATCCAGGCGCTGTTCTTCGGCGACGGCGGCGTGCTCGCCCTCGGCGCCAACGCCTTCAACATGGCGGTCGTGATGCCGTTCGTCGGCTACGGCGTCTACCGGCTGCTCGGCCGCGGCGCCCCGCTCACCGCGGCGCGCCGGGTGGTCGCGGCCGGCGTCGGCGCCTACGTCGGCATCAACGCCGGCGCCCTGTGCGCGGCGGTCGAGTTCGGCCTCCAGCCGGAGCTGTTCGTCCGCGCCGACGGCACCCCGCTGTACGCGCCGTTCCACCTCTCCCAGAGCATCCCGGCGATGATGCTCGCGCACCTGACGGTCGCGGGGCTGGTGGAGGCGGCGGTCACCGGCGGGGTGGTCGCCTACCTGCAGCGGGCCAACCTGCCCCTGCTGCGGGTCAACCACCCGGCGGTGCCGGACACCGAGGCCGACCGCGTGCCGCCACGCCGGCACGGCTGGCGCTGGGCGCTGGTCGGCCTCGGCGTGATGGCGGTGCTGACCCCGCTCGGCCTGCTCGCCCCTGGCGGCGCCTTCGGCGAGGACGCCCCGGGCGACCTCGACCTCGGCAGGTACGGGCTGCGGGCGGTCCCGGCGGGGCTCGACCGCTACAACAGCTTCTGGAGCCACACCCTGCTCGGCGGCTACGGCTTCGGCTCCGGCGACCACCCGGTGATCGGCTACCTGGTCTCCGCGCTGGTCGGCATCGCCGCGGTCGCCGTGGTCGTGGGCGCGCTGTTCGGCCTGCTGCGCCTGCTGGGCCGTGGCCGGGGCGGTGGGCGGGTACGCGGCCGCGAGCTTCGCGAGCCCGCCTCGTGACCGGGACGGCCACCCCGGCATGGCTGCTGGAAGCCGACGTGGCCATGTGCCCCTGCGGCTGCATCGGCAGGCGCAAGAAGGGCAGCTTCGTCGAGAAGACCCTGGCCGGCGGCGCCGACGTGCTGCGCCAGGCGATGTTCAGCGAGGACACAGCGCGCGGCGGCGGCCTGCTGCAGCGCCTCGACCCGCGGGTGAAGGTCGTCAGCCTGCTGGCCCTGCTGGTGGTCGCGGCGCTGGTGCGGCACGTGCCGGTGCTGCTCGCCATGTACCTGGTCACCCTGACGCTCGCCGCCGCCTCCGGCCTGCCGATCGGCTTCTTCGTCAAGCGGGTCTGGCTGTTCATCCCGGTCTTCACCGGCGTCGTCGTGCTGCCCGCCACCTTCAGCTTCGTCACCCCCGGCGAGGTGGTGGCGCCGCTGTGGCACTGGCACGGCCACCCGGTCGGGCTGACCCGCCAGGGGCTGGTCGGCGCCGGGCTGATCGTGGCCAGGGTGGCCACCTCGGTCTCGCTGGTCGTGCTGCTCACCCTGACCACGCCGTGGACCCGGCTGCTCGCCGCCCTGCGGGCGCTGGCCGTGCCGCGCATCTTCATCCTGGTCATCGGGATGGCCTACCGCTACCTGTTCCTGCTGCTCAACTCCGTGACCGACATGTTCCAGGCGCGCAAGGCGCGCAGCGTCGCCGCGCAGGTCGACGTCAAGGCCGGCCGGAGCTTCGTGGCGGCCGCGGCCGGGGCGCTGTTCGGCAAGTCCTACGCGCTGTCGGAGGAGGTCCACCAGGCGATGGTCGCGCGCGGCTACCGCGGCGACGCCAGGACCCTGGAGCGGTTCGCCCCCGGCGCGCTCGACGCGGCGTGGGTGGCCGCCTGCGCCGCGCTGGCGGTGCTGGTGCTCGGAGGTGACCGGCTCCTTGGCACCTGACCGCGAACCGCTGCTGGTCTGCGAGGACCTGCGCTACGCCTACCTGGAGCGCTTCACCGCCCTGGACGGCGTCTCGCTGACGGTGCGGCGTGGCGAGCGGGTCGCCCTGCTCGGCGCCAACGGCTGCGGCAAGTCGACCCTGCTCAAGGTGCTGGACGGGCTGGTGTTCCCCGACGCAGGCAGCTATCGCGCCTTCGGCGAGCCCGTCACCGAGGACAACCTGGAGGACGAGCAGTTCTCCATGGGGTTCCGCTCACGGGTCGGCTTCATCTTCCAGAACTCCGACGCGCAGGTGTTCTCCCCGACCGTCCGCGAGGAGATCGCCTTCGGCCCGCTGCAGCTCGGCCAGTCCCGCGAGCAGGCCACCGCCCGCGTCGACGACGTGCTCGCCATGCTCGACATCGCCGAGCTGGCCGACCGCGCCCCCTACCAGCTCTCCGGCGGCCAGAAGAAGAAGGTGGCGATCGCGTCGGTGCTGGTGATGAACCCGGAGGTGCTGCTGGTCGACGAGCCGACCGCGGCGCTGGACCCGCGCAGCCAGCACTGGCTGATCGAGCTGCTCGAGCAGCTCGGCGAGACCGGCAAGACGATCGTGCTGGCCACCCACGACCTCGACGTGCTCGACCGGGTGGCCGACCGTTGCCTGGTCTTCTCCGAGGACCACCGCATCGTCGCCGAGGGCAGGCCGGCCGAGGTCCTCGGCGACCGGGAGCTGCTGCTGTCGGTCAACCTCATCCACGAGCACAGCCCACACTACGACGCGGGCCAGCGGGTCCAGGCGTAGGGCGCCCGCCGGTCAGGCGGGCGAGCGCTGTGCCGTCAGGCAGCTCGTGCACAGCCCGGAGATCGGGTGGTGGGTGAAGTCCGGGCGGAAGCCGTGCTCCCCCTCGACCGAGCGCTCGAGCTGCTGCAGCACGGCCTGGGACACCTCCTGCTCCCTGCCGCAGGCGCTGCACGTCAGGTGGGCGTGGGTGTCCGTGCTCACCTGGTGGTAGCCGAGGCCGTGCTCGAGGTGCACGTGGGCGAGCGCGCCGAGGTCCTCGAGCCGTTCCAGCGTGCGGTAGACGGTCGAGGCGCTGACCCCCGGCACGCGCGCCTTGACGCGATCGATCACCGTCGACGGCAGGAGATACCCTGGGGTGCCCATGATCTCTTCGACGATCGCGATGCGCTGCGGTGTCATCCGCATGCCCCGGGAGCGCAGCAGCTCGATCGCCGTCTGTGTGGTCGCCATGCCATCAGTCTATCAATGCACCTGCATCGAGTTGCAACCAATCGCGCGTGATGCTGCGACAAGACCACTGATGCACTGAATATCAGTTGCATCACCCTTGCAGAGCTGTCCGCTGTCCATGCATCTACACGCGGAAGCGTGGACGCACTCACGAGCCTCCTTGACGGACCGAGGGCCCGAGGAGCGTTCCTGCTCCGCTCGATCCTGAACCCGCCCTGGTCCCTGCGGATCCAGGACCAGGCGCCGCTCACGTTGGTGGCCATGGTGCGGGGCGACGCCTGGATGCTGCCCGACGACGGCGAGGCGAGCCAGCTGCGTCCCGGTGACGTCGCGGTCGTCGGGCCGGCTCGGCCGAGCGCTCCGGGCGGCACGTCCCAGGTCAGCCGGCGCCGGTCGTGGTGAAGCCGCCGAGCGCGGCGAACCTGCGCCGCGTCGCCGCCGCCGCGGCCGTGTTCCCCTTGGCCTGGTCGAGCGCCAGGGCGCGGCCGGCGGCGCGAAGCACCTCGGCGAGGGTCCGGTAGGCGTCCGCGGCGAAGACGATCAGGTCGGTGCCGCCGGCCACGGCCACCGCCGCGCGCCTCGTCGTAG
>Ga0307278_10001813_pt1 | contig 10556 bp, 9 predicted proteins | sample ER_DNA_117_FD_194482 | JGI IMG/M metagenome (GOLD analysis project Ga0307278, IMG submission 194482) | Bulk soil microbial communities from the East River watershed near Crested Butte, Colorado, United States - ER_DNA_117 | ecosystem: Environmental > Terrestrial > Soil > Floodplain | place: USA...
GGTGGTTGCCAAGGCGCACGGCGTGTGTCCCTATTCGAACGCGGTCCGCGGCAATGTCGAGGTCACGGTCGTCGTCGACCCGGCTCCCGACGTCATCTAGCCCACCACATAGAGCCCTTGGCACCCAGCCCGGTCCGGGTGGGTTCGTCCGGCGGATCCCTGTGGCGTGGTGTCCCTCAGCCGGAGCCTTCGCCAGCTAGTCGCGAGCAGGCAGCTGCTGCACGGCCCAGCCGTTGCCGTCCGGGTCCCTGAAGAACACGAACGAGCCCCAGTCGAACTCCTGGACCTCGCTGACCTCCACCCCCCCCTCGACGAGTTCCGCACGCGCGGCGTTTATGTCTGAGACGACCAGCTGCATGCCCTGGACAGAGCCCGGCGGCGTGTCCACGATCCCGGTCCCCAGGGCGATCGAGCAGGCCGACCCGGGAGGCGTCAGCTGAACGAAGCGAATCTCATCGCTGACCCTGTGGTCATAGTCTGCGTTGAAGCCGACCTTCTCGGTGTAGAAGACCTTCGCGCGGTCCACGTCCGAGACGGGAATCGCCACCAGTTCAAGCTTCCAATCCATGGTGCGTCTTCCTTTGGTGTGGTCGGTAGGGGGTGGCGGCCGGCGAAAGACTGCCAGTGGCGAGCACACTATCCGAAGTCACGGTCAATGCGATTCGCCCAGAGGGCATCCGGAAGCCGGGAGGAGACTCCCACGCATTGACAGCCGCCCCGACCCCATGGCTGTATGACAACTGAGACGACAACGTTGTCGGTAGAGGTTGGACGAGCACAGCGCTCCCATGCGGATGTCGTCCGGCCGCGACCCGTACGCGTCGATCAGCCCTCCAACCGGGGTTCCATGCCAGTTCCCAAGGCCCGACTGTCGAGACCAACCATGCGGGACGTGGCCAAGGAGGCGCAGGTGAGCCTCAAGACCGTCTCCCGGGTCGTCAACGACGAGGACGGCGTGCGGCCCGAGACCGCGGCCAGGGTGGCGAAGGCAATCACCGCGCTGGGCTTCCGCCGCAACGACATGGCCCGCGTGCTGCGCCAGGGGCAATCGTCCCGCACCATCGGCCTGGTGATCGAGGATGTGGCCAATCCCTTCTACTCGGCCCTTACCCGTGCGGTGGAGGAGGTGGCTCGCAAGCGCGGCTACCTGGTCATCGCGGGCAGCTCCGACGAGGACCCGGCGGGGGAGCGGGAGTTGCTCCGCCTGCTGTGCGAGCGGCGGGTGGACGGGCTGCTGGTGGTGCCCGCCGGCAGCGACCACCGGTTCCTGGTGCCGGAGCTGCGGATGGGTACGGCGGCGGTGTTCATGGACCGGCCGGCCGTCAACCTCGACGTCGACGCCATCCTCATCGACAACGTGGGTGGTGCCCGCAGGGCGGTCGAGCATCTGCTCGCGCATGGGCACCGGCGCATCGGCATGGTCGGTGACGTGTGGACGATCTTCACCGCTGTCGAGCGGCGGCAGGGCTACGTCGAGGCGCTGGCGGCCGCCGGGGTTGGGGTCGATGAGGCGCTGCTGCGACTCGGGTCGCACGACGTGGTCGCCGCGGAGGCGGCCACCAGGGCGCTGCTGGCGCTGTCTGACCCGCCCACCGCGATCTTCGCCGGCAACAACCGCATCACCGTCGGTGCACTGCGGGCGATCAGGGCGGTGGGCGCGCGCACCGCCGTGGTCGGGTTCGACGACTTCGAGCTGGCCGACCTGCTGTCGATCACCGTGATGGCTCACAGCCCGGCCGAGATGGGCCGGCAGGCCGCCGAGCTGCTGTGCAGGCGCCTCGAGGGCGATCGGTCGCCGCCGCAGCGCGTCGTGCTGCCGGTCGAGCTGGTCCGACGGGGCTCCGGGGAGGTGCCGCCGTGATCCTCCCTTGACACTGCGGGGTCGCCCCCATTGAATGACGGCACCGCAGATGACAACGTTATCGGTGAGGTGGCACAACGTGCGTACGGGTTAGGTGGGGACCACGAAGTCTTGATCCGAAGGGAGGGACCATGCGGCTGAAGCGGAGAGGGGCTGCCTCCGTGGCGTTGCTGGCCGTCGTCTGCCTCGCGCTCGCGGGCTGCGGCGGCGACAAGAAGGCGACGACCGCGGGTGGAGCCAGCAAGGTCGAGGTGTTCTCGTGGTGGACCGGCGGCGGCGAGGGAAAGGGCCTTGAGGCCATGATCGCCGACTTCAAGAAGAAGAACTCCCAGATCGAGTTCGTGAACGCCGCCGTCGCCGGCGGCTCCGGGACCAACGCCAAGGCGGTGCTGGCCAGCCGGCTGCAGGCCAACCAGCCGCCGGACTCCTTCCAGGGCCACGCCGGCGCCGAGCTGCTGGACTACATCAAGGCCGGCCAGCTCGAGTCGGTCAACTTCCTCTATGACGAGCAGAAGCTGCGTGACGTGTTCCCTCAGCAGCTCGTCGACCAGATCACCTTCGAGGGACAGATCTATTCGGTGCCGGTGAACATCCACCGGTCCAACATCCTCTGGTACAGCCCTGCGGTGCTGAAGGAGGCTGGCATCTCCAAGCCGCCAGCGACCATCGAGGAGTTCATCGCCGACCTCAAGACGGTCAAGGACAAGACCAACAAGATCCCGATCTCGCTTGGCGCCCAGTGGACCGCCGACCACCTGCTGGAGAGCGTGCTGCTCGGCCGCCTCGGCCTGGACGCCTACAACGCGCTGTGGAAGTCGGGCGCCGACTGGAGCTCCCCGAAGGTCACCCAGGCGCTGCAGGACTTCGCCACGATCCTCTCGTACGCCAACGCCGAGGCGGCCTCCACGGACTGGCAGCTCGCGGCGAAGAACGTCGTGGACGGCAAGGCGGCGTTCAATGTCATGGGCGACTGGGCCGCCGGGTACTTCAAGGAGCTCGGCAAGACGCCCAAGACGGACTTCGACTGGGCTGCCGCGCCCGGCACCGACGGTGTGTACATGTGGCTGTCCGACAGTTTCACGCTGCCCAAGAACGCCCCGCACCGTGACGCCGCGGTCGCCTGGTTGAAGGAGGCCGCGAGCAAGGAGGGGCAGGACCTGTTCAACCCGCAGAAGGGCTCGATCCCCGCCCGCACCGATGCCGACACGTCGCTGTACAAGGACTACCTGGCGTGGGCGCTCGAGCAGTGGAGGAACAGCAAGCTCGCCGGGTCGATGTGGCACGGTGTCACCGCGAACAACGCATGGCACACCGACATCGACACCGCGGTCGGCCTGTTCCTGAAGAACAAGAACACCGCCAACTTCCAGAAGGCGCTGGTGGACGCCGCGACGAAGGGGATTTCCGCGTCGTGAGCGATCCTCTGGTCTGAGGATCGACCTCGGTGGGGCCGCCGGCCTGTTTGGGCCGGCGGCCTGCGGCCATGGTCGAGGAAGGAAGACGCGTGCGCCGCGCACGGACCTGGCTTCCGGGCCTGATCCTGTTGTCGCCGTCGATCGTCGCGATCGGCGTCTTCGTCTACGGGCTCATCGGCTGGAACGTCAAGGTCGCCCTGAGCAGTTGGCACACGGTGATCTCCCCGCAGCGATTCGTCGGCTTGGAGAACCTCACCGGGCTGTGGGGTGAGGAGCGGTGGAACGGCGCCGTCCAGCACGCAGTCCTCTTCACGGCCGTGTTCGTCGGCGGCGCCATGCTGCTCGGCTGGATCCTCGCGTTGCTGCTCGACAAGGGGCTCCGGGGCGAGGGCGGGTTCCGAGCGGTCTACCTCTTCCCGATGGCGGTGTCCTTCATCGCCACCGGTATCGTGTGGCGCTGGCTCATGAACCCCGCGCCCGGGGAGCGGGCGTCCGGACTGAACCTGCTTTTCGACCATGTCGGGCTTGGCTTCCTGTCCAACGACTGGTGGCAGAACCCGACCTGGGGCATGGGCGCGATGGCGATCCCGGCGATCTGGCAGATGTCCGGGTACGTGATGGCACTCGTCCTCGCCGGCCTGCGCGGCGTGCCGGAGGAGCTGCGCGAGGCCGCGCGGGTCGACGGCGCCTCGGAGTGGCAGGTCTACCGCAAGGTCGTCATCCCCCAGCTGCGGCCGGTCACGCTCGCCGCCCTCATCATCCTCGGCCACATCTCTCTCAAGGTCTTCGACCTGATCGTCGCGGTGTCCGGCAAGCAGATCATCACCGACGTGCCGGCGGTCTACATGTGGCAGATGGTGTTCGATGCCCACGACTTCGCCAAGGGCGCGGCGATCGCGACGTACATGCTGCTCGCCGTGGCCGTGTTCATCGTGCCCTACCTGGTCTACAGCGTCCGCACGGAGCGGCGCTCATGACGACGGTCACCCAGGCGCCGTCGCCGACCGTGCTCGAGCGGCCAGCGCGGCCGGGCGCGCGGGCGCGCCGAGCCGCCCCCCAGGCCGCCAAGCTCGGGCTGCTGCTGGTGTTCGTCGTGCTTTTCCTGATTCCGATCTACGTGCTGGTCGTCACGAGCTTCAAGCCGCTCTCGGAGGCCGACCCCAGCCGTGCCTGGAGCCTGCCGACGGCGTGGACCGGCGAGGGCTGGAGGGCTGCCTGGACCGCCCTGGCGCCGGCGCTGTGGAACAGCGTCAAGCTCGCCGTGCCCGGCGCCATCATCTCGTCCGTGCTCGGCTCGATGAACGGTTTCGTGCTGTCGAAGTGGCGCTTCCCCGGCGCAGACGTCGTCTACATGCTGTTCCTGTTCGGCATGTTCATCCCCTACCAGGCGGTGATGATCCCGCTGGTGCAGCTCATGACGAGGGCGCACCTGATCGGCGGGATCCCAGGCCTCATGCTCGCTCACGTCGTGTACGGCATCCCGATCTGCACGCTGATCTTCCGCAACTACTACGCCTCGATCCCGAACGAGCTGACCGAGGCCGCCCGTGTCGACGGTGCCGGGCTGCTGCGCACCTACCGGTCGGTGATCCTCCCCAACTCGGCGCCCGCGTTCGCGGTGACGCTGATCTGGCAGTTCACTTCGATGTGGAACGACTTCCTGTTCGCGGTGTTCCTGACCGGGCCGTCGAGCTGGCCGACCACGGTGCGGCTCAACAACATCGCGGGGTCCATGGTGGTTCCGTACAGCCAGCAGATGGCCGCGGCGCTGCTCGCCTCGATCCCGACCCTCCTCGTGTATCTCCTGCTCGGCCGGTTCTTCATGCGTGGTCTCATGGCCGGAGCACTCAAGGGCTGACCTCGCTTGGACCCCGCGAGCTGACCGGTCCAAGGGCCGCCACGACCGGGCTCGGGTGGCCATGCGGCATGGCAGCCAGCAGAGCATGGTCACCCTGGGCGGCCGGCGGGTGCCGGTCCGCAGCGGCCGGGAACGCCGACGCCTGGCTGGCGCCGGTGATCGCCTCCAAGCAGAACGCCGCGCTGTTCTCCGACCACGAGCAGATCTGGGCCGACAATGCGGCCTCCAGCCCGTTCTTCGGCAACACCTACGTCTGCGTGGCGGCCTTCCGCGGCCAGGAGCGGAGTGCCAACGCCCTCCCGGTCGCCATCGAGGTGGCACGTTCCACCGACGGCGGTGACACCTGGACCTCGCGGCAGCTGACCCAGGCCGCCAACAACATCACCGGCAACGGTCGCCAGGACTGCTGGCTGCGGACCGACAGCCACGGCGTGCTGTATGTGTTCTGGCAGGGAGGGCTCCACTTCCGGAACGCCATCTTCATGGCCCGGTCGTCTGACGGCGGCGCTACCTTCGAGCGGCCCCGGCCGATCTCGTTCTACACCCCGAGCGGCCTGCCCGACCCGGTGAGCGGCGACCTCGTCTTCGACGGGGTGGCCGGCAACCGCAACGGCACCTTCCCCACCGCCGACGTCGCCAACGGCGCGCCCACCGGAGCCGGCGCCAGCAACGAGGTTGTGGTGACGTGGACGGACGGGCCGACCCACACCGACACCAGCCCCGGTCCCAACGAGCAGCTGGTGGTGGCCTACTCGACGAATGGCGGCGACACCTTCAACTTCACCAGGGACGCCGCCGCGGCAACCGACCGGCCCGACTATCCCGCGATCGCGATCTCCCCGACCGGCCACGACGTGTGGGTCGGCTACAACGCGTTCCTCCAGCCATGGCAGACCACCACGGCCACTCCACGGCGCATGCAGGGCGTGGTCCGGCGCGCCACGGTCGGGGCTGGTGGCACGCCGACCGGATGGTCGGATGCCCACCGCGGCCCTGTCGGTGACGCCCGAGGTTCCAGCGCCAACGCCCTGAACGGGGAGTTCCTCGGCGACTACAACACCACGGCGGCAGCAGGCGGCTTCGCCGTGGCGGTGTACGTCGACGTGCGCAACGCCGCCGACTGCCCCGCGGTGGACGCCTACCGTCAGGCGCTGGCCGACGGCAGCCCCATCGCCAAGCCCGCCCCCAACTCCGTCTGCCCGCCGACGTTCGGCAACTCCGACATCTTCGGCGGTCACTTCACCAGCTGAGCGACTCGCTCGAGGAGGGTGAGGTAGAGCGCGCCGAGGGGGCGCCCGCCGGGGCGGGGGGCTGGTAGGCCGACCCCACGATGAGCACCAGCTGGCCGGGCGGCCCGCCAGGGACCAACCGCACCTGGGGGTCGAGCAAGAAGCGCAAGAGCTGCGCCTGCGTGGCCAGGGCCGGTGGGTAGGCGAGCGTCGAGCGGGTGCCCCTCGGGGCCGGGGCGTCGCCGGTACCGACCACGGTAAGCCCGTCGGCCCGCACGGCGGCGGCCGCCCACCTGGCAGCGCCGGCCCGCCCTCCGCCGTTCAGGACCTGGACCGGTGCGCCCTCGAGGCCGGCGCCGCCGCTGGGCAGGCCCACGGGCGGGAGCACCGGGGCGTCCCGCGCGATCGCCGTCATGAGGATCGCGGCCTCCGGTCGCGCCACCACGTAGTCCGGGCAGCCGGTGCAGGCCGGGCCGGGATCGGAGCTCGGGTAGACGCGCAGGTCGACACTCGAGGCCGACATGCTGCCCACCCTGCGCGCCAGCGCGAGCGCCCCGCCGGTCGTGAGCGTGCTGTCGGAGTGCACGTGCGGGCCCATCGCGTTGGCGATGGATAGCATCTTGGGGAGGTTGACGAGGTTGCCGGCCGAGGTGAGCTTGCCCATCACCGCGCGGATGAACGCCTGCTGCCGACCGATGCGGCCGAAGTCGGAGTCCACGTGCCTGGCCCGGACGTAGGCGAGGGCGTGGATGCCGTCCATCAATTGGCAGGAGTGGGCGGCCATGTGCAGGTTGGCGAAGCTGTCGTCCCAGCGCCTGCCGGTCGGGTTGCACAGTCGCACCCCACCGAGCGCGTCGACCACCTTGAGGAAGCCGGCGAAGTCAAGCTCCACGTAGTGGTTGATCGGCACCCCGGTCACCTGCTGCACCGTCTTGACGGCAAGGCTCGGCCCGCCGAGGGCGTAGGCGGCGTTGAGCTTGTTGGTCTGGCCGTCGATGCGCACCCGCAGGTCGCGCGGGATCGACACCATGACCGCCCTGCGCCTGGCCGGGCTGAGGTGGACGAGGATGATCGTGTCGGTGCGCTGCCCGGCGGCGACGGTCGTCTGGATGCGGCCGAGCTGGCCTGGTGAGAGCCCTTCGCGGGAGTCCGATCCGACGAGCAGGATGTTCGTCGGACCGCCAGGCACGGCCGCGGCGAGGTTGGCGACCCGGTGGCGACCCTCCCGCAATAGGCGGCCGGCGTAGTGGTAGCTCCCGTACAGGGTCACGGCCGCCGCCGCGACCAGGACGGCGACGGCGACGGCGGCGGCGCGCCAGGCCCAGCCGCTCACCCCCGTGCGCACATCGGCTCCCCTCCTGCCGGCATCGGATCGGTGGCGGACGGCCCGGAAGGGCGCCAGCCGGTGCGGGTGGTGCCGTCGCAGGGCACAGGGGCAGCGACCCCTCCGCGAGCAGTGGCGGCACCCGAAGAGTTGTACGCCCGGCCAGATGAGACCCGCATGAGAGCCGGCGCCGCCCGTTTCTCACACGGTGACCAGACCGGGCCAGCCGGTCAGCTGCCGCCTCGGCTCGCAGGATGCCGGCATGACCGCGGTGCTCGCCCAGGGCGGCGACGTCGTCCCCCATCCCAGGCACCAAGCGCCGCCGCTACCTGGGGAGAACGTCGCCGCCCTCGACTCCTCGAGCGCTAGGCGAGGAAGGCCGCTACGGCTCGGGCCGTGACCGCGTCGGTGACCAGGGTGTTGATGAGTCCGGCTCGGGCTGCCCCCACGATGGCCTTTGCCTTGTCGGCGCCGACGGCGATCCCGAGGACGTGCGGGACGCGTCGGAGCCGGTCTGCCTTGATCGCGAGCAGCCGCGGCTCATCGGGGTAGTGGATCAGTGTCCCGTCCTCGGTGAAGAATCGACCGACCACGTCGCCTGTCGCGTGCGCGATCGCAGGATCGCCGTCAGAAAAGCCGGCGGCGATGAGGCTAGGATCGGGCTTCGGATAGGCTCCGATCCCCACGAGCGCGGCGGTGGCCCTGTCCCACAGGCCCAGGGTCGAATGGATGCCTTCCTCATGGACCAGGGACCGCTTGAGCGACGCTGAGACGAAGGCCGGAGCATGCAGGTAGCGAGGGGTGCCCTCGAGGGCGGCTGCCCACTGCCGGGTGATCTCGTTCGGCTGGAACCACGGTCGGTCCTCGTTGCTCCCGCCCAGCGCTGGAGCAACGATGACCCCCGGCTGCGGGGTCAACCCGTACCGCGCGAGGCTGTGGATGGCGCGGCCCCATCCCACCACGATCACGTCGCCGGCCTGCAGGGTGATGCCCGCGAGCGCGTCATTGAGCCGACCGGCCAGCACCGGTGCAGGATCGGCGGGGTCGGCCAGCCCGGCGGCGACATGGATCCCTCGAAGCTTCAATTTCTCTTCGAGGTCCTTGGCGAGGCTGGGGTCGGCGGTGGGAGGCACGATCTCGATTCGGACGATCCCGAGTTGCCGAGCGCGGGCGAGTAGCCGGCTCACGGTCGGTCGACTGACGCCGAGATGCCGGGCGATCTGCTCCTGGGAGCGCTGTGCCTGGTAGTACATGATCGCCGCAGTGACCAGGGGTTCGTCCTCGTCCGGCTCGTAGGTGTTGAAGGGTCTTCTCAAGGGGTTCCTCGCTCTCCAGGACTTCTGACCCTTGTACGCATCCGTCGACGCACGTCACGATACCCGTCGCCGTGCGCGTGCACAACTGCCCTGAGCAGATGTTGCACATTCGTTCTTGACAATCGTTCACACCTTGGGTATGGTGTGAGGCGTCCGGTCAGCATCCAGGCGATCGGGTCGTTCTAAGGAGCCAGTTCCGCACAGCGCGAAGGGTAGGTGCCTGGCAGGTGCGTCCGTGAGCGCTCAGGACGTGACCGGCCGGGCCACCAGTGGAAGCGGAACCGCCCGACCAGCGTGTCCGACAGCAGCTTCCATCTCTGCCCCGGCGCGGCGGCCACTGCCTCATTTTGCCCACCGGCGTATGTCGACGTAAGAACGAGCGAAGGGACGAGTGGCTGGTATGGAGTTCCGGCAACTACGCTACTTCATCGCCGTCGCCGAAGAGCTGCACTTCGGCCGCGCGGCCGAGCGCCTCCAGATAACCCGGCCCCCGCTCAGCCAACAGATCCTGGCCCTTGAGCGAGAGCTCGGAGTCGAGTTGTTTGTGCGTGGCCGACGCATCGAGCTCACCGAGGCGGGTCGCGTCCTCCTCGAGCAGGGTCGTTGTGCCGATGAGGCTGTCGCCCAGGCCGCGCAGGCCGCGCGAGAGGCCGGTGAGGGAACGACGCGGCTGCGGATCGGCTATCCCGCAGCCGTCGCATCGCAGTACGCGCCCACAGCGGTTCGGACGTTCCGCGAGCGGTTCCCCTCCGTTGCCCTGGAGACGGTCGTGGGGCACACGGGTGCACACCTCATGGCGCTGAAGGCCAAGCAGGTCGACGTCGCCTTCGTCCGTCTCGCGTGCCCCGACGGAGAGGCCATCAGCTTCCGGCCGCTGCACCGCGAGCGCGTCTTCGTGGCCATGCCCGAGGGTCATCCACTGGCGAGGCTGCGGGCCGTCCGGGCCGAGCACATCGCGCACGAGCCGGTCGTGCTCTTCCCGCGTGCCCTCGACCCGCCGCTCCACGACCATGTCGTGAACGAGGTGTGCGATCGCTCGGGGGTCTTGCTGTCAGTCGCGCTTGAAGCCACGACGCTCGAGAGCAGCCTCGGCGCGGTCGCGGCCGGGCTCGGGCTCACGTTCACGGCAGAATCGGCGGTGGGCCTCTTCAAGGTCCGGGGCGTCGCGTTCCGGCCATTGATGACGACAGCACCGGCCCTCCAGGTCGGCGTGACATGGCGGCGGGACGCGGCGTCAAGAGCTGTGAGACAGTTTCTCGCCGTCATCGACGAGCTCGCCAGAGGCGCCAGACTGGCCACACGCGATGATACGGCCTACCGCCACAACGGCCACGACCCAGACAAGTTGGTCCAGGCGGTCAGGGACGGTGAGCGGATTGAGAGCTGAGCCCGGGAGGAGCTGCTCGCGGCCGACGGGGTGCGTCTCCGCCAGAAGGCCGCCAACCGGGACGAGGCGGTGCAGCTCGGCTGCATGCCCATTGGCAGGGCCGACCGCCGCCGGGCTCGCCGCGCAGGCCGGAGGGGTGGGCGGCGAGCCGCGTGTTGGTTAGGTG
>Ga0307278_10001814_pt1 | contig 10547 bp, 10 predicted proteins | sample ER_DNA_117_FD_194482 | JGI IMG/M metagenome (GOLD analysis project Ga0307278, IMG submission 194482) | Bulk soil microbial communities from the East River watershed near Crested Butte, Colorado, United States - ER_DNA_117 | ecosystem: Environmental > Terrestrial > Soil > Floodplain | place...
CGAAGGGATCCGGGCCGAGCGGCCCAACCGGAACGAGAGCCCAGTCGAGGACGCGACGACCGAGCAGGGGATGGAGATGCTTCGGCCGGTCGGAGTGCATCCGCGTCCCCAGGCCCGCCGCCATCACGATCGCTGCGAGGGGCCGGGTCACGAAGGGATGGTCATGGCTGGGGCGGGAGGATTCGAACCTCCGGTCACGGGACCAAAACCCGCTGCCTTACCGCTTGGCTACGCCCCACCGTCAAGAGCCCATCGTACGCCAGCAACCGGGATCACCCGCGGCCGGGTCGATCGAGCAGCAGGATCGCGAGGAAGAAAAGCGCGAGCAACACGAGGGCGATGATCGCAAGGGTTCTCACCAGGACCCAAAGCACGGGCACGAGCACGGCGACGAGCTGCGACACCGCGAAGATCCAGGTGGCCTCGCGCGCAAGCGCGTTTTGCATCTTTCGGTGAGCGAACCAATACAGACCGACAGCAATCGCCGCAGCCGCGACCACGTACCACCAACCGTGGTCATTGAAGAGCACGAGAAGGCTCTCGATGAGAGCGATCAGGAGAGCGATGCGGAGGCGGCGGTCGCGTAACCACCGAGCCCCTGCGCTCTGGCGATGCTCGACGACTGGCTCGACCGTCACCGGCTCGCGACGCTACCAGACAGGAGCGACCAACCAGACGCGGGCTAGCGTCCGCAGGCGAAGGGCGGCCCGCGCTGCATCGCCCCGATGATGGAAGAGCCCATAGACCGCCGGCCCGGCTCCGCTCACGTCCGCGCGAAAGGCGCCGCGCTCGAGCAGCTCGTCGACGAGGCGGGGGCGCCCGGCCGCGGCCGCGAGGTCGTTCGGAGGGAAAGCTGCGAAGTCCCGAGGCCTGCGGACGGACGCGAGCGCGTCGAGCAGCTTCTCTCGCCGCTCATTGAAGTCCTCGGCTCCTTTCAGCTCATCGAAGCGCCGGTAGATGTCGGCGGTAGAGGTCTTCCGTGCGAGGCGCGGGAGAGCAACCAGGACCCAGTAGTCCTGAGGAAGCTCGAGTGGGCGAAGCCGTTCGCCGGCGCCTTCGGCGAGCTTGGGCCCCGGAGTGAGAAAGAAGGGAACGTCGGCTCCCACCTCTGCCGCCAGGCCGGTGAGCTCGTCGTCCGCGAGTGGCGTCGAGAGCGTTCGGTTGGCAAGGGCGAGGGCGGCGCCGGCGTCGGCGCTCCCGCCTCCGAGACCCGCGGAGAGCGGGATCCTCTTGTCCAGGCGCACCCTCCACGCGCCTCCGTTGCCCGCGGCGGCCGAGAGCTTCGCCAGGGCCGAACGCACGAGCGTGTCCTTGCGGTAGCCCTCGACGACGAGGGCGAGCGCGGACTCGAGCGTCACCGAATCGCAGAGGTCGATTCGCTGCATCACGGTGACGACCTCGTGCAGGCCGTCCGGCCTCACGGGGCCGATCAGGAGCGCGAGGTTGATCTTCGCGGCTGCGGGGACGCGGTTCACTGCAGCAGCTCAGCAAGCTGGACGAAATCGCTTGGAGCCAGGCGCTCGGCACGAACGTCGGCAGGCAACTGCATGGTCTCAAGCGCGCGAGCGGCGCGAGCGCGTTCGAGACCGGAGAGCTCGAGCGCGTTCACGAGGGTCTTGCGCCGGTGGCCGAAGCCCGCCTGGACGACCCTCTTCACTCGAGCGAACTCTGGCCCCCACTGCACGAGCCTGCGGAACGAGACGAGCGCCGAGTCCACGTTCGGCGGCGGCCGAAAGACGCTGCGGGAGACGGAGCGGAAGCCCGTCCGCTCGGCCGTGAGCTGCACCAGCACCGAGACCGCTCCGTAGCTCTTCGTCCCAGAAGCCGCGAAGAAGCGGTCGGCGACCTCGCGCTGGACCATCACGCACCAGAGCTCGACCGACGGGAGGCCGTCGAGGCTCTCTGCGACGAGCGGCGTTGCCACGTTGTAGGGGAGGTTGGACACGAACTTGTTCGGGGGTGGGTCCAGATCGGCGAGCGGATGCTGAAGCGCGTCGTCGAAGACGAGGTTCACGTTCGGTCGCGTGCCGAAGCGCTGGCGCAGGTGCGGCTCGAGACCCCAGTCGATCTCGACAGCGTGCACGAACCGAACCTGGTCGGCGAGGTGCGAGGTGAGCACTCCGAGCCCTGGGCCGACCTCGAGCACGACGTCGTCAGGCCCGAGCGCAGCCATCCTCCCCGCGACGGCGACGATGTTCTCGTCGACGAGAAAGTGCTGGCCGAGCTCCCGCTTGCGGGGGATCGGAAGCCTCACGGCAGCCCGAAGGCGGCGGTCGCGTTCGCATCGATTGTCCGCTCGAGCCTGGCGGAGTCGACGCCCCGGACCTCGGCGAGCGCGGCGAGCGTGTGGACCACGTTGGCCGGCTCGTTGCGACGGCCGCGCATGGGCTGCGGGGCGAGGTATGGGCTGTCGGTTTCGGCCAGGAGGCGGTCGGACGGCACTCGAACCGCGGCCGTGCGGAGCTCGTCCGCGTTCGGATACGTCACGTTCCCGGCGAAGGACACGTACCAGCCGCGCTCGAGCGCCGGGCCGAGAAGCCCGAGCGACGAGAAGCAGTGGAGGACGACCCGAGTGCCCTCGGGGAGCTCCGCAAGGACGGCGACCGTCTCCTCGTCTGCGGCGCGCGAATGGACGACGAGCGGCTTGCCGAGACTCGCCGCGAGCGCCGCCTGTGCCCGAAAGAGCTCCAACTGCCTGCGGGGCGTGTAACTAGACGCGGACGCGTGGTCGAGGCCAGCCTCACCGACGGCGACCGCTTTCGGGTGGGCGAGAAGGTCTCGGAGCTGCTCGACGTCGCCCTCCTCCACCTCCCCGGCCTGATGCGGATGGAGGCCGAGAGCCGCGAAGACGCCTTCCTCCCGATCGGCGACCGCGAGAGTCGCGCGACACGAATCGAGACCTGAGCCGACCGCGATCACCCGCGCCACGCCCGCCTCCCGCGCCCGCGCGAGGGCTGCAGTCGCCTCTCCGTCGAAGGCGTCGAGATGCGCGTGCGTGTCGATCACGTCAGGCGGCGGCGGAGGGAGCGTCCAGCCGGGGGAACAGCGGAGCCGCGGGCTCGATCCCTTCGACGGCGACGGCCTTGCCCGGCGCGACTCCGTCCCAGCCGAGGTCCACAGGCTGGTTCAAGGCCTCGAGGATGCGCGGCGCCGTCTCCGGAAGGTACGGCGCAAGCGCCACGGCGACCGCCCGGAGCCCGTCGGCTAGCTCGTAGAGCGTCCGGTCGAGGTCGGAAGCGCGCGACTCGTCCTTCGCTAGCTCCCACGGCTTTCGCTCCTCGACGAGCGCGTTCAGCGAGCGCACCTGCTTCCAGATCCGCTCGAGGGCTCCTGTGACGTCGAAGGAGTCGAGCTGTTGCGCGACGTCGTTGCCCATGGCGGCGAGCTCATCGGCACCCGCGTCCACGACGCTTGCCTGCGGCAGGCGGCCGTCCCGGTACCGGGCAATCATCGCCGTCGTCCGGGAGACGAGGTTGCCGAGGTCGTTGCCGAGCTCCCGCTCGTACCGCTCGTGCACCCCGTCGACGGAGACGTTGCCGTCCTGGCCGAACTGAACCTCGCGCACGACGTAGAAGCGCACGGGATCCGCGCCGTAGACGTCGATCAGATCGAGCGGGTCGATGACGTTGCCGAGCGACTTGGACATTTTTTGCTCGCCGAAGAGCAGGTAGCCGTGCACGAAGAGCTGCCTGGGTACTTCGAGCCCCGCCGCGAGGAGGAGGGCGGGCCAGATCACGCAGTGGAACTTGAGGATGTCCTTCGCCAGGAGGTGCCGCACCTCCGGCCAGAACACGGGGCGCAGGTCTTCGCCCTCGCGCGCGAACGCCAGAGCGCTCCAGTAGTTGATGAGCGCGTCGACCCAGACGTAGACGGTCTGGCCCGGATCCCACGGGACGGGGACGCCCCACTGCTCCGAGGCCCGGCTGATGCTGATGTCGTCGAGCCCCTGGTCGATGAAGCTGCGAGCCTCGTTGTAGCGGAAGCGGGGGAGCACGAACTCCGGGTTCCGGTCGTAAAGCTCGCGCAGCCGCTCCTGATAGGCAGAGAGCCGGAAGAACCAGTTCTTCTCCTCGACGTACTCCGGAGCGATCCCGTGGACGGGGCATTTGCCGTCGACCAGCTCGGCCTCGGTGTAGAAGGCCTCACAGCGAGGGCAGTAGAGCCCCGCGTAGACGTCTTCGTAGATCTCACCGGCATCGTAGATCCGCTGGACGAACTCCTGGACGGCCGCCTCGTGGCGTGGATCCGTGGTCCGGATGAAGAAGTCGTTGGACGCGTTCACCCGCTCCGTCATCTCGCGGAACGCGCCCGCGTTGCGATCGACGAACCGCTTCACGTCGAGCCCGGCTTCGGCCGCGACGCGTGGAATGTTCGTCCCGTGCTCATCGGTGCCGGTGAGGAAGAACGTCTCGTGCCCGCGCTGCCGGTGGTGGCGGGCGAGGATGTCCGTTGCGATGGTCGTGTACGCGTGGCCGATGTGGGGCGTCGCGTTGACGTAATAGATGGGGGTGGTCAGGTAGACGCGCACTGCGAGCAATCATAAGGACGGCCTCGCGCCACGCCGGCCTACGGCTCCTCTGCAGGGTTAGAAAGGCCAAGGCGAGGAAAACTCACATGTGAGCCCGCACGGACGGACACGACGGTCGGAGGCCATGGGCGCGAGACAGGCGACGAGATCGGCGACGCGTTCGCCGCGAGGGGTGACGACAACGGGGATCGTTCGCCACATCGACGAGCTCGGTCGCATCGTCATTCCGATCGAGATCCGGAAGAGCTTCGGCCTCGGCGAGAAGGATGCGCTCGAGATCTCCGTCAAGGACGAGACGATTCTCCTCTCGAAGCCGCAGAGCGCCTGCGTCTTTTGCGGAGGCGACGAGCCGCTCGAGGAATACCGCGGCCGATCTGTCTGTCGCTCCTGCATCACGGAGCTGGCGACGCAGGACGCCTAGAGCCGCGGCAGCTACCAGCAGGGCGGGAAGCAGCGCCCAGGCCCAATGAGCACTCCGACCGCGTGCGTCGACCGGCACAACCTTCTCGCCGGCGTCGGCCAATGAGCGCTCGAACGAGCGCCGGTCGGTCCGGGCGGGAAGCACAGAGAGCTTCGCCCGTGGGCGAGTCTCCGCCGCGCCTCGCAGCAGTGCCTGCTCGATCCCTCGATGAGCCAGGACGACGCGGCTCCTGTTCGCCACCACGTGCCCGGCCCTGGCAACCCTGACCGGCGGAGCCTGGCCCGGGACCGTCGGCAGCTCGGCGGGCTGCGCAGGAGGCATGGGATGCGACGAAACGGAGGGCGGGGCAGGAGCGTCAGCGGCAGGCGCCGGCGTGGGCTCGGGGGCCGGGGCAGGAGCCGGCTCGGTCGCCGGATCCTCGGCGGGGCGCGGCGGCAAGAAGCGCAGCGGGTCGAGGTAGCCGTTCGGGTCCGAGGTGAGGCGAACGCCGAGATGGACGTGCGGCTCGGCGACCCCCGGCTCCCCGCTCGGCCCGATGGTCCCGACGACAGCGCCTTCGGCCACGTCCGCGCCACGCGTAACGCCGATCGTGCCCAACTGGACGAGCGTGACCGAGTACCCATTCGGCGTCTGGATCGTCACGCCCTTGCCACTCGTCGGCACAGTCCCGGCAAAGCTGACGGTCCCGCCAGCGGGCGCGCGCACTGACGTTCCCAGGGTCGCTCCGATGTCGACGCCACGGTGCTGGCCGCCGGCGTACGGGTCGTCGCCGAGCTTGAAGGGTCGTAGCACCGGCCCATCCGCGGGCCAGGTCCAGGCGAGCGCGGGCTGCACGCCGACCTGGAACGCGAGGAGGACCGGAAGCAGGATGATGAGACGCTTCATCGTCTGCTCCTCCTCGTTGTCAGTTATGGAAACGCGGAAAGCGTAGCAACTCGGCCGGATGTTGTCAACTCAGGCTACAGCGAGCTGCGATACAGCCGGTTTCGCCGAACACCGGTCAGCTTCGCAACGAGGTCGGCCGCGCGCCGGCGCGGGACTCCGGCGGCGACGAGCTCCGCGACGGCCGCGAAGCTCGCTTCCTCGTCCGCCCCCGAGACGTCCTCCGGGGCCGGACCGATCACGAGCGTCACCTCGCCCTTCGGTGCCTCCCGAAAACGCTCGGAGACGTCGCTCGCCGGACCGCGCACGACTTCTTCGAACCGCTTCGTGAGCTCGCGGCACACCGCCACCTGGCGCTCCGGCGATTCGGCCGCCAGCGAGGCGAGGCTGGCCGGCAGCCGCCGCGGTGACTCGAACGCCACGATCGGGCCCTCCCACGCCGCCGTCTCCTTCCAGAAGCGGGAAAGCGCCTGGGCCTGCCGGGGGAGATAGCCCACGAACGCGTAGCGGTCGGCCACGAGACCGCTCGCCACCAGGGCGGTCTCGACGGCCGACGGGCCCGGGAGCACGACCACCTCCAGCCCCCGGTCCAGCGCCGCAGCAATCAGCCGCGCCCCGGGATCGTTGAGCGCGGGGAGTCCCGCGTCGCTCGCCAGCGCTATCCGCTCGCCGGCCTCGAGCCTCGGTAGCACCCCCTCCACCCGCTGAGCCTCGTTGTGCCTGTGGTAGCTGAGGAGCCTGGCCTTGACGCCGTGCCGATCCAGGAGAGTCCGCGTCCTGCGCGTGTCCTCGCACAAGACGAGGTCCGCCTCCCCGAGCTCCCTCAGCACGCGCAGCGTCACGTCCTCGAGATTCCCGATCGGGGTCGGGCAGACGACGAGAGGCATCTAGACCGAAGCCGCTGACATCGCCTCGAAGCCGACGAGCCCCGCGCCGACCAGTCCTGCCTCGGGGCCGAGCAGCGCCGGCACGATGCGGACGAACTCCCGTGCGGGCAAAAGCGCACGTTCTGCGACGACCTTCCTGGCCGGATCGAGGAGTAGGTCGCCCGCTCGGGCGAAGCCGCCCCCGATGACGACGAGCTCGGGATTGAACACGTTCACGAGCGAGGCGATTCCGTTCCCGAGGACGAAGCCGACCCGCTCCAGCAGGTCGCGGGCGTCCCCGGGGCCCGCCGCGGCGAGATCGACGGCAAGGCGGGCGTCCACGGTCTCTCCCGCGGCGAGGGCTCGGCCGAGGTCGCCGTCGGGACGCTCGGCGGCCAGCTCGGCCGCCATGCGGTCGGCTGCCCTCCCGGAGGCGAGAGCCTCGAGGTGCCCCCGGCCCGGGCAGGTGCCCTGGCACGGCGGCCCGTCGAGGTCAAGCGTGATGTGACCCAGTTCGCCGGCCGCACCCTGGGCGCCGCGGTAGAGCTCTCCGTCGAGGATGAGCCCGCCGCCGATCCCGGTGCCGAGCGTCAACATCACCATGTGGCGCGTCCCTCGGCCGGCGCCGAAACGGTGCTCGGCGAGCGCGGCCGCATTGGCGTCGTTCTCGATCGCCGCCGGGAGTCCGAAGCGCTTCGTGAGATGGTCCCGGAAATCGATGCCCGCCAGAGGGATGTTCACGGAGGTGACCGCGCAGCCCCGCTGCTGGTCGATCGTCGAAGGGATGCCGACGCCGATCGCGCCGACTCCTTCCTCGAGTAGTTCCTCGATCGACGAATCGACCTCGGCGAGCAGCTCTTCCTGGCTCCCGAGCGCCGTGGGGCGCACAGTCCGCTTCACCACGACGCCTTCCTCGTCCAGGACGCCCGCGAGGAGCTTGGTCCCGCCGAGGTCGACAGCGATCACACGCGGGGCGGCCATCGTCCGGCGGCTACCATAACCCGTCCCGGTGGCCGGCAAGGAGAAGCCATACCGCGTCTACAGGGGGGGTCGCGCCAAGGGGCCGATCCGCCACGAGCCTCCGAAGGACGAGGCAGGCCGCCGCGACGGCGATGGGTACGCTTACAAAGGGCCGAAGCCGGCGCGCAAGCCACGGCGCTGGCGGCGCCGGCTCCTCTGGGCGGTCGTCGGCGTCGTCCTCCTCTTTCTCGTCTGGACGTTCCTCGGGTACCTCGCCTTCCGGAGCGGGATCAAGGATGCGAACAAACGGCTCGATCCGCTTGCGGCCCGAGCTCTCACGCCACAGAAAGGCCTGTTGATCTCGAACGCGAGCAACATCCTCGTGCTGGGGGCCGACACGGGCAGCAAGAGCCGACGAGGCACCCAGGGCCGCGCCGACTCGATCGTCCTCATCCGCACCGACCCGGACCACCACAAGATCGCGCTCCTCTCCATCCCGCGGGACCTCCGCGTGGACATCCCGCGCCACGGGGCGGAGAAGATCAATGCGTCCTATGCCTTCGGCGGCCCGACCCTCGCCATCAAGACGGTCGAGCGCGTGACCGGCCTCCAGATCAACCACGTCGTGGTCGTGGACTTCTCGACGTTCGGCGAGGTCGTCGACGCGCTCGGAGGTGTGACGATCAACGTGCCGCGGCCGATCCTGTCGAACAAGTTCGAGTGTCCCCGCCACACGCAGGCCGAGTGCGCCCGTTGGCCCGGCTGGCGCTTCCGCAAGGGAAAGCAGGCCATGGACGGACACACCGCGCTCATCTACTCCCGCATCCGGGAGAACCAGCTCAACCCGAGCGAGTCCGACTTCACGCGGGGGGAGCGCCAGCAGGCGGTGATCCGGGCGATGGCGGACAAGACCACGAGCTTCAGCACCTTCATCAAGGCCCCGTTCATCGGGGATGACCTCGTGAGGCCGCTCGCGACGGAGCTCTCAGCCGGGCAGATCCTCCAGCTCGGGTGGGTGAAGCGTCGGACGCCGAGTAGCGGATGGCTGCGTTGCCGGCTCGGCGGGACGATCGCCGACATCGGCGGGGTCTCCTACGTGATCGGCAGCGAGGAGAACGTGTCCGTGATCGCCATGGTCACCGGCAAGTCGGCGCCCCAGCCGCCGCTCCCGGGCTCCGGCCCCTTCGGCCCCGGCTGTGTCGTCGGCAAGTAGCCCTACGACTCGGCCGGCTTCTTGGCCTCCGAGGACTTCTCCGCGGGTTTCTCCTTGGCCTGCGAGTCGGACTTTTCGCCGTCCCGGGAACCTTCCTTCTTCCGGCCCCCGCGGCCGTAGTCGGTGCTGTAGAAGCCGGAGCCTTTGAAGTGGATCGCCGCGGGGTAAAGCACCTTCTCGACGGGCGCCGCACCGCAGATCTGGCACTCTGACGGCGACGGATCGCTCATCCGGTGGAAGAGCTCGAACGTGTGGCCGTTCGGGCACCGGTACTCATAGATAGGCATCGGAGAAAGGGCCGCGGTGCGACGAGAAATGCTAGCAGGGAGCGCGGCTCTCCCCGGCACTCGCTCCGAGGGAGTGCCAGCCGAATCGGCCCGGAGCAGACGGTGGGGGCTCGTGGACGCATACCGCCTCGGGGTTGGCGCGATCGCGGGCGCGCTGGCGGCATTCCTGCTACTGAAGGCGATCCACTGGCCGCCGCACGAGGACGAAACGCTGGTCTTCTTCGTCAGCCGCCAGCCGCTTGCAGATCTCTTCACGACCGTGTTCGAGGAGCGAGGCGGCGCCCCGCTCCACTTCCTGCTGGCGCACGCGGTCGACTCGGTCTGGTCGAGCCTATTCGGGCTCCGGCTGATTTCGGTCGTCTTCGCCGTGGCGAGCGTGCCCGTCATCGCCGCGCTCGTCGCCCGCCTGACGGATCGCAGGACGGCGCTCGTCGCCACCGCGATTGCCGCGGCGAGCTGGATGACCGTCTACCACGGGATCTACGCGCGCATGTATTCGCTCTTCCTGTTCACGAGCGCGCTCTCGTTCCTACTCCTGCTGCGCGCACTCGGGCGGCGTGACGTTCGGCCGTGGGCGGCCTGGGGTCTCGCCACCCTCGCGGCCATCGCGACCCAGCCGTACGGCGCCTTCGTGCTCGGCGCCGGCGCTCTCTTCGTGGTCGCGCGCCGGCGGTGGGATCCCGCGCCGCTCCGTCCCGCGCTCGTCGCCGTCGCCGCGACGTCCCTCCTCGCCCTTCCCCTCTGGCTCGTCTACCGGGTGCTGGCAAACCGGTTCGACGTCGGGGTTACGGGCTCGAGCGGCTCGAAGCTCGGCTCTCCCGTCGACGTGCTCGCCTATCTCGTGCGCGTCGCCGGGGATTTCACGGCGGGCTGGACTCCCACCGTTGCGATCGTCCTCGTGGTGGCGCTGGTCGGTCTGGTCGCGCTCGCACGAACGCAGCCACAAGCGGCATTGCTGAGCGGGGCCGTGGTCCTCTTGCCGACGGCCGCCTTCCTCGTCACCCGGTCGGGGGGCAGCGTCTCGCTCGAGAGCCGTCATCTCATCTTTGCCTTGCCTTTTTTCGCCATGCTCGTCGCAGCCGGGCTCCTGCGGCTCGCGGCATTCGCCCGCGCGTGGGCGCCTCCCGTCCTCGCCGTAAGCCTGGCGCTTTTGCTCTCTGCCGAAGTCGCGTGGGGCTGGCACAGAACTCCGTGGATGTACGGCGGGGAGCCCGGTGTGCGCAAGCAGGCGCGGGACCAGGCGGCCGCCTGGCTCGCCGCGACGAGCCGGTCGGACGACGTCCCCTTCGGTTACGAGCCGCTCTACCTGGACGCGTTCGAGAAAGGGGCGCCATTCGGTGACATGATCGTGCAACGGGCGGATCCCCAGCTTGCACTCGACACGCTCGCC
>Ga0307278_10001815_pt1 | contig 10545 bp, 11 predicted proteins | sample ER_DNA_117_FD_194482 | JGI IMG/M metagenome (GOLD analysis project Ga0307278, IMG submission 194482) | Bulk soil microbial communities from the East River watershed near Crested Butte, Colorado, United States - ER_DNA_117 | ecosystem: Environmental > Terrestrial > Soil > Floodplain | place...
GCTGCACGCCACGATCGATCCGTGGCCGGCGATGGTCGTCGAGGCCTCGGGAGCCGCCGACGTGCGCGCGGCCGTCGTCGCCGCGCGCGAGCACGACCTGCCGCTGGCCGTCCAGGCCACCGGGCACGGCACGCACGTCGCCTCCGACGGCGCCATGCTGGTCAGGACGATGGGCATGGCGACCGTCCTGGTGGACCCCGATCGTCGCGTCGCCCGCGTCGGCCCGGGGGCGGTCTGGGGCGACGTGGTGGCCGCCGCAGCGCCCTTCGGGCTCGCTCCGCTGTCGGGTTCCTCGCCGGACGTCGGCGTGACCGGCTACACGCTCGGCGGCGGGCTCGGCTGGCTGGCGCGCAAGCACGGCTTCGCGGCCGACAGCCTGCTGCGCGCCGAGGTGGTCACCGCCGACGGGAGCATCGTCACCGCGAGCGCCGACGAGCACGCCGACCTGTTCTGGGCGTTGCGCGGAGGCGGCGGCAACTTCGGCGTGGTGACCGCACTGGAGTTCCGGCTGCACCCGGTCGCCCGCGTCTACGCCGGCACCTCGTACTTCGCCATCGAGCGGGCGGCCGAGACGCTGGCCCGCTACCGCGAGTGGATCGCCGACGCGCCCGACGCCCTGAGCACCGCGGTCCTGCTCACGCGGTTGCCCGAGGGCGAGCGCGTGCTGGCGATCCGCGCCCTGCACGTGGGAGAGGCCGACGAGGCGCGGCGCCTGCTGGCGCCCCTCTTCGCCGCCGCGGGCCCACCCCTGGTCGATGGCATGCGGCCCACGCGCTTCGCCGACGCGGCCATGGGCGGCACCGCCCCGAAGCACGTGGACCTGTTCGACGCGCTGCCCGACGCGGTCATCGACACGCTGGTGGCCGCCGACGTGCCGGTCTCGACCGTCGAGGTCCGCCACTGGGGCGGGGCGATGGCGCGGCCGGCGGCGGACGCCGGGCCCGTGGGCCACCGCGACGTGCCGCTCTCGGTCATCCTCGATGCCCGCGTGCCCGCGGTGGTGCAAGCGCTGGCGCCCCATGCGACCGGTGGCTCCTTCCTGAACTTCCTCGCCGATCCGGCACGGACCGAGACGGCGTACACGGCGGCGAACTACCAGGGACTGCGCCAGGTCAAGGCCGCCTACGACCCCGATAACCTCTTGCGCATCGGCCACAACATCCCGCCGGCCGACGCGGAGGTCAGCCGTAGATCTGCTCGGCGTAGTCGCGCAGCATCCGCGTAGCCGAGAAGCGCGGTCCGTTGGTGCGCAGCGACGCGCGCATGAGCGCCAGCCACGCGGGCGGCAGGCCGCGCTCGTCGCGGTCGTAGAAGGCCGGGACGACCTCGTCGTGGAGCAGGCGCAGCAGCTCGGCGGCGTCGCGGGCGTCCTGCGCGCCGTGGTCGTCGTCGACCTCGCCCGACAGCGCCCACCCGTTGGCGGCGTCGTAGCCCTCGGCCCACCAACCGTCCAGCACGCTGAGCTGCAGCCCGCCGTTGGCCGCCGACTTCATCCCGCTGGTGCCGCTCGCCTCCAGTGGCGGGCGCGGCAGGTTGACCCATATGTCGCAGCCGGTCACGAGGCGCGCGCCGATGGTCAGGTCGTAGTCGTCGAGGTAGGCGACGCGGTGCCCGATCTCCGGGATGCCCTTGGCCGCGAACAGCGCCTGCAGGCTGCGCTTGCCGTCGTCGTCGCGCGGGTGCGCCTTGCCCGCGAGCAGGATCTGGATCGAGCGCTCGCCCGACAGCAGGTCGACGATCCCCTCGGCGCTCTGCAGCAGGACGTGCAGGCGCTTGTAGGTGGCCAGGCGGCGGGCGAAGCCGATCGTGAGCACGTCGGGGTCGAACTCCGGCGCCTCGACGTAGTCGCGCGGCTCGTCGCGGCCCAGGCGGTCGACCATGCTGCGCTCGCGCGCCCACGTCGTCAGCGCGGCGCGCTGCTCGCGGCGCGCAGCCCACAGCTCGGCGTCGTCCACGTCGTACAGCCCGTCCCAGGCGGCGGGGTCCGCGGCGCGGTCCATCCAGCCCTCGCCGAGATGGCGATCGAGCAGCGTGCGCATCGGATCGCCCAGCCACGTCGGGAGGTGCACGCCGTTGGTCACGTAGCCGATCGGCACGTCGTCCACCGGGCGATCGGGCCACAGCGCGGCCCACATGTCGCGTGCCACCTCGCCGTGGCGGCGGCTCACGCCGTTGGCGGAGCGGCTCGTGTGCAGGGCGAACTGCGTGACGCCGAACGGCTCGCCGTCGTCCTCGGGACGCGTACGGCCCAGGCGGAGGATGGTGTCGAGGTCGACTCCGACCTCGTCGGCGAGCGTCCCCAGCGACTCGACGACGAGCTCGGGCTCGTAGGTGTCGTTGCCCGCCGGCACGGGCGTGTGCGTGGTGAAGCAGGTGCGCGCGCGGGCCGCGGCCAGCGCGTCCTCGAGCGAAGCGCCCGCTTCCAGCTCGGCGCGGGCCAGCTCCAGGGACGCGAAGGCGGCGTGGCCCTCGTTGAGGTGCACGACCGAGGGGTCGATCCCCAGCGCTCGCAGCGCGCGCATGCCGCCCACGCCGAGCAGCAGGTACTGGGCGAGGCGTAGGTCGCGCGTGCCGGTGTACAGGCGCGAGCTGATCCAGCGCGCCACGGCGCCGTTCTCGGGCCGGTCGGCATCGAGCAGGAAGAGCGGCACGCGGCCGACGTCGACGCGCCAGACCTGCGCGACGACCTGCTCGGAGCCGACGGGGAAGCGAACCGTGACCGGCTGGCCGTCGTCCCCCGACACGAGCGCCATGGGCTGGCGCTCGGGGTCGGTCGGCACCCACGACTCGTGCTGCCAGCCGGAGGCGTCGATGCGCTGGCGGAAGTAGCCCTGGCGATAGAGCAGGCCGACGGCGACGAGTGGCAGCGCCCGGTCGGAGGCCTCCTTGAGGATGTCGCCCGCGAGCGCCCCGAGCCCGCCGGAGTAGATCGGCAGCGAAGCGTGGATGCCGTACTCGGCGCAGAAGAAGCTCACGGGGCGCTCGGCGGTGGCCGGGCTGGCAGGCGCCGCGGGGCGCGCGATGTCGGCGCGGATGCTCTCCTCCAGCGCGCGAGCGCGCTCGATCAGCCCGTCGTCGGCCGCGGCGCGCTCCAGCGCTTCGACCGGGGCCTCGGTGAGCAGGCGGATGGGGTTCTCACCGCACAGCTCCCAGCGCTGCGGATCGACGGCGCGGAACGTCTCGGCGCCGCCGGGCGTCCACGACCAGCGCAGGTTGTACGCCGCCCGCGCCAGCGGGTGCAACGGCGAGGGCACGCGCGAGGCAAGCGCCTCCGCGGCCCGGTCGATGTCCTCGCGGCCGAGCGACACGGGCGCGCATGATGGCACTACGAGCTGTGATCCGGTGTCCGGGCTCCCACGAACTGCGTGAACCCGCCGACGCGCTGGTGCACGTCGACGAAGCCGCGGGCCTGCAGCGCGCCGGTGATCTCGTCGCGGTCGAACATGCGCATGCCCGAGCGCGCGCCGAGGAAGCCGTCGATCGTCCGCAGCGGCGCCGACGACGTCCGACAGCTCGTGAACAGCGCGATCCGCCCGCCCGGGGTCAGGACGCGAGCCATGTGGTCGAGCGCCTCGAAGGGGTCGGCGAAGAGGTGCAGCGCGGCGAAGCAGCAGACCGCGTCGAAGCCGGCGTCGCGGAAGGGCAGGCGCACGGCATCGCCGCGCATGTAGGCGACGTTGGCGGCGCGCGTGTCGCGCGCCGCGCGGTCGAGCATGGTGGGGGAGGCGTCGATCCCGACCGCGAGCCCCGCCGCCCCGACCACGCGCGCGAAGTCGCGCGTGAAGTTGCCTGGGCCGCATGCGACGTCGAGCACGCGGTCGCCGGGGCGCAGGCCGAGCAGCAGCCGTGCGATGCGGTGCTCGTCGCCCATGCCGGCCGCCGTCACGCCGCGCAGCAGCCGGCTCCACGCCGGGCGCCACCAGCGCTCGTAGACCACCGGCAGCAGGCGGGTGAGCATGAGGTCCTGCGCGAGGCCGGTCGAGGCGGGCGCGTCGTCGGCGCCGACCAGATCGAGCCAGCCGCGTGGCGCCGGCGCCTCGCGGGCCGTCGGGTCGGCGAGCAGCGCGACGGCGCGCTCGATGCCCTCCGGGCGCGGCAACGGGCTACGCCGCGTGGTCGTCCAGCGAGGGCAGCGGCACGATGCCGTCCTCGTGGTGAAGGCCGCGGAACTCGCCGGCGAAGCCCAGCTTCTGCAGGCGCGCGATCTCGCGCTCGCCCTCGATCCGGGCGGGGTGGTCCGCGGGCAGCCCGCGGATGAGGCGGGCGATGCGGTTGCGGATCTGAAGCGCGAAGTGCGGCGTCGAGGCGCCCATGAGCTGGCGGACGTCGTCGACCGTGACCTCGTGGTCGGGGGCGTTGCGGATGGGGCTCTCGGATTCGCTCACGGGCTGCTGGACGGCGCCTGGCTGGTCTCGGCCTTCTTGATCTCCAGGAGGGAGTCGATGCGGGCCTGCGTCGCCACGGAGATGGTGCGGGCGTCCCCCACGATCCAGCCGTGATTGTAGACGCCGCGCACGGGATCGCGGGTGTAGCCGGGCTGGATGTCGAGCAGGTACTGGCCCACGGCGCCGTCGAGTCCCGTGGGTGTTGCGAGCAGGAGCAGGGGCCCGTAGGAGCCGCTCACCGAGAGCGGCGACGCGGCCGCGGCATCGAGCGGCCGGTCGGCGCGCGCGAAGACCAGGCCGTGGCCGGGATCGACCACGCCCCAGCCGAAGGTCGGGTCGGTGTAGCGGGCGAAGGCGATCGCGTTGTCTATCGGGTTGTCGGCGCCCAGGCGCTTGACGGTCCCCAGCGCCTTGAGGTCGCGCGCGACGTTCGCGCTCACCGTCGACGTCGGCCCCAGGATGTAGATGCGCGGCTGGTCGTGGGCGAGCAGCGCGGCCTTGGTCTCCTGGGGCAGGCTGTCGCGGTGCACGAAGAGGACGGGGTCGCCGGCCTTGGCCGCCCACGCGGCGGCGGGCATGGCGAACGCGGGGTCGTCGGCGGAGACGACGAGCACGCGCTCGCTGCTCTTGCCGCGCGCCGCGGTCTGGAAGGCGTCCAGCGCGCGCGCCAGCGCGAACGGGTCGCGGCCCGCGATGTCGGTCGTGCGCAGGCCCGGCGGGCGGGCGACGTTCCCCACGCGCACGACCTGGGCGCCGCCCGCGGCCTTGGCCCCGAGCGGGCGCAGGGCGGTGAGCGCGTCGCGCGTGGCCGCCGGCATCTCAGGCCCGTTGGAGAGCAGGATGGCGGCACGCACCGGCGTCGAGGCGAGCACGGACCCGGCGATGCCGGCGCGCCAGTCGCGTGCGTCGATGAGCGCGACCGCGTTGGGGCGGTTGTCGGGCGTGGTGGCGGGGAACACGGCCCGCGCCGCCCCGGCCGCGTTGGCGATCGCATCGGCGCCGCCGATGCGCGTCGTGTTCTTCGTCGCGAAGCCGGGGAAGCCGAGGTCGTGCGCGGCTTGCGGCTCGGAGCCCTTGACGCCCAGGCCGGGGCGCTCGTCGGCTCCGGTGGCCGTGCTCGCGCCGCTGTTGCGCCCGCACGCCGTGGCGGCGAGCGCGACGAGCAGGCAGGCGAGGGCGGCTGCGGGGCGGCGCATCACGCGCCCAACGGTACGAGAGGCGGGCGACGGCTGCGCGGGTCACCGGCCCACCATCCCGACGGGCGGGAGAGTTTGCATAATTTCTTGGGCGTCGGGTAGGTTGCCGCGCATCAACGCCGAATCCCTGGTGTGGAGCCGGGGAACGGGGGACCCAGATGTTGGGGCGAGTCTCACGGTGAGGGCCGTGAGAGGCGCAGGCTCTTTCAGCGCTAGCCCGTCAGCTAACCCCGCAGGCCGACGAAAGAGGTTCAGGCGTGCGGGGCAAGGCCCTGTTGACGAGCATGGTGCTGCCGGCCTTCCTGGCCGTAGGCGCCGCTCCCGCAGCAGCGCAGGATCCCGCACCCGCCCCGGTTGCCGCTCCGGCTCCCGCGCCGACGCCGCTTCCCGCCACCGGCGGGGCCGCCTACGGCGTCGTCTTCCAGCCGACCGTGCCGGGCGTCGTGGCCCAGATCGTCAACGGCATCGCCTACGCGCCCGACCAAGCGCCCGACCAGGTCAAGCAGGCCGTCTGGGCGGCCAACCAGATCGTCGGGATGCCTTACCGCCTCGGTGGCGGCCACAAGCTCGGCTTCACCGACCACGCCTACGACTGCTCGGGCACCGTCTCGTTCGCGATGCACGGCGCGGGCCTGCTGGCCAGACCACGCGACTCGTCCTCGTTCCTACGCTACGGCGCGGCCGGCCCGGGCCAGTGGATCACCGTCTACACCAACCCCGGCCACGCCTTCGCGGTCATCGCGGGGCTGCGCCTGGACACGAGCGCGGCCGGCGATCCCGCCGGCGGCTCGGGCCCGCGCTGGCGCCCGAATCTGCGCTCCACGCGCGGCTACAAGGCCCGCCACCCGCGCGGGCTGTAGCCAGCCTGGCGCGCCCCGACAGCGCGTCGTCGCTCGTCCGTGGCCGCGGTGACTTTGAAACGCTGGCCCTCACGATGAGCGCCCTGTGGCTCTTCCTGGCCGTCCTCGGGGCGCCGATCCTCCATGCGCCCGTCCTGCGCTGGGATCTGCTGCCCGCGCTCAAGCGTCCGCTCGACGGCGGGCGCATGCTCGGCGGGCGCCGGGTCCTGGGCGACAACAAGACCTGGCGCGGCGCGCTGTGCATGACCGCGGGCGTCGTGCTGGCCACCGTCGTGCTGTGGCGCTGGGGGTGGTGGCGCGATCAGCTGCCCGCCGCGGTGCGCGCGTCGTCGCCCGTCGTGGTGGGCCTGCTCATCGGCCTGGGCACCGTCGGCGGCGAGCTGCCCAACTCGTTCCTCAAGCGCCGGCTCGACATCGCGCCGGGGACGCGCCGGCGCTCGATCGGCGGCGTCGCGCTCGCGCTGCTCGACCAGGGCGACCTCGTGCTGGGCATCTGGGTCTGCCTGCTCCCGGTGTGGGTCATGCCCGTGTGGCTCGCCGCGATCGCCTTCGTCGCGATCGCCGCCGTGCACGCCGCGCTCAACGTGGTCGGCTACGCGATCGGCGCACGCGCGGCGCCGGTGTAGATTCCTGCGCGGTCGTGGGTCGCGTCTACGCCAGCCTCCCGCTCACCGGTCCGGTCGCGCGCGCCGGCCGCGACGTGCTGCGCGGCGCGGAGATCGCGATCGAGGGCGCGGAGGGCACGGTCCCGGAGCTGGTCGTCCTCGACGGATTCGGCGATGATCGCGACGCGCAGGCGATCGCGAACGCCCAGCGCGCGGCGCACGACGCCGAGGCGCTGGCCTACCTCGGTGACTTCCACTCCTCGCAGGTGGCGTGCACCGCGCCGATCCTGGGCGCCGCCGGGCTGCTGCAGGTCGCGCCGGTCGCCACCTACACCGGGCTGGAGGGCGACACGCTGGTCCGCCTGACCCCGCACGACGGCGTCGGCGCGCGCGATCGCCGATTGGCTGGCGCAGACCGGCGTGGGCGAACTGCTCGTCGTGCACGACTACGGCGACGGGTACGGCGCGCCGGTTGGCGCGATGTGCGCGGAGGCTGCGCGCGCCCGGGGACTCGCCGTGCGCATTCGGCCGATGTGGGATCACGACGAGAGGCCGGTCGACGACCTCGGCGCGGCGCAGGCCGTCCTCTACGTCGGGGTTGCCGGGTCGAGCGCCGTAGATCTGTGGCACACGCTGCATGCCGCCAACCCGAGCCTGTGGCTGCTGGGGAGCGAGGGCGTCGCCGCGCAGTGGCTCGCCGGCGCGCTCGAGCCCTCGGCTGCCGAGCGCACTCGCTTCTTCGTCGCCCAGCGGGCGCCGATGGGCTTCTACGGTTACGAGGCGATGGCGCTCGTCCTCGACGCCATCATCGCCGGCGACGGCGATCGCGCCGCCACCGCGCGCACCGCGCGGGGGACGCGCGACCGCGAATCGGTCCTCGGGCGCTATTCGATCGACGCGGACGGCCACACGACGTCGACGGCGTATGGCCGCCTCGCCGTCGTCGACGGCGCGCTCGTGTGGGACGTCCAGTAGCGGCGAGTTGTTTCGCGTGGCGGTGCGTCCGCAGGCGCGTGCGGCGCTTCGCGACAAACTGCTCATCGAGGGAAGGGTGTCCCGGCGCTGGCGACGGGTTCCCGGGGCGCGGAAGTTCTGCGCAGTTCGCGTCGTTTCGGAACACCTTCCACCGGGGGCCGGAGGGGGTGTGCCACTTAAGCGAACGCATGGTTCGCTAAGAGCGCACACCCCCTTGGCGGAGCTCCGAGAGGTGTTACGAAGCACGCGCGGTTTGTGCCCAGACGCGCCCGCCCACGGAGCCGCACGCTCCCCGACCGCCGCATACTCCCTTCCCTCGATGAGCAGTGCGCCGCGCCGCGCCGCCAACGCGAACGGACGCCGAACGGGCCCTAGTACTCCACCCGGTCCGGCTTCGCCGCCCACGCGACGAACGGGCTGTGTGCCTCGGGATGCACCACGCGGCGCATGGGCAGCGTGCGCGCGCCCGGCGGCAGCGCGAGCTCCTCGTAGACGAACGCGTCGTCGAAGCCGGCCTCGGCGGCGTCCGCGCGCGTGGCCGAGAAGAAGACCGCGCGCGGCCGCGCCCAGTAGATCGCGCCCAGGCACATCGGGCACGGCTCGCAGCTGGAGTACAGGTCGCAGTCGTCGAGTTGGAAGGACCCGAGGATCAGGCACGCGGCGCGGATGGCGCCGATCTCGGCGTGCGCGGTCGGGTCGTTGGTGGCCACCACCTGGTTGTGGGCGCTGGCCAGCACGTCGTCGCCGCGCACGATGACGGCGCCGAACGGGCCGCCGTCGCCTGACTCGACGCCCTGCAGGGCGACCTCGAAGGACAGCAGCACGAACTCGTCGCGGGGCTCCATCAGTCCTCCAGCCCCCGCTGCGCGACGATCTGCTCGCGCTCGGTCAGGCGGTTGGAGCGGCGCAGCTGCGCCTCGCTCTCGCGGCGCACCTCGTCGGGCGTCCCGGCTTGCAGGGCGGGCACCGGCATCGGCTGGCCGTCGTCGTCGACGGCGACCATCGTCAGGTAGGCCGTGTTGGTGTGGCGCACGACGCCGCTGCGCGGGTTCTCGGCCTCGACGCGGATCCCGACCTCCATCGAGGTGTTCCAGGCGGCGTTGACCGACGCGCTCAGCGTCACCACCTCGCCGATGTGGATGGCCTGCATGAAGGTCATGCGATCGGCGCCGGCGGTGACCACGCGGCGGCGCGCGTGGCGCACGGCGGCGAGGCCCGCGACCTCGTCGACGAGCTTCATGACGACGCCCCCGTGCACGAAGCCGGCCGAGTTGGCGTCGGTCGGGCCCATCCAGTGCACGAGCACGCTGCGCGAATCGGCGACGGTGCGCGCTTCCACGAGGCACTACGCTAGACGAAACCTGCACTCGTCCAGCGATCGAGGAGTCCGCATGCCCGGTATGGGCGGACGCATGTCCACCGTCATCAAGGCCAAGATCTCGAGGCTGCTCGACCGGGCCGAAGACCCGGGCGAGACGCTCGACTACAGCTACCAGAAGCAGCTGGAATCGCTGCAGAACGTCAAGAAGGGCATCGCGGACGTCGTCACCGCGAAGAAGCGCCTGCAGATGCAGTCCCAGAAGCTCGAGCAGTCCGTGGTCAAGCTCGACACCCAGGCCCGGCAGGCGCTGTCGGCCGGCAACGAGGATCTCGCGCGCATCGCGCTCGAGCGCAAGAACGTGGCCCAGACCGAGCTGCAGTCGCTCGACCAGCAGGTCGCCGAGCTCGAGCAGCAGCAGGAGAAGCTCACCGAGTCCGAGCAGAAGCTGCGCACGAAGATCGAGACCTTCCGCACCAAGAAGGAGGTCATCAAGGCCCAGTACTCCGCGGCCGAGGCGCAGGTGCGCATCTCCGAGGCGGCCACCGGGGTCGGCGAGCAGATGGCCGACGTCGGGCTGGCCATGCAGCGCGCGGTCGACAAGACCGAGCAGATGCGCGCGCGGGCCGATGCCGTCTCCGAGCTCGAGGCGGCGGGGACCTTCGACGACCTCACCGCGCTCGGCCCGGGCCAGGACGACATCGACCGCCAGCTCCACGAGCTCTCGAGCTCCAGCCAGGTCGACGACGAGCTGGCCAAGATGAGGGCCGAGCTCGGTCAAGGCTCCGCCGGCGCCGACGACGCCAAGCAGCTCGAGGAAGGGCAGGGCTCGTGATCGTCCGGATCTCCAACGAGGGGCAGTTCCGCCTCGACGACGGCCTGTACGCCCGCCTCAACGAGCTCGACGATGCGGCCGTGCGCGCCGTCGAGGCGGGCGACGAGGACGCCTTCCACGCCGCCTTCGAGGAGCTGCTGCAGGTCGTGCGCACCGAGGGCGAGGAGCTCGAGGACGAGGACCTCGACGCGTCCGACGTCATCCTCCCGCCCTCCGACCTGAGCTTCGTCGAGGCGGGAGAGGAGTTCACAGGCGACGGGCTGATCCCCGAGGCGGCCTGATCGCCGCGCGGCCCTGAGCGCTCAGGGAACGGGCAGCAGCGCGCGCACCGCCGTGCCCGCGCCGGCGGGGCTGTCGACCATGAGGCGCCC
>Ga0307278_10001816_pt1 | contig 10544 bp, 8 predicted proteins | sample ER_DNA_117_FD_194482 | JGI IMG/M metagenome (GOLD analysis project Ga0307278, IMG submission 194482) | Bulk soil microbial communities from the East River watershed near Crested Butte, Colorado, United States - ER_DNA_117 | ecosystem: Environmental > Terrestrial > Soil > Floodplain | place: USA...
GAGACGAGGCCCAGGTGCTGGATCACCACGACGCGCGCGTCGGGGTCGCCCGGAACCGTCGTCGGGTTGGCGAAGCGCGCGACGTAGTCGTGGTAGTCCTCGCGGTAGCGGGCGGCCAGCTCGCGCACGCGTTGCGCGAGCACCGTGGCGTCCTCGCTCGCGGGGTCGAACGGGATCCACAGCGGCACGCGCTTGGTGTGCACGAGGTGGTCGGGGCAGGCGGCCCCGATGCCCGTCAGCTCCGGCGCCTGGGCCGATCCGACGAACTCGAGCGTGCGCGGCGTGGCGTCGACCGTCAGCACCTTGGGGCGCTCGCTGGAGACCGCGCCCCGCAGCACGGGCAGCACCGCCTGCAGCAGCGCGTGGCGGCGCTCGTCGTCGAGATGCTCGGGCCCCATATTCGATCCGCCGAAGCGCGGCGTCCCGGCCGTGCGCTCGTTGACGAAGTCGACGGCGCGGTCGATGACCTCGATCGTGCGCCGATAGGCCTCCTCGGCCGTGTCGCCCCAGACGACCAGGCCGTGCTTGGCCAGCACGACGAGCTTCAGGTCCGGGTCGGCGCGCACCGCCTCGCCGACCTGCTTGGAGAGCGTGAAGCCCGGCCGGATGTACGGGATCCACGCCGCCTCGTCGCCGAAGCACTCCGCGACGAGGCGCTCGCCGTCGGCCGTTCCCGCCAGCACGTTGATGGCGTCGGGATGGGTGTGGTGGACATGCGCCGCCGGGATGAACGCGTGCAGCAGCGTCTCGATGGAGCTGCGCGGCATGGCCGGGTCGACCATGCACTTGGCGAGGTAGGCGACCATCTCCTCGTCGCTCATCTGCTCGCGGTCGATGAGCGGCTGCATGTCCTCGATGCGCAGGCCGGTGAAGTGCGCCGGGCCCATCGTGGCCAGGTCGCTGCCCGAGCCCTTGACCCACATCACGCGGACCTCGCGCCCGGCGTGATCGACGATCGTCCCCTTGGCCGACGTGTTGCCGCCGCCGAAGTTCGCCACGCGGCGGTCCTCGCCGAGCAGGTTGGAGGCGAGGACCAGCTGCTGCAGGGTGTCGGCCGGCACCGCGCCGGACGCGGGCCAGCGGTCCTCGACACGGTGAACGATCGGGGTCGCGGTGGGGGCGCTCATCGGCCCCACCCCCCGGCCACACCGGCCGTGGCTCCGCGCTCGGCGCTGATCCGCTCGACGTAGCCCGAGGACCGAAGCTCGGCGACGGGGTCCTCGGCGGCGCCCAGCACGCCGCGCGCGCGCGCCAGCAGCGGGCGCACGTCGGCCCTGTAGGCGTCGAGCAGCGCCTCGTGGCCGGCGAGCACGTCGCCGCGCGCCTGGGCCTGCGCGAGCGCATCGGTGTCGACGAGCAACGCCTTGGCGTAGGCCTCCTGGATGTTGCAGACGCTGAGGACCATGGCCTCGATCTTGGCCTCGACGTTGTGCGCCTGGTCGATGGTGAGGCGCGGCAGGGGACGGTCGCCCGCCGTCAACTCCACGAAGATGAGGAACAGCTCGAAGGGGTTGACCGAGCCGACGATCAGGTCGTCGTCGGCGTACTTGCGGTTGTTGAAGTGAAAGCCGCCGAGGCGGTCCTCCTCGGCGAGCAGCGCCACGATCTGCTCGACGTTCGTGCCCTGGGCGTGATGGCCGAGGTCGACGAGGACACGCGCGCGGTCGCCCAGCTTCTGGCAGGTCAGCAAGGCGGAGCCCCAGTCGGCGAGGTCAGTGGCATAGAACGCGGGCTCGAAGAACTTGTACTCGACGAGCAGCTCCTGGGCGTGCGGCAGCTCCTCGTAGACCGCGCGCAGGGCAGCGACCATGCGCCGGCGCCGGGCGCGCAGGTCGTCCTGGCCCGGGTAGTTCGTGCCGTCGGCGAACCACAGCGACTGGGCCGTGGACCCGAGCTCCGTGGCGATCCGGATGCAGTCGAGCAGGTGCTCGACGGCCTTCGCCCGGACGTCGGCGTCTGGGTGGCAGATCGAGCCGAGCTTGTAGTCGGCGTCCTGGAAGAGGTTGGGGTTGACCGCGCCGACACGCAGGCCCTGGCCGGCGATGTGCTCGCGCAGCGCCGCGAGGTCGTCGACCGCGTCCCAGGGGAAGTGCAGAGCGACGGCGCCGGCCGTGCCGGTCAGGCGATGGACCTCGGCGGCGTCGTCGACGCGCTCGAAGACGTCGCGCGGGCGACCGGGCTGCTGGAAGGTGGCGAAGCGGGTTCCCGAGTCTCCGTAGCCCCACGACGGCGTCTCGACGACGAGGTCGCCCACGGCGCGCTCGATGCGGTCGGTTGCTCGATCAGTGCTCACTGGGTCTCCGTTCGTGGTTCACGCGGGGGCCCGCGCGCGCAGGCCGGTCACGTCGAGGAAGCGGTTGTAGGTGTCCTGCGCGGCGTCGCGGTCGTCCGATGGCTCGTGGACGACGGGGGCGGTCGAGGCGCCGACCACGGCCCGGATGTCGGCGAGCGAGCCGAGCTCTCCGGCCGCGCGGCACTGGACGAGGACGTTGCCCATCGCGGTCGCCTCGACGGGTCCGGCGAGGACCTCGCGACCGGTGAGGTCGGCGGTGAGGCGGCACAGCAGGTCGACCCGCGCGCCGCCGCCGATGACGTGGATGCAGCGGACGTCGCGTCCGCTGACCGCCTCCAGGCCTTCGAGGACCAGGCGGTACTTGCAGGCCAGCGACTCGAGGATGCTGCGAGCGATCGCGCCGGGGCCCTGGGGCGCCGGCTGGCCGGCCCGCACGCAGGCCTCGGCGATGCGGGCCGGCATGTCGGACGGGTGCAGGAACGACTCGTCGTCGGGGTCGAAGAGCGGGCCGCCGGCCGGCGCCGAATCGGCCGCCGCGAAGATCGCCGCGTGGTCGAGTCCCCAGGCGCGGGCGCACTCCTGCTCGAGCCACAGGCCCATCACGTTCTTGAGCAGGCGTGTGGTCCCATCGATGCCGCGCTCGTTGGTCAGGTTCGCGTCGCGCGCGGCGTCGGTGAGCACCGGGGCCGGCAGCTCGAGGCCGAGCAGCGACCACGTGCCCGAGCTGAGGATCGCGGCGTGCTCGTCGCGCACCGGCGCGGCCACGAACGCCGAGCCGGTGTCGTGGCTGGCGACCGTGAAGACCGGGACGGGGCCGAGGCCGTGCTCGGGGAGGGTCGGTCCGAGCACGGCACCCGGCTCCACCAACTCGTCGAACAGCGCGCCCGGCAACCCCAGCCGCGCGACGAGGTCGGTCGCCCACTCACCCGTGCGCGCGTCGAGCAGGCCGGTGGTCGAGGCGTTGGTGCGCTCGTTGGCCAGCTCGCCGCTGAGCCACAGCGCGAGCAGGTCGGGGACGAGCGCCAGCCGCGAGGCCGCCTTCAGCGCCGCGCCGCCCTCGTCGGCCAGCAGCTGGAAGACGGTGTTGATCGGCATCGTCTGGATACCGGTGACCGCGTACTGCTCGTCGCGCGGCACGCGCTCGAAGGCCCGCGCGACCATCGCGTCGCCGCGGCCGTCGCGGTAGTGAAACGGCAGGCCGAGCACGCGGCCGCGGTCGTCGAGCAGCGCGTAGTCCACGCCCCAGGTGTCGACGCCGATGCCACGCAGCGGCCCCGCGGCGCGCAGGCAGTCGAGGCTCTCGGCGAAGAGCGCGAGGAGGTTCCAGTGCAGGCCGCTGGGCAGCCGAACGGGCCGGTTGGCGAACCGGTGGTGCTCCGTCAGCGCCACGCGCCCGGCGTCGAGACGCCCGGTCAGCACGCGCCCGCTCGAGGCGCCGAGGTCGATCGCGGCGTAACCGGGCGCCTCAGGCAAGGTGGAACACCTCCTCGAGGCGGACGAAGCCGCCGTCGTCAGCACGGCTCCCGCCGAAGAACGGGGCCATGTCGGACTGCCAGCGCTCGTTGACGTCGGTCTGCGCCATCGCGCGCTGGGCGGCCTCGAAGTCGTCGGTCTCCAGATAGCCCACGAGCAGGCCGTCGTCGCGCAGGAAGAGCGAGTAGTTGCGCCAGCCCGTCTGCCGCAGGGCGTCGAGCATCTCCGGCCACACCTCGCGGTGGCGCGCCCTGTACTCGTCGAGCATCTCCTCGCGGACCTGCAGCAGGAAGCAGACGCGCTCCATCTCAGCCGACCTGCTCGCTCCCGATGCCCAGCAGCGCCGCGGTCTTGCGGACCTCGTCGGCGACGTGGCCGACGCCGAGCGCGACGTGGTGCGTCGGCCCCAGCGCGCACCAGCGCTCGAAGAACTCGGCCGCGCCGAGGCCGAAGCGCAGCCGGCTGTTCGTGTTGCCGATGCGGAAGGTCTCGCCTGCGATCGACTCGCCCTCGGCGATCAGGAGCTTCAGCCTGCCGTCGGCGTCCTGCGTGCAGCCCACGATCGTGATCGGGCCGTAGCGGACCTCGAGCTCGACGCTCAGGCCGGCGCCGCGCTTGCCGTGGTAGAGCTTGAGCGCGCGCAGGATCGGGCGCTCCTGCGCGATCGCGAGATGGCCGGGGCCGTCGTGGCCCATCAGGATGAAGTCCTCGTCGAAGTCCAGCCCGTAGTACTCGGTGAACGACCCGCCGGCGCCCAGGCGGTCGAGGACGAGTTGCGCGAGGTTGGTCTTCAGGTCGCCCTCGCCGGACGTCGGCACGCCCTTCGCGGTCAGCAGCGAGTTGCCGACGATGACGCCGGCCCCGAGGCGCTCGGCCTCGTTGCCGTCGAGGCCGCGGTAGTAGTAGGTCAGGCTGTCGAGCTCGAAGTCCGCAACGAGGCAGTCCAGGCCGACGGCGACGCGTGCCGACCAGTCGAGCTGGTCGTCGTCGATCGGCGCGGCGATCGGGTCGGCCGACGGGTCGGCGAAGTCGAAGATCTCCCGGATCTCGGCGACCTTGGCGGCCACCTGCGCCGCGGTCGCGGCGGCTGCGCGCGTGCCCAGGTCGTCGATCTCGAGAACCTCGACGTGCGCGCCGAGCTGGGCGTGGACCGCGGTGAAGTCGGAGTAGAGGTCGAGCATCCCCGGATAGGTGTGACCCAGGAAGCCGATACGCGAGCGGCGCAGCGCGTGCGCGGCACCCGCGGCGCGCACCCAGGCGCCGATCTTGGCCCAGGCGCGTGGGTCGTCGTCGATCGTGCCCGCCACGGTGTCGTAGGGGATGCCGGCGCGCGTGCAGGCGCCCGCGATCTCGGGCACGCAGCAGGCGGCGCAGTTGGCCAGCCACTCGCCCGTGTCGACGTTGGGGTAGTCGAGCGTCGCCGTGGGCTGCAGGCCGAGCAGGACGACGGGGACCTTGGCCGCCTGGAAGGCCGGCAGCACCTGGCTGGAGGTGGCGTAGGTGACGGCGTGGCAGAAGACCACGTCGACCTGACCCTGGGCGAAGCGGTCGCCGGCGTCGCGAGCGCCCTGGGCCGTGTCGACCAGCCCGGCGCTGACCACGTCGGCGCCGAGCGCGCGCACCCGGTCCTCGACGCGCCGCTGGTAGCCCTCGATGCGCTCCTTGAGCCCGTCGAACTGCGCCCAGTAGGCCTCCAGGCCGATTCCGAGGATCCCGACCCGCGCACGAGGCGCGGGCCGGGTCCCGACGACGACCGGAGGGGTCGTCGACTCCAGCATCAGAACTTGAACTGGTCGATGTTGTCCTTGTTGAACCGCTGCGGCGGGCCGAGCACGATCTCGCCGTTGGCGCCGATCTTGCGCGTCCCCAGCTTGCCGGCCTTGAACGACTCGCCTTCCTTGCCGGTGATCATGCCCGAGGCGAGCGAGGCGGCCGCGTAGCCGGCGAGGTAGCCGACGTCCTCCGGCGACCACAGCGCGAACTCCTGGACGGTGCCGTCCTTGACGAACTTGCGCATCTGGTTCGGCGTCCCGAGGCCCGTGAGCATGATCTTGCCCTTCTTGGGCGACTTGCTCAGATAGCGCCCCGCCGCCGAGATGCCGACCGTAGTGGGCGAGATGATGCCCTTGAGGTTCGGGTAGGCGGAGATCAGGCCCTGGGTCTCCTGGAAGGACTTCTGGTCGTCGTCGTCGCCGTAGGCGACCTTGACGAGCTTCATGTCCTTGTACTTGGGCTTCGTCAGCTCGTCCTTCATGAACTTGATCCAGGCGTTCTGGTTCGTGGCGTTGGCGGTCGCCGAGAGGATGGCGATGTCACCCTTGTAGCCGATCTGCTCGCCCAGTATCTGGACTTCGCTGCGCCCGATCTCCTCCGAGACGGCCTGGTTGATGAACACGGTCCGCGCGTCGGGCGCCACGTCGGAGTCCATGGCCACCACCTTGACGCCGCGGGTGGCGGCCTGCTTGAGCGCCGGGGCGACCGCGTTGGGGTCGTTGCCGGCGATGATCAGGGCGTCGGGCTTCTGCTGGACGACCGAGTTGATGAGCGGAACCTGCGAGGACGCGCCGGCGTCGGTCGGGCCGACGATGCGGTCGCTGCCGCCGAGCTCGGTGAGCGCCTTCTGGACGCCGCCATGCTCGATCTCCTCATACGGGTTCCCGAGCTGCTTGGGCATCGAGACGGTCTTCAGACCCTTCTTGATCGTGGCCGATGCATCGGCCGCAGCGGTCGACTTCGAGGCGCCCGAGCTCCCGGACGACTCGTTGTCGCTCTTGGTCGACCCGCAGGCGGACACCACGAGGGCGAGCGCCATGGCGGCCAGCGCCGCCGTGAGAACCCGCACGGTTCGCATGGACATCATGCTGTTTTCTCCTCCTGTGGCCGTGGCGTGGTATCCGTGGAGCGCGACGGCCACCGGCCGCGCAACCGGGACGAATGGGCACGCGCCTCCCGCGCGCGGGCCACGAGGTTGGGCCCCAGGACGGAGCCGATGAGCAGGGCGCCGGTGACGATCTGGATCCAGTAGGACGAGATCGATTCGCTGAGCGAGAGCGCCTTCTGGATGCCTGCCAGCAGGGCCAGCGCAAGGACGACGCCCGCGATGCTCCCGCGGCCGCCGAAGATCGAGACGCCGCCGAGCACGACGGCGGCGACCGCGGTCAGCTCGAAGCCCGTGCCGACGTTCGCCGCGGCGGTCGAGTTGCGCAGCGAGATGACGATGCCGGCCAGCGCCGCCACGGTGCCCGACATCACGAAGAGCCACATCTTGACCCGCTTGACGCGCAGGCCGGAGAACCGCGCGGCCTCCTCGTTGGCGCCGATGGCGAAGACCGCGCGGCCGAACGGCGTCGCGTGCAGCAGCACGCCGAACGCCACGGCGAGGATCGCGAACAGCACCATCGTGTTCGGGATGGCGGTGCCGGCGGCGTTGCCGAACGCGCGGTCGGTCCACACGGCGGGGAAGTCCGTGACCGAGGCATCGCCGATGACGACGTAGGCCAGGCCGCGGAACAGCGCCAGCGTCCCGATCGTGACTGCCAGCGAGGGGAGCCCGAGGCGTGTGACCATCAGCCCGTTGAACGCGCCGCAGACGGCTCCGACCGCGAGGCAGATCGGCATGATCAGCTCGATTGGGAGGTTCTGGTTCCACAGGTAGGCCATCACGGCGCTGGAGAGCGCCAGCACCGACGCGATCGAGAGGTCGATCTCGGCGGAGATGACGACGAGCGCCAGCGGCAGCGCCATGAGCGCGACCTCCGAGAAGTCCAGCGAGCCGGTCGTGAACGAGTCGGCGGTCAGGAACTGCGACGAGATGCCCTGCCCCGCCAAGCAGGTCACGACGATCAGGCCGAGGATCAGCGTCTCCCAGCGGGCCAGGAGTGCCGCGGCGCGGCCGGCGCCGACCCGGGCCTCCGGGGCCGCCGCCGCGGGCGCCGGGGCGCTCGGAGGAGTGCTCGACGCGGTCTCAGGCGGCGGCACGACGGGCGCTCCTCTGCCGCAGGGCGGCGTCGAGCCTGAGACCCACGAAGCGGTCGAAGGCGATGGCCAGCAGCAGCAGCGCGCCGATCGCCGCCTGCTGCCAGAACGCGTCGACCTTCAGGACGATCAGCGACGAGGTGATCGTTCCGAGCAGCAGGGCGCCCAATGCGGCTCCGTAGACGCTGCCGATGCCCCCGAAGATGGCCACGCCGCCGACGACCGCGGAGGCGATGACCGTGAGCTCGTAGCCGGTGCCGGCCGTGGCGTCGACCGTGCCGAACCGCGCGGTGAAGAGCGCGCCGCCGAGGCCGGCCAGGGCGCCCGAGAAGACGAACGCGGCGAGCACCCGGCGGTCGGAGCGCACGCCGGCCAGCCGCGCCGCGTCTGGGTTGGAGCCGATGGCGTACAGCTCGCGGCCGGCGCGGAAGTCGCGCAGGCACTGCCCGATGATCACCACGACCACGAAGGCGATGAGCGCCAGCGTCGGGATGCCGAGCACCGAGCCGGTGCCGATGTTCAGGAAGCTGTCGGGCAGCTTCTCGGCGTTGACCTGACGGCCGTTGGTCCACAGGAAGGCCAGGCCGCGGAAGATGTAGAGCGTCCCGAGCGTCACGACGAGGGCCGGCACGCGGCCGAAGGTCACGAGGACGCCGTTGAGCAGGCCGCACGCCGCACCGAGCCCGATGGCCATCAGGATGACCACGGGGATCGCGGTCCCGGGATGGTCGGCGAGCGTCTGGCCGGTCATGAACGCTGCGAGGGCGAGCACCGAGCCGACGCTGAGGTCGACGTTGCGCGTGACGATCACGAGCGTCTGGCCGGCGGCCAGGATCGCGAAGATCGAGGCGTTCAGCGCGAGGTTCCGCAGCGAGTCGGCGTGCAGGAAGCGCGGCTCGAGGATGCCGGTCACGAGGATCAGCAGCGCGAGGGCGCCGACGATGCCGAGCTCGCGGACGCGGAACACCGTCTCGGTGAGCCTGCGGGCGCGCTCTCCGGTGCGCTCGACTCCGACCGGGGCGGCGGCGTTCGCGCTCATGCCGCCGCGTCCATCGGCTGGCCGGTGGCCGCGCGCATGACGCGTTCCTCGTCGGCGTCGGCCCGCGACAGCTCACCGCTGATGCGCCCCTCGTGCATGACGAGCACGCGGTCGGCCATGCCCAGCACCTCCGGCAGCTCGCTGGAGATCATGAGCACCGCGACGCCGCGGCCGGCGAGCTCGCTCAGCAGGCGATGGACCTCGGCCTTGGTGCCGACGTCGATGCCGCGCGTGGGCTCGTCGACGATCATCACGCGCGGCTCGGTGGCGAGCCACTTGGCCAGCACGACCTTCTGCTGGTTGCCGCCCGAGAGCGTGCCGACGGCGTCGTCGAGCCGATGGAACCTGAGCTGCAGCCGCTCGGCCCACTCCTCGGCCAGGCGCCGCTCGGCGACGCCGCGGATGAGGCCGAGCCTGCTGAGCGCGCGCAGCCGGGTGATCGTCGCGTTGCGCGCGACCGACAGGTCCATGACCAGGCCCTGCTGGCGGCGGTCCTCGGGGACGAAGGCGATGCCCGCCTTCATCGCCGCGGTGGGCCTGCCCTTGGGCAGGCGCGCGCCCGCGACCTCGACGTGACCGCCGTCGGGGCGATCGATGCCGAAGATGGCGCGGGCCACCTCGCTGCGCCCCGCGCCGACCAGCCCGGCCAGGGCCACGATCTCGCCGGAGCGGACCTCGAAGCTCACGTCGGTGAAGACGCCCTCGCGCGTGAGACGGTGCACCTGCAGCGTCGGCGCGCCGATCGCCGCCTCCTCCTTGGGGAACAGCGCGCCGAGGTCGCGGCCCACCATCCGGCGCACGACCTCGTCGCTGGTGATGTCGGCGGTCAGGGCGTCGTGCACGACGGCGCCGTCGCGCATCACGGTGATGGTGTCGCCGATCGCGAACACCTCCTCGAGGCGGTGCGAGATGAACAGCACCGCGGCGCCGCGCTGCTGCAGCGTGCGCACGACGCCGAACAGCCGCTCGACCTCGGGACCCGAGAGGGCGGCGGTCGGCTCGTCCATGATCAACACGCGCGCGTCGAAGCTCAGCGCCTTGGCGATCTCGACGATCTGCTGGTCGGCGATCGACAGGCCGCGCACCGGGCGCTCGGCGTCGAGCCGCACGCCGAGCCGGTCGAGCAGGCCCTGGACCTCGCGGTCCATCTCGCGCCGGTCGATGCGCCGCAGCGCCCCGAGCGGATGACGACCCATGACCACGTTCTCCGCGACGCTGAGGTCGGGAAACAGCGTCGGCTCCTGGTAGATGACGGCGATGCCGGCGTCGCGGGCAGCCGTCGGGGAGTGGAAGTCCACCGCCTCGCCCTCGACGAGCATCTCGCCGTCGTCGAGCCGGATGACTCCGCCGAGCAGCTTGACGAGCGTCGACTTGCCCGCGCCGTTCTCGCCCACCAGGGCGCGGACCTCGCCGGCGCGCAGCTCGATGTTGCCGTCGCGCAGCGCGTGCACGGCGCCGTAGCTCTTGGTCGCCCGCACGAGCGACAGGACCGGGCGATCGCTCATCGCTCCCGCTCCTCACCGGACACGACCTGCACGCGAACGCCGTGGGCCCGCAGGGACGCGACGTCCGCCTCGGTCACCGCCGCCGCCAGCACGGCGCTGACGGCTCCGATGCTGCCGATGACGCTCAGTCCGCGCGCTTCGAGCTTCGAGCGATCGACGAGCAGCACGGCCGCATCGACGTGCTCGATCATCGAACGCTTGACCTCCGCCTCGAGCGGATCGGCGTCGGTGAGCACGCCGTCGCCGGTGAGCCCCTTGA
>Ga0307278_10001817_pt1 | contig 10544 bp, 10 predicted proteins | sample ER_DNA_117_FD_194482 | JGI IMG/M metagenome (GOLD analysis project Ga0307278, IMG submission 194482) | Bulk soil microbial communities from the East River watershed near Crested Butte, Colorado, United States - ER_DNA_117 | ecosystem: Environmental > Terrestrial > Soil > Floodplain | place...
ATCCACTCAACGACTTCTGCGAGCCGTGGTTCAGCGCCTGCGAGATGAGCGAGCGACAGAAGTACGGCATGTTGGCGTTGACCTTCCCCGCGAGCTCGATGAACTCGGTGTAGAAGTCGTACTCGCGGGCCTTCCAGGTGAGGTAGAACGGATCGATCGGGATGCAGTGGCCGCCGAGCCCGGGGCCGGGCTTGAAGCTCATGAACCCGAAAGGCTTCGTCTCCGCAGCGTTGACGATCTCCCAGACGTCGATGTCCATCCGCTCACAGAGCTGCGCCAGCTCGTTCACGAGGGCGATGTTGACTGCGCGGAAGATGTTCTCCAGGAGCTTCGTCAGCTCGGCCGTCTCGGGCGAGGAGACGGGCACGACCGTCTCGACGGCGCTGCGGTAGAGCTCGGCGGCGCGCTCGGTGCACGCGGGTGTCAACCCGCCGACGAGCTTCGGCGTGTTGCGGGTCGTCCAGTCGGTGCGACCCGGATCGACGCGCTCGGGCGAGAAGGCGAGGTGGAAGTGGTGCCCGGCCTTGAGCCCGCTCTGCTCGAGGATGGGCTCGAGGAACTCCCGCGTCGTGCCGGGGTATGTCGTCGACTCCAGGACGACGAGCTGGCCCTCCCGCAGTCGGGGCGCGATCTCCGCCGCGGCGCTCCCGACGATCGAGAGATCGGGCTCGCGCTGGCTGGAGAGCGGCGTGGGCAGGGCGATGAGGATGGCATCGGCCTCCTTCAGCGCGTCGTAGTCGGCGGTGGCGGTCACCCGATCGGCATCCACGAGCTTCTTCAGCTCGCCCGAGGGAACGTCGTCGATGTGACTCTCCCCACGGTTGACACCGTCGACGATGCGCTGGTCGACGTCGATCAGAACGACCCTTTTGCCCGCGTCGGCGAACACCCGCGCCAGCGGCATGCCGACGTATCCAGCCCCGATGATCGCGACATCCGGCTTCATCCGGCGGAAGGCTACTTATGCCGGAGCGTGGCTACACTACGCACCCGCGCTGGGGCCGTTAGCTCAGCTGGTAGAGCAGGGGACTCTTAATCCCAAGGTCGCAGGTTCGATCCCTGCACGGCCCATCTACTTCCCGGCGCTCTGCCGCATCCAAGCGCGAGACGATTAAGAAAACCCAAGACGCACTCGCGCAAACGCTCGACCACTACGAGGTCGACCCGAACCCGGCGCGCGACAAGCGTGTCAAGCTGCCGAAGGAACGCAAGGCGCATGTCCCGCCACCGCTTGCCGAACATGTCGAGCGCGTCGCCAATGTGTTGCCAAGGCACTACGTGCTGCCGCTGCTCGTCATCGACGAGTGCGGCCCGCGCGTCAGCGAGCTTGAGACGGCCGAGGTCGGCGACCTCGACGAGCACCGGCGTGCGATCCGGGTGCGCTGGACGTTCGAGAAAAACGAGCGCTACCGACACCCTGAGCTGTCCGACGGCCTGTTCGCGGCGCTCGTCGCGACGCTGCCGCCGCGCGAGGATCGCGACCTGTCCGCGTCGTTGTTCCCCAAGCTCGACGACGCCGCGCTGCGCACCGCGATCACCCGCGCTTGCAAGGCCACGGGTACGCCGCACTTCTCCACGCACGGTCTACGCCCCCGACGCGGCTCGCTCTACTACAAACGCACCGGCTCACTCGCCGAAGTCGCCGAGCTACTGGGCGACTCCAAGCGCGTCGCCGCCGACCACTACGTCTACGCACTCACCGACTACCGAGAGGTTGACCGAAGCATCGCGCTCGCACGCTTGTGATCCCTCCTGGAGGGCGGGAGAATCCAGTCTGTGGACGCGCTGAGAGCGCCCGCTGCGCTGGCGCTCACCGCAGTGCTGTTGACCGCTTGCGGCGGCGCTGACGACCGCACGAAGGTCGAGGCCAGTCTGCGGCACTACATCAGCACTCTGGTTCCAGAAGACGGCGCCTTCCCACTCGGAGCCGGGCCCCCGCGGGTAAAGAACAACGGCTGCAAGGATGGGCACGTCACGACTAAAAGGGGCCGAGTTCACTCTTTTCACAGCGCGACCGTGCGGCTCCCAGAGGGGCTCGCGCTGTGGTCGTGCGTCGTCATATTCAGGAACAGCCTCACGCTGCCAGTGGTCGTCGCTGTGAAGGGCTCCGAAGTCGTCGCGGTGTGGCCAGGGGCGTCCCTTGATGCGCCTAGACAACCACCACCAACCGTCTACCAAGGCGGCCCCGAGCAGCCACGGCCTTAGTTCGCCGACACGCCCGCTCGTCACGTTCGACAGCGAGGGCACCCCATCGCTCGCCGTTTTTTCACGCGACGGCATTCCGCAACACCATTCGTGCGATTCATGCACGCCGGTGCTGCCCCTGGTGCTGTCCTCGCGTCGCGAAAAGTGCCGATTTGCAGGAGGCTCCGATGCCTGCACGGCCCATCTACTCCCGGCGCTCTGCCGCATCCCGTATCTCTTCAGGGGCCAGACGTGCGAGCGGAGTGCAAAAACGCGGCAGCATGCGCGCGGCTGCCCGCGTAACAGCGAGCCGGATCACGCCCGAGAGATGGAGATCAAGAGAAAGGCGAAGAAGATGGCCACCCAGACGACGAGCACGCCCAAAGCCCAGATCCAGTTGTGCGTCGGCCGCATCGTGATCATGATCGTGATCCCACAACGCTGAGCATCATCCAGACCGGGTGAGTGCCCACGACCGCACGACGGCTCCGAGGGCCCATCTCTTTTCGCCGATGCAACCACGGATACACGTGATCACCCTCGGGGTGAGCGACCTCGAGCGGTCGCTCGCCTTTTACCGCCGGCTCGGCCTGGAGTCGCCCGGTGTGATCGGCACCGAGTTTCGTGGCGACGACGACACGCCCGGCGGAGCCGCGGCGATGTTTGAGCTGCACGGCGGACTGATCCTCGCCCTATATGGGCGGACGGATCTGGAGAAGGACGCGAACGCCACGTTCGACGCACCCGGGTCCGGCGAGTTCAGCATCGGGCACCTGGTCGGCAGCAGAGACGAGGTCGACGCGGTGTTGGCCGAGGCCGAGGCGGCCGGCGCAAGGCTGACCGAGAAGCCCCACGAGCGTCCTTGGGGGATCTATTCGGGATACTTCCGCGATCCTGACGGACACCTCTGGGAGGTCATCTGGAACCCGCGACTGGAAGCCGCGGGGACATAGCGCGCCGTTCCGAGCTGGGTCCCGTCGCAGTAGCACGTGCCAACGCTGACGCACGGGCGGAAAGTAGCCCGAGGAAAGGAAATTTGGCTCCAGCTGAGTAAAGTCAGACAGTTCGCCCAACCCGTAGGGGGTTCCTTGGCGACTCAAGACGTCGAACCACGATCACTAGAGGACGACCGCTTCTACGCCGACGAGATCGAGCGGCTCCGCTTGCTGCTCGAAGCCTCGTCAGCCCTGCTGGGGTCTCTCAGCGTCGAAGCGATGCTGCCGGAGGTCCTCGACCTCGCCAGCAGGACGCTAGCGGCCGACGCCTACGCCCTCTGGCGGCAGGACCCGGAGACGGAGACCTGGCGCGTGGCCGGACATTCGGGCCTCTCGCCCGAGTACGTCGCCTCGGCAACGGAGGCAATCCAGGGGAATCGCGCGGTCGTCTCGCTCGAGGAGCCGATCGTCGCCGAGGACATCGCCACGACCGAGTGGCTCACGCCCTCGCACCGCCGTGCCCACGCCGATGAGGGCACGCGGTCGATGCTCGCCGTCCCCATCCGCTACGGGGACCGCGTCCTCGGCACAGTCACGTTCTACTTCCGGACGCCCCACCGCTTCACGGAGGCTGAGAAGAACTCCGCTTCGCTCCTCGCCAACCTGGCCGCCGCGGCGATGGGCGCTGCCGAGCTCTACGAAGCGCAACGGCGGCTGGCCGAGGACCAGCGGTTCGTCGCGCAGGCGAGCGAGCTGCTGGCGTCGTCGCTCGAGTACGAGCGGACGCTCGCCAACGTCGCCGCACTCGCAGTTCCCCAGTTCGCGGACTGGTGCACGATCGACATGGTCGAAGAGGACGGCTCGATCGGCCGCCTCGCGGTGGCGCATGTCGATCCCGAGAAGATCCGGCTCGCGGACGAGCTCGCGGAGAAGTATCCGGCCGATCCGGATGCGGCACACGGCGTCCCGAACGTGATCCGCACGAAGCGTCCCGAGCTCTTCGCGGAGATCACCGACGAGCTGCTCCGCGATGCGACGGTGGACACGCCGGAGTTGCTCGACGTGCTGCGCGAGCTTGGCCTCCGCTCTTCGATGTGCGTGCCGCTGGTCGCCCGCGACCGAGCGCTCGGCGCGATCACCTTCGTCTCCGCGGAGACCGGCCGCCGCTACGACGAGCCCGACCTTGCCGTCGCACAGGACCTCGCCCGCCGCGCCGCCACGGCCGTGGACAACGCCTTGCTTTTCCGCGAGACGCAGGCGGCGCGGCGCGACGCGCAAGACTCGCTCGCCGTCGTCGACGCGGTCTTCGGCGCGGCGCCCGTCGGGCTCGCCTTCATGGACACGAGCTTCCGCTTCGTGCGCGTGAACGACGCGCTGGCGACGATCAACGGGCTGCCCGCAGAGGAGCACATCGGCCGAACGCTGCGAGAGGTCCTCGGCGATGAGCTGGCGTCGGGAATCGAGCCGTACCACCGGCGGGTGCTCGACACCGGCGAGTCGATCCTCGACCTCCCGGGAGAGGGACACTCGGCCGCGGCACCTGAAGAGAGCCGGAACTGGCTGATCAGCTACTACCCGGTACGCGATGCCGCTGACGACGTGATCGGTGTCGGCGTCGTGATCACGGACGTGACCGAGCGCGAGCAAGCGCGTGCGGCAGCGGAGGCCGCGGGCGCGCGTCTGAGCGTCCTCGCCGAGGCGAGCCAGCAGCTCGCCGGAACCCTCGACTACGAGACAACGCTGGCGAACCTCGCCAACCTCCTCGTGCCCCGCTTCGGAGACTGGTATGCCGTCGACATCGCGGAGGGCGGCACGTATCGGCGTATAGCCGTGGTGCACAGGGATCCGGCCAAGGCGGAATGGGCCGAGAAGTCACAGCAGCTCTTCGCGCCGGCGGTGGACGAGCTCGAAGGAACGGCACGCGTCGTGCGCACGGGAGAGGCTGTCCTCTACCGCACGATCAGCGACGAGCTCCTGGCCGCGTCGACCTTGGGCCCCGAGCACCACAAGGTGCTGAAAAACCTGGGCATGGAGTCGGCCATGTGCGTGCCGCTGACCGCCGCCGGCCGGACGTTCGGCGCTCTGATGCTCGTGTCCTCTGACCCGAACCGGCTGTTCGACGAGGACGACCTCGACTTCGCCAAGCATCTCGGCCGGCGCGCCGCTGTCGCCGTCGACAACGCACGCCTGTACCGCCAGGCGGAGCGCCGCGCACGTTCAGCGCTCGTCGTGGAGCACGTCGCCGACGGCGTCTTGCTCGTGAACAACGAAGGCATCATCCGCCTCTGGAATCCGGCCGCCGAGCAGATCACCGGCCTCGCAGCAGCGGATGCCCTCGGGCAGGCGGCCGCCGACGCCTTCCCCGACGGCTGGCCGGCAATCGAAGCCCTGACGGAGAGCCACCAGCTCCGGCCGTCCACACAGGCCGTGAACGTGAACGGCCGCGAGCTCTGGCTCTCGATCACGGGCGTCGGGTTCGAAGACGGCAGCGTCTACGCGTTCCGCGACCTGACGGAAGAGCGCGCAGTGGAGGCGTTGAAGTCCGACTTCGTCTCCACCATCTCGCACGAGCTGAGGACGCCCCTCGCTGCGATCTACGGCGCAGCACTGACGCTCAGGCGGGAGGACGTCATCCTGGCCGAGCCACAGCGCACGGGACTGCTCGAGGTGATCGCCAGTGAGTCCGACCGGCTCGCACGCATCGTCAACGATGTCCTCTGGGTGAGCCGCCTGGAATCGGACGGGCTGCGCACGAAGGTCGAGCTGTGCGACGGCGTTGCGCTCGCACGGAGTGTCGTCGAGGCCGCGCGGCACTACATCCCGCCGACCATCAAGCTGGACCTCGCCGCGCCGAAGAAAACACCGGCGGTCATGGCGGATCCGGACAAAACCCGCCAAGTCCTGACGAATCTCGTCGACAACGCGGTCAAGTATTCGCCTGACGGCGGCCGCGTCACCCTCGAGGTGGCCGTCGCGGGCCCGCGGATGCGATTCTCGGTGCGTGACGAGGGCCTAGGCGTGCCGCCGGCCGAGCACCGCCGCATCTTCGAAAAGTTCTACCGACTCGATCCCGATCTCACTCGCGGCGTCGGAGGAACCGGGCTCGGCCTCTACATCAGCCGCGAGCTGCTCGAGCGAATGGGCGGCCGCATCTGGGTCGAGTCAAGTGGGCTCGGCGGTTCCACCTTTGTGGCGGAGCTTCCCCTCGCCGACTAGAAAATGGTCGGCGGCCATGACAGAGTTGTGACATGAGCGGCAGCTCCGTCCTTTGGGCTGAGACTCCGGACGAGGACCGCGAGGAGGAGCCCGAGTCCGAAGCGCCTGGCGACGTGGACGACAGCTTCGCCGCACGCAGGCTCCGACGGTGGATCAAAGGGATGTTCGGCGGCGAGCCGAAGCCGAAGCCCGGCGGCGAAGCCGCCCGTCCGCGAAGCGGACCAGTGGAGGGGGATCGGGGGAACCGGGAGGTTCCCCCGACGGACAGCCCCGAGTCCTAATAGGTGGGCGGCGGTCCTTCGTCGACGTACGTCGTGCGGCGCCGGCTCCAGTAGCCGGGGCCGGCCCACGACTGCCAGAAAAGGAGCGACAGCAGCACGCTGGCGAGTCCCACGGCCATCAGGATCCAGCCCACTGCATCCACGTTCACCGAGCTCGACGTTGCATTCACGGCGAATGTGAGGATTGCGCCAACCGCGATCAGGAAGATTCCGGCTCCAAGTCCCATACGACCTCCTTTGATGTGGCCGTTGGATTCCCGTCCGGAGCGGGTCGAAACCCGGCGCACCTGCACTCTCCGGTGAAGTAGGCTCGCGGCGTCCGTGCGGAGGGGCTCGATCGTCCAGCTGATCGTGATCGGCGTCTTGGCCGGCGCCGTCGCGTCCCTGTTCGCGCTGATCCCCGGCTGGCTGCCTCAGCCGGCGTCGCGCGAGGCCGGCCGGATCGACTTCGTCTTCTGGTTCGTGACGGGGATCTGCATCTTCGTCTTCTCGATCGTGGCCGCCGTCAGCGTGTTCGCGGTTTGGAAGTTTCGGGCCAAGCCCGATGACGACTCGGACGGTCCGCCGATCCACGGCCACACGGGGCTCGAGATCATGTGGACTGCCGTGCCGACCCTGCTCGTCACGTCGATCGCAGTCGTCAGCGCGATCGTCCTCGCCAAGGACGACGCGCAAGGCGCGAATCCGCTCCGCGTCGACGTGACGGCACAGCAGTTCTTCTGGAGCTACCACTATCCGGGCTTCGGCAACAAGGAGTCGGACATTCTGCGCCTGCCCGTGAACCGCTCCGTCGTCCTGCGCATGACGTCGAAGGACGTGATCCACTCCTTCTGGGTGCCCGAGTTCCGCCAGAAGCAGGACGTCGTGCCGGGGATCCATCCGACACTGCACATCACACCGAATCGCGTGGGCACATACCCGGTCATCTGCACCGAGCTCTGCGGCCTCGGACACGCGCTGATGCGCTCACGCGTCATCGTCATGGAACCTGACGCCTTCCAGCAATGGGCGTCGAAGAAGGGGCCGTCGTGACCGCCGCAGTCGCCGCCGGGCACGAGACCCACTCGTCGCACCAGGGGCTGCCGCCGCCGCCGCGCGGCTGGCGCCGCCTGCTGTATCCGGGCTTCCTCCGCGCCACGTGGATGACTGCGCTGTTCTTCGGGATCGGCTGCGGCATCGTCGTCCTCTGCCGCTGGTGGGGCGGCTGGCACCCGATCTGGTTCGGCTCGATCATCGTCCTGGTTGCCGCGCTGATCGCCGCCCCGATCGGGTTCCTCGCCGGCATCGGCGCGTTCGACTACTGGGCCCGGTACGCGATCGGCGCGCCGACCGTGCCGGAGGATCACTCAGGCCACGGTGCGTACAGCTGGCGCGACTACTTCCGCGTCAACACGGACCACAAGGTGATCGGGATGCAGTACCTGGTCACCACGATCGCCTTCTTCCTGATCGGCGGGCTGCTCGCGATGCTCGTGCGCGCCGAGCTTGCGAAGCCAGGGATGCAGTTCTTCGACAACCAGACGTACAACGGCCTCTTCTCGGTTCACGCGTCGCTGATGATCTTCCTGTTCGTGATCCCTGCATTCGCCGGGCTCGCGAACTTCGTCGTGCCGCTGATGCTCGGCGCGCCCGACATGGCGTTTCCGAGACTGAACGCGCTGTCGTACTGGCTGCTGCCGATCGCCGGGATCATGATGGTGTCCAGCTTCCTCGTCCCCGGCGGCGCCTTCGCCGCCGGCTGGACGGGCTACGCCCCGCTGTCGGTGCACCAGCCGCTCGGGACGATCTTCTTCAACATGGGCGTCCAGTGGGCAGGCGCGAGCTCGATCATGACCGCGCTCAACTTCCTGGTCACCATCATCACGATGCGCGCGCCCGGAATGACGTTCTGGCGCATGCCGCTTCTGGTTTGGGCGAACTTCACGACCTCTCTGCTCGTCGTGATCGCAACGCCCTTCATCGCCGGCTCGCAGTTCTTCGTGATGTTCGACCGCGTCATGCACACAGACTTCTTCGAGCCCGCCGGCGGCGGCTATGCGCTCGGGTACCAGCACATCTTCTGGTTCTACTCGCACCCGGCGGTGTACATCATGATGCTGCCCGGCTTCGGGATCGCGTCGGAGGTCATCTCCACGATGTCGCGCAAACCGATCTTCGGCTACAGGCTGATGGCGTTATCGCTGATGGCGATCCTCGTGCTCGGGTTCTCGGTGTGGGCGCACCACATGTTCGTCTCGGGCATGGCGCCGTGGCTACGAGTGCCGATGATGATCACAACCCTGCTGATCGCGATCCCGACAGGCATCAAGGTGTTCTCCTGGCTTGCGACCATGTGGGAAGGGAAGATCAACTTCTCGACACCCATGCTTTGGGCCACCGGCTTCGTGTCGATGTTCGTCATCGGCGGGCTCTCCGGGATCTACCTCGGCGCCGTTCCGATCGACATCCACGTCAGCGACACGTACTTCATCGTCGCGCACATCCACTACGTGCTCTTCGGCGGCTCGCTCTTCACGATCTTCGCCGGGATCTACTACTGGTTCCCGAAGATGACCGGCCGGATGTACAACGAGAAGCTCGGGAAGCTGCACTTCTGGCTGACGTTCATCGGCTTCAACGCGACGTTCTTCCCGATGCACCTGATCGGCACGCAGGGGATGCCGCGCCGGGTCTCCGACTACGACCCCATGTTCGCGAACTGGAATGCGTTCATCTCGGTCGCATCGTTCTTCCTCGGGGCGTCGACGATCGTGTTCCTCTACAACATGATCGTCAGCATGCGCCGCGGCGCTCCGGCACCCGGGAACCCCTGGCGGTCGCTGACCCTGGAATGGCAGGTCACCTCGCCACCGCCGGTATTCAACTTCGACGAGATCCCGCAGGTCGTGGGTAGCCCCTACGAGTACGGCGTCCCGGGAGCGCGCCATGCCGTGCTGAACGGGGACCGCACCGCCGAGGAAGTGAAGGTGCATTAAGTGCATCTCTTAGTAGTCGCCAACGAGACGGTCACCGGCCGCAAGCTGATCGAAGCCGTCGAGCGCCACCGCAACGGCGAGCTCCGCGTCACGGTGATCAGCCCCGTGAACCAGCCCCAGCGCGGCTACGTCGTGTACGAGGACACCCGGCGCGCCGCGGCAGGCCGACGGCTCGACCGGACAGTGTCGATGCTGCGCGACGAGGGCATTGCCGCTCACGGCCTGGTCGTCGAGAGTGACCCTGTCACCGCAGTCCGCGACGCGCTCGCCCAGCTCGAGCCGCACGTCGACGAGCTGATCGTCGCGACGCACCCGCAACAGAAGTCCGGTTGGCTCCGCAAGAACGTGATCGACCGGATTCGCGGGGTCGCAGGTGACCGGCCGGTCGAGCACGTCGTCGTCGACATCTCCGCCGAGACCGGCCAGCAGAACGTGCTCGTGATCGCGAACGAGACGGTGCTCGGCGAGGCTCTGCTGAACAAGGTTCGGGAGCGCGCGGCGCGCGGCCAGGCGAGCTTCCTGATCATCTCCCCACAGAGCGATCCCTCCGAAAGCGCGCATCCGGAGGCAGAGCGGCGCCTGAAGCGGGCCGTCAGCGAGCTCCGAGGCGAAGGGCTCGACGCCCACGGCCTAGTTGCGCATCCGGACCCGTTCACCGCCGCGCTCGAGGCGATCGGCGAGGAGCGCGTCGACGAGATCATCGTCTCGACCTTCGGGCCGGAGAAGTCCGGCTGGCTCCGGCGCGACCTTGTCGAGCGGCTGCGCAGCGAGACGAACCTGCCGGTCGAGCATGTGATGGCGACGAGCGAGGTGCCTGCCTAGTGGCGGCTCACGCCGAAGCGCATCACGGTCCGCCCATCGCGCATCACAGTTCGCGAGTCAACGCGTCGGTGCTCGGCATGCTCCTGTTCATCGCGTCCGAGATCATGCTCTTCGGCGCGTTCTTCACCGCG
>Ga0307278_10001818_pt1 | contig 10543 bp, 9 predicted proteins | sample ER_DNA_117_FD_194482 | JGI IMG/M metagenome (GOLD analysis project Ga0307278, IMG submission 194482) | Bulk soil microbial communities from the East River watershed near Crested Butte, Colorado, United States - ER_DNA_117 | ecosystem: Environmental > Terrestrial > Soil > Floodplain | place: USA...
AGGTCGCCGGCGAGCTCGCCACGGGGATGGGCGCGCGCTACCGCACGCTCATGCGCGTCGGCTCGGCCGAGGTCGGCGGTCTGGTGGAGATCGTCGAGTGGGACGAGGGCTGCGACCTCGCCTGGGCGTCGGTCACCGGCGTCGATCAGCGCGGGCGCTGGCGGCTGCGCGCGCGACCGGACGACCACACCCACGTCGAGCTGCGCCTGGCCTATGGCGTCGCGGGCTCCGGCATCCTCGGCTGGGTCGCCGAGCAGGTCGCCGCCCCCACCGTGCGCGGCCATCTGCGCCGCTCGCTGCAGCAGCTCAAGCGCCAGGTCGAGCACGAGCGCCTGCGCCGCCAGGCCGCGGAGCGGCGCTCGGCGCGCGGCGTCAGTGGTGTCAGCGCCAGCGCCAGGCCGAGCGGAAGCTGACCGTCAGACGCGCGACGGTGCCGTCGCGCAGGCTCAGGACGAAGCTGCGGCAGGTACCCGCCCACGCCCGCTTGGTCTGCCAGGTGAAGACGTAGTGCCCGGTCCAGCGGTTGAAGCGCAGGCCGCGGTCGAACTGGCTCTCGGCCGGCTCGCCGCCGGTCGGCTCGCCCGGATCGTCGCAGTCGACCTGCACGCTGGTGGGCGAGCCGTCGGCCAGGACGTCCAGTCCGCGGAAGCCGCCGAGCGAGAAGACGATCGGGATCGCGTCGCCGGCGTGCACGACGCTGCCGTCCTGGATGGGCCCGAGGAAGCCCTCGAAGCCGAGCAGCGGCTCGACCACTGTGTAGCCGTGGGTGACCGTCGTCTCGTGCCCAGCGCCGTCGCGGGCGGTGACCGCGAAGGCGTGCGCGCCCGGCGTCGAGGTGTCCAGCGGGTCGCCGTCGGGGACGTCGCCCGTGCACGACTCCAGGCCCGAGCCGCCCTCGTCGGCACACGAGTAGTCGGCGGCCACGTCGGCGCCCCGCTCGTACTGCGCGCCCTCGGCCGGCGTGCGCAGGTCGACGGTCGGGGCCTGCTCGTCGGCCGCCACGGTGTAGCTGTGCGTCACCGTCGTCTCATTCCCGGCGCCATCGCGCGCGGTGACCTTGAAGGCGTGCGCGCCCGGCGTCGAGGTGACCAGCGGGTCGCCGTCGGGCACGTCGCCCGCGCACGACTCCAGGCCCGAGCCGCCCTCGTCGGCGCACGAGTAGTCCGCGTCCACCTCGGCGTTCAGCGCGTACTGCGCGCCCTCGGGCGGGGTGCGCAGGTCGACGGTCGGCGCCTGCTCGTCGCGCGGCTTCACCGCCACGACGGCCTGAGGGCGGAAGTTGGCCGGCGCCGGGGCCGCCTTGACAGCGAGCGTTCCATCTCCGCCGACGGAGTACTGGCCGACCACGCCGTCCCCGAAGGCGGCGACGTAGAGGCTCGTCCCGTCGGGCGAGAGCGCGAGCCCGGACGGACTGCGCGGAGCACCGACCGCTGGCGCGAGCTGGCTCAGCGCACCGCTGCCGTCGGCCCCGTACTGCGAGATCGTGTTCGACCCGACGTTGGTGACGTACACGCGGCCGGCGGCCGCCACGATGCCGCGCGGCTGGGTCCCGGCCGCCACGGTGGCCGGCGCCTTGGGCTCCAGGCCACCGCTGGCAGGGTCGACCGAGAACTGCGCAACCGTGCCGTCGGGCACCTGGTTGGCGGCATAGACGCTCTCACCGTCGGAGCTGACCGCGATGCCCGCGGGCTGCGACCCGGCCGGCACGGTCGCCGGATCCTTCGGCGTCAGCGCTCCCGCCGCTGACACGTCGAACTGCGAGACCGACCCGCCGGAGAAGTTGGTGACGTAGGCGCTCGAGCCGTCGTGGCTCACCGCGATCTGCGCGGGACCGGGCCCGGTGGCGGCACTGGAGGCGAAGCTCAGCGCGCCGGCGCCATCGATGTCATAGGTGCTGACCGTGGCGTCGCCCCGGTTGACGACGAAGGCGTGCTGGCCGTCGGGCGCGACCGCCATGGAGACCGGCGTGCTTCCCGTGACAACGGAATTCGGTGTTTTGGGATTCAGGGTACCGTCGAGGCGGATGTCGAACTGCGACACCGTGGCCGAGCCCTGATTGACGACGTAGAGGTTGCGTCGATCGGGCGATGCCGCCACCGCGGTCGACGTGAGGCCCGTCCCCACCTCGGGCGGCGTGAGCGAGGACAGCAGGCCCGCATCGTCCGCCGAATACTGGCGCACGGTCTGGCTCCAACTGGTCGCGTAGACGTACGCCGAGGGCGCCGCAGCGCTCGCCGAACCCGCCGTCAGCATGCTGGCAAGTGCTGTGGCGGCCGCCATCCTGGCCCGACGGAAACTCATCCTGGGGTGTCCATTCCTCCGGTGGTCCCATGGACAGTACGACGTGAACCCTGCCGCCAAGCACGGATGGACGAGTATCCGATGCCCTCTCAGGAGGCTGATAGCGCGGTCTCACGGGCGTCCGGGGCGCTACCTTGGGAGCGTGCAACCCCCCTCAGCGCTCGACATCCTCGTCGTCGACGACGACGAGCCGCTGCGTGAGATGCTCACGCGCTCGTTCGAGCGCGAGGGCCACCGCGTCACGGCGGTGGCCGACGGCGACGCGGCCATCGCGCAGGCGACCGAGCGCGACTTCGACGTGGTCCTGCTCGACGTGGCCCTCGGCCCGGGCCCGGCCGGTCACGACGTGGCCCGGGCGCTGCGCCAGCGCCGCGCCGTCGTGCCGATCATCATGCTCACCGCGCTGGACAGCGAGGCCGACGTCGTGCAGGGGCTCGAGGCCGGCGCCGACGACTACGTGACCAAGCCCTTCGGCCTGGCCGAGCTGCGCAGCCGCATCCGCGCCGTGCTGCGCCGCGCCCACGGCCGCGTGGTCGACGGCGTGCGCTCCGTCGGCACGGTGACGATCGACCAGCGCGAGCGCCAGGTGACGGTCGGCGGCGCGCCGGTGCGCGTCACCTTCAGCGAGTACGAGCTGCTGGCCTGCCTCATGGAGCGCCCCGGCAAGCTCTTCACGCGCCAGGAGCTCCTGCGCGCGATCTGGGGCGACAGCGCCTACCGCGACCCGCGCGCCATCGACGTCCACATCAGGCATCTGCGCGAGAAGCTCGAGGAGCGCCCCGAGGAGCCGAGCCTGATCCTGACCGTGCGCGGCGCCGGCTACCGCTTCCGGGAGCAGTGATCAGGCGCCGCGGCTTCGGCCTGCGCCCGCGGCTGCTGGCCGCGCTGGTGTTCACGAGCGCCGTCACGCTCGCCGTGGCGGCGCTGGCGCTGCTGCCGCCGTTGCAGAACAAGTTGACCGACCAGGCGGCGAAGGACCTGGAGAACGCGACCACCGCGGACGCACCGCTCTTCGACCGCGACATCAGGGTCAGCCTGAAACGGTCGCTCGACGAACGCAAGACCCCCGAAGAGCGCCTCTCCGACCTGGGTCGGGACATCGCGAGCCGGGCCTTCAGGCTGCGCCTGCGCACCGACGCCCGCGTCATCGTCGCGAGCTCGGTGCCCGACGCGCTGCCGATCTTCGACACCAGCGTCGCAGGCAGCGGGATTCCCCGCAACGAGATCCTGAGCGCGATCAGCAACCCTGTGGCGCGCACGATCCGGGGCGACAACCAGGTCATCGTCGTGCAGCCCATCGACGTGCCGGACAGCCTCGCGCTCAACCGACTCCGCGTTGCGCCCACCGACCGCACCGACCTCTCGGGGGACTTCCTGTTGGTGACGCAGAAGCCGCTCACCGACGTCAGCACCGCGGTCCGCCAGGTGCGCAACGCGTTCGCTGCGGCGGCCGCCGTGGGACTGCTGGTCGCGGTCCTACTCGGCATCGCGCTGGCGACCGGCATCGGCCGTCGGCTCGCCCGCCTGCGCGCCGCGGCGGTGCGCGTCGCCGAGGAGGGGACCGATGCGCCGACCCCGCGCGACGACGGCCGCGACGAGGTCGGCGACCTCGCCCGCGCGCTGGCGACGATGCAGCGCGAGCTGCGCCGCCAGGAGTCGGCGCGGCGAGCGTTCGTCGCGACGGCCTCCCACGAGCTGCGCACCCCGCTGACCTCGCTGCAGGGCACGATCGAGCTGCTCGAGGAGGACCTGCGCCACGGCGACCTCGATCAGGAGGATGCGCGGCTCCAGGTGCTCGGCGCCCAGCGCGAGCTGCGGCGCCTGGCGCGGCTGGCGAGCGAGCTGCTCGACCTCAGCCGGCTCGACGCCGACGTGTCGTTGCGCGCGGAGCCCGTCGAGCTCGGCGAGCTGTGCCGTGCCGTGGCGGCGGAGTTCGAGCTGCGTGCGGCCGAGGGCGACGTCGACCTCGAGGTCCCGGCGCCGCCGGGGCCGTGCTGGGGCCGCGGCGATCCGAGCGCGGTGGCGCGCGTGGTGCGCATCCTGCTCGACAACGCCCTGCGCCACGCGCCGGGATCCTCGACCGTTCGCGTCCTGCCCGCCTACCACGGCGAGAACGCCACGGTCGGGGTGGAGGACGACGGCCCCGGGGTGATACCCGACGATCGCGAGCGGATCTTCGAACGCTTCGAGCGCGGCAGTGCCCCGTCGGGCGAGAGCGGCTTCGGCCTCGGGCTCGCCATCGGCCGTGAGCTGGCGCGCAAGATGGGCGGCGAGCTGCGTCTCACGGATGCGCCGAGCGGAGCGAGCTTCGTCCTGGAGCTGCCGATCGAGCTGCCCGCCGGCTCGCATCCCGAGCCGCAGGCCGCGCCTACGCCGTACATGTCTTGACGGGTATATGCCTGGTTGGTTATACTCGCCGCCATGCATGGCACCTACGAGACCGTTGACGGTCGCCCGGCCCTGACCTTCGAGCGGCGCCTCGCCCATCCCCTGGAGCGCGTGTGGCGGGCTGTCACCGATCCCGACGAGCTGGGGCACTGGTTCCCCACCGCGGTGAGCGGCGAGGTGGCGCCCGGCGCCAGGCTGACCTTCGACTTCCCCGACGACGAGATGACGCTCGAGGGCGAGGTCGTCGAGCTCGAGCCGCCGCGCCGCTTCGCGTTCACCTTCGGCGACGACGTGCTGCGCATCGAGCTCGACGCGGCGGGCGACGGCTGCATGCTGCGCTTCACCTGCCTCTTCGACGATCCCGAGCGCGCCAGCCGCGACGCCGCGGGCTGGCACGTCTGCCTGGATCTGCTGGAGAAGCACCTCGGCGGCACTGCCACGCAGACGCCGAGCAGCGAGGCCACGCCCGAATGGCGCGAGCTCTACGAGGAGTACCAGCGCCGCGGCCTGCCGGTGGGCGCACCCGTCCCGGGCGACTGACCGCAGCCGGCCAGCGTGATGAGCCGTGCGAGGATGGCGCATGGCCGACATCGACCTCGAGGTCATCGAACGCGAGCTGCGCGCTCGTCATGACGAGCTCGAGGAGCGGCTCGCCGGCTTGGCACGCCCTCCCGAGCGGGGCTCTCAAGTCGGGTTCGGCAAGCGCATCGGAGACGGGACGACCGAGGCGGTGAGCCGGCTGACCGATGTGGGGGTGGGCGGCAGCCTGGAGATCTCCGAGGCGCGCGTGGCGCGTGCGCTGGCCAAGCTGGCCGAGGGCAGCTACGGCGCCTGCGACGGGTGCGGGGAGCCGATCGCGCCGGCGCGGCTGCAGGCGGCGCCGGAGAGCGTGCTGTGCATCGGGTGCGCGCGGCGCGCGCGCTGAGCATCGCCGCGTGAGCGCTCCCAACGAGTAGGCTGGCGCCCGCACGGGACCATGTCAGTCGACCTCGTCATCGACATCGAGAACACCCCTGGGGCGCTGGCGCGGGTTGCGGCGGCGATCAGCGATGCCGGCGTGAACATCGCAGCGGCCACGTGCACCGGGCCGGGCGCGCGAGCCGAGCTGCACATCCTCGTCCCACACGCCGAGGCCGCCAGGCATTCGCTGGCCATCTCCCATCTCGCGATCACCCGCGAGCGCGAGGTCGTCGTGGTCGATGTCGAGGACCGGCCCGGCGTGCTGGCCGACCTGACCCGCAAGATCGCCCGGGCGGGGGTCGACCTCGATCTCGTCTATGTCGCCACCCGAAATCGGGTGGTCTTCGGCGCGGCCGACCTCGCTGGCTTGCGGGCCGCGCTCGACGCCGCGCGCTGACGGCGGCGGCGCTAGCGAGCAGGCACGGCCGGCACGGCGGCCGCGGGGCGCCGCAAGGCGACGCTCACCCGGCGCAGCCCGCCGTAGCGAACGACGAGCGCCACCAGGCCGACCAGGGTGATGGGCACGAAGAGCACGAAGCGCACGACGACGGCGTAGGCGAGCGCGGCCGCGTGGGTGCCGCCGGCGACCAGCCGCACGCCGAGCAGGACGGCGGCGTCGAAGGTCCCCAGATAGCCGGGAGCGGCGGGGACGAGCGCCACGAGGTTGGCCAGGGCCATGATGTAGAGGCCGTCGAGCAGCGAGAGGTGAAGGCCGGCCACCGCGCCCACGACCGCGTAGACCGAGCCCTCGATCAGCCACAGGACGATCGAGAGCGCCAGCAGGCCGGCGCCGGTCGGCGACCAGAGCCGCCGCGTCGGGGTCAGCAGGCGCGCCGCCAGCTCCTGCACGCGGCGTCCGGCGCCGGTGTCGCGCCCGAGGAAGGCCGCGGCCGCCGCCGCCAGCAGGAGCCCCGCGCCGACGGCCGCGAGCATCCACCCCTCGACGCCGAGCGGCAGGTGCAGGGTGGTGACCAGGACCGCGAAGACGAGGACCAGGGCCACCGCGTCGAGGACGCGCTCGGCCACGAGCGAGCCGAAGCCGTCGGCGGTCGGCGTCCCGGCCCGGCGCGAGCTGAGCACCGACTTCAGGACGTCTCCGGCGCGGGCCGGCAGCGCGTTGTTGCCCATGTAGCCGACGACCGTCACCGCGTAGGCGTCGGTGCGCGACAGGTATGCCCCGGCGTGGCGCAGCAGCCGCAGCCAGCGTTCGCCGCGCAGCACCGTGGCCAGCGCGTAGAGCGCGAGCGCCGCGGCCAGGCGCGGCAGCGCCACCGAGGCCGCCGGCAGCTCGGGCAGCTGCTGGCGTGAGGCCCACCAGACGACCGCCACCAGCGCGATCGCCGAGACGAGCGCGGGGAGCAGCAGGGCTCGGCCGCGGGCGGGCACCTACACCCGCTCGGGGGCCAGCGCCTCGCTCATCGACGGGGTGACCGGCACCTTCTTGTAGGGCTGCTGGGCCTGGGCGTCGGTCTCCTCCTCGTGGTAGGAGCTCTCGACGTTGACCGCCCAGATGTCGTGGCCGGCGCGCGTGAGGACGTTGTCCACCGCGCGCATGGCGCTGAGCATCGAGTGGTCGGAGTTGTTGTAGCGATGCAGCCCGTTGCGCCCGACCTGCTGGAAGTTCGTGCCCAGCGGATCGAGCCACGAGCGGATGGTCTCGACGCGCTCGGCGTAGTCCTCGTCGTACATCGGGTACGCGAGCGGCACGCGCACGACGTATCCCCGGCGCACCTGCTCGGGCCGGGCGAGGCCGAGCTGCTCGAGCTCGCGGGTGGCGAGCGCGACGAGGTCGTCGTCCTCCATCGTCCAGAGGTCGTCGCCCTTGAAGGCGAAGTACTCCAGGCCGACGCAGGCCGTGTCGGGGTCGGGGACCATCCACGGGCTCCACGAGCGGTAGTTCTGGATGCGCCCGACGTGGACGTCGGGCTCGTGGATGTAGATCCAGTTGTCGGGGAAGAGGTCCTCACCGTCGAGCACGAGCGCGACCGTGAGGAAGTCGCGGTAGCGCAGGCCCTTGGCGGCCTCGGTGACGCGCGGGGGCGGAGCGGGATCGGTGATGCCGGCGGTCGCGCGCAGCGGCAGCGACGAGATGACGGCCTCGGGCTCGATGATCTCGTCGGGCGTGTGGACCGCGACGCACTCGTCGTCGACGAACTCCAGGCGCGTGGCCGGCGTGTCGAGGCGGACCTCGCCGCCGAGCTCCTCGATGCGGGCGGTCATCGTCTCCCACATCTGGCCCGGGCCGTAGCGGGGGTATTGGAACTTGTCGATGAGCGACTTGATCTTGTTGCCCTTGTTGCCGAAGAAGGCGGCCTTGGCCGCGCTGAAGAAGCTCAGGCCCTTGATCCGCTGGGCGGCCCACTCGGAGCGGACCTCGGTGGCGGGCACGCCCCACACCTTCTCCGTGTAGCTCTTGAAGAAGTGCGTGTAGAGGCGCTTGCCGAAGCGGTTGGAGACCCACGTCTCGAGGTCGTCCTCACGGCCCTTGGGCTTCATCGCGGCCCACGCGTAGCTCACCGTGCAGCGCACGAGCTCGACCGGGCCGAGCTTCTTGATGACGTCGGTGCCCTTGAGGGGGTAGTCGAGGTAGCGGCCCCGCCAGTAGATGCGCGACATGCGCGGGCGCATGAGGAACTCGTCGCCCATGATCTCCAGCCAGAGGTCGTTGACCTCCTCGCTCTTGGTGAAGAAGCGGTGCCCGCCGAGGTCGAAGCGGTAGCCCTCGGGGTCGACGACCGTCTTCGCCAGGCCGCCGACCTGCTCGTCGGCCTCCAGCACGATGACGCGCCGGCCAGCCTTGGCCAGTTGGTAACCCGCGGTCAGCCCGGCCGGGCCACCGCCGATGACGACATAGGGACGGTCGCTGCCGCCGTCGCCGGAGCGCGGGGCTTCGATCTCGAGGAGAGTCATGCCGGACACCTTCCCCCCTCGCGCGGGGTCCGCAGTCGCGGCCCTAATCGTTGCTAACGATCCTTAACGGCGCTCGTACAGGACCGCGCGCACGCCCTTGGGCAGGGGGGGCTTGCCCTCCACCACCGGCGCGGCCAGCGTGCGCGACAGGCGCCTGTCGCGATCCAGGACGCGCTGCCACTGCCCGGAGCGCGTGCGCACCTCGCTCGTCCACGGCGCGCCCCAGCGCGCGGTGCGGATGATCGGGAAGATGGCCACGAGCTTCTGGCCGGGCTGCAGGGTGCGCACGAGCGCGTCCTCGGTGGGCGTCGGCTTGGCCGCCTTGAGGCGGTCCAGCGCGTCGCGCCAATCGAAGATCTTGGGGTCCTTCACGGGGCCCATCGCGTCGGCCCACCGCAGGCCGATGTCCTGCGGGAGGTAGTAGCGCATGACCGGGGCCTGCTCGGGATGGATGGCGAGCACCATGTCGCCGCGCTCGAGGCGGTCGCGGACCAGGACCGCGGTGGTGTGGGCGTTGCTCTTGGAGTCCAGGGCGCCGGTGCGCGGGTTGAACCAGAAGGCGACGAGGATCGCGACCACCACGAGCCCCAGCCGCCCGCCGCGCGCGAGCCCGGCGGCGCCGAGCAGCAGCAGCGGTCCGACGAAGACGGAGAAGTAGCGGTTCGACCACGCCGGCGAGGCCTGCGAGGCCAGCCACGCCAGTGCGAGCGCCGTGCCGGCCATCACGGCCACCGCGAGCGCGGCGCGGGCGCGCGGCGAGCGCCGTGACCCGGCCAGCAGGGTGCTGAGGCCGAAACCGGCGCCGAGGGCGAAGGCCATCGCCGGCGCCGGCCCGCCCAGGACCGTGGTCAGGCCATTGAGGATGTCCTGCCCGGTCGGCCGCTCGGCCCATGGCGCGCCGGTGTGCGCGGCCTGCGAGAGGAGGATCGGGATCCATGGCAGGTAGAGCAGCCCGGTCAGCCCGTAGGCCAGCGCGGCGTCGCGCAGCAGGGCGCGCCGGTCGGCGCTCGCCCGCCATACCGGGACGAGCGCTGCCAGCGTCCCCAGGCCGAGGAACAGCCCCCAGTTGTGCGCGTAGGCGAGCAGCGCGAGCGCGACGGAGAACGCGGGCAGCCAGCGGCGCCGGCCCTGCACGAAGGTGACGACGAACGTGGCCGTCACCGCCGTCGAGAGGAGGGCGACGAGGGTGTACATCCTCGTCTCCTCCGCGTAGTAGGTCAGGAACGGGTTGATCGCCGCCAGCCCGGCGGCGATCCACGCGGCACGGTCGCCGAAAAGGGCGCGCGCGCCGACCCAGGCAACGGGGACGAGCAGCAGTGCGAACGCCACCGACAGCGCATGGGTGTCGCCCTCGCCGCTGCCGAAGACGCTCATCCACAGCTTGAGCAGCAGGTAGTACAGGGGCGGCGACCCGTCCTGGCGCAGGACGCCGGGGATGTCGAACAGGGGATGCGAGGAGATGCCGACCGACAGCCCCTCGTCGATCCAGAAGCGCGCGTGGATGGCCTGAGTGCGCAGTGCCAGCGAGATGCCGACCAGGAAGGCCAGCGCCAGCATCGACTTCGGCACGCTGACAGCCAGGCGGGCGGTGCCAAGGCGGGCCAAGCGCGCGCGCGGACGCGAGACGGTCGCTCCGGCGGCGCTCACGCGTGGCACCGGGCCACGATCCGCCAGCCGCCGCCGATGGCAAGCGTCTTCACGCCGGCCTCGCCTCCGAGGCTCTCGAGGCGAGGCACGGGGTGGGCGCCGCTCGTCGTGTGCGAGCGCCAGACGACGGCCGGGGGAACGGGCGGCAGGTCCTCCGGCGCGCTGGCCGACTCCACGGTCGTCATGTGCAGATGCAGCAGCCAGGACACGGCCGGTACCTGGAAGGCGCCGGTGTACTGCGTGCCGCAGGCGAGCAGGCGGTCGCGCCCGCCCGCCTTGGCCAACACGCCGGGAAGCCCGTGGGTGAGCCGCGCCTGGTAGTAGGCGGCCGCCCGGA
>Ga0307278_10001819_pt1 | contig 10543 bp, 10 predicted proteins | sample ER_DNA_117_FD_194482 | JGI IMG/M metagenome (GOLD analysis project Ga0307278, IMG submission 194482) | Bulk soil microbial communities from the East River watershed near Crested Butte, Colorado, United States - ER_DNA_117 | ecosystem: Environmental > Terrestrial > Soil > Floodplain | place...
AACGGCGCCGCGATGCTGTCGGGCGCAAAGCGCGAGCGTTTCGGCTGATCGGTCATGATGGGTTCCGTTGGCCTTCCGTCACCGGCTTGATTCCATTCGGATGTAAAGTGATGCCTGCGAAAACCCTGGCCTGTCCAGCCATAGCGATGCTGTCGACGGTGCTATCGCACAGCTAAGGTACTGAAAAGCAACGGGAGGTTTCGAAATGAGGCTGTCGCGGCGGCTGATCCTGAAGAGCGCCGGAGCGCTGCCTTTGCTGGCTGGCTCATTCGGTTTCCCGCTCCTTGGTTTGCGGGCGCGGGCGCAGACGGCGCCAGCGGAGGTTCCACCGATCCTGTTCGTGCACGGCAATGGCGACCATGCGGCGCTCTGGATCACCACATTATGGCGCATGGAATCGAACGGCGTGCCGCGGGACCGGATGCTCGCCATCAGTTTCACCGATCCCCTGGCGCGGGCCGACGACAAGGTCGAACAGCCGAACCGTTCCTCGACCGAAGACCAGCGCCGGGAACTCGGCGAGGCCGTCAAGGAATTGCAGCGCCGCACCGGCGCGGCGCGCATCGCCCTCGTCGGCAATTCGCGCGGCGGCTATTCGATCCGCAACTACATCAAGAATGGCGGCGGGGCCGATATCAGCCATGCCGTGCTGTGCGGCGTTCCCAACCATGGCATCTATGAATGGGACGAGGGGCTTGGCGGTGAGTTCAACGGCCGCGGCCCGTTCCTGCGCGGCTTGAACGACGGCGAGAGCGAGGTGACGCCCGGCACGGCGTTCCTCACCTTGCGCAGCGACGGCATCGATAAATATGCGCAAGCCGACGGGCGCTTCGTCGGCAAGCCGGGTACGCCGACCGGCGTGACATCGGATGGCCCTGCGCTGAAGGGCGCGGCCAATCTCGTGCTCGGCGCGCTCGATCACCGCGAGGTCGCGTTTCATCCGCGCGCATTTCGCGAGATCTACAAATTCATCGCCGGGAGGGAGCCGTCACGCATCGAGATCGTGCCGGAAGCGGAAATCAAACTGAGCGGGCTGGTGACGGGAACGCCGGGCGGCGTGGTCACCAACCGGCCGGTATCCGGCGCGACGGTTGAAATCTATCGTGTCTCCGCCGACACCGGCGAACGCATCGGCGGTCCGATCCATTCGTCGCAAACCGGCGCCGACGGCCGCTGGGGCCCGGCGCAGGTCGAGCTGAGCTGGTATCTCGAAATCGTGCTGGCATCGGCCGGCTCTCCCACGACGCATCTCTATCGCTCGCCGTTTCCGCGCTCCTCCGACGTCGTGCATCTGCGCGCCGCGCGCCCGCTCGGGTCGGCCGATGCCGGTGCGGGTGCCGTGGTCGTGATGTCGCGTCCGCGGGGCTATTTCGGCCTGCCGCGGGACGTGGTGCTGATCGACGGCAAGGAGCCTGCGGACGTGAAATCCGGCGTGCCGACCGATTCGGCCGCGACCTTGCGGCTTGCCGCAGAGGAGGTTGGCCGGGCGGTGCCAACCATGTTCAATACAGAGCGAATCGTGGTGCGGGCCTGGCCGGCCTCGGAAAACCGGATTGCGGTTGCTGAACTGACTTACTAGCTGTTCTGTGTGGATGCGCCCTTATGGCGCCCGGATCGAAAGACATAGTTTGGCAGTGGCCCGCATGAGCGCAGCGATATGCGGGGCTTTGGCAGGATCCCGGATATCGCTGCGCTGATCCGGGCTACGAAAGTGGCACCATGAGCATAGCCGAAGCCTACGATGTGCCGGCCGCACGCGCGCCGCTGGTGCCGCCGAGCCCGCCACGGGCCCCCGACGACATGAATGTGTTCGGGCGGATGAAGGCGATCCGCATCAGCCCGATCGGGAGCTGGGGCCAGCGCGCCTATGAGGAAGATATCGTCCAGGGCCGCTTCCTCGGGCGCAACAGTTTCATTCTCAACACGCCGGACGCGATCCGGCACGTGCTGGTCGACAATTACGAAAACTATACCAGGACGCCGGTCGGCATCCGCGTGTTGCGTCCGATCCTCGGCGAAGGCCTCCTGATTTCGGAAGGGCGCGCGTGGAAACACCAGCGCCGCACGCTGGCGCCGGCTTTCACGCCGCGCGCTGTGATGACGCTCATTCCGCACATGCTGGCGGCGACCGACGAGACGGTCGCCAAGCTAAGGGCGGCCAGCAACGCGCCCGTCGACCTGCGCGAGGCGATGCAGCGGATGGCGCTCGAAATCGCCGGCCGCACCATGTTCTCGTTCGGGATGGATCGGCACGGCGCCGCGTTGCGCGACTTCGTGATGGAGTATGGCGAGCGGCTGGCGCGGCCGCATTTTCTCGATCTGCTGCTGCCATTGAGCTGGCCGAGCCCGCAGGATATTTCGCGCGCCCGTTTCCGCAAGCGCTGGACGGCGTTCGTCGGCATGCTGATGGCCGAGCGCCGCGCCGCCGGCAAGAACGAGGGCGCGCCGGCGCACGACCTGTTCGACCTGATGGGTGACGCGCGCGATCCGGAAACCGGCGAGGCCTTTACCGATGCGCAGCTCGGCGACCAGATCGCGACCATGATCCTGGCCGGCCACGAGACCACAGCCACGGCGCTGTTCTGGGCGCTGTACCTGCTGGCGCTGGATCCCGCCATCCAGCAGGAAGTGGCGACGGAGGTACAGGGTGCCACCGTCAACGGGGCGCTCGATCTCGATCGGCTGAAATTCACCCGCGCGGTGATCGACGAAACCATGCGGCTCTATCCGCCGGCGTTCCTGATTGCACGTGCGGCCAGCGGGCCGGATACGATCATGGGGCTTCCGGTCAAGAAGAAGGATGTCATCCTGATCTCGCCGTGGCTGTTGCATCGGCACGAAAAACTGTGGCGCGATCCGAACGCCTTCATCCCGTCGCGTTTCATGACCGGCACGCCGCCCGATCGCTTCGCCTATCTGCCGTTCGGCGTCGGCGCACGCGTCTGCATCGGCGCGCATTTCGCGCTGGTCGAAGCGACGCTGGCGCTGGCGAAGATGATCGGCGCGTTTCATGTCACGTTGGTCGACAAGGAGCCGGTGATGCCGATCGGCGTGGTGACGACACAGCCCGACCGTTCGCCGACGTTTGCCATCACGCCGCGATAGCACGGCGTTTTTGAGCGGAGCGGATGCCGGTTCGCATAGCAGTCAAGCTTGCGCAGATTGCGTAGACTTAATCTGCAGTAGAAAACGCGTCAAATAAGGGAGAGCACCTTGCGGAGCCGCTTCGGGAACGTCATCTAGGTTGTCACCATGAGCGATACCCAGGCCCAGTTCTCTGTTTTGCGGCAGACCGCCGATCCCGCGGTGGTCGAGGCCATTTCGCAGTTGATCGCAACGGGCGAGGATCGGGACCTCAACCGCATCAACCTTTTGGATTTTTCTGCACGGTACGGGTTCGACGAGGAAAAGGTCATCTCGGCCTTCCTGCATTCGGCGCGGCTCGGGCTGTTCGATCTCAGCTGGAATGTCCTGTGCCCCGGCTGTGGTGGCGTGCTCGGCGCGCACAACACCCTGAAATCGCTTCGGCACGACGACTACAATTGCGCGTTATGCGCTCAGGGCTATGAGGCATCCGTCGACGACCGCGTGGAGGTTTCCTTCACCGTCAGTCCCCGCGTCAGGCGGATCGCGGCGCACGATCCCAACACGCTGCCGATCTGGGAATATAACCGCCAGATGTTCTGGAGTTCGGGGATGGACCTGAGCGAGGAATCGATCAAGCGGCTGATCGATGAGGTTTCGCTCGAGGCCATCGAACTGCCGGCGGGCGAGAAGGCGGTGCTGTCCCTGCAACTGCCCAATCAGTTCGTGATCGTGTTCGAGCCGGTAACGCATTCGGCGCATTTTCTGGATATCCAGGGCGAGCCGACCCGCGAGCGCCAGCAGTTTTCCATCGTGTTCAACAAGCTGCACGCGCCGACCGGCACGACCGTGATGCGCCCCGGGCCGCTGCGGCTATCGCTCGAAAACCAGACCGACCACCGGGTGCTGCCCGCGGTCTGGATCGCCAACGATACGCTTCATGAGCTGCTCGGCAAGCGCAAGCCGATCCTGACCGCCAAGCGGATGCTGTCCAACCAGACTTTTCGCGACGTCTTCAAGGCGGACAACCTCAACGTCGATCAACGCCTCAAGATCACCTCGCTGACGTTCCTGTTCACCGACCTGAAAGGCTCCACCGCGCTCTATGAAAGGGTCGGCGATCTCGCCGCCTTCGATCTGGTGCGGGCGCATTTCCATGCGCTGCTCGAAATCATCGCGTCGGAGAAAGGCGCGGTCGTGAAGACGATCGGCGATGCCGTGATGGCCACTTTCATCCGGCCGGAACATGCGATCGTTGCAGGCTTGCGCATGCGCGCGGCAATGTCTCAGCTCAATGCCGAGCGCGGCAGGGAGGAGCTGATCGTCAAGATCGGTATCCACGAAGGCCCGTGCCTTGCGGTGATGCTCAACGAGCGGCAGGATTATTTCGGCCAGACCGTCAACATCGCCTCGCGCGTGCAGAGCCTGTCGACCTCGCAGGAGATCCACATCACCGGACCTGTGATCGAATCGCCGGCGGTCGCCTCGATCCTTCAGAAACAGGCGATCAGGCCGATCCAGAAGGAAGCCGCGCTGCGCGGCATCGCCGACAAGATGGTGGTGTACGAGATACCGTAGAGCGTTGAATCAGCCGTCATCTCAGGAATAAGCGCACTTGCGTTTATTCCGAAGGTGCGCGCTCTTGCGCGCCTCGAAGTATGAGTACGGCCGGTGGCCCATCCTTCGAGGCTCGCTGCGCTCGCACCTCAGGATGACGTTGGCATCACGACCTTCGAGCGTGATCTCGCGCGCTATTCGATCACGATCTCGCCGGTCATGCCGAGCTCGGCGTGGGTCTTGCCATCGCTGGTCTTGATATCGCAGCGCAGGTCGCTGGCGCGGCCGGCCGCGACCGGCACCAGCCACCATTCGGCGGATTGTCCCGGATAGACCTCGATCTCGCGGATCGCGCCCTTGAATTCGGCGAGCGTCACGGCCTTGCCGTTCTGCTGCTGCGTCACCTGCACCTTGCGCGTGAACACCATCTGCGAGAACGCATGCGAGGTGAAGTAATGCGGATCGCTGCTCGTGTTGCGCAGGATCAGCTTGTAGAGCTTGCCGGTTTCAAACTTGAGTTGCTTCGGCGCGAATTCATGTTTGCCGGGTGAGCCGAGGTCGACCGTCACCTCGATCGGCGTCTGCTTCGACAGATCGCCTGCCGCCAGCGCAGCTCCCGAAGCTACTCCCAACACAACGGCCGCACCCAGTGCGAAGCGAAAGGAGGCCATGTTCGATCCCTTTTGAAAAATCGCTTGCTGAAACAACGAGTTCATCCGTAATGCAAATGCGAATGACTTGCAAATAGATATCGGCCTCACCGCCTGCGGCGAATCGCGCAGTCAGACCTCCGGCCGATAGGCCGTGTCCCCTGAAGGCGGCCAGGCTTCGCGCGTTGAACCGACGCCTCCGGGCTCCGACCTGACAGGAAGCGAAGGCTCGGCGGTTCGTCGCGGGCTCTGCCTGGGGTTTCGCGCAGATGTTCCCGTCCATTCAACGTGACACCGATTTAATCTGCCTGCCCTGTCAGGCCTTCATCATCGTGTGCATTGCGGAGGCCAAATCTTCGACCCATATTCGATCGACAGGCTTCCCCGACCTTTGCAGGTAGATTGATGCTCGACGGACTGCGCCAATTCATTGCCGACATCGTTGCACCCAGCGCGGATCCGGATCTCGCGTTCGACGATACCGGGTATCTCCTGGCGGCGACTGCGCTGTTGGTTCATGTCGTCTCGCTCGATGGCGAGCCGAGCGCGATCGAGAAGCGCAAACTGCACGGTCTGATCGAAAGCCGCTTCAAGCTCGATCCCGGTACGGCGGATCATTTGATTGCGTCGGCGACGCGGGCCGAAGGCGAGGCGGTAGATCTCTATCATTTCACCAGCGTCATCATGCGTTCGGTGAACGAGGAGGGCCGGCTTCGCATCATCGAGATGATGTGGGAGCTGGTATACGCGGACGGCCAGGTCAGCGAGTTCGAGGATAACGTCGTCTGGCGCGCGGCCGATCTGCTCGGTATTTCATCGCGCGACCGCATCGATCTCAAGCACAAGGTGGCCGAGCAGCGGCAGCCGGCCTCGTCCGGGGGCCTTTCGAAAGCGGCCGACGTGACGACGTAGCGGCGGCGCCGTTACACCCATGGATTGTGCGTCACGTCAGATGACGAAACTTTAATGTGCCGCGCCATCGGCCGCGAACAGGCGCGATGGGCCTGAAAATATTGAACTTCAATTGCCGGGGAGGGGAGCGGTGCATGGGCACATGCCATGCACGTGGCTTGCGTGACACCATACGCCTATGCTCTCGTTCCGGCGCTGGCGGCCATCTGCAATTGATTTTAAGAGCATTCGATCGTGACCGAACGTGTGACGCTGATTACCGGTGCATCGGCGGGGATAGGCACCGAACTGGCGCGCGTTTTTGCATCCCATGGCCATCGCCTGGCGCTGGTGGCGCGGCGCGCCGATCGCTTGGAAGCGCTGGCGGTTGAAATCACGGCGGCGGGCGGCGCGGCTCCGATCGTCATTCCCTGCGACCTCGCGCAACTCGACTGCGGCGAAAGAATTGCCGAGGCTCTGACTGCCGCCGGCGTAGAGATCGAATACATCGTCAACAACGCCGGATTCGGCGTGTTCGGCAGAGCGATCCAGCGCGATCGGTCCAATCAGCTGGAGATAATCGCTGTAAACATCCGCGCGCTGACCGACCTATCACTGCGGTTTTCCGATCATCTGATCCGCAATCGCGGCGGCCTTCTCAATGTCGGCTCGATCGCCGGCTTTCTGCCGGGCCCGGGAATGGCAGTCTATTACGCATCGAAGGCCTATGTGCTGTCGTTCACGGAAGCCATGCGCGCGGAACTGGCGCCGCATGGCGTGCGCGTGACGGTGTTGTGTCCTGGTCCCGTGCCATCGGAATTTCAGGCGCGCGCAGGATTTAGGCCCGGCTTTGATTCGGCGATCCTCAACGTCTCGCCGGCCGATGTCGCGCAGCAGGCCTACAGCGGATTGATGGCGAATAAACGGGCAGTGTTGCCCGGTTTGGGCATCAAGATCGTGCCGTTCCTGCTCCGGCTGTTTCCACGCTCCTTTATCCTCGGAGCAGTTGGCCGCTTCCAGCTCCGCCAGCGCTGAGAAAACCACGTATTTTTGCGGGTGAAAGCGCGCGTACCGGGAACGCGCGGCGGAGACCCTATCTGGCCCGCGACTTGCTTTTAGATTTTCGCGAGTGTGCGTGAACTCACGCCAAATTAACACTCACTTAGGTATGGTTTGGGTTTGAGGTGCCAGAGCAACGTCGATGTCGTTCCGGTTGAGCAAAAATGGCGACAACATCCTGCCCTTTCCGGGCCAGAGAACGCTGGTTGCGCCTGACACCACGCCCCTTCTGCCTGTTCTGATCGTTCTCCATCAGGAGACGTCGACGCCGGGGCGGGTCGGCAATGCGCTGCGGGCGCTCGGCTATCCCCTCGACATCCGCCGTCCGCGCTTCGGCGACCCCCTGCCGGACACGCTGGACCAGCATGCCGGCGCGGTCGTCTTCGGCGGCCCGATGAGCGCCAACGACTCCGACGATTATGTCCGCCGCGAAATCGACTGGATCGAAATTCCCTTGCGCGAACAGCGGCCGTTTCTCGGCATCTGCCTGGGCGCGCAGATGCTTGCCAAACAATTGGGCGCGCAGGTCGCGCCGCATCATGAAGGCCGGGTGGAGGTCGGTTACTATCCGATCCGTCCGACCGAGGCGGGACATGCGCTCTGCCCGGACTGGCCGGAGCGCGTCTACCACTGGCACGGCGAGGGATTTCAACTGCCGCATGGCGCCGACTTGCTCGCCGAAGGTGATGATTTTCCGGTGCAGGCGTTCCAGTCAGGCCATGCGTTCGGCTTCCAGTTTCATCCCGATGTGACCTACGCCATGATGCATCGCTGGACCACGCGCGGGTGCGTCCGCATGGATTCGCCGGGCGCGCTTCCGCGCCATCTTCACTTTGCCGATCGCGCGGTGCACGACGCGATCGAACGCGCTTGGCTGAAGAACTTCATCACCGGCTGGCTCGTGCGCTCGTCGCGTTCGATCGTGCTGGAAGCGGCGGAATAGCCGCCACACGGAATTTCATCCGTGCCTGCGAGCGTCTTTCAAAATTCCTGGATGTGATAGTCTCGCTGCCTGAAGCCTGCGGATACAGCAGGCGTATGGGAGGCAACATGACCGGCGACGAATTCGCATCGCTGCTCGGTGATTTCACGCTGTCGGCGGAGTCAGGCGATGGCGCACGCTTCGCCAGCCATTTCACCGAAGACGCCGTCTATCACGACTACATCTACGGCCCGCATCGAGGCCGCGCCGACATCGCGCATATGATGCAGAACCTGTTTCACCGCGACGCCGCCGATTATCGCTGGGAAATGTTCGATCCCGTATTCGACGGCCGCCAGGGCTATGCCTGGTCGCTGTCGAGCTTCACGTCGACGATTCCGCAGTTTAGGGGGCAGCGCGTGGTGATCGACGGCATGAGCCGTTTCATCCTGCGTGACGGGCTGATCGCCGAATACCGTGAATCCGTCAATGGCGGGGTTGCGATGGCGCAGCTCGGCGTCGAGCCGGCGCGGATGGAAAAAGTATTCCGGCGCTGGACCGGATGGCTCCAGGAGCGGCCGGAAACGTTGGATTATCTGGCGCGCCCGAAGGGCTCGCGCGCGAAACGTCAATGACAGAAACGACAGGGAGACCCGCGGTGAACTATCAGCATATTGTCTACGAGGTGAGCGACAAGATCGCGACCATCACGCTCAACCGGCCCGACCGCATGAATGCGTGGACCGCGACCATGGAGCGCGACGTGCGCCACGCGATGGAGGCGGCGGCCGGTGACGACAGCGTCCGCGTCATCGTGCTCACCGGCGCCGGTCGCGCCTTCTGCGCCGGCGCCGATATGGAGGCGTTGCAGAGCATCGACCCCAGCGAGATCAGGCGTGGTGAGAACACGCCGTCGTTCGACATGAACCGGCGGGCGGACTGGCAGACGCGCTATGCCTATTATCCGGCGATCCCAAAGCCCGTGATCGGCATGCTGAACGGCGCGACCGCCGGCATCGGCCTGGTCCATGCGCTTTATTGCGACCTGCGTTTTGCCGCCGACAACACCGTCTTCACCACCTCGTTTGCGCGCCGCGGGTTGATCGCCGAGCACGGCATCAGCTGGATGCTGCCGCGCATCGTCGGCCACGCCAACGCGCTCGATCTTCTGATGTCCGCACGGCGGGTGTCGAGCGACGAGGCGCTGCGGATCGGGCTGGTCAACCGCCTCTACCCGCCGGACCAGTTGCGCGAGCAGACCTATGCCTATGCGCGCGATCTGGCCGATTTCGTCTCGCCGAGCGCGATTTCGGTGATCAAGCGGCAGCTCTACGACGTCCCGTTCCAGACGCTGGCAGAAGCCACCATCGACGCCAACCGCGAAATGCAGATCGCGCTGAAGGGGAGCGATTTTCGCGAGGGCGTGGCGAGTTTTGTCGAGAAGAGGCCGCCGAAGTTTACGGGGAAGTGAGGGGGAGGCTTAGGGCCGCGTCTACCGGCCCGTCTGCGCCCTTCGGGCTACGCCGGGCACCACGCGTAGCCCGAAGGGCGAAGCGTGGTGGAGCCAGGCGGGATCGAACCGCCGACCTCGTCATTGCGAACGACGCGCTCTCCCAGCTGAGCTATGGCCCCGTCGCGACCGCCTCGAAGTGACCCCGAAGCGATCGACAATCGGCGCCATTTACAGTCCGGCCCAAGGCCAAGTCAAGAATGGTGCAAGAAACCTGAAACGGCCGATTTTGGCGTCATTTTGCCGGGAACTTCCCTTGTTTGCGGGGGGATGAACCGATATCTAGCAGGTACCCCACCTGCGAGCCCCCTCCACATGCGCGCTGTCCTCGATATCATCATCATCGTCCTTGACCTCTATGTCTGGCTTTTGATCGCTTCGGCCATCCTGTCCTGGCTGATCGCCTTCAATGTCGTGAACACGCGCAACCAGTTCGTCGCGGCGGTGGCCGAGTTCCTCTACCGGATCACCGAGCCGGCGCTGGCGCCGATCCGAAGGTTCATGCCCAATCTGGGCGGCCTCGATATCTCGCCGATCATCCTGATCCTGGTCATCATGTTCGCCCAGCGGGTGATCCTCTACTACATCTATCCCAACGTCATCTGATCGCGAGCACCGATAGCTGATGGATGCCCGATGGATCCTTGGCGCTATTCCACCGAGGGCATCAGCGTCGCGCTGCGGGTCACGCCGCGCGGAGGCCGCGACGACATCGACGGCATTGAAACGCTCGCCAACGGCCGTTCGGTCGTAAAGGTTCGCGTCCGCGCCATCGCTGAGGGCGGCGAGGCCAATCGTGCGGTGACTGAATTGCTGGCGAAAGCGCTTGGCGTGCCGAAGGCGAAAGTGAAGATTCTTTCAGGCGTCACG
>Ga0307278_10001820_pt1 | contig 10542 bp, 10 predicted proteins | sample ER_DNA_117_FD_194482 | JGI IMG/M metagenome (GOLD analysis project Ga0307278, IMG submission 194482) | Bulk soil microbial communities from the East River watershed near Crested Butte, Colorado, United States - ER_DNA_117 | ecosystem: Environmental > Terrestrial > Soil > Floodplain | place...
TGAGCACGAAGCGGAACGCCTGAAGTCCGAGCTCGTCGCCACGGTCTCGCACGAGCTCCGGACGCCGCTTGCGAGCATCGTCGGCTTCGCAGAGCTCCTCGTCGATCGTGATGTCGACAGGGAAACGCGCGACCGGTACGTGGCGACGATCCACGGCGAGGCGAAGCGCCTGACCGACCTCATCAACGACTTTCTCGACCTGCAACGGATCGAAGAAGGAGACTTCACGCTTGCGCTCGAGCCCTTCGAGCTGGTCGAGGTTCTCCGAGCAGAGGTCGACCTCTTCTCCATCCAGAGCGAGGCACACGAGATCGAGTTGCACGTCCCTGACGGGAAGCTGGATCTGCTCGGGGAGCGAGATCGAGTCGCGCAGGTCGTTGCCAACCTCGTCTCGAATGCGATCAAGTACTCGCCTGCGGGCGGGACGGTGTCGGTCGCAGCGGAGACAAGGGGCGGAGTCGTCAGAGTGTCAGTCGGCGATCAGGGCCTCGGGATTCCGGCCGACCAGCAGCGGATGCTGTTCACGAAGTTCTACCGAGTCGACTCGTCAGACACCCGGGCGATCGGCGGCACCGGGCTCGGCCTCGCCCTCTGTCGCGAGATCGTCGAGGCGCACGGTGGCCGGATCGGCTTCGACAGCGTCGAGGGCGAAGGCTCGACGTTCTGGTTCGAGCTGCCTGCACCCCAGGTGCGGAACGGCAAGGGCCCTCGCCGCGTGCTCGTGATCGAGGACGATCCGTCGGCATCGGCGCTCCTCGCCGAGTACATCGGAGGGAACGGCTACGAGGTCGAGATCTCGGCGACGGGGGAGCGAGGGCTCGCGCGTGCGATCGAGGACCCGCCTGCCCTGATCTGCCTCGACATGGGCCTGCCTGGAGACCTCGACGGCTGGCAGCTCCTCGCCCGCCTCCGCGCGCGGCCGGACACTGCGAATATCCCGGTCGTCATCTGCACCGGCCGAAACGGGCGCGACCGCGCAGCAGCCCTCGGGGTGACGGACTTCATCACCAAACCCTTCTCGCAGCGCCAAATCCGCGCAGCGATCGGACGGCTGCTCCCGGAGGGCCGCGGCACGGTGCTCGTGGTCGACGACGATCCGGCCGTTCGGCGACTCGTCTTCGAGACGCTGCAGGGCAACGGCATCGACCTTCGCGAGGCGGCTGACGGTGAGTCCGCGCTCGCCGAGATTGCGTCGGAGAAGCCGGACGTGCTCATCCTGGATCTGATGATGCCCGGTCTGGACGGCTTCGACGTTCTCGGCCGGCTCCAGGAGAGCCCCGAGACGAGGCTCCTTCCCGTGGTCGTCCTGACGGCGCGCCGCCTGACCGCCGACGAGCGCCAGCGCCTCAACCAGCGGACCGTCGCGCTGCTCGAGAAGAGCGCCTACTCGCCGCAGGAGCTACGACGCCTCGTCGAGCGGGTGCTCGCCTAGCAAGCGTTCGATCGTCTCGAGCAGTTCGAGCGGACTGAACGGCTTCGTCAAGAACACGTCCACTTTGAGCGACTCGGCAAGGCTGCGATGGTGGGCGGCGATCTCAGCGGTGAGGACGATCACGGGTAGCTGTGGGTGCCGGCGCTTCAGCTCGTCGAGAACGAGTGAGCCGTGACGTCCCGGCATCTTCCAGTCGAGCAGGACGAGATCCGGCACACGGCGCTCGAGTAGTCCGAGCGCCTCCTCGCCGTCCGTCGCCTCGTTGATCTCGTAATCGTCCTCCGGCAAGGTCATCCGGAGCAGGCTTCGTACGGACTCGTCGTCGTCGACGATCATGATTCGGCGGCGAGTCATCTCGAATGGCCTTCGCCTCGCACGCGGCGGCCAGCGACCAGGGCGTCGACGAGTCGGCGGCCGAGGTCGCTCTTGTCGGCGGCGACTCCCGCGAGCAGGTCGTCGAAAGTGTTTCTGAGGCGCTCTGTCGCCTCAGTGATCCGCGCCGCCGCCTCGCGGCGAGTTCGCTCATCGTCGCGGGCAGCCAGAAGCTCCGCGAAGCCGGCGATTATGGCCAGGGGCGTCTTCACCTCGTGTGCGAAAGAGGAAAGCGCCTCATCGCGGTCACGCGCTCGAGGGTCGGCTTTCGGGCTCAAAGCAGCCCACGCCTGTGCGCTTCGGAAACGGCCTCTGCGCGGCGGCGCACGCCGAGCTTCGCGAAGATTCGGGACAGGAGCGTCTTCACAGTCTCGTCACCTATGGAGAGCCGTGCTGCGATGTCCCGGTTGGTCGATCCGGCCGCGACCAGCCGGAGCACTTGGCGCTCCCTCGGGCTGAGCGCCGCTCGCCCCGGTGCGCGCTTCGGATGCCGGGAGTCGAAGGACGGCCTGCCAGCCGCGATTGTTCCGAGTGAGGACAGGAGTTCCTCCGACTTGCCCGTCTTGAGCACCGTCCCTTGCGCACCCGCATCGCGGGCGGCTTCGTTGAACCCCTCCTCTGCGTTTGCGGTCATCAGCACCGCCGGGACCTCGACGCTCTGCCGCCGGAGCTCACGGACGAGCTCGGTCCCGACGAGGTCCGGCAGCCGCTGGTCGACGAGGAGCAAGGCCGGTCGCCTACGGTCGACGAGATCGAGCGCCTCCGCCGCTGTGTGTGCGATGCCGACGACCCGAAAACCGGATCCTTCCAGGGCCAGGCGAAGCCAGTCGCGAACCATCGCATCGTCCTCGACGACGAGGATGGAGACCTCATTGTCCATTTCCGGCAATGCTTTCGCTCCGATCGATGACCGATGCCGCTTTCTCTAGTCAGCACCCGGGAAACTACCTGGGTACTCGGAGCGCGAAACGGTCAGGCGGCGCGGCGGCGTTCGCGAACGAGCTCGACGAAGGCTTCGGCGAGCTCGGGCTCGAACTGGCTGCCCGACGACCGGACGATCTCGTCGAGCGCATCGGCGGGCGGCATGGCCGGGCGATAAGGGCGATCGCTCGTCATCGCGTCGAACGAATCGGCGAGCGCGAAGATCCGCGCGGCGATCGGAATGTCAGTCCCTTCCAGCCCGGCTGGATAGCCGTTGCCGTCCCAGCGCTCGTGGTGGCATGCGACGACGTCGCGTGCCAAACCCGACAGGTACGGGATCTTCTCGAGGACGCGCTCGCCGAGGACCGGATGAAATCGCATCTGTTCGACCTCCTCCGGATCGAGCGGGCCGGGCTTCCTCAGAATTGAGTCCGGGATGCCGATCTTGCCGATGTCGTGGAGCAGGAAGCCGTACTCGAGCTGCGGCTCGGCGGCGAGCGCGGGGTCGAGGCGCGCGGTCAGCTCCAGAGCCAGTGTCGTCACGCGTTCGGCGTGCCCCCCGGTCTCGTCGTCGCGCAGCTCGAGCGCAGCGGCCAGTGCCCGCACGGTCGTGGCGTACGAGATCTCGAGGCGCTCGAGCGCCTCCTCGACGATGCGACGCTGGGCACGCTCGGACGCGTGAAGCTGTCGCAGCTCCTGCGCGTACTTCAACGCCTGCGCGACGGCGAGTTGCTTGTCCATCAGCCGCGTCGGGTTTCGACTGTTGGCATCCCCTCTTTTTCGGCTCCAAGAGCCGAAAGGTTTAGGCGCGGACGGCGGCGCCGACCAGGCGACGTGCTGCCGCGGCGATGTGCTCCGCATCGATTCCCGCCGCTGCGAGGAGCTCTTCGGGCTTGCCCGAGGTGGGCATCTCGCGGACGGCGAGCTGGATCACGCGCGGCCGATCCTCCGCGTCGGCAAACGCCGAGAGCACCGCTTCGCCGAGACCGCCTTCCGGCCAATGATCCTCGGCTGTGACGAAGCGCCCGCCGGTGGCCTCGGCCGCCGCACGGAGCGTCTCGACGTCGACCGGCTTCACGGAGTAGAGGTCGATCACGCGGGCGCTCACATCCTGCTCACCGAGCGCGTCGGCGGCCTTGAGCGCCTCCTGCAGCGTGATCCCCGCGCCGACGATCGTCACCTCGTCGTCGTCCGAGGAGCGGACGACCTTGCTCCCGCCGACCGGAAACTCCTCGTCGGGCGCGTAGATGACCGCCGTGGCCGCCCGTGTCGTGCGCAAGTAGGCGATGCCGTCCAGGTCAGCCATGGACGCGACGAGCTTGGCCGTCTGATTGGCGTCCGAGGGATAGAGGACGGTCGAGCCGTGGACAGCTCGCAGGGCCGCGAGGTCCTCGAGACCCATCTGTGACGGGCCGTCCTCGCCGATCGAGACGCCTGCATGCGAACCGCAGAGGCGGATGTTCGCCCGGCTGACGGCAGCCATGCGGATGAAGTCGTAGGCGCGTGTGAAGAAGGCGGCGAAGGTCGAGGCGAACGGCCGCCAGCCACGCACCTGAATCCCCACGGCGGCCGCAACCATCTGTTGCTCCGCGATGTACATCTCGAAGTACCGCTCAGGGTGAGCCTTGGCGAAGATCTCGGCGTACGTCGAGTTGGAGACCTCTCCGTCGAGGGCGACGACGTCTCCCCGCGCAGAGCCGAGCGCGGCCAGCGCGTCGCCGTAGGCCTTGCGCGTCGCCACCTCGTCACCCAGCTCGTAGGTCGGCAGCTGGAGCGGGCCGCTCTCGAACTCGTGCGGCTGCCCTTCGAAGTCAGGCTTCGCCACGTTGATCATCAGGTCGCGAATGCCGCCGAGCTCCGCGATCGCCGACTCGGGATCGTCGAGCGCCTTTCCGTGCCAGCCCTCCTGGTTCTCGACCGCCTTGACGCCCTTGCCTTTGATGGTCTTCGCGACGATCACCGTCGGTCGGCCCTCGGTCGCGACGGCCTCCGCATACGCAGCGTCGATCGCGTCCACGTCGTGGCCGTCGATCTCGATCGCGTGCCAGCCGAAGGCCTCGGCCCGCTTTGCATACGAGTCGAGATCCCACCCGTGCATCGTCTCGCCGCGCTGGCCGAGCCTGTTGCCGTCGATGATCGCCGTCAGGTTGTCGAGACGGTCGTGCGCCGCGTGCTCGAAGGCCTCCCACATCGAGCCTTCGGCCATCTCGCTGTCGCCGCAGAGCACCCAGATCCGATACGGGAGTCGGTCGAGGCGTTTGCCCGCGAGCGCGATCCCGACCCCGAACGGGAGCCCCTGGCCGAGCGAGCCCGTCGCGACGTCGACCCACGGGATGATCGGGGTCGGATGCCCTTCCAGGCGGCTGCCGAACTTGCGGAAGGTCAGGAGCTCCTCGTCGGTGATGGCTCCCGCGGCCTTGAACAGCGAGTAGACGAGCGGCGAGGCATGGCCCTTGGAGAAGACGAGATGGTCGTTGCGAGGATCCTCCGGCTGGTCGAAGTCGTAGTGCAGGTACTCGGTGAGCAGCACGGCCATGAGGTCGGCGGCGGACATCGACGAGGTCGGGTGGCCCGACTTCGTGACCGCGGCCGCGCGGATCGAGTCCACACGCAGCTGCTGGCCCAGCTCCCGCCAGAGATCGCGATCGGCCATGTGTGTAACGTAACGGCTCGATGCGGGTCGCGGCCGCTTTTGACCATCGCGGCGTGAAGCTGCGCCAACGCGCGCTGGAGGAGATCGTTCGCGCCGGCCACGAGCCGATCGACCTCGGCACGGACTCACCAGAACCGATGATCGACTACCCGGACAAAGCACGCGAGATCGGAGGGGCGATCCGGGCGGGGGAGGCCGAGCGCGGTGTCTTGATCTGCGGCTCGGGCGTTGGCGCATCGATCGCCGCCAGCAAGCTCGCCGGTATCCGAGCTGCGACCTGCCACGACACGTATTCGGCTCACCAGGGAGTCGAGCACGACGACATGAACGTGCTCTGCATCGGTTCAGAGGTCGTCGGGGCTGAGCTGGCCGGTGAGCTGATCAGGGTCTTCCTGGCGGCGAACTTCGGCGGCGGGGAGCGCTTCGTGCGAAGGTTGGAGAAAATTAAGGAGTTGGAAAGGACACATGGCTGAATCTAGGCTTCATCAACTCTCTGCGCTGGGTCAGTCCGTCTGGATCGACTCGCTCTCGCGCGAGTGGCTCGAGACCGGGGAGCTCGCCCGGATGATGCGCGAGGACGCGGTCGTCGGCGTCACGTCGAACCCGACGATCTTCCAGAAGGCCATGTCCGAGGGGGACTGGTACGACGAGCAGCTCCGCGAAGTGCTGAACGAAGAGGTCGACCTCAAGGAGATCTTCCTCCAGCTCGCCGCGCGCGACATCCAGGGCGCCTGTGACCTCTTCCGCACGGTCTGGGACGAGACCCGGGGCGGTGACGGCTACGTCTCGATGGAGGTCGACCCGAACTTCGCCTACGACACCGAGGCGACGATCGAGGAGGCGAGGCGGTTCCACGATTGGATCGACCGGCCCAACCTGCACGTGAAGATCCCGGCGACCGCGCCAGGACTGCCCGCGATCGAGGAGATGATCGCCCGTGGGCGGAACATCAACGTCACGCTCACCTTTTCCCTGGAGCGCTACGCAGAGGTAGCGGAGGCCTACATCCGGGGGCTCGAGCGACTGGTCGCGTCGGGAGGCGATCCTTCCACCGTTGCGTCCGTGGCGAGCTTCTTCGTTTCGCGCGTGGACACGGAGGCGGACAGGCGCCTGGACGAGATCGGCAGGCCCGACCTGAAGGGCAAGCTCGCGATCGCGAACGCCAAGCTCGCCTACCAGCGCTACAAGGAGATCTTCGCGGGCGCGCGCTGGAAGGCGCTTGCCGGGAAGGGGGCGACAAAGCAGCGCTGTCTCTGGGCCTCGACCTCGACGAAGAACCCCGAGTATCGCGACGTCACGTACGTCGAGGAGCTGATCGGCCCGGAGACGGTGAACACGATGCCGAAGGAGACGATCGAGGCCTTCCAGGATCACGGAGAGGTCGCGCTCACGCTCGAGCAGAGGCTCGACGAAGCGCGCAAGCTCTTCCGCGACCTGGCCGCGGCCGGGGTCGATTACGGCGACGTGACCGAGACCCTCGAGCGCGAAGGGGTGCAGAAGTTCAGTGACTCGTTCACCGAGCTGCTCGAGGGCATCGCGGTCAAGCGCGGCCAGCTAGTCGGCGCGTAGGCGCGTGGGCGTCGCGGGCCAAACGGACCTGCACTACGAGCTCGCCGGCCAAGGACCGCCCGTCGTCCTCCTGCACGAGGGCATCGCGGACAGCCGCATGTGGGAGCCGCAATGGCGAACCTTTCCGCCGCAGTACCGGGTTGCCCGCTACGACATGCGCGGCTTCGGCGAGTCGCCGGCGCCGAGCGGCTCGTTCTCGCACGCCCGCGATCTGGTCGAGCTGCTCGACGGCCTGGCGCTCGGGCCCGCGGCGCTTGTCGGCGTCTCGATGGGTGGGGCGGTCGCGCTCGACGTGACGATCGACCGCCCCGAGCTCGTCTCCGCGCTCGTGCTCGTTGGCTCGGGGCTGCGCGGCCACGAGTTCTCGCCTGAGTCCGAAGCAGGCTGGGCGGAGGAGGAAACCGCGCTCGAGCGTGGCGATCTCGACGCAGCGGTCGAGGTCAACCTTCGCATGTGGGTCGACGGGCCCCACCGGTCGCCGGAGGACGTCGATCGAGACGTGCGGCGGCGCGTCGGCGAGATGCAGCGCCGGGCGTTCGAGCTCTGGCAGTCCGGCGATCCCGAGGCCACGCTCGAGCCGCTCGACCCGGGATGGCAGGCGCGGCTGGGCGAGATCCGTGTGCCGACACTGATCGTCGTCGGCGAGCTCGACCGCCCCGAGATGCACGAGATCGCCGATCGACTCGAGGCTGCGATCCCGAACACTCGCCGCGCGCTGATCGAAGGCACGGCGCACGTTCCGAGCATGGAGCGCCCCACGGAGTTCGACGAGCTCGTCCTGGGGTTCCTGGCGGAGGCGCAGCCCGCGTGAGCTCGCTCGAGCCCGTCGAGCTTGTCGATCGCATCTGGGCGCGCGACCCGACCGTCTGGACCGGCGGCGACGAGGCGCACTGGCTCGGCTGGCTCGACGAGCCGGCGCGCATGCTCGAGCGGCTCGACGAGGTGAGAGGACTGGACCGGGGGGCGTTCGAAAGCATCGTGCTGCTAGGCATGGGCGGCTCGAGTCTCGCGCCGGAGGTGCTGCGCCGGACGTTCGGCATCGATCACTTCTACGTTCTGGACACCACCCATCCGGACGCCATTCGCACGCTTGAAGACGCCATCGACGTCGAGGGTTCGCTCTTCGTCGCCGCCTCGAAATCGGGAACGACGCTCGAAACGCGCTGCCAGCTCGACTACTTCCTTCCCCGCGTAGGCGGCTTTGGCGCGATCACCGATCCGGGCACCGAGCTCGAGCAGTTCGCAAAGGAACACGACTTCGCGTTCGTCGTCAACGGCGAGCCGACGATTGGGGGCCGCTACTCCGCTCTTTCGCCATTTGGCATGGCGCCGGCGGCCCTCATGGGACTCAACGTCGAGGAGCTGCTGGAGCGGGCCGAGGCGATGGCGCAATGGTGCCGCCTCGGCGACGACAACCCGGGCCTCGCGTTTGGGCTCCAGCTCGGCGAGGAGTGGTACGACGGCCGCGACAAGGTCTGCATCGACGAGACGCCCGGCGGCTTCGGTCTCTGGGCCGAGCAGCTCGTGGCCGAATCGACCGGCAAGCAGGGCAAGGGCCTCGTCCCGGTTCCAGGCGAAGATCCCAAGGGGCCCGATCGTCAGCATGGGCGGGTCCGGCTCGACGATCCTTACGACGTCGGTGCGGAGTTCTTCCGCTGGGAGTTCGCGACGGCGGTCGCGGGCTCAATGCTGGCGATCAACCCGTTCAACCAGCCGGACGTACAGGCGGCCAAGGACCGCACCGCCGCCATCCTCGAGCGCGTGAAGGACGGCATCGACCCTGCCCCAGAGAGCTCGGTCGAAGAGCTGCTCGCGGACGCAGAGCCGCCGCAGTACGTCGCGATCCAGGCTTTCATCGATCCGGCGCGCGAGGAGGAGCTCGATCCGCTCGTCGAGCGGGCGCGCGAGACCGGCTGTGTCGTGACAAAGGGGCTCGGCCCCCGGTATCTGCACTCGACCGGGCAGCTGCACAAGGGCGGGCCGAACACCGTGCGCGCTCTCCAGGTCGTCGACGACTTCGGCGAGGAGCTCGAGATTCCGGGCCGGGACTTCGGCTTTCGGCGCCTGATCGCGGCCCAGGCCGCGGGCGACCTCGATGCCCTCAAGGAACGCGGTCGCCGCGTCTGCCGTGTGAGACTGGACGATCTATGAAGCTCGGAATGGTTGGCCTCGGGCGCATGGGCGCTGGGATGACCGAGCGGCTTCGCCGTGACGGGCACACGGTTCAGACCCACGACCCGAAAGTCGAGTCGACGGCCTCCTCGCTGAAGGAGCTCGCCGCTCAGCTCGAGCCGCCGCGGACCGTCTGGATGATGATCCCCGCCGGCGAGGTCACCGAGAACACGGTCAAGGAGCTCTTGACGATTCTCGAGGCCGGCGACGTCCTCGTTGACGGCGGCAACTCGAACTTCCACGACTCGAAGCGGCGGAGCGAACAGGCGGCGCACATCGGGATCCACTTCCTCGACGTCGGCGTCTCCGGCGGGGTCTGGGGCCTGAAGGAGGGTTTCTGTCTGATGGCGGGCGGTGCCGACGAGCCGATCCGTCTGCTGAAGCCGGCCTTCGAGACGCTCGCTCCCGAGGGCGGTTGGGCGCATGTCGGCCCCTCCGGCGCTGGGCACTTCGTGAAGATGGCCCACAACGGGATCGAGTACGGCCTCATACAGGCGTACGCCGAGGGCTTCGAGATCATGCGCAGCTCCGAGTTCGAGCTCGATCTTGCGCAGATCGCCGGCATCTGGCGCTACGGCTCGGTCGTCCGCTCATGGCTCCTCGAGCTCCTCGAGCAGGCCTTCGACGAGCACGGCGCCGACCTGGCCGACATCGCCGCGTATGTCGAGGATTCCGGCGAAGGCCGCTGGTCGGTCATCGAGGCGATCAACGAGGATGTGCCGGCTCCGGTGATCACGCTCGCGCTCTATGCGCGCTTTGCGTCACGGCAGGAGGAGTCTTTCGCGGCCAAGATCAGCGCGGCGCTGCGTGAGCAGTTCGGCGGTCACGCCGTCAAGGCGGAGGCAACGCCTCGATGACCGAGCTCGCCGAGAACCCGCTGCTCGTCGGTCTCGGCCCCCAGCGGACGCCCTCGCCCTGCGCCCTCGTCATCTTCGGCGCCTCCGGCGACCTCACCCGCCGCAAGATCTTCCCGGCCCTGTATTCGCTCGCCTACAGGCGGCTGCTCCCCGAGCGCTTCGCCGTCGTCGGCACGGCCCGGTCCGATTGGACGGACTACGAGTTCCGCGACCGGATGGAGCATTCGGTACGTGAGTTCTGCCGCGACGACTTCAAGCAAGAGGTCTGGGACTGGCTCGCCGAGGCAACGCACTACATCTCGATGGACTTCGCCGACGAGAGCGGCCAGGACCGGCTTGCCGGGCTCCTGACGCAGCTGGACGAGGAACGGGGTACCCGGGGAAACCGCGTCTACTACCTGGCCGTCCCGCCCTCCGTGATGGAACCGATCGTCGAGGGGTGCGGCAAGCGGCGCGAAACGGACGGCTGGACACGGCTCATCGTCGAGAAGCCCTTCGGCCACGACCTCGCCTCTGCGCGTGAGCTGACGGAGAAGATCAGCCGCTACTTCACCGAGGAAGAGGTC
>Ga0307278_10001821_pt1 | contig 10542 bp, 9 predicted proteins | sample ER_DNA_117_FD_194482 | JGI IMG/M metagenome (GOLD analysis project Ga0307278, IMG submission 194482) | Bulk soil microbial communities from the East River watershed near Crested Butte, Colorado, United States - ER_DNA_117 | ecosystem: Environmental > Terrestrial > Soil > Floodplain | place: USA...
GGTGAGCCGCTTGGTCGTCTCGTTCTGGTCGTTGGCGATCTTCGCGAGCGCGTAGTCGCGCACACCGCCCAGGAGATCGCGCGAGAAGTCGAGCGCCTCCGAGGCGCGGAGCAGCTTGTCGTAGACAGTGCCGAAGGCGAGCTCGACCTTGTGGATGAACACCTCGCCGCCTTCGACCTCGACGCGATTGTCCACGACCTGGTGAATCGCGTCGCGCGTCGGACTCAGCGTGCGGCGGATGTGGAGGAGATCGTGCCGGATGTGCGAGATCCTCTGACGGACGCGCTCGGCCGGCCAGTCCTCCACGTGGTCCTCGAGCTCGTCGATCTCATCATCCAGACCGTCGATCAGGGTCAAGTAGGCCTCGGCGATCTCGTCGGCAATCCGGTACGCGAGCATGCCGGTCGAGTCGTCGTCTCGGCGCGCCTCACGTGTGGCCGAAGGCTCGAAGACCTTCCCGTTCCGCGGAGTCTTGCGCACCGTCAGGAGCGTCTCTCGGTTGAGGATCAGGTCGATCTCCTGGTAGTAGACGCGACCCTCGTCGTGAACCAGCACCGGGATCAGGAGGATCCCGAAGACGAACTTCCCGAGCCCGATCATCCACGGCCTCGGCGCTGCTTCCCCGGTCGATGCGCGAACCAGGACCTGCGCCACGGCGGGCGGGAGCTCGGCCGGCAGGTGGCCTTGGAGCTCCTCCATGGAGGGATCGACGAGGTCGGTCCATAGGGCCCTACCCACCGCGGCGAGGGTACTCGCCGCGGCGGTCGGATTCGGCTACCTCGGCCCTGCCAGCGCCGCCTCGGGGTGGCCATGCCGCGCTGCGAGCCACCGCTCGGCGTCGAGCGCCGCCATACAACCCATCCCGGCTGCCGTGACAGCCTGCCGGTACACATAATCGACGACGTCTCCGGCCGCGAAGACACCGGGTACGTTGGTGGCGGTCGAGCCGGGCTGCGTGATCAGGTAACCGTCCTCGTCATGGTCGAGCTGGTCGAGGAAGATCGCGGTGTTCGGGTCGTGACCGATGGCGACGAAGACGCCCTGAGCCGGCACGCCCTTCGCCTCGTCGGTCTCGACGTGGCGAAGCCGCACACCGCCCACTCGCCCCTCGCCGGCGTCCAGGACCTCCTCGACGACGTATGGGACCTCGAACGAGATCCTCTCGTTGGCCCGCGCTCGGTCGAGCATGATCGGCGAGGCTCTGAACTCGCCGCGGCGATGGACAACGACCACGCTGTTCGCGAACTTCGTCAGGAAGATCGCCTCCTCCATCGCAGAGTCGCCTCCACCGACGACGACCACCTCCTTGCCACGGAAGAACGCCGCGTCGCAGACGGCGCAGTAGGAGACGCCCTTGCCCTGGAGGCCCCGCTCGCTCTCGAGGCCGAGCTGGCGAGCGCTCGCACCGGTAGCCACGATCACGATCTCTGCCCGGTACTCGTCGTCACCGACGACGACCGTGAAGGGGCGCTCCGAGAAGTCCACCCGGGTGACGTCGTCGGTGACGAACTCGGCACCGAACCGACCCGCCTGCGTCCGGAACTCCTCCATCAGTTTCGGCCCGAGGACGCCCTCCGGATACCCGGGGAAGTTCTCGACGTCGCTCGTGATCATCAACTGGCCGCCCCAGGCGAAGCCTTCGATCACGAGCGGGCGCATGTTCGCGCGCGCGGCGTACAGAGCCGCCGTGTAACCGGCAGGCCCGCCGCCGATGATGATGAGCTCGCGGACGTCAGCCATTGGACTCCTGGGTTGAAGGATGCGCTATCGAAGATCGTGACTGCAGACCCCGACATTAACTAACGAAACGGATGGTTCGAACCTTCCGAGTGTTACCGGGCGCCAGCTCACGCCCGAGCGCTCTCGCGTGTCCGATCGTGCCGGCCCGAGCCGTCGTCTCGCACATAGAATCGCGGCGGCCGGAAACGGAGTGTTGGCACATGGCGGTTACGGTCAGCTGGGACGGTCTTCGAGAATTGGCGGCGTTCACCGCTGAGAACGGCTGCGCGATCAGCCTCTACCTCGACCTCGACCCGAGCGTTTCTCCGACCGCGGGCGACGCGGCGACGCGCGTGAACTCACTCCTCGACGAAGGCCTGCGCGAGGCGGCAACCGCGAGCCGGAGGCTCACCCACGAGCAGCGGCAGGCACTGCAGGACGACCTCGGGCGCATCCGCCGGTATCTCGATCAGGAGTTCGAGCGGGAGGGAGCCCGTGGCCTCGCCGTCTTCGCCGCGGGTCTCGACAACATCTGGAAGCCGATCCCGCTGATCGACTCCATCCCCGATGCGATCAAGATTGGCCGCGAGTTCTACCTCGCGCCGCTCGTCGGGCTCGTCGGCCGCGGCGACGGGGCACTCGTGGCGGTCGTCGGCCGGGAGCAGGGACAGCTGTTCCGCCTACAGGGCGGCCGCCTCCGGGAGCTCGTCGACCGGACCGAGGAGCAGCCCGGGCGTCACGACCAGGGCGGGTGGTCGCAGGCGGGCTTCCAACGCCATATCGAGGAGCTCGTCGGTCGGCACCTCCGTGACGTCGCCGAGGAACTCGACCGGCACGTGCGCCGACTCCGATCGCCGCGCGTGGTGATCATCAGCTCCGAGCAGACGCGCGCCGAGCTCGACGACCTGCTCTCCCACGCCACGAGGAATGCGCTCGCGGGCTGGACGCAGGCCGAAGCGCACGCCTCGCCGGCCGATCTGCTCAACGCGGTCCAGCCCGTCCTCGAGCAGTGGCGTCGAGCGCAGGAGCAGCAGTCGATCGAACGCTGGCGCGAGGAGCGCGGCCGAAACGGCCGTGCTGCGGCCGGCTGGAGCGAGACGCTGGAGGCCGCCTCCGACGGCCGGGTCGAGACGCTCCTCTTCGAGGAGGGAGCCGAGCATGGCGCCTTCGTCTGCCCAGAGTGCGGACGCGCCTCGGTCGAAGGGGGGAGCTGCCCGCTCGACGGGATGCGTATGGAGCCCGAGGCGAATGGTCTCGACCTGGCCGTGCACCAGACGCTGCGGCACGGCGGCACCGTGTGGGCGCTGCAGCACCACCAGGACCTCGCGCCGGTCGAGAGCATCGGGGCGCTGCTCCGCTATTGACGCGGCCGAAAATGCTGCGCATTTTCGGCCGCGTCTTGCAGTTGCCCACGCCTCTGTAAGAACTCGTTTCCGAATGACGGTTCGGCTCAAGGCTTTCATTTGAAACGAGTTCTAGGCGAACGTGAGTAAAGCCCGCGTTCGCGGCCGATCCAGCGTTCTACGCTGCGTCGAGGTCGGACTCGGCCGGCGGGGGAAACTCGACGACGGCCTGCCCCGCCTCCGGTTGCAGCTCGGGGGCCTGGGGTGCCTGGGTGACCTTCTCGATGCCGGCGAGCGAGGGGATCTCCTTCGGGCCCGCCGCGGCGAGATCGGGGAAGCGCCGCGCCGTCGGGAGCACACGTCGCTCGAGCGAGCCGACCGTCTGGTTGTACGCCGCCACAGTGCCGTCGAGGCGCTTGCCCAGCGTCACAAAGTGCTCACCGAGAACGGCGAGGCGGTCGTAGAGCTCGCGGCCGAGCTCGCTCACGGCCCGCGCGCTTTCGGCAACCCGCTCCTGCTGCCAGCCGTACGCGATCGCCTTCAGCAGGCCGATCAGCGTCGTCGGCGTCGCAATCAGGACGCGCTGTGCCACGGTCTCCTCGATCAGCGCCGGCTCGTGGTCGAGCGCCGCGCTGTAGAACGCCTCGCTCCCGAGGAACAGCACGACGAACTCGGGAGCCGGCTGGAACTGCTCCCAGTAGCTCTTGGCGCTCAGCTTCGCGACATGCTGGCGGATCTGGCGAGCGTGATCGCGCATGCGCGCGGTCCGCGTCTCGGGGTCGTCGGCCTCGAGCGCTTCGAGGTAGCTCTGGAGCGGCACCTTGGCATCGACCACGACGTTCTTGCCCCCCGGGAGCTTGACCACGAGGTCCGGCCGGAGGCGGCGATCGTCCGCCTGCACGGTGACCTGCTCGACGAAGTCACAGTGCGGGAGCATGCCTGCCATCTCGACGACCCGCCGGAGCTGGATCTCTCCCCAGCGGCCGCGCGTCGCCGGTGCCCGCAGCGCCGTGACGAGGTTGCCGGTTTCCGTGCGAAGCCGCTCCTGACCCTCGGCGAGGGACCGCACCTGCTGCGTGATCGCCCCGTACGCCTCCCGCCGCGCCTGCTCGAGTTGCTGGATCTTGCCGTCGACCTTCTCCAGCGACTGGGTGATCGGCGTGACCAGTTGCTCGACCGCCTTGCGTCGCTGCTCGAGGTCGTCTCGGGCCTGCACCTGGAAGCGCTCGAGGGTCGTACTCGCGAGCTCCAGGAACGAGGTGCTGTTCGCCCGCAGCGCTTCGGATGACAGCGCCTTGAAGGCCGTCGTCAGCTGATCGCGTGCCTGCTCCACTAGCGCGAGCTTCTCCGCGGCCGACTGCCGTTCGTGCTCGAGCGTGCTCTCGAGCCGCGCGACCTGCTCGCGCGCGCTCGCCAGCCGCTGCTCGGCGTCCGCGGCGCGCGCGGCTGTAGCCGCCAGTGCCGCGGCGCGGACACGGGCGAGCAGCCAGGCGGCAGCACCGCCCAGGACCGTGCCGACGAGGAATCCGAGCAAGAGCGTCATGGACCCACGAACGCTAGAGACGGGATCGGACGGACTGCTCGGACACGCGCCGAGCGCGAGTGGTGCGCTGAGGCCGCTGCTAGCATCGCCGAGCAGTGGCGAAGAAGAAAACCCGCGTCCCGGCGCCGCCTGCGCCGAGGCCGAAGAGCGCCACAGCGGCGCCGCCGAGGCGGCCCGTGCAGGCACCGAAGGTCCGGAAGAAGGAGCGCCGCGAGCGCGCACGCCCGTCCGGGCTCCTGCTCGCGTTCGCCGGGGCCGGCATTGTCGCGCTTGCGGCCGTGATCGTCGGGATCGTCGCCCTGAGGGGCGGGAGTGAAGGTAGGCCGACCGCGCTGGAGGTCACGGCGGCGCTGCAGGCAGCCGGCTGCACCTCCATGAACAAGGCGCCGCTGCCGTTCCTGCCCAACCACCGAAGCGTGCCGACGCCCACCACGCCGGTGAGGTGGAACACCTTCCCACCCGCAGCCGGGGCGCACTACCAGGCGCCACTCGTCTGGAACTTCTACGACGAGCCTCTCAACCCCCGCCAGGCCGTCCACAACGAGGAGCACGGCGGCGTCGTGCTCTGGTGGGGCCCGAAAACGCCCTCGTCGACCGTCGACGAGCTGCGGCAGTTCTACCTGAAGTCCCCGGACGCGATGGTCGGAATGCCGCTCGCGGCCAAGAACCCGGGAATCACGTTCGTCGGGGTCGAGAATCCCTCGCTGGGACGCAAGGTCGCGATCACCGCCTGGACGATCGACAATCCGCTCAAGTACTTCAAGAACGGAGACCTCGGCGTCGGTCACGCGGCCGTTTGCCCCACCTTCGACGAGCAGGCGTTCTCGACCTTCCGAGACGCGTACCGAGGCCTGGGCCCCGAGGGCATCCCGACGAGCGCCAACAAGCCCGGCACCTAAAAACCTCTTAGCCTCCAGTACGCTGTCCGCGAGCCGGGGTGGCGAAATCGGCTATACGCGCCTGACTTAAAATCAGGTGTCCCCACTCGGGGGCGTGAGGGTTCGACTCCCTCCCCCGGCATCGTAAAAGACCTGGAAACCGGCATGACTCTGTCATGGGCCCGTTGTCTTTCAAGACGCGAAATCCGGTGCCAGGCAACGCCTGGGGCAACGGCCCGGATACGGGCTAGGTTGTCGCGCGCTGTCGCGCGCCCGTACGCTCCGGGCGTGGGGCTGTCCCGAGGGTCCGGGCGCTCAGCGGCCGTGGAAGTCCTGAACGTCTACGCCGCCGGCCTCACGGTGTGGGTCATCAAGCATCCGGACGCCAGTGGACGCGGGCGGTGCGCCGGGGCTGCGTGGCTGACTCACGGGGACGAAGCGCTTCAAGACCGGGCGAGCTCGGCCACCGACCCGGACACGCGCTGCCCAAACTCGCGGGTCCCGGCAATCCGGCAACCCCGGCTCCGCGATGTCGGCTGTCCGCCATCCGGCTCGCCAGGTCGCCTGCAGGCCCTCCTCAACGAGGGTCTGCTTCGCGCTCGAGCCCGAGGCTCAGGCGGAGAAGCATCGCGAACTGTCCGCCGCCGGGTCCTGACAGGACGGCCCCGCCGGCCGTGAAGACGTCCTCGCAGAACGCCGTCACCTCCTCGGTGAGCGGCCGGCCGAACGTCGCCTCCGCCTCAATGCCGATCGGCCCACCGTGGCGGACTTCGAAGCCCGTCCGGCAGCTCGCATCGAGTGCAGCCAGGACTTCGAGCGGTCCCTCAACGACCTCGGGCCCGATCCCCTCTCCCCGAAGCACGCCGACGACCCGGGGGTGCGAGCAGGCCCCGCGGGCGCGGCCCTGGCGAGCAGATTCCCCGCGCGGAGGTCCATCAAGGATGCCTCTTTACCGACTTCACGGCGACGAAGCGGCCGGTGACGAATTGCGTCCACAGACAGCCTGGCACACAGCGAGCGTCCGCAGGAACGCCTCCCGTTGCCAACGCTCCAGTGGCTGCGTTCACGAAGAACGGCGTCGACGTCGCCTGGCAGGAGGCGGAGTGAGGGGACGGCAGCTGGGGAATGAGGGAGAATGCCCGGGGCCGGCTCACCCGGTCCCGGATTCCAGAGGGACGCGATCGACTTGCTCTTCAACAAGGCGCTCGCAGACGGCCGGGCCGACGTCCGGGCGGCTTTCGTCGCGGGATGGGACCGAGGCTGAAGCTCGAGCCGCGCAGTTCGAGGTCGTCACGCGCTGATGATTTCCGCGCGTTCGTCCGCTACGCGCGGCGGCTGCCCCGCTTCCTCCGGGAGACGCTCACGCGCGAAGAGGCGTGGCGCCGCCTCCAGCAGCAGCTCGGCGGACGCCACGAGTCGTTTCTGACGATCCTCGATCGGGCGGTCTATTCGAACCCGCGCAGCCCGTACCGTCCGCTCCTCGACGCGGCGGGCATCGAGTTCGGCGACGTCACTGCGCTCGTCCGCGACGCCGGCCTCGAGGAAGCGCTCGCCAGGCTGTACGACGCGGGGGTCCGCATCAGACTTGACGAGTTCAAGGGCCGTGCTCCGATCAAGCGTCCTGACGTGTCGATTCCGGCGGGCCACCACGCCTTCGACAACCCGCTGGTCACGAAGCACCTCGAGCTCGCCACCGGAGGATCGCGCGGGCCGCGGCGGCGGCTTGCGATCGACCTCGAGCACCCTCGAGTACGAGGCCATCCATCAGCTGTTCTTCTGCGATGCCTTCGATCTCTGGGAGCGTCCGTTCTGCCTCTGGCACGCGATCCCGCCTTCGAGCTCCGGGATGAACAACGCCCTTCGCCAGCTGAGGATCGGAAGACCCGTCGCGGCGTGGTTCTCGCCATACCGAGCGCCGCGAGGGTTGGAGCCACTCAAGTTCGCCCTCTTCACCGCCTACGCCGCGGGCGCCGCACGGCTCCTCGGCGCGCGACTCGCGCTGCCGAAGCACTGCCCACCGGACCAGGCTGGGCGGGTCGCTCGCTGGCTCGCCGATCGGAAGCGTGAGGGCCGCACTGCCTGGCTCGACGCGCAGGCGGCGCTCTGCGTTCGCACGTGCGCGGCCGCGACAGCGGAAGGCCTCGACGTCTCGGGCACGTTCTTCCGCCTTGCCAGCGAGCCGTTCACCCACGAAAAGGCTGCCGTCGTCACACGTGCGGGCGGGACGGCTGTGTGCCACTACGCGACGAGCGAGATGGGCCGGGTGGCGGCCGCGTGCGGTGATCCTACGAGCTTCGACGACATGCATTTTCTCGCCGACAAGCTCGCCGTCATACAGCGCGACCGCGTCGTCGGCGCCTCGGGCGTGACCGTCGGCGCTCTCCACTACACGACCCTGCTGCCGAGCGCGCCGAAGCTCATGATCAACGTCGAGAGCGACGACTATGGCGAGCTCGAGGAGCGCCCATGCCTGTGCCCGTACGGCCAGGTCGGGCTGACGCTGCACATGCGGAGGATCCGGAGCTACGAGAAGCTGACGAGCGAGGGGAACCACTTCCTCGGCAGCGATCTGGTCGAGCTCGTCGAGCGGGTGTTGCCGTCCCGGTTCGGAGGGGTGCCAGGCGACTACCAGCTCGTTGAGGAACAGGTGGGCGGGCTCCCGAAGGTCAGCGTCGTCGTCCGGCCCGCGCTCGGATACATCGACGACCGGGACGTCGTGGGGGCGGTGCTCGATCACCTCCGGAGCGAGCCGAGCAACCGGCTGATGGCGGACGTCTGGCGCGACAGCGGGACTGTCCGCGTCGTCCGCCGCGAGCCCTACCTCACCGCGGCGGGCAAGATCCTGCCGCTGCACCTCGCGGGCGCCGAATCCGGGTTAGGCCGAGGTAGCGTCGGCGATCACCCTGCGTAGGCGCGCAGCCGCTCGATCCCACGAGAGCCTCGCCACCGACCGGCGGGCGGCCTCGCCGAGCGTGCGCCGGGCGTGCGCGTCCGAGAGCAGCGTCCGAAGGAGGTCGGCGAGCTCGCCGACGGCCGTCGGCGGGAAGAAGCGGCCCGCGTCTCCGAGCGTCTCACGGTGGGCGGGCAGGTCGCTGAGGACGACGGGCGCGGCGCAGGCCGCCGCCTCAACGGCCGGCATACCGAACCCCTCGGCGATCGACGCGTTCACGAAGGCGGCCGCGCCGGAGTACAGACACGCGAGCGCGTCGTCGCCGACAAAGCCGGGCAGGACGACGGCGTTCTCGAGTCCGAGCCGCGCGATGCGCCTGCGAAGCTCGTCAACGTACGGACGCTGCTTGAGCTCGCCGACGAGGACGAGCGACGGTGCGCCGCCGTCCGCGCGCAGCGCCGCGTACGCGTCGAGCAGCGTCTCGACGTTCTTGCGCGGGTTGATCCCGCCCGAATACGCGATGTAACCGTCGTGGCGCAGACCGAGTGGCTCGAGGCAGGCCTCTACCTCCGCGGCGCCGCGCGGGTAGAAGGCCGGATCGGGCGCGCCGAGCACGACCGGCAGTCCGGCGGGATCGAGGCCGAACCGGTCGGCGAGCTCGCGACGCGAGGCCTCCGAGATCGTGAACAGGCGGCGCGCGCTGCGGACGGCGAGCCTTTCCTTGAGCCGCCACATCGCATGCGCCGTGCGGTTCGGGAGGTGCATCTCGGGGAGCCGGTCCGCGATCAGGTCGTAGACGCCGACGACCGTCGGGACGCGACGCACCGGGAACCACGTCACCAGCGACGGAAACACGAAGACGTCGAGGTCGAGGGCGCGCACGGCGCGGCGGGGGCGGGCGAGGTCGGCGACCGACCGCCGGAGGCGGTGCGGTCGGACGGGTACGACGCACGCGCGGACGCCGGCCGGAAGGGCGGCCTCCTCGACGCTCTGATCGATGAAGGCGACGTACTCCTCCGCTCCGGGCGGGTCGGCCAGCCGACGCAGCAGGTTGCGCGTGAAGCGGCCCTGGCCGCGGCGGTTGTTCCACGTCCTCGCGTCGAAGCCAAGCCGACCCGGAGTGTCACGACGGCGCCACGCGCGCGTAGTCGCGGCGTACGAGCCGCCGCGCTCGCGCCCCGCGGTCGCGCGCGGCGAATAGGTCGAGCCGCCCGAGTTCGTCGCGCGGTCCGAGGTCGCGGCGCAGCGGCCCCATCGCATCGGCGAGTTCCGCCCGGCTCCGGTACACGAAGTCCCCGGCGCTCTCGCCGATGATCCCGGGGAGCGCGCCCAGGTCGCTGAAGATACCGGGCGTGCGCTGCGCGAATGCCTGCTGGATCTGCGTAGTCTAGGCGGATCCCCCGCGGCTAGAGTCACGCTGCGAGGCGGATCTAACACACAGGAAGCGGAGCGGTCCGTGACGGCGGCGGCTGAGGTGACGGCGGAGGCGGCGGAGGCGGCGAAGGGGGCGGCGGTGGCGGCGAGCGGGGAGGCGGCTGCCGAGGTCTTACGGGCTCGGCGGCCGGGCGGAGCGTGCCTGTAACGCCCTCGCTCAGTGGCTAGAGCCGCCACAATGCCGGACGAAGCGCCACGTTCAGCTCCCGAGCGCAGCTCGCACCGGCGAAGTTCCTGCTCGTCTGGTTCGCGTCCCGCTCGGGAACGTTGACGCTGAGCAGCGGACGTCTGCGCTTCGAGACCGATGGCGGGAAGACGCTGTTCGACACCGCGTTGGCGAACGTGGTCGACATCACGTCTCCGCGCTTGGGCGCGGGCGAGATTCTTCATTACGATCGCCGGCTGCGGCGAGCCGGTGATGCAGGGATCCACGCGCTGCCGGAGGCTCGGGTCGCCGGTGATGCTGAAGAGGTCTTCGGAGATGAAGCGGTAGCCGAGCACGTCGTCGAACGGCTGGCCGTCGAGACCTCGAGGAGATTGACGCTGTTCATGATCGGCAGGTCCGTCTCGATCAAGAAGTCGTAGAGCGACTGTCCTGGTGCGGGGTGAAAGGTGGGATCGGGGCAGGGGTAATCGTTGGTGTCGTGCCCGATGTCCAGGAAGATCGCCTTGTGCTGCGGTATCGAGCACGTCCGGCTACCGCCGAAAACGTGCGGGCCGGCGATGGGCGGGATG
>Ga0307278_10001822_pt1 | contig 10540 bp, 9 predicted proteins | sample ER_DNA_117_FD_194482 | JGI IMG/M metagenome (GOLD analysis project Ga0307278, IMG submission 194482) | Bulk soil microbial communities from the East River watershed near Crested Butte, Colorado, United States - ER_DNA_117 | ecosystem: Environmental > Terrestrial > Soil > Floodplain | place: USA...
GAGTGTCTTCGCCAGCGTGAGGAGGTCCGGCGTGATCCCGAATCGCTCCGTGGCCCCACCGGCCGCGATGACGAGACCGGTCTTCACCTCGTCGAAGATCAGCAGGATCCCGTGTCGCCGGGTGATTCCGCGCACCTGCTCGAGGTAGCCGGGCTCGGGCATCACGACGCCGATGTTCATCAAGACGGGCTCCAGGATGAGGCAGGCGGGCTTGCGGCCATCGGCGTCGAGCTGCTCGATTCGGCGTTCCAGTAGCTCCGCGTCGTTGAAGGGCACTACAGCCGTGAGGTCGATGGTCGCGGGCGGAATTCCCGCGCCGTAGGGCGTCGAAGGCGGGGCCTCGCGGTCACCGATGTCCTCGAGCGAGAGCCCGATCGAAACCATGACGGTGTCGTGGTGGCCGTGGTAGGAGCCGAGGATCTTGAGCACCGTGTCGCGGCCGGTCTTGGCGCGGGCGATCCGGATCGCGTCCATCGTTGCCTCGGTGCCGGAGTTGACCATTCGCCACTTCGGGAGGCCGAACCGCCGCGCAAGCTCCTCGGCGACGGCGATCACGTCCTCGGTCGGCGCCGCGAAGTGCGTGCCTCGGGGAAGCCGCTCCTCCACGGCGCGAGTGATCGCCGGATGGGCGTGGCCCTGGAGCATCGAGCCGAAGCCGTTGTGGAAATCGAACATTTCCCGCCCGTCGACGTCCCAGACGACGTCCCCCTGGCCCCGTTCGATGTAGATCGGCCAAGGCTCGCGCGCGTGGTAGGACGAGGGCACCCCGAGAGGCATCGACCTCCGCGCGCGCTCGAACATCCGCTTCGACTCCGGTGTCGCCGCGTCGAGCTGTGTGCGCTCGCGCTCGGTCAGCGCACGCACGCGCTCGCGGTCGATCTGAGCCGTTGCCGGCGCGCCGGTGCTCACGGCGTCCGCCCTTCGCGGCGTCGCTGGAGCAGGATGTTGACCGCCATCAGGCTGAGCGCAACGACGAAGATCATCGTGCCCATCACGTTAACCTGAGGCGGAGCGCCGCGCGCAGCCGCTGTCCAGACGAAGATCGGGAACGTGGTCGTCGAGCCCGAGTTGAAGAAGGTGATGACGAAGTCGTCGACCGACAGAGCGAACGCGAGGAGAGCCGCGGCGAGGATGCCCGGTGCGATCAGCGGCAGCGTCACCTTGCGAAAGGTCGTCCACTCGTTTGCGCCGAGGTCCATCGCGGCTTCCTCGAGATGCCGGTCGAAGCCGACGAGCCGCGCCTTCACGGTCACGACGACGTAGCTGACGTTGAACATGATGTGCGCGATCACGATCGTCAGGAAGCCGGTCGCGAACTGAAGGTTGAGGAAGAGCGCGAGGAGAGAGGCCCCGAGCACGATCTCCGGCGTGGACATCGGCAAGAAGATGAAGAGGTTCGTCGCGCCGCGGCCTCGGAATCCGTAGCGGACGAGAGCGAGGGCGATCAGCGTCCCGAGCGCCGTCGCGACCGCGCTCGAGATCGCGGCCACCTCGAGGGAGATCTTCATCGCGTCCGTGAGGCCGGGGTAGGCGTCCCAGTGCCGCCAGTTGTCGAGCGTGAAGCCCTCCCAGACGTAGTTGAACCTGCTTTTCGGGTCGTTGAACGAGAAGAGGACGACGATCGCGATCGGAACCAGGAGGTAGGCGAACGCGAGCAGCGCGTACACGGTCAGGACGTGGTGCCGCGCAAAGCGGATGAGGCGGGTAAGGGCGCCGGGACGGCCTCCACCCAAGGTCTCGACTGCGACGCTCATCCCGTCAGCTTCTCCGTACCGAGCGCGCGGGCGTAGACCGCGACGGCCGCGAGAATCGCGGCCGTCAGGACGAACGAGAGCGCGGCCGCGGCCGGGTAGTCGATCAGCTCGAGGAACTTCGACTGGATGACGTTCCCGATCATGCGCTGGTCCGGCGATCCGAGCAGCTGCGCGTTGATGAAGTCACCCGCGGCCGGGATGAACGTGAGCAGCGTCCCGGCGAAGATCCCCGGCAGCGAGAGGGGGAGGGTGACCCGGAGGAATGCCTGCAGCCGGCTGGCGTAGAGATCCTGAGCAGCCTCGATCAGCCGGTGGTCGATCTGCTCCAGGGAGACGTACAGAGGCAGCGCCATGAAGGGGAAGAAGTTGTAGGTGATGCCGGCGACCACCGCCGTCGAGGTTTGGAGAAAGCGAAAGTCGTCGCCGACGAGCCCGATCGTCCGCATCACGTCGAGGACGACGCCGTGGTCGGCGAGAATCGTCTGCCAGGCGAGCGTGCGAATCAGGTACGTGACGAAGAAGGGCGCGACGATGGCCAGCAGGAACAGGTTCTTCCAGCGTCCGCCCCGAAAAGCGATCCAGTACACGAGGGGGTAGCTGACGACCAGAGCGATGACGGTCGCGAGTCCTGCGTACACGAAGGAGCGTACGAGCTGCTTGTGGTAGAGGTCGATCGCGTCCCAGTAGTTGCCCCAGGCCCAGCCGAACGAGTAGCCGAACTCGAACGTGCCCTCTTGCAACGACTGGTAGGCCAGAAACCCGAGCGGGATCGCGAAGAAGACCGCGAGCCAGGCCAGCCCCGGCGCGAGCAGGAGATACGGCGTCAGCCACCGATGCCGGTGCAGGAAGGCCACGGCGCGTCAGCGGGTCAGGCGAGCAGCGCCTGCCACTTCTCTATGTAGTCCTGGTTCCGGGCCGCCTCCGCGTCGAAGATGACGACGTTCGAGAGCGTCTCCTCGTCCGGGAAGATCAGCGGGTTTTCGACGGACTTCGGGTCGATCTTCGCGGCCTCATCCTTGATGCCCTTGACCGGGCTGATGTAGCTGCACCCGACCGAGATCTGCGCGGCGATCTTCGGGTCGTAGACGAAGTTCATGAACGTCGAGGCCGTGAAGACGTCGCCGCCCGTCGGGATCAGCATGTTGTCGGTGGCGATGTCGCCGCCCGAGTCGGGCAGGTTCCAGACGAGGTCCTTGTTGCTGACGGTGAGCTGGACGACGTCGCCCGACCAGGAGAGGCAGCAGGCGAGATCGCCCTTGGCGAGCGGGCCCGTGTACTCGTTGCCTGTGAACTGGCGGATCTGGCCGGAGTCCTTGGCTTTCTTGATCCGCTTGATCGCTTTGTCGAACGAGGCGTCGTCGACCTTCGTCGGATCGTCGCCGTTCGCCTGCATGACCAGCGCGATCGTGTCTGCCATCTCCGTGAGCAGCGTCACCTTGCCTTTGTACTTCGGGTCCTCGAGCAGGGCTTCCATCGACGTCACGGGCTTCCCGCCCGTCAGCTTCGTGTTCGTCGCGATTCCGGTCAGGTACGACTGCCAGGGGAGGCTGTACTCACGGTTCTTGTCGAAGCCGGGATGCGCGAGCGCGTCCTGCAGGTTGTCGATATTGGGGATGGCGTCCTTGTCGAGCTTCTCCGCCCAGCCCTTGCTGATGAGCAACCCCGGGAAGCGCGTGTTGTCGGTCAAGACGATGATGTCGCGCCCGATCGAGTTCCCCTGGGAAAGGGGGCGCTGGATCTTCCCGAACTCGATCGCGTTGTCGGTGATGTCCTCGACGTAGTCGACCTTCACCCCCGTCTTCCGCCGGAACTCCTCGAGGCTTGGGTACTTCTTCGTCTTCTCGTCGTAGTCGATGTAGAGCTGCCAGTTGGAGACGTCGAGCGTCTTGGCGAGCTTCTTCTCTCCCCCGCCGCCGGAGGACTCCTCGGAGCCACCGCAAGCAGCAAGGATCCCCGGCAGGCTGAGAACGACGCCGCCGAGTGCCGCGCGCTCGACGAGCTCGCGCCTGGTGAACGTGTCGGTCATGTGGACTCCTCCTCGGGAGCGTCGACGACAAAAGCGGAATCGGAGCTCCAGCTGAGCGCGATCCCGTCACCGGGCGCGGCGTTCGCCGCCCCGGGACCTGCGTTCTGCACGTAGAGGGTCAACCGGCCGGCCTCGGTCTCGACGACGTACTGCGTGGAGACCCCGACGTAGGCGCGCTCGAAGACCTTGCCCTGCAACGAGTTCTCCCCGCCCGGCCCGACGCGGATCTTCTCCGGCCTGATCCCCACCGCGACCCTGCCGGCGCGACCGGCGAGCGCCTCCGCCGGGACCGTCAGCTCCTGTCCGCTGTCGAGGCGCACGCGGTCGGGGCCGGCGGCGACTCCCGGCAGGAGGTTCGAGATGCCGAGGAAGCCGGCGACAAAGGCCGTGCGCGGCCGCTCGTAGAGCTCGTCGGGCGGGCCTAGCTGCTCGATCCTGCCGCGGTTCATGACCGCGATCGTGTCGGCCATCGTCATCGCCTCTTCCTGGTCGTGCGTGACGTGCACGAATGTCACGCCGAGCTCGTGCTGGATCAACTTCAGCTCGAGCTGCATCTGCTTGCGGAGCTTGAGGTCGAGCGCGCCGAGCGGCTCGTCGAGCAGCAGCACCTGGGGCTTGTTGACGAGGGCCCGCGCGAGCGCGACCCGCTGTTGCTGGCCCCCTGAAAGGAGCGCCGGCTTCCGCCGCTCGAGACCGGGGAGATCGACCAGTCCGAGAATGTCGCGCACGCGCCCGGCGAGCTGAGCGCCTCTCAGGCTCTTCCGTCGGAGCCCGAAAGCGACGTTCTCGAAGACCGTGAGGTGCGGGAAGAGCGCGTAGCTCTGAAAGACAGTGTTCACGTCTCGCCGGTAGGGAGGGAGGCCTGTCATCTCGCGGTCGCCGAGGAAGATCCGTCCTTCGCTCGGCTCCTCGAAGCCGCCGATCATGCGCAAGGTCGTCGTCTTCCCGCAGCCGGAGGGGCCGAGGAGGGCGAAGAAGCTTCCACGCGGCACCTCGATCGAGAGGTCGTCGACGGCGACGACATCGTCGAAGTGCTTAGTGACGTGCTCGAGGCGAACGTCGGCGGGCCGCATCGTGAGGCCCTGCTCGACCGGTTCCGCGACCTCCACCGTCACTAATCGATCTTGGCCATGACGTGCTTGATCTGGGTGTAGTCCTCGAGCCCGTAGACCGAGAGGTCCTTGCCGTAGCCCGACTGCTTGTAGCCCCCGTGCGGCATCTCCGAGACGAGCGGGATGTGGTCGTTGATCCACACCGTTCCGAACTGGAGCTTGCGCGCGGCGTTCAGCGCCCGGCCGACGTCTCGCGTCCAGACTGAGGCCGACAGACCGTACGGGACGTCGTTCGCCCACGCAATCGCCTGATCATCGTCAGCGAAGCGCTGGACGGTGACGACAGGGCCGAAAACCTCCTTCTGGACAATCTCATCCTCCTGTCCCACGTCTGTGATCACCGTCGGCTGGACGAAGAATCCGCGGTCGCCGTTTGAGCCGCCGCCGGTCAGAACCTTCGCCTTCGAGGCCCGCTCGAGGAAGCCGAAGATCCGATCCTGCTGGGCCTTCGAGATCACCGGGCCCATCTCGATCTCGTCACTCGTCGCCGGGTCGCCGACCTGGAGCGACTCGACTGCGGGCACGAGCTCGTCGAGGAGCTTGTCGTAGACCTTCGGGCCGGCGATGACGCGAGAGGCGGCCGTGCAGTCCTGCCCGGAGTTCCAGTAGCCTGCGATCTTGATGCCCTCGGCGACCGCGGCGGGGTCGGCATCGTCGAAGACGACGACCGGGGCCTTGCCGCCGAGCTCGAGGTGCACGCGCTTCAGTGTCTCGGCGGCGGCTCGCGCAACCTCCTTGCCGGTGGCGACGTCTCCCGTGAGCGAGACCATGCGCACGTCCGGGTGCCGGACGAGGCCTGCACCGACGGGCTCGCCGTCGCCCGTGATCACGTTCAGCACCCCGGCGGGGAAGATGTCGGCCGCGAGCTGTGCCATGCGCAGGGTCGTCAGCGGCGTCTGCTCGGATGGCTTGAGCACGGTCACGTTGCCGGCGGCAAGCGCAGGTGCAATCTTCCAGACGCCCATCATCAGCGGGTAGTTCCACGGTGCGATCTGACCTATGACGCCGACGGGCTCGCGCCGGATCATCGAGGTGTAGCCGCGCATGTACTCGCCGGCGGCTCGCCCTTCGAGCGTGCGCGCGGCTCCGGCGAAGAACCGGAGGTTGTCTGCGCAGACGGGCAGCTCGTCGCGTGCGTAGGGCAGCGGCTTGCCGACGTTCTGCGACTCGATCTGGGCGAGCTCCTCGGCGTTCGCGTCGAGCGCGTCCGCCAGCTTCAACAGCATCTCGGCACGTTCGCCGGGAGTCGTCTCGAGCCACTCCGGAAGCGCGCCCTTGGCCGCCGCGACGGCGCGGTCGACATCAGCCTGCGTCCCCTGTGGGACCTCGGCAATTGTTTCGCCCGTCGCCGGATTCAGAATCTCCGCGGTCTTGCCTTCGGCCGCGTCCACCCACTTGCCTCCGACGAAGTTCTGGTACTGCGCGACCGTGATGCTCATCAAAAAACCTCCCTGATCTGTGTTCGAAACTATCTCATTGTTTGGCGCCGGCGGCGGCTGCGGCCGGTGCCGCGACACTCGTCGGCTCCTGCGTCAGGCGTTGCGCGATGTAGACCGGGATCGCCGAGAGCAGAACGACCAGCACGGCGACCACGTTCACGATCGGGAGCTGGTTCGGCCGGGAAAGATTGGTGAAGATCCAGAGCGGGAGCGTCTGCCGGTCACCGGCGGTGAAGTTCGTGACGATGATCTCGTCGAACGAGAGCGCGAACGCGAGCAGCCCCCCGGCGAGCAGTGCCGTCCTGATCGCGGGCAGGGTCACGTTCCGGAACGTCTGCCACGTGTCGGCTCCGAGGTCCATCGAGGCCTCTTCGATCGAGCGCGACAACCTGCGCAGCCGGGCGACGACGTTGTTGTAGACGACGACGATGCAGAAGGTTGCGTGCCCGACGATGACGGTGAAGAGCCCCAGTCCCACGCCGAACGGCTCGAAAACAGTGCGAAACGTGGCGTTGAGCGCCATCCCCGTCACGATGCCGGGGAGCGCAATCGGGAGGATGACGAGAAACGAGACCGTTTCCCGCCCGAAGAACCGGTAGCGCTGCACTGCAAACGCGGCGAGAGAACCGAGCAGCAGGGCGAGGACCGTCGCGCCGAGCCCTGCCTTGAGCGAGGTGATCAGCGCATCCCTCGCTCCCGGATTGTCGAGGGCCTTCCCGAACCACCTGAGCGTCAGGCCGTCGATGGGCCAGGCCTGCGTTCGGCTGTCGTTGAAGGCATAGAGCGCGATCACTAGCAGCGGCAGGTAGATGAAGGCGAGTGTCAACAAGGTCGCGGCGCGGAGAGCGATCCTGGCGAAGAGAGACTCGACCATCAGTGCCCCGTCCGGTGACGCTGCCGAGCTTCTGGGTCGCGAGCACCAAGCCAGAGGCCGCACTCGTCCGCGGCCAAGGCTAGAAGCCTTGGCAAGGGCGAGGGTGGGCTCTGGCGCCGCGTGATCGCGGGCCGGGAGCCGGTATGTGTCGCTGGGCGGGGCACTAGAGGCTCTCGAAGGCGCCCAGGCGGCGGGCGACGAGGAGGTAGGCGATCATCACGACTACGGGCACGGTCGCGAACGCCGCGGCGAATGGGAGGTTGTTGGCGACACCGACGTTGTCGTAGACGACGTTCCCGACGAACTGGTTGTTGGAGACGAGCTGAGGCGTGATGTAGTCGCCGAGGGTCAAGGAGAACGTGAAGATCGAGCCGGCGACGATGGCAGGGAAGGCGAGCGGCACCACGACCTCACGGAAGGTGCGTCCGGCCTTCGCACCGAGATCGCCCGAGGCCTCGATCAACGACGAGGGAATTCGCTCGAGCCCCGCATAGACGGGGAGGATCATGAACGGCAGCCAGAGGTAGCTGAAGACGAGCCACGTCGCGACGTTCCCGAAGCCGGGGCCCTTGAGGCCGATCGGGTCGAGCGCCCAGTTCACGACCCCGCCCTCCTGCAGCATCGTTCGCCACGCATAGACCTTGACGAGGTAGCTCGACCAGAGTGGCATCAGGATCGCGACGAGGAGCAGACCACGGACTCTCCGGGATGCGACCCGCGCCATGTAGTAGGCGATCGGGAAGGCCAGGATCGCGTCGGTCACGGTGACGGCGGCGGCGATGCCGATCGTCCGCAAGGCGATCCGCCGGTAGACGTCGGTGTTCCAGAGCGTCCTGAAGTTGTCGAAGCCGAGGTCGTGCACGACGGTCGCCGTGAAGGGATCGAGCCGCCAGAACGCCGCTAGGAAGAGCACCGCGAGCGACCCGAGGTAGGCGAGCACGAGCCAGCCCATCGGCGCCGCCAGGAGGAGGCCGAGCTGGAGCCTCGGGTGGCCGTACAGGAACGTGGCGAGGCGCCGCCCCGCCGAGGAACTGGGCGGCGTCGCCGCTAGCTCGTCAGGGGGCACTTAGCCCTTGATTTCGGTCCAGGCCTGCGCCCACTCCGAGTAGTCCTTGCACTTGTCGCCCCGGTCGTCGCCGCAGTCGGCCTCTGGCGTATTCCAGTAAGCCACCTTGGCGAAGTAGGCCTCGTCGCTAGCGTGGAAGATCTCACAGTGGTTCTTCACGACGGTCAACGCGCACGACTTGGAGTTGGCCGGCGCCTCGCCGAACCACTCCGCGATCTGGGCGTTTACCTTCGGCGAGATCACCCAGTCGAGCCACTTGTACATGCAGTTCGGGTGCTTCGCCTTCGAGTGGATCATCCAGGTGTCAGACCAGCCCGTCGAGCCTTCTTTCGGCAGGATCGCCTTCACCGGGACCTTGCTCGCCTCCAGCGTGTTCGCCTGGTACTGCCAGGTCGTTCCGACGAGCGTGCTGCCGCTCGTGAAGGCCTGAATCTCCTTCGCCGCATCAGTCCAGTACTCGCCGGCGACCTTCCGCTGCTGCTTCAGGAGGTCGACTGCCGCGTTGAACTGGTCGTCGTCGAGCTCGTAGGGATTCGTGATGTTCAGGTCGGGTTGCGTCGCCTTCAGGTAGACCGCCGCGTCGGCGATGTAGATCGGCCGGTCGTAGGCGGTGATGTGCCCCTTGTAAGGCGAGCTTGGGTCGAAGACGACGTTCCAACTCGTCGGCGCCGGCTTCACCTTGTCGGTCCGCCACATGAGTAGATTCGCGCCGCGTCCGTGCGGAATGCCGTAGTGGACCTCGTCGACAGTGTTGTACGTCTGGTCCTTGAGCGCCGGGATCACGTCCTTGTAGTTGGGGACGAGATCGACATTGACGGGTGAGACGTCCTTGCCGGCGACGAGCCGTCGGGATGCGTCGCCCGAAGCCGAGACGCCGTCGTAACTCCCGGTCCGCATCAGCGTCACCATCTCGTCGGAGGAGCCGGCGACCTTGACGGAGGTCTGGCAACCCGTCTTTTGCTCGAACGGGGTCACCCAGTCTTGCTTCGGGTCGGTCGAGCCGTCCTCGACGTAGCCGGCCCAGGCGATCAGATTCAGCTTGCCCTCGCCGGAGCCGACGTCCTCCTTCATCGCGGACTCCTTCTCGCCGCCACCGCCGCCGCAGCCCGCTGCCGCAAAGGCGAGTAAGACGACCAGGCCGGCGAGTGCCGTGCCGCCGAGTCGCCGCTTCCATGCTCTATTCATCCTTCCTCCTCTTCCCCCGTCTCGATTGCGTACGTGTGCTCTGGGCGCCATGCGAGGCGAACCCGCCGGCCGCGGGCCTCGAGCGCCTCGCCGGACGTCGTTTCCAGGTTCTGCCTGATGACCATCAACTCTCCACCCTCGTCGAGCTCGACGGCGTACCTGGTGACCATCCCCACGTAGACGACGTCGCGGATCCGTCCGGTCTCGGAGTGGGCCCCCGGGCCGGCCGACTCGTGCTCTTCGAGGATGTGGATCTTCTCAGGACGGACGGTGAAGCGGCTCGGGCGTCCGTTCAGCGTTCGCGCGAGGACGTTCGAGACACCGACGAAGCCGGCGACGAACTCGGTCTCCGGATGCTCGTAGACCTCCGCAGGTCCGCCGATCTGCTCGATGCGCCCGTGGTTGAAGACGGCGAGCCGATCGCTCATCGTCAGCGCCTCCTCCTGGTCGTGCGTGACGTACACGAATGTGATCCCGACCTCTTGCTGGATCCGCTTCAGCTCGACCTGCATCTCCTGACGGAGCTTTAGGTCGAGCGCTCCAAGTGGCTCGTCGAGCAGGAGCACCTGCGGCCGGTTGACGATCGCACGCGCGAGCGCCACGCGCTGGCGCTGCCCGCCGGAGAGCTGTGACGGCTTCCTCCCCTGGAGCCCGCCGAGGCGAACGAGCTCGAGCGCCTCCGCAGAGCGACGCTTGCGCTCCGCGCGCCCGACACGCTTCACCTTCAGTCCGTAGGAAACGTTCTGCTCGACGCTCAGGTGTGGGAAGAGGGCGTAATCCTGGAAGACGGTGTTGACGTCGCGGGCATACGGAGGCCGTTTGGTGACGTCGACCCCTTTGAGGAGCACGCGGCCCTGATCGGGCGACTCGAATCCGGCGATCAGCCGGAGCGTCGTCGTCTTCCCCGAGCCTGAGGGGCCGAGCATGGTGAAGAACTCTCCGGCCGCGATGTCGAGAGTGAGGTCGTCAACCGCGACGACGTCGCCGTAGGCCTTCGTGACCGACTCGAGCTGGACGTCAACCGGCGGCTGCGTGGACAAGCGACTCCTCCAGGATCTCGAGGCCCCGGTCGAGGTCGTCGTCG